>Ga0164241_10000361_pt1 | contig 90523 bp, 101 predicted proteins | sample OricomyardsoilBY_FD_108780 | JGI IMG/M metagenome (GOLD analysis project Ga0164241, IMG submission 108780) | Backyard soil microbial communities from Emeryville, California, USA - Original compost - Back yard soil (BY) | ecosystem: Environmental > Terrestrial > Soil > Unclassified | place... | reverse complement strand
TGATCATGGTGTTCTTCATGGTCATGCCGGCGATGATCGGCGGGTTCGTCAACTGGTTCGTTCCGATCATGATCGGCGCCCCGGACATGGCCTTCCCGCGGATGAACAACATCTCGTTCTGGCTGCTGGTGGCGGCCTTCAGCCTGCTGATGGCGTCGATGTTCGTCGACGGCGGCCCCGGCCACGGCGCGGGGACCGGATGGACGCTTTACGCGCCACTCTCGACCTCGGGCCATCCGGGCCCGGCGGTCGACTTCGCCATTCTCTCGCTGCACTTGGCGGGCGCGTCGTCGATCCTCGGCGCCATCAATTTCATCACCACCATCTTCAACATGCGCGCGCCGGGCATGCCCCTGCACAAGATGCCGCTGTTCGTCTGGTCGATCCTGGTGACCGCGTTCCTGCTGCTGCTGGCGCTGCCGGTGCTCGCCGCGGCGATCACCATGCTGCTGACCGACCGCAACTTCCACACCGCCTTCTACGATGCGTCGGCGGGCGGCGATCCGATTCTGTACCAGCACCTCTTCTGGTTCTTCGGCCACCCCGAAGTGTACATCATGATCCTGCCGGGCTTCGGCATGGTCAGCCAGATCGTGTCGACCTTCTCGAAAAAGCCGGTCTTCGGCTATCTCGGCATGGCCTATGCGATGGTCGCGATCGGCGTGGTCGGCTTCGTCGTCTGGGCGCACCATATGTTCACCACCGGCATGTCGGTGCAGGTGAAGATGTACTTCACCGCGGCGACGATGGTGATCGCGGTGCCGACGGGCGTGAAGATCTTCTCGTGGATCGCCACCATGTGGGGCGGCTCGATGAGCTTCAAGACGCCGATGATGTGGTCGCTGGGCTTCATCTTCATGTTCACCGTCGGCGGCGTGACCGGCGTCGTGCTCGCCAATGGCGGCGTCGACGACATCATGCAGGACACCTACTATGTGGTGGCGCACTTCCACTATGTGTTGTCGCTGGGCGCGGTGTTCAGCCTGTTCGCGGGCTTCTATTACTGGTTCCCGAAAATGACCGGCCGGATGTACAGCGAGCTGCTCGGCCAGCTGCACTTCTGGGTGTTCTTCATCGGCGTGAACGTGATGTTCTTCCCGATGCACTTCCTGGGCGTCCAGGGCATGCCGCGCCGCTATCCGGATTATCCGGACGCCTTCGCCTATTGGAACCACGTCGCGAGCCTTGGCTATGTGATCATGGGCGTGGGCGTGATCATCTTCTTCGTGAACGTCTTCTACGGAATGTTCTTCGGCAAGAAGGCGGGCGACAATCCCTGGGGCGAAGGCGCGACGACGCTCGAATGGACGCTGTCGAGCCCGCCGCCCTATCACCAGTTCGACATCCTGCCGGTGATAGAGGATAATCCTCACCATTGAGGCAGACCGACCGAACAGCGAAGCGCCCCGGGGGAAACTCCGGGGCGTTTTCGGTTCAGCCGCCCTCGCGGTCGTCGAGCCCGTCGAGAATCGCCCGGCAACGCGCCGCGACGGCTTGCTCGACATGCGGCAGCAAGACGTGACCGCCCGCAGGCATCGCCTCCACATCGGCGCGCGCCGCCGCGGCGTGCCGCAGCGCCGCCGTTGCGAGCGCCCGGATCCGGCGCAGCGTGCCGCTGGGCCCCAGTCCCGCCGATTGCGCGAACCGGAGCCAGTGCCGCCGCTTGAGATGCTCTCCGTGCTTCTTCCCATCGATGGTCTGGGCAAGGTTGCGCGTCACCTGGTCATAGGGCGCCGCGCACATCACATCGTAGAGGGGAGCGAGGGATGGTCTCGCCCCCGCCGGAAGCATCAGCGAATAATTCTTGGCGTGAGCATCGGTGTTGCACGCGAGGATGTTGAACACTGCGGCATCGAGCATCGCGAGAATATCGGGCGCGAGCGCGTGACGCCGTACCGCCGCGATCATTCCGGCCAGTGTGGGCCCGGCGATGCCGCTGCGGCTACCTTCATATTTGGCCGCCGGCGGCTTGCCGAGCACCTGGCAGAAATCCTCCTGGTGCAGCCGATGCCACGAATCCCCCGCCGCAAGCCGGTCATAGCGAGAAATCAGGAAATAGCGGCGCTTTCCCGCAACGCCGGTCGTCACCTGCGGCACCGCGAGGCCGCAGCGGCGCGCGAGCGAAAGGCAATAGGCCTCGTTCTGCACGCTCCCCAGCAAGCGGTCGCTGTCGGGCTTGAGGATATGAGTCGAGGGCGCCCCATCGAGGGGGATGTACAGCCGTCCATCGGCGTCACGCGCGACCGCCAGCTTGGTTTGCACCCCGGCCAGCGACATCGACACGCCCTCCTCGCCCGCCAGGAAGGGCTTGCGGGGCAGCTCGTCCAGGATGCGTTCCAGCGCTTCGCCCGAAGCGATCGGCCGCCACCCGCTGGTGGCCGTGCCGCCCGGCGCTCCGAACGACAACGCCCCCGCCGTGTCGCGCCCGATCGCTTCGAGCAGGCCCAGAATATCGTTCTGCGCGATCCCGAGCCGGCGGCCGACCATGGCCAGCTGATCCGCCTCCGGAAGCAGGTTGGCGGCCCAGGTCATGAAGCGTTCGGGCGTCACTTCGCGCTCCGAAAGCGGCATGGTGACCGAGATCGGAAACGCGCGGGAGTCGGCGGCCCAGCCGGCGTCATAGACGAATCGCACACCGCCAGCGTCGGCATGCACCTCACCGACGCGATTGGCCTCGAAAAAGACCGGCAGCGTCATTCAGCGCGCTCGCCCCGGGCGGTTCGGCGCGCCTCGTCTTCGAGCGCTTCGACCGGGAACAGGCCGACCAGCCCCGCCACCACGAACGCGCGGCCAATCTGGCAACTCGGCTTGCCGTGTTCGAGTTCGTGCAGGAAGCGAATTCCGACGCCGGCGGCGGACGCCAGATCCTCAAGGCGCAGCCCCATCGCTTCGCGTCGCTGCCGGATCATGCTGCCGAACCGGCGCGTAAAGTCGGCGGCGTCGTTGGTGATGTCCTGGTCCATGAGTCTCACTTTCCCGAGCGGGAAAATATATCGGCTTTTGAGCCATGGAGCAAGCAACTTTCCCGATCGGGAAATTTCAGGATTTATTAGGTGGTATAGTCTCATACTTTCCCGATCGGGAAAATTACGGTGCGTCTGCTGTACCGCCCTTCCCCCAACGCCTCCTCCCTCCTATAGCGCGCGCATCATGTCTTCCGCGTCCAGCCTGTCCCCCATCACTCTCCCCGCCGACTGGCGCGATTTTCTCGCGCTGACCAAGCCGCGAGTGATGACGCTGGTGGTGTTCACTGGCCTGTGCGGGTTGCTCGCGGCCCCCGTCACGATCCATCCCGTTCTCGGCTTCACCGCGATCCTGTGCATTGCGCTGGGCGCGGGCGCGGCGGGGGCGCTCAACCAATGGTATGAGAGCGATATCGACGCAGTGATGAAGCGCACTGCCAAGCGGCCGCTGCCCGCCGGGCGGATGGAGCGGCAATCGGCGCTGCATTTCGGCGTGGGCCTGTCGGTCTTTTCGGTCGTGCTGATGTACTTCGCGATCAACCTGGTCGCCGCGGCGATCCTGACCGTCTCGATCCTGTTCTACGTCTTCGTCTACACGATCTGGCTCAAGCGCCGGACGCCGCAGAACATCGTCATCGGCGGCGCGGCGGGGGCCTTTCCCCCGATGATCGGCTGGGCGGCGGCGACCGGCGACGTGACGCTGATGCCAGTGCTGCTGTTCGCGCTGATCTTCCTGTGGACACCGCCGCATTTCTGGGCGCTCGCGCTGTTCGTGAAGACCGATTACGCCAATGCCGGCGTGCCGATGCTGCCCGTGGTCGCGGGCGAGCGCACCACAAGGCGCCAGATCGGGCTCTACACGCTGCCGATGGTCGCGGCGGCGGTGGCGCCGTGGTGGCTGGGGCTGACCGGCAATCTCTATGGCGTGACCGCCATCGCGCTCAACGCCATCTTCCTCGTCTTCGCGGCACAGGTCGCCTTCCGCGCCTCGGCGCCGGACGATGCGATGGCGCCCGAGAAGCGGCTGTTCAAATACTCCGTCCTCTATCTTTTCCTCATGTTCGCGGCCGTGGCGGCCGACCGGTGGTTCGCATGACTGGCAAACGTAACGACGATCTGATCCGGGGGCGCGGCACTGCCTCTGTCCCTCGCCCGGCCGAGCCCGAGCTTGCCGACCAGGATGCCGTCCAGGCCCGCCAGCATTCGCGCGCGCGCGTGATGGCGCTGCTGCTCGGGGCGTTCGTGATCCTCGTCTTCGCGATCTCGATCGTGAAGATCCAGATCGCCCACGGGTGATCAGCCGCAACCTTCGGACGGCGCTGCTCGCCGGCGTGGCGGTATGCTGCATGGGCGGGCTCGGCTTCGCCAGCGTGCCGCTCTACCGCATGTTCTGCGCCGCGACGGGGCTCAACGGCACCACCCAGCGCGGCATCGAGGCCCCGGGCGCGGTCGCCGGGCACAAGGTCACCGTGGCGTTCGACACCAATGTCTCTCCCGCGCTCGCCTGGGAATTCAAGCCCGAGCGGCGATCCGACAGGATCGATATCGGCGGGCGCGACATGGCGTTCTTCACTGCCAAAAATCTGAGCGGCAAGACCGTTACGGGCACCGCGAGCTTCAACGTGACGCCGGTCTATGTCGGCAAATATTTCACCAAGATCCAGTGCTTCTGCTTCACTCAGCAGACGCTCAAACCCGGCGAGGAAGTGCGCATGCCGGTGGTCTTCTACGTCGATCCCAAGATCCTCGACGATCCGGAAGCGCGCGCCGTGAAGGAAATCACGCTTTCCTATACATTTTACCCGGTGGATTCCGCCGAAACCAACCGCTAGAGCACCCGCAAAGCGAATAGCGTTAAAGACAGGGAAGACCGATGGCCGGAGCCAGGAACCACCAGTATCACATCGTGAACCCAAGCATCTGGCCGTTGTTCGGCGCGCTGTCCGCACTCGGAATGGCCGCGGGCGGGGTCATGTGGCTGCACTCGGCGCCCAGCGCGACCTTGGTGTTCTTCGCCGGGCTGGCGGGCGTGCTGATCACCTTTTTTGGCTGGTGGTCGGACGTGATCAAGGAAGCGCATCAGGGCGATCACACGCCCATCGTCCAGCTCCACCTGCGCTACGGCATGATCCTGTTCATCGCTTCCGAAGTGATGTTCTTCGTCGGCTGGTTCTGGGCGTGGTTCGATTTCTCGCTTTTCCCGTCGATGGCCGAAGCGGTGGGCGGCACCTGGCCCCCCAAGGGCATGGAAGTGCTCAACGCATGGCAATTCCCGCTGCTCAACACGCTGATCCTGCTCTGCTCGGGCACCACGATCACCTGGGCGCACCACGCGCTGATCCATGGCCAGCGCGGCGGCGAGTTGAAGGGGCTGTGGGGCCTGATCGGCGTCGGCGAGAATGACAGCGTAAAGAAGGGCCTGTGGGCGACGATCGTCCTCGGCATCACCTTCACCGCATGCCAGGCCTATGAATATATCGAGGCGCCCTTCCCGTTCAAATCGACCAGCGAGGGTGGCAGCTCTTATGGCGGCGCCTTCTTCATGGCGACCGGCTTCCACGGCTTCCACGTCATCATCGGCACGATCTTCCTGATCGTCTGCCTGGTGCGCGTCTATAAGGGCCACTTCACCCCCAAGCAGCATTTCGGCTTCGAAGCGGCGGCCTGGTACTGGCACTTCGTCGATGTGGTGTGGCTGTTCCTCTTCGCCTCGATCTATGTCTGGGGTGGCTGGGGCGCACCGGTCCACGCGGGCTGATGCCGCCCGAGGCGGGGGCTGCGACCGAACCGGCACCCGCCCAAGCCGCGCTCAAGGGCTGCTGCCCGCGCTGCGGCGAGGCGAGCATGTTCGCCGGATGGATCAAGTTCGCCGATCGCTGCCCCCGATGCGGCTTCGACTATGGCCGCTTCAATGTCGGCGACGGGCCGGTGGTATTCCTGACGCTGGGGATCGGCGCATTGGTGACGATCCTCGCGATCACGACCGAACTGGCGTTCGAACCCGGCATCCTGATCCATGCGTTGCTATGGGTGCCGCTGACCGCGGCGCTCGTGGTCGTCGGTCTGCGCTTCACCAAGGGGCTGTTGCTTGCGCTCGAATATAAGAACGCCGCACGCGAAGGAAGGCTGAAGGAATGAAGCTGCGCCTGCCGCTGATCCCCACCGCCATCGTCGGCCTCGCCATTGCCGCGATGATCGCGCTGGGCGTGTGGCAGCTCCAGCGGCGCGGGGAAAAGAACGCCGCGCTCGCCGTCTATACGCAGAATCTGGACAAGCCCGACATCGCCTTTCCGCGCCTGCCGGTCGGCGACCAATATCTGTTTCGCCACGCCAGCGCCTTTTGCCTCGAAGTCACTGGCTGGCAGGCCCAAGCCGGGCGCGACCGGCGCGGCATCGTCGGCTGGCGCCAGATCGCCCAATGCCGCACCGGGGCCGAGGGGCCGTTGCTGCTGGTCGATGTCGGCGTATCGCGCGACGCCAAGTTCAAGCCCCAATGGGGCGGCGGGCCGATCACCGGCACGATCACCCACGCCCCCGATTCGCGCACGCTGATCGGGCAGCTCTTCGATCATCGGCCCAAGACACTGATGCTGATCGCCGACCTCGCCGCCCCCGGGCTGGAAGTGACCGCCAAGCCCGATGTGTCGAGCGTGCCGAACAACCATCTGGCGTACGCGGTACAATGGTTCCTGTTCGCGGGGGTGGCGGGCGTGATCTATCTGCTCGCGCTGTATTGGCGGCAGAAGAAGGCGGCGCCGCCCCCTCAACCATAACCGTCACCCCGGCCTTGAGCCGGGGTCCCGCTTTTTCGCGCGGGTAGAAGCGGGACCCCGGATCAAGTCCGGGGTGACGAAGGTGGGCGTGGGGCGCACAACAGTTTTGCTGTCGTTGCGCGGGCGGCCCCCCACCGCTAACCCGCCCCCATGCGCTATCAGAGCACCCGTGGCACCGCGCCGACGCTTGGTTTTCGTGACGTGACCCTTGCCGGGCTCGCCAGCGATGGCGGGCTCTATGTTCCCGAAAGCTGGCCGCAGTTCAGCCGCGACGAGATCGCGGCGATGGCCGGGCTGTCCTATGTCGAAACCGCCGTCCGCGTGATGCTGCCTTTTGTCGGTGAGGACCTGAGCGAAGACGAGCTGCGCGACCTGTGCCAGCAGGCCTATGGCCGATTCAGCCACGCCGCGGTGACGCCGCTCGTCCAGCTCGACCACCGCCATTTCCTGCTCGAGCTGTTCCATGGGCCGACGCTGGCGTTCAAGGACGTGGCGCTTCAGCTGCTCGGGCTGCTCTTCGAGAAATTCCTCCGCGGCAGCGAGACGCCGCTGACCATCGTCGGCGCGACCTCGGGCGATACCGGCAGCGCCGCGATCGATGCCGTCGCCGGGCGGCACGGCGTCGATATCTTCATGCTCCACCCCAAGGGCCGCGTCTCCGACGTCCAACGGCGCCAGATGACGACGGTGCTCGCCCCCAACGTCCATAATATCGCGCTCGAAGGCGCCAGCTTCGACGATGCCCAGGCGCTGGTGAAGGCGATGTTCAACGATTCCGGTTTCGCGGGCCGCTTCCAGCTTTCGGCGGTCAATTCGATCAACTGGGCGCGGCTGATGGCGCAGATCGTCTATTATTTCTACGCCGCCGTCCGCCTTGGGGGCCCCGACCGCAAAGTGGCCTTCGCGGTGCCTACGGGCAATTTCGGCGATGTGTTCGCGGGCTATGCGGCGGCGAAGATGGGGCTGCCCATCGAGCGGCTGGTGGTCGCGACCAACGTCAACGATATCCTCCACCGCGCGCTGGCCTCGGGCGATTATTCGCAAGGCACCGTCACGCCCACCGCCGCGCCGAGCATGGATATCCAGGTCAGTTCGAACTTCGAACGGCTGCTATTCGATGCCGGCGGGCGCGACGGCGGCGCGCTGGCGACACAGATGGCCGGCTTCGAAGCGAGCAAGGCGATGCGGCTGACCAATGCGCAGCAGACCGGCGCGGCGCGGTTCTTTTCCAGCGATCGCGTGACCCCCGAGGAAATGGCGCAGGCAATGCTTTGGGCGAGCGAATCGGGCGAAGTGATCGACCCCCACACCGCGATCGGCCTCGCCGCCGCGCGCCGCGCCGATACCGGCAACGCGCCCGTCGTCACCCTCGCCACGGCACACCCCGCCAAGTTCCGCGACGCCGTCGAGCGCGCGACCGGTGCGCGGCCCGCGCTCCCCGCGCGACTGGGCGATCTGTTCGACCGCGAGGAACGCTATGCGACGTTGCCCGGCACATACGAGGCCGTCACCGCCTATATCGCCGAGCGCGCCCAACCCCGCTAAGGGGACCTCATGAATCTCGTGACTCTCACCGGCGAACCCTGGGCCGATTACGGCCTGATCGACTCGGGCCATGGCCGCAAGCTCGAACGCTATGGCGCCTATCGCTTCATCCGCCCCGAGCCTCAGGCAATGTGGGCCCCCGCCTCCGACGACTGGGACGCGCATGGCGAATTCGTCCCCGCCCCCGACGACGAGGGCGGCGGGCGCTGGCATTTCACCAAGCCGGTGCCCCGCGAAGGCTGGCCGCTGGCATGGAAGGAAGCGCGCTTCACCGCGCAGACCACGCCCTTCCGCCATCTCGGCTTCTTCCCCGACATGGCGCCGGTGTGGGACTGGATGCGCGAGCGGATCGACGGGATGGACGCGCCGGAGTGCATGAACCTGTTCGGCTATACCGGCGTCGGCAGCCTCGCGCTGGCAGCGAAGGGCGCAAAAGTCACCCATGTCGATGCCTCGAAGAAATCGGTCGCCGAGGGCAAGGCCAATGCCGCGCTCTCCGGCATGGAGGACAAGCCGATCCGCTGGATGATCGACGATGCCGGCAAGTTCACTGCGCGCGAGGGGCGGCGCGGGCGGCGCTATGACGGGATCATCCTCGATCCGCCAAAATGGGGCCGCGGGCCCGAGGGCGAGGTGTGGAAGCTGGAGGAGGGCTTGCCCGGGCTGATCGCCGGTTGCCGGGCGCTGCTCGACAAGGATTCGCGCTTCCTGTTCCTGACGGTCTACGCGGTGCGCATGTCGGCGCTGGCGATCGGCGAGCTGGTCCGCCAGCATTTCGCCGATCTGGGCGGGACGGTGGAATGCGGCGAGCTGACGGTGCGGGAGGAAGCCCGCGGGCTGGAACTGCCGACCGCGATCTTTGCGCGGTGGAGTCGGGGCTGAATGGAGTTCGTCACGGACATTCTCGACGAGGTGGTCCGCGTAGTCGAAGACCGATATGGTCGCCGCGCGGCTTGGCTTGCAGCCATCGTCGGAATCGCCCTTGTCATCGGGAGCCTCGTCCTCTTCGTCTGGTATTTCGCGGGCTAGCTCCGCCCCATCCGGACCGCCGCCCCGGCAACGAAGGGGCAGCCCGCCACCAGCAACAGGCTGAATGCCGCGAGCAGCTTGAGCGCGCCGGGCGTGCCCTCGACCGACCCCGCGCCGAAGATCAGCAGCGGCACGGCGAAAGGGAGCATCACCAGTCCGGCCAGCGCGCCCGCGCTGCGCAGGCCCGAGACCAGAGCGGCGGTGGCGATGGCGAGCGCGGCGAGGCCGGGGGTTCCGATCAGCAGACCGAGTTCGACCTGCACCAACGTCTCGCCCGGCAGTCGAAGCAGCCCCGCCGCGATCACCGTCGCCGCAAGCAGCGACGGCGCGAAGCCAAGCCAATGTCCCACCATCTTCGCCGCCGCGACGCCCGCATCCGAAAGCCCGCGCACCGCGAACTGATCGAGCACCCCGCTCTCGGTATCCGGCGCGATCAGCCGTTCGACCGGGAGCAACGCCGCCAGCAACGCCGCTGCCCAGATCACCCCGCCCCCGATCCGCGCGAGCAGCTTGCCGTCCGGCCCGACCGCGAACGGAAACAGGATCGCGACCAGCAGGAAGAAGGCTACCGGCAGCAACAGCCCGCCGCTGGTCCAGCTTCGCCGCAACTCGCGCACCATGATGGCGAGGAAGGGCATCACCACCCCCTTCCCGTTCGCCCTGAGCCTGTCGAAGGGCACCTATCCGCATGCGATCCGATGGTGGAAAGCTGTGCTTCGACAAGCTCACCACGAACGGTATTTGGGGCTAGGTTCACAGCGCCACCTCGACCGCGCCCGGCAAGCCGATCGGCAGATGCGTCGCCACCAGCACCGCGCCACCACTCGCACGGTGCGACGCGATCAGGCCCTCCAGCATCGTCACCGACGCCGCATCCAGCCCATTGGCGGGCTCATCGAGCAGCCACAATTTCGATCCGCTCGCCAGCACCCGCGCGATCGCCGCGCGTCTCCGCTGCCCGGTCGAGAGGAAGCGCACCGGCACTTCGGCGAGATCCGCCAGGCCCACCGCCGCCAGCGCGGGCGCCACTGCGCCGCCATCGAGCGAGGCCCAGAAACCGAGCGCGCCGGCCAGCGGCAGCTCCGGATCGAGCGCCGCCGATTCGCTGAGCAAGGCGGGCAGGCAACCACGCTCGACGCTGCCCGACACCGGATCGAGCAGCCCCGCCGCCACGCGCACGAGGCTCGATTTGCCCACGCCATTGGGGCCCGTCACCAGCGCGGCGTCGCCCCCGCCGAGATCGAGGCTCAACCCCTCGAACAGCATTCGCCCGCCCCGCGCGCAGGCGACATCGCGGAACGCCAACAGGCTCAAGCGACGCTATCCTCGAGCGCGTGGATATCGTCGTCGCTGAGGCCGAAATGATGCCCGACCTCATGGACGACGATATGCGCCACCAGCGTCTCCAACGCCTCGCCGTCCGCCGCCCATTCGTCGAGGATCGCGCGGCGATAGAGGTGGATGCGATCAGGGAGCGCGCCCGATTCCATCGACGATTTCTCGCCCACCGGACGGCCATGATAGAGCCCGCTCAGATCGTACGGATCCTCGATGCCCAGCGCGTCGAGGGTTTCGCCGTCGGCGAATTCCTCGACGATCAGCACCACGTCGGCGAGATGCGACTGGAACGGCTCGGGGATCTGCGACAGCGCTTCGCGCGCCATTCGCTCGATCGCCGCCGCGTCTGGGGCTTGCCCGCTCATGTTCCCGGGCATAGGCCGGGGGTGAGGGCTACGGCAAGGAACGGATGATGGTGACGCGGCTGACCGACGGATTGCGGAGCGAGGCGCTGGCCACGCTCCCCGAATGGACGCACGAGCCCGAGCGCGATGCGATCACGCGCCGCTTCACCTTCGCCGACTTCAACCAGGCGTTCGGATTCATGACGCGGGTCGCGCTGATCGCCGAGAAATCGGATCATCACCCCGAATGGTCGAACGTGTGGAACCGGGTGGACGTGCTGCTCACCACCCACGACGCGGGCGGGCTTTCCACCCGCGACATCCAGATGGCGCAGGCGATCGACGCCCTGATGGGTTAGGTCGGCACGCCAGGACGGATCGCCATTCAGTTCAGGCGGCGGCGAAAAGGGTGATCTTTCGAGCACCGGAGCGCAGCGTGCTTTCGGCACGTGAGCACCGGAGCGCAGAAAATCGCGCTTTGCAGCCCCGCATGGGCTGAATGGCGGTTCGTCCTAGCCGATTGCCCGCCCCCGCGCCTGCTTGCGGATCGCGCCGGGCATCCAGCGCGCGGCGAAGGCGAGCTTCTTCGCGGTCTTGCCGACGATGATATGGACCTTGTCGCCGTCGACCGAGTCCCACACCGCCTTCGCCACCACCTCCAGCGGCGTGAATTCGAGGCCCGCGGCCTGGACATTTTCGCGCGCGGTGCGGTTCGTGCCCGCCGCGACCGCATCGAGCAACGGCGTGTCGATGAAGCTCGGCATCAGCACGCGGACCTTGATCCCGTCCCCCGCCCATTCGCCATCGAGCGCTTCGCTGAACCCGCGCACCGCGAACTTGCTCGCCGAATAAAGCGCCAGCCCCGAGGTGCCATAGATCGACGCCGCCGACGCGGTGTTGATCAGGCACGATCCGGGCGTCGCCTTGAGGTAGCGATGCGCGGCATAGGCGCCAAAGATGACGCCGTTGATGTTGATGTCGAGGATCCGGTCCATGTCGGGCAACGGGGTTTCGGCGAAGGTGCCGCCCACGGCGATGCCGGCATTGTTGAACATCACATCGAGCCGCCCGCCGCTGGCCTCGACGAACGCGGCCAGCGCGGCCGCCCATTGATCGCGGTCGCGCACGTCCATCACATAGGTGTCGGCCATCCCCTCGGCGAAGTTCGCCCTGGCGGCCTCGAGCCCCGCGGCGTTGACGTCCGCCAGCCCCACGCGCCAGCCCTGCGCGGCGAAATATTTGGCGACGGCCAGCCCTATGCCCGATGCTCCGCCCGTGATAAAGATCGCCTTGGTCGCCATGCGACCCTCCCCTGTTATTTTGACGTTTCCCGCTTCATCCCGCACAACTTGCCGCGATGCCAGAGCAATCGCGCACCGTTACCTTCAAAAATGTCAGCAAGCGCTATCCGGGGGGCGTTTCGGCTGTCGTAAGCGTGTCGCTGGAGGTGGCGGGGGGCAGCTTCGTGGCGCTGGTGGGCGCGTCGGGATCGGGCAAGTCGACTCTGCTCAAGACCGTCAACCGGCTGATCGAGCCGAGCGAAGGCGAGGTGCTGATCGGCGGCGCGCCCGTCGGGCGAGAACCGGTCCACCGGCTGCGGCGGCGGATCGGCTATGTCTTCCAGAATGTCGGGCTGTTCCCGCACATGAATGTGGGAGAGAATATCGCGATCGGGCCGAGGCTTGCGGGCGAGAAGGACACGCGCGAACGGGTGGCGGAATTGCTGGCGCTGGTCGAGCTGCCGGCCGAGATGGCCGCGCGTTTCCCCGATGCGCTGTCGGGCGGACAGCGCCAGCGAGTGGGCGTGGCGCGGGCGCTCGCCTGTGCGCCCGGGATCATGCTGATGGACGAGCCGTTCGGCGCGCTCGATCCGCTGACGCGCGACGGTCTCGGCAAGGCGATCCGCGCGCTCCACGACCGGCTGGGGTTGACGACGATCCTCGTCACGCACGACATGGCGGAGGCGTTGCTGCTGGCCGACCGCGTGCTGGTGATGGCGGGGGGCAAGATCGTCGCGGATGCGACGCCGCGCGAGCTGCTCGCTGGCAAGGGCGGCGCGGCGGCGGATGCCCTGGTCGCGGTCCCGCGCGAGCAGGCGCATCGGCTGAAGGCGCTGGAGGCATGAGGGTGGAGGCCCCTCAATTCCTCCCCCGGAGGGGGAGGTGGCGGCGCGAAGCGCTGACGGAGGGGTGTCTCTCTCTCGATAGCGCGATACCCCGCCACCACGCCCTGCGGGCGCGGTCCCCCTCCCCTTGCAGGGGAGGAATTTGATGACGCAAGCTTTCGCCCGGGTGCCCGATCTGCTCACGCAGCATCTGTTGCTCGCCTTCGCCGCGCTGGTGCTGGGCCTCGCCGTCAGCCTCCCGCTGGCGATCCTCTCCGCGCGCAACCGCACCGTGGGCCGCGTCGCGCTGGGCCTCGCCAGCCTTGTCCAGACGATCCCCAGCCTCGCATTGCTCGCGCTCTTCTATCCGATCCTGTTGTCGATCTCGGCGCTGGTTGGCGGCGGGATTCCAGCGCTCGGCTTCCTGCCGTCCTTGCTCGCGCTGTCGCTCTACGCGATCCTGCCGATCCTCAGGAACGGAGTCACCGGGCTCGCCAATCTCGATCCGGCGGTGCTCGAAGCCGCCGATGGCGTGGGCATGACGCGCGGGCAGAAGCTGCGGCTGGTCGAGGCCCCGCTGGTCGCCCCGGTGCTGATGGCGGGGATCCGCACCGCAGCGGTGTGGACGATCGGCGCGGCCACGCTGTCCACCACGGTGGGCCAGCCGAGCCTGGGCGATTTGATCTTCGCGGGGCTGCAGACCCAGAACTGGACGCTCGTCCTCGCCGGATGCGCCGCTGCCGCCGGGCTCGCGCTGTCGGTGGACGCGCTGCTCGGCCTCGCCGAACATGGCATCGCGCGGCGCAGGAAGGGCCTCGCCTGGGCCAGCCTCGGGGTCCTGCTGCTCGCCTCGCTCGTCGCGCTCGCCCCGGCGATGCCATCGGGCAAGACCAGCATCGTCATCGGCGCCAAGGGCTTTTCGGAGCAATATATCCTCGCCCGGCTGATCGGGCAGCGGCTGGAGGCGGCCGGCTACGAGGTCGAATATCGCGAGGGGCTGGGCTCCGCCGTCGCGTTCGCGGCGCTCGCGGGCGGGAATGTCGATGTCTATGTCGATTATTCGGGCACCGTCTGGACCAACCAGATGAAGCGCGCCGATGTGCCCGGCAAGCAAGCGATCGTCGCGGGCGTCGGGCAATGGGCGCGCGAACGGCACGGCATCGTGATGATGGGCAGCCTCGGCTTCGAGAATGTCTATGCCTTCGCGATGCGGGGGCCCGATGCGAAGCGGCTGGGGATACATTCGATCGCCGACCTCGCCCGGGTCGCGCCGCGGCTCAATCTCGCCACCGATGTCGAGTTCCTCGAACGCCCCGAATGGCGGTCGGTGCGCGACACCTACGGCCTCAGCTTCAAATCCGCGCGCCCCTATCAGCCGACCTTCATGTACCGCGCGCTCGAAAGCGGCGAGGCCGACGTCATCCCCGCCTTCTCCTCGGACGGGCGCATCGCCGCCGACGGGCTGGCGGTGCTGACCGATCCGAAGAACGCGCTGCCCGGCTATGACGCGATCCTGATGGTCAGCCCGGCCCATGCGAACGATCGGCGTTTCCAGGATGTGCTCCGCCCGCTGATCGGCGGCATCCGCGTCGAGGATATGCGGACGGCGAACTATATGGTCGATCGCGACACCGGCAAGGCGACGCCGGAAGACGCGGCGCGGTGGCTGGCGCGCCGATCGGGATTGTAGTAGCAAGCTAACACACCTTGGCGGAGAGACGATGATGGCACGGATGATCGGCGCGGCCTTGCTCTGGCTCCTCGCGCTCGCGGCCCCGGCAAGCGCCCAGACCGTCCGCTGGGTGCCCGAGGCCGGCACGCATGGCTATCGCTACGAGAGCGTCACCACCGTCCCCGGCGCGCCCGGTAACGCCTATCGCCTCGATTACGACCTGGTCTCGGATGGCAAAGGCGGGCTGGTCGCGGTGGTGCTCGGCGCGTGGCACCGCGGAGGCGGTCCCGAATGGAGCGACGCCGAAATCGACGACGCCTGCCGCAAGGCGCTCCATGCCGAGGGCAAGGAACTCGCCCGCATCACCTTGGCGCCGATCGCGCCCGGGACCGTCGCCAATCTCGGCCCCGAATTCATCGCCGAATGCACGCCCGCCGACATCTTTTTCCCGATCACCGATATCCTGCGCGTCGCATTGGTCCAGGTCGCGCCCGAATTCGGGCTGGCGAAGCTGACCGCGCCCGGCCAGAGCGGCCGCTATCCCGGCTATGCGACCAAAACCGAGCGGCTCGATACCGCGATCGATATCGTATCGACCGGGGGCACGATCACTTTCACCACGCTCGTCCCCGGCCGCGCGACGCTCGACATGGTGTCGGACCCGATGAAGCTGACTCTCATCCACCGCCGCGCCTATAGCGGCGCCGATGTCACGCTGACCGGCACCGAGACGTCGGGCTTCCGCATCGAAATCGATCCGGCCACCGGCGTGCTGCTCGGCGCGGTAAGCGACGGCGACAAGCTGGACGTCACCATGTCGCTCCCCGGCGGCTATTCGCAGCCGCTGCCGGTCAGCCGCGAGACCAGGATCACGCCGCGCCCCTGAAACTTTGGCCTGACACCGTTGACCGAAAGACTGGCAATCGGCGTCCAATCGGTTATCCAGAACCCCAAGATAGAAACCTTGGGAGAGAATCGATGCGGCAGGCCACCATGCTTTTGCTGGGGACCACCATCCTGTTCGGCGTACCCGCCGCGATCGCGATGCAGGATCCGACCACCGCCTCGCCTGTCGCCAATCCCGAAAACTGGCCCGCCGCCGCCAGCCAGGGGCTGGTCGATCCCAAGACCGAGGCCTTCATCACCGAGATCATGTCGCAGATGACGGTCGAGGAAAAGGTCGGCCAGATGGTTCAGGGCGACATCACTTACTTCAAGCCCGAGGATTTGCGGAAATATCCGCTGGGCTCGATCCTCGCCGGAGGCAATTCGCCGCCGCTCGCCGGCAATGACCGTGCCCCGCAAAAAGATTGGGTGGATACCGCCCGCGCCTTCCGCGCCGTCAATATGGAGGACCGGCCGGGCCGCAAGGTCAAGATCCCGCTGATGTTCGGCATCGACGCGGTCCATGGCAACGCCAACGTGATCGGCGCGACGATCATGCCGCACAATATCGGCCTGGGCGCGATGCACGATCCGTCGATGATCCGGAAGATCGGCTGGGTCACCGCGATCGAGACCGCCGCAAGCGGCATCGATTGGGCCTTTGGTCCCACGGTCACCGTGCCGCAGGACGACCGCTGGGGCCGCGCCTACGAGGGCTATTCGGAGAATCCCGCGCTGGTCGCCTCCTATTCGGGCGAGATGGTGATTGGCCAGCAGGGCGTGCCCGGCACCGAGCATCGCATCCAGACCGGCTTCGTCGCCTCCAGCGTCAAGCATTTCCTCGGCGATGGCGGCACCACCAATGGCGTCGATCAGGGCGATACCGCGGTCGATGAAGCCACGCTCGCGCGCATCCATGCCGCCGGCTATCCGCCCGCGATCAACGCCGGGACGATGACGGTGATGGCGTCGTACAATAGCTGGAACGGCGTGAAGATGCACGGCAACCAGTCGCTGATCACTGGCGTGCTCAAGGGGCGGATGGGCTTTCAGGGCTTTGTCGTCGGCGACTGGAACGGCCATGGCCAGGTCCCCGGCTGCACCAGCGAGGATTGCCCGCAAACCTTCCTCGCCGGGCTCGACATGGCGATGGCGCCCGACAGCTGGAAGAAATTGTTCGAGACCACGGTGGCGCATGTCCGCGACGGCACGCTCCCGATGTCGCGCGTGGACGACGCCGTCCGCCGCATCCTGCGCGTCAAGGTGAAGCTCGGCCTGTTCGACCCCGCGCGTCCGATCGAAGGAAAGCAAGGCGTGCTCGGCGCGCCCGAGCACCGCGCGGTCGCGCGCGAGGCGGTCAGCAAGTCGCTGGTGCTGCTCAAGAATAATGGCGTTCTGCCGGTCAAGGCGAACGCGAACGTGCTGGTCACGGGCCCCGGCGCCGATTCGATGCAGATGCAGACCGGCGGCTGGACGCTGAGCTGGCAGGGCGACGGCAATCCCAACGAGCTCTTCCCGGGCGGAACCACCATCTACAAGGGCATCGCCGACGCGGTGGCCGCGGGCGGCGGCAAGACCGAGCTGTCGGCCGACGGCAGCTACAAGACCAAGCCCGATGTCGCGATCGTGGTGTTCGGCGAACAGCCCTATGCCGAGATGCGCGGCGATATCCGCACGCTCGAGTTCCAGCCGGGCGACAAGCAGGCGCTGGCGATGCTGGTGAGGCTGAAAAAGGCCGGGATCCCGGTGGTCACCGTGTTCCTTTCGGGCCGCCCGCTCTGGGTCAATCCCGAGCTCAACCAGTCCGACGCCTTCGTCGCCGCCTGGCTGCCGGGCAGCGAAGGCAATGGCGTGGCGGACGTGCTGATCGGCGACGCCACCGGCAAGCCGCGCCGCGACTTTAGCGGCCGCCTGTCGTTCAGCTGGCCCAAGACCGCGGGCCAGTTCAACCTGAATTTCGGCATGGCGAATTACGATCCGCTGTTCGCCTATGATTACGGCCTCAGCTACGCCAGGCCCGGCGCGGTCGGCATGCTGAGTGAGGAAGCGGGCGTCGATGCCAGCATGGCCAATGTCAGCACCTATTTCGCGCGCGGGCAGACGCCGTTGCCGTACAAGTTCGTCAGCGACGGCGAGATCGTCCGCAAGGTGGTCGAAGGCCCGGCGCAGCAGGAAGGCGCGGCGCAGCTCAGCTGGCCGAACGGCCCGGCGACCGCGCGGATCGGTGGCGGCCAGATTGACCTGACGCGCGAGGCCAATGGCGATCTCTCGCTCCAGATCAGCTACCGCGTCGATGTGGCGCCCAAGGGCCCGGTCCAGCTGCTGATGGAAGGCGGCACCAATACCGGCGCGATCAACGCCACCAGCCTGTTCACCGGCCAGACCGGCACCTGGCGCACGGTGAAGATCTTCCTCAAATGCTATCAGGCCGCGGGGATCGACCTGCGCAGCGTGACCGCGCCGTTCGTCGTCCAGGCAAGCGGGCCGTTCAGCTTCTCGATCGCCGACGTGCGGATCGTTTCCGATCCCAACGCCTCGATCTGTCCGAAATAAGATGGGCAAGCTGATCCGCGCGCTGCTCGCGCTCACCCTCGCCGCCTTCGCCCTCCCGGCAATGGCGGCGACGGAGATCCCCCGCATCGTCTCGAAGAATGGCCGCCACGCATTGTTCGTCGACGGCGCGCCGTTCCTGATGCTCGGCATCCAGGCGAACAATTCCAGCAACTACCCCGCGATGCTCCCGCTCGTCTGGCCGATGGTCGAACGGCTGCATGCCAACACGCTCGAAATCCCGGTGGCGTGGGAGCAACTCGAACCGGTCGAGGGCCAGTTCGACTTCTCGTGGCTCGACACGCTTCTCGCACAGGCGCGCCAGCATGACACGCGCATCGTCCTGCTCTGGTTCGGCACGTGGAAGAACGGCAGCAGCACTTATGTGCCCGAATGGGTGAAGAGCGACACCGCCCGGTTTCCGCGCGCGCGCATGGCGAACGGCGGATACAGCTCGCTCTCGCCCTTCGGCAAGAACACCCTCAACGCCGATCGCCGCGCGTTCGTCGCGCTGATGACCTATCTGCGCGATCACGATCCCGACAACAGCGTGATCATGGTCCAGCCCGAAAACGAGGCGGGACAATGGCAGCTGGGCCGCGACCATATTCCCGAAGCGACGACCCTATTCGAAGGCCCGGTGCCCGCCGAACTCGTCAAAGGGCTCGGGCGCACCGGCGGCACTTGGCGGCAAGTGTTCGGCAAGACCGCCGAAACCGCCTTCTCGGCCTGGTACACCGCGCAATATATCGATGCCATCGCGGCGGCGGGCAAGGCGATCAAACCGCTGCCGATGTATGTCAACGCAGCGCTGAGCGACGCCTTCAATGCCGATCCCGATCCGATGGGCGTCCCCGCGGGCGGGCCCAACTGGACTGTCATTCCGATCTGGAAAGTCGCCGCCCCCCATATCGATCTGCTCGCGCCGGACATCTATTCGCGCGATTGGAAGGCCTATAACGCCTATATCGGCCATTATGCGCGGCCCGATAATCCGTTCATGGTGCCTGAGACCGGCAACGATGTGGATTTCGCCCGCTTCTTCTGGCCGGTGCTGGGCAAGGGTGCGATCGGCTTTTCGCCCTTCGGTTTCGACGGCGACGATTATTCGAACTATCCGCTAGGCGCGAAGAAGCTGGACGACGCGACGGTCGAAGTCTTCGCCGCGAATTTCCGCCTGTTCCGCCCGATGGCGCGCTCCTGGGCGAAGATCGCATTCGAAAACCCGACCTGGGGCGCCGCCAAGGGCCCTGACTCGGCCGACCAGTCGACCGTGATGGGCCGTTGGAAGGTTACCACCAGCTTCGAACAATGGCAGTTCGGCGAACGCGACTGGAGCTGGCTCAAGCGCGATCCGCATCCGACCGCAGGCCTGCCCGTCGGTGGCGGGTTGGTCGCGCAGATCGGCCCCGACGAGTTTATCGTCGCGGGGGCGGATGTGCGCTTCCGGTTCAGTCTCGCCAACGCCGCACCGGGCGAGCAATCGCAATTGCTCCGCGTCGAGCAGGGCAGCTTCGACGCAGAAGGCAAATGGGTGATGCGCAACGTCTGGAATGGCGATCAGGTCGATTACGGGCTCAACATGACCGCGCGCCCGGTGATGCTGCGCGTCCGGCTGGGCAGCTTCAAATGACAGAAGCGATGCTGGTGCAGGGCGGCACGATCGAGACCGTCGAGATTTCGCGCGGCCCGTTTCGCGCGGTGCTGATGAACCTGGGCGCGTCGCTCCACATCCTCGAAGCGCCGGGCCGCGACGGCAACAGCGCCAATGTCGTGCTGGGCTATAAGGATCTCGAGGAATATCGCGGCCATCCGCGCTTCTACGGCGCGGTCGCGGGGCGCTATGCCAACCGCATCGGCGGGGCGCGTTTCTCGCTCGACGGGCGCGAATACACGCTCCCCAGGAATAACGGCGAGAACAACCTCCATTCGGGCCCGCTCGGGCTCGATCAGGTCTTTTGGGACGTGACGCACCGCGACGCGCGTTCGGTGACGTACAGCACCCTGAGCCCCGACGGCGCCAACGGCTTCCCCGGTAACCTCCATGTCGATGTGGCGTATGTGCTGGAGGAAGACGGCCTCGCCATCACCTTCACCGCCACGACTGATTCAGCGACGGTCGTGAACCTCACGCACCATGCCTATTTCAACCTCGCGGGCGAGGCGAGCGGCGGCGACGTACTCGGCCAATGGCTCCAGATCCCCGCGAGCCGCACCACGCCCACCGACCCTTCGATGGTCCCCACCGGCGCCTTCGCAAATGTCGCGGGCGGCCCGTTCGACTTCCGCGAGGCCAAGCCGATCGGCCGCGACATCGGCCAGCCGGACACCCAGCTCCTGCAGGGCAAGGGCTATGACCATAATTTCGTGCTCGACGCCGCCGCAGGCCGCATCCGCCGCGTCGCCACTGCGTTCGACCCCGGCACGGGCCGCGTGCTCGAAGTTCATTCGGACCAGCCCGGCGTCCAGCTCTACACCGGCAACCATCTCGCCGGCGGCGCGGCGGGCACCTCGGGCGTCAATTATCCGTCGCGGGGCGGCTTCTGCCTCGAACCCCAGAACTTCCCGGATGCGCCCAACAAGCCCAACTTTCCCTCGGCGCGGCTCAACCCGGGCGAGAAATACACCCACGCCATGGCCTTCCGCTTTCGCACGGCGGCGGATCAGAGCGAGGCGTTTCCGGGCTAACGCCTATCGAAACACGAACGCGAAGGCGATGATTACGGTAATGGCGATGGGGTAGATCCACCACGGCGCCGGAACGCCGCCGCCGATCAATGGGCTATCGACCGTCAGCTGCTTGGGATCGAGGCCCGTTTCGCGCGCCAGGGCGGCGGCAAAGCGATCCCAGCGACCCTCGGTCGGCGCATTGGCGGGCAGTACGTCGCACAACGCCACATAGACGTGCCCGGCCGTCACCCAGTTCCGCGCGTCGCCATAGTCGAGCGTCACGCCGAACTCCCGCTCGACATCGCGGATCGCGTCGACCTCATCGCCGTCGCCAACGAGTCCGACGCTATGGGCAATGCTTGGGTGCATCGCCTTAGGCTATTCGAATCACCGCCCGCCGCAACGAAAAAGGGGCCCGCCAACGGCGAGCCCCTCAATCTTGTCAGGTCCGAAGCTTAGAGCGTCGGCTTCCCGTCGATCCGCCGCGGAATGCCCGCATCGCCGTCGGCCAGATCCGCCGGCAGCAGTGCCGCGGGCAAATCCTGATACGACACCGGCCGCAGGAAGCGGTCGATCGCCAGCGTGCCCACCGAAGTGCTGCGCCCGTCCGAAGTCGATGGGAACGGCCCGCCATGCACCATCGCGTCGGTCACTTCGACGCCGGTCGGCCAGCCATTGGCCAGAATGCGGCCCACCTTGCGCTCGAGCAATGGCACCAACCGCTGGCCCAGCGCGATATCGCCATCGTCGAAATGAACGGTCGCGGTCAGCTGGCCCTCAAGATGCCCGACCACGCTCAGCATTTCCTCGACATCGGCGCAGCGAATCACCAGCGAGGCCGATCCGAACACTTCCTCCGAATGCCCCTCGATATCGGCGATGAAATCCTTCGCCGCGATCGAGAACAAAGCCGCGCGGCCGCAGGTCGGGCCGCCGGGCTCCTGCCCCTCGGCGAGCTGGCTGAGCGCGGGTGCCGACGCCATGCGCGCGACGCCGCTCTCATAGGCCTTGTGGATGCCCGGCGAGAGCATGGTCTGCGCAGGCGCCACGCCCACCGCATCGGCGGCGGCGGCGGTGAAACGGTCGAGCGCAGGGCCATCGACCGCGAGCACGAGGCCAGGATTGGTGCAGAACTGGCCCGCACCCATCGTCAGCGAACCCACGAACGCCGCGCCCAGCGCTTCGGCCTTGGCCTCCAGGATCGACGGCAGCAGGAACACCGGGTTGATGCTGCTCATCTCGGCATAGACCGGGATCGGCACCGGGCGGCTCGCGGCCAGCTTCATCAGCGCAGTGCCGCCACCGCGCGAGCCAGTGAAGCCCACCGCCTTGACGCGCGGATCTTTGACCAAAGCCGAGCCCACCGAATTGCCCGGACCGTTGAGCATGCTGAACACACCGGCGGGCATGCCGGTCTTCTGCGCAGCGCGCGTCACTGCGCCCGCGACCAGCTCCGCCGTGCCCGGATGCGCCGAATGGCCCTTCACGATCACCGGGCAGCCCGCGGCGAGCGCCGAGGCGGTGTCGCCACCGGCGGTCGAGAAGGCGAGCGGGAAATTGCTCGCGCCGAACACCACAACCGGGCCGACCGGCACCATGCGCAGCCGCAGGTCGGGCTTGCGCGCCGGCTGGCGGTCCTCGATCGCATGATCGATGCGCGCGCGCAGATATTCGCCGAGCCGCAACTCTTTGGCGAACAAGCGAAGCTGGCCGACCGTGCGGCCCCGCTCGCCGTTCAGGCGAGCGGCGGGCAGCCCGGTCTCGGCCATGGCGCGTTCGGTCAGCGCGTCGCCCAGCGCGTCGATCTCGTCGGCGGCGGCTTCGAGGAATTCGGCGCGCTTCTCGCGCGGCAGGTTCGAATAGATCGGGAAAGCGGCCTCGGCGGCGGCGGCGGCAGCCTCGACGTCGTCGACGGTCGCCAGCGTGAAGCTCGGCTCGATCTCGCCGCCGGTCGCGGGCGACACTGCCTTGAAACTGCCGTTGGCGCCCGTGACGCGCTTGGACGCAATGAACAATTCGCCGGTCAGGCCCATGGCTCGATCCCTTCTGAGTCGCTTAAAGTTAGCGGTAACATGTCGGAGACGATCTAGGGACCGAAGGCACGGGATTCAAGCACGAGGACGTGCGAAGCGATCGGTTCTAGGGTGCGTCGATATTCAGTCCAGACCGAGCCGAAAATGGTGGTCCGGTGTGACCCGGAGCGCAGCGTACATTGAGTACGCGAGCACCGGAAGCGCGCCGAACCGCCATTTGCAGGCCGGTATGGGCTGAATAGCGGCGTGCCCTAGCAGCAGCCGCGCGCTTCCATCGTATCGGTGAGGCCACGGTCCACGAGCCGCGCCATCGCGTCATGCGCGCCTTGCGCGTCCTGCGCTTCGATCGCTTCGAACACGTCGAGATGGACCGGCAGCGCGTCGAGCGCCGCGGGCAGGCGATCCTGCTTGAACGCCGTGGTCAGCTCGATCGCCGTCGCGACGCCATTGGACAGCGAAATGACGAAATCATTGTGGCTCGCCTCAAGCAAAGCAGCGTGGAATTCATGATCGCACGCGCGGCCTTCCTCGGTGACGAAAGTATGCTTTTCGACACCGGCCAGCCCCACGCGCATCCGCTCCAGCTGTTCGGAGGTGCGCCGCATCGCCGCCAGCCGCGCCGCGTCGGGCTCGACGATCCGGCGAAGCTCGAACAGGCTTTCGATCAGCGCGGGCTCGGGCTCGGCGACGGCGAACATCCAGCCGAGCACATCGGGATCGAGCAGGTGCCAGTCGTTCCGCGCCGCCACTTGCGTTCCGATCTTGGGGCGCGAATGGACGAGGCCCTTGGCCGCGAGGATGCGGATCGCCTCGCGATAGGCGGTGCGCGAGACCTTGAACTGCTCGCTCGCCGCGATCTCGCCGTCGAGCAGTTCGCCGGGCTGGAGCGCGCCGGTCACGATCCGGATGCCCAGATCGCGCGCCACCGTGCCGTGCAGGCGCAGTGATTTGGGCCGCGCCGCGCGTTTGGATTTCGAGATTTTTGCCGCCGTCGGCTGAGGGGCGCTCCGGCTCCGGGGCTGGCGAGAGGCGCTGGCGGAGACGGAGGGATTCGAACCCTCGGTACGGGATTTACCCATACGGCGGTTTAGCAAACCGCTGGTTTCAGCCACTCACCCACGTCTCCGGAAAAAGGGCCACGAGCGGCGGCTATAGCGGCGCTTTCGCGGCAGGGTCAACGCCAGAACCGCTCCGGCGCGAATAAGACTCGCCCCGTCGCGCATCCACTGCCTGTTCATTGCCGGTGCAGCCCCGCGGGCATAGCGTTTCGACCACGTTCTTCTGTGGGGATGGGGTTTATGCGTCTGGCGTCGTTGATGCTGTTTGTGGCTGTTGCCGGAGTCGCGCTCGGCGCGCCTGCCGCCGCGCAGATCACGCGGATCGATCCGAATACCCAGATCGATTCGGACCTGAACAATCCCCCGCCCCCCGCAGCGCAACCGCAGGATGCGGCGCAGCCTCAGGACATGCCCCTGCCGCGCGACGATTCGGGCATCCCGACCGACGGCAGCTATCGCGATCCTGCGAACGCGCCGCCCGCCCCCATCCCCGCGCGCGCCGCCGCGCAGGCGCGGGCCGCCGGCACCTATCAGCGCGACGATCTGGTCGGCGCGGCCGAGGGCGTGTTCGGCAAGGGCGCCTCGGGCCTCGCCAAGCTGATCGAGGACATCCTCAAGGATCAGGGCGAGCCCAATGCCTATATCGCCGGCCGCGAGGCCTCGGGCGCGATCGTGCTCGGGCTGCGCTACGGCTCGGGCATGATGTTCCACAAGATCGAGGGCGAGCGGAAAGTCTATTGGACCGGACCCTCGATCGGCTTCGACGTCGGCGGCGACGCCAATAAGGTCTTCGTGCTCGTCTATAATCTCTACGACAGCCAAGAACTCTACAAGCGCTTCCCGGCGGGCGAGGGCCGCGTCTATTTCGTGGGTGGCTTCTCGGCCGCCTATCTGCGCCGCGGCGATGTCGTGCTGATCCCGGTGCGGCTGGGCGTCGGCTGGCGCGTGGGCATCAATGCCGGCTATATGAAGTTCACCGAACGCAAGCGCTGGCTGCCGTTCTGACACTGGCCGTTGCGGGCCTCGCCCTGCTCGTGGTCAATCTCTGGACGATGCTGCGCTTCCACCAGGACAAGCAGCGCGCCATCGCGGGCGAGCGCCGCATCCCCGAAGCGAATTTGCTCGGCCTCGCGCTGATCGGTGGCACCCCCGGCGCCTTGCTCGCGAGCCGCCTGTTCCGGCACAAGACCCGCAAGCAGCCCTTTTCGACTCGGTTGATCGTGATTGCAGTGATTCAGGTGGGCGCGATCATCGGATGGACGATGCCGAGCTTCGGCTAGCCTTCGACCAGCGCCGCGAGGTTCGCGAGCGACGATTTCAGCCCCTTGTCATGGTCCTGCTTGCGGATACCGCCGGGCACATTGTCGCAGACGATCGCCACCCGCGTCGCCGCGCCCGGGGTCTCGCCACCCTCCTCGAAGGTCCAGGTCATCACCATCGTCCCCGCAAAGGCCGGGTCGTCCGCGACGAACTCGGCAGACTGGATGATCTTGCTGTTCGGGACCAGCACCATGAACCGCCCTTCGACCACATCCTCATCCTCGCCGGATTTGCCCGGCGTCTCATGATCGGCATCGAGATAATGCAGCGCCATCCGGTATCCGCCGCCGGGCTTCGCATCGAAAGAGAGCATCTCGCCCCGCATCCCCTCGGGCGGCAGCCAGCGCATCAGCAATTCGGGATCGACGAACGCGCGGTACACGGCGTCTCGCGGCGCCCGAATCAGCCGCGATGCGCGATCGGTGCGCGTGACTGTCCTCACCCGAACTCGACGCTCTCGAAGCGGATCGGCTCGCCATGCGCGGTTTCGGCCAGCGCGCCGTCCCACATCACCCGGCGCCCGCGAATGATCGTGCCCACCGGCCGCCCGGTGATCTGCATCCCCGTAAAGGGAGACCAGCCGCAGCGCGACGCCAGCCAGCTCTCCTCGATCGTCCATTTGGCCTTGAGATCGACCACCGAGAAATCGGCGTCGTAACCCACCGCGATCCGCCCCTTGCCGGCGATCCCGAAGATCCGCTGCGGCCCGGCGCTGGTCATGTCGATCAGCCGCTGGAGCCGCATCCGCCCCTCCGCGACATGGTTCAGCATCAGCGGCAACAAGGTCTGCACCCCCGGCATCCCGCTGGGGGAAGCCGGATATTCCTGCGCCTTTTCCGCGATCGTGTGCGGCGCATGGTCCGAGCCGATCACGTCGGGCACGCCCTGCCGCAGCCAGTCCCACAGCCCATCGCGATGCGCGCCCGAGCGGATCGGCGGGTTCATCTGGGCATAGGTGCCGAGGCGCGGATATGCCTCTTCGCCCGCCAGCGTCAGGTGCTGCGGCGTGACTTCGCACGTCGCGATATCCTTGTTCTGGCCCAGCAGTTCGAGCTCGGCCGGCGTCGTCACATGAAGCACATGGATCCGCCGCCGCGCCGCGCGCGCCAGGCGCAGGATGCGCCGCGTCGCCAGGATCGCGCTCTCGTCGTCGCGCCACACCGGGTGCGATGAGGGATCGCCCGCGACGCGCTCGCCGAGCCGGTCCTGCATCCGGAACTCGTCCTCGGCATGGATCGCGACACGGCGATGCCCGCTCGCCAGCACCCGCGCCAGATTGTCGTCGTCGGAGACGAGCAGGTCGCCGGTCGAGGCGCCCATGAAGATCTTCACCCCCGCCGTGCCCGGCATCCGCTCCAGCTCGGCGAGACTGGCGGCATTATTGTTAGTCGCGCCGACATAGAAAGCGTGGTCGCACCACATCCGGTGGTGCGCGCGCGTGAGCTTGTCGGTGACCGCATTGGCGCTGTCGGTATTGGGCTTGGTATTCGGCATCTCGAACACCGCGGTCACCCCGCCGAGCACCGCCGCCCGGCTCCCGCTTTCGAGGTCTTCCTTCGCCTCGAGCCCGGGCTCGCGGAAATGGACCTGGCTGTCGATCACGCCCGGCAGGATATCGAGCCCGGTGCAGTCGATCGTCTCGCCCGCGTCGCCAAGCGTCCCGATCGCGACGATCCGGCCGTCGCGCACGCCGATATCGCCCTGTGCCGGCCCGCCCGGCAGGTGAATCGTTCCCCCCGTCAGCTTCAGATCGACGCTCGCCATATTCGCCTCTTTCACTGGAGTGTGGGGCCTCCTACCTCTTGGCGATGAGCGAAGCCACCCTGTTGCCGAACCGCGCGCTGATCCGCCTGTCGGGCGAGGACGTTCGCGGCTTTCTCCAGGGGCTGGTGACGCAGGACATGGCGCGCGTCACCGACGGCAACCCGCAATGGGCCGGGCTGCTGACGCCGCAGGGCAAGGCGCTGTTCGATTTTATCCTCTGGGAAAAGGGCGATTCGATCCTGATCGACTGCGAAGCCGACCAGCGCGACGCCCTTGTCCGCCGCCTGAGCCTCTATCGCCTCCGCCGTCCGATCGCCATCGAGCCGATCGAAGGCGGGGTTCACTGGTCCGCCACGAGCCTTCAGGGCGCGCCCGATCCCCGCCTGCCCGCGCTGGGCCACCGCTGGCTCGCCGACACACACGGCGAACCGGCGACCGGCTGGCTCGCGCATCGCCTGGGCCTCGGCGTCACCGAAGGCGTCGCGGAACTGGGGCAAGACAAGACGCTCTGGCTCGAAGCCAATGCCGCCGAGCTGAACGGGGTCAGCTTCACCAAGGGCTGTTATGTCGGCCAGGAAAACACCGCGCGGATGCATTACCGCGCCAAGGTCAACCGCCGCCTGGTCGTCGCGCCGCTGGGCGAACCCGGCGACCGCACCCGCGCCATGTACCCCGAGCTCGGCCTGATGGTGGAGCTTCGCCGCGTCGAAGCGCTGGGCGATGCGCAGGTGCCGGACTGGCTGGCGGAGGCGCTGGAGGCGTCGCCCTCGGCCTGAAGTCAGTGTGCGGCGAGGCTCCCAGCACCCGCGCCCATTCCATCCTGCCGGCGGCCCTCGATAATATCCAGCGCGCGGACGTAGCGTCGCTCCAGCGCGGCGAGATCGCGCATCAGCCGGCCGCCTCGTTCGCCAGCCGCTCCAGCCACGCTTTCGCCTGCTTCGGCTCGCCCACTGCGCTCGGGCTGCGCGGCTTTCCGCGCGCCGCCACGAACTCGCGGTGCAAGTCGAACGGCTCCAGCCCCAGCCGCTCGCGCGCCTCGCCGATTTCCTCGGCCAAGTCGTTCAGCGCTTCGACCACCGGCGCGGCCTTGGCCCGCGCATGGCGATCCTGCTGATGGTCGAACAACCCCCAGACCCCGCCCGCAGTCCGCTCCAGCGCCGCGATCAGCACCGCGCGATACTCGGCTTCGAGTTCGTTGCGCCCGTCATCGAGCCGCGCGAGGCGATCTGCCTTTGCCATACACTCGCCTAGCCGCGATCCGGGGCGACTGCATACAAAGAAAAAGGGAGGCCGGTCGCCCGGCCTCCCCAAATCTTTGTCAGTTCCTTGCGGAAGCCGAGGCTTAGTTGCCCGAGCCCGGTCCGTAGGTGACTTCCACGCGGCGGTTCTGCAGCTCGCGAACGCCGTCGGCAGTGGCAACGCGCGGCTGGCTTTCGCCAAACGCTTCGGTGCCGATCACGCCGTCCGGGATACCCCGGGCGGTGAGATATGCCTTCACGCTATCCGCACGGCGCTGCGAGAGGCCGACGTTGTAGCTTGCCGAACCCGAACGGTCGGCGTGACCAGCGAGCATCACCGAGGCATTGCCGCAGTTCTGATAGTTGCTGATCGCGTTATCGAGGATGCCAGCGGCTTCCGGCGTGATGTCCGACTTATCCCAGTCGAAGAACACGATGTACGGCCCAGGCGTGCAGACGATTTCCGGCGCGGTCGGCGTCGGGGTCGGCGTCGGCGTCCACTCGGGCGTGGGCGTCGGCGTCGGGGTCGGCACGACCTCAACGATCGGGGCCGGGCCGCCGAAGTTGAAGGTCAGGCCACCCATGATCGAGTGCGAACGGAACCGGCCGTCATAGACGCGGCCCGCAATGTCGACGAGGCGGACATTGTCGGCGTTGAAGAAGCGATACTTCAGCGTGACATCGACCGAGTCGGAGAGCGGAGCGCGAACGCCGGCGAATGCCTGCCACGCGAACACGGTGTCCGAATCATCGAGCGTCGCACCGCGAGTGCTCAGCTCGAGCTGCTCATCGACGCGCGCAACGCCAACACCGCCGCCGACGAAGCCCGAAAGCACATCGTCGTCACCGAAGTCGAGCATGCCGTTGACCATGAAGGTCAGCGCCGACGACTTGCCACCGGCATAGTCGTAGGTGCCCGGTGCGAGCGTGGTGATCGAGGTCCCGTTGGTCGCGATAACCGGCGTGGAAATGCCCGAACGCCATGCCGAGATGCCCGCCTGGCGATAGCCAACTTCGGCTTCAGCGCGGAAACCGCCAAAGTCGTAACCGACGGTCGCATCGACGTCCCAACCCGCATAGTGGTCGGCCGCACCAGCTTTCGGCGTGGTTCCAATGTCGAAATTGACATCTTCAACGATCGCTACGCCGCCTTCGACGCCAACGTACCACGAGTCATCGCGGGCGAGGGCGGGCGTGCTCAGCGCGGTCGTCGCAAGTGCCAGAATGACGGCAAGCTTCCGCATCATAATCCCCTTTCTGAGTTGTCACTACGGACAGCGCAAACTCACTACCGAAACGTTGGTTTCCACGCAAGCGCACAAATCGGGGGACTGTTGCATCCACGTCACAGTTTAGGCCGTATCCACCAGCCCATGTTCCCGGAGGGCAACGAGAATCGCGAGAATCGCGGCGCGCGCTTCGATATCGACGGTCATGCCGCCATCGGGATCCTCGATCGAGTCGGCGCGCGGGCCGACAAGCTGCTCGCCCTCGACGATCAGCCGGCCATGCGCCTCGCCGACGCGCCAGCCGCCGTCGGAAAACAGCGCGAATCCGGCGCTTTCCAGCACCCACGCAGTCATCCCTTCGACCGGCGCGAGGAAGCGCCAGCCCGCATCGGTCCAGCCCGCGACCGCCCTCGCATGGCCCGCCCAGGCGCCGCTCGGAGCGGTCCCGAGGATCCAGGCATCGCCCGGCTCCGGAGATTCTGGCGGAATATTTGCATCCGCGGCGATAACCGCGGGCTGCACCGCCAGATCGAGCCGCGCCAGCGCCTCATTATGATACATTTCCTTCTGCGCCTGGCCCGGCTGCAGCAAAGGCAGCCCGAGGCGCGGAGTCGGCAAGTCGGTCATGGCGATCCTCTCTCCTGTGATTCTCGTGTGATTCCCGGCCTCATTCAGCGGCTTCCAGCACGATGCTCGCGGGCGGCGAGAGTCCGTGCGAGCCGATCTGCCGCACCGTGACACTCACCCCGTCCGCGCATTCCGCGGCGCCCAGCACGACCATCGGAACTTCGGTTTCGGCGATCCGCTCGCTCCCGCCGGCGGGCAGGACCGATACGCGGTAGCGCTCGCTCTCCTCGCCCAGCGGCGCATCGACTCCGTCGATCCAGCGCCACCCGCTTCTGCTGCGCCGAGCCCAGCGCAGGTCCGCGCCGCCGTCCTCCGTGCGAGTCGCGCGCAGATGCACCGGCGAAGGCGGCAGCACCGAATATCCCGCGATCACCGCCTCGGCCGCGACGCCCGCGCTGTCCCCCGGCCCCTCGGCCAGCACCGAGGCAATCCCGCCCAGCACCTCCAGCGGCAGCTCGACGCCGGTAAGCGCCGCGGCCTCGATCAGCACGAAGCGGTCGCCCGCGGCCTGCGTTCCAATCGCCGCCTCGGTCCCACGCCGCCCGCGCCAAAGCCCGCTCAGCCGCCAGCGATTCGCCCCCAGCGGCGCGGCACCGGCAAACTGGATCAGCTCCTCGCCCGCCATCGCCAGATTCGCCCCCGAATCGAGCGCGGCCGCATCGGCGTCGCTCAACGTCATGGCGCCATGCCCCAGTTCAACCTCGATTCGGTTCGCCCAATCCGCCAGCCCCGCGGGCGCCGAGCCCGGGGGTTCGGCGATGGTCCCGATCACCGCCGGCAGCGCAGTCGCCCCCGCCGCCGTCCAGCGCGCGCCGCCATCCACGCTTGTCAGCAGCGCCGCGCGCCGCCAGCCCGGCTCGGTCCCCGCCGCCGCGATCGCCAGCCGGGGCACGCTCGCCAGGCTCCCGTCGAGCGGCATCAATTCAAAGGCATGGAGGATCGTTTCGCCCAGCGGCACATCGGGCGCGGGCAGCACCCGCCCCCCGCTCGCCTCCGCCGCCAGCGTTCCCGGCGCCAGCGCGACGCAATCGAGCGTCACCACCATCGCCTCCAGCGCCCAGCGATCGACGCGCCACAGCCCGGGCACCCCCTCGATGGCCACGCGCTCGCCCGGACGAATGCCCAGCGCATCCCAGCCCAGCGCCACGCTGCGCCGCTCGCGCTCGGCATCCATCCGCGCCAGCGCCGCCTCGGCGATGGTCTTGGCGGCGCCTGCGTCGATCGCGGCGGGCAGCTCCACTCGCGCTTCCTGGTTCCCCGCACCGGGGCGCGCCGCACGCTGCACGCCGATCTGGTAATCGCGCGCCGGGTCGTAATGCGTCAGGCTCACCACGCGCGGCGCGCTGTCCGCCGCCGCGATCGACCGCATCCTCGCGCGCCCGCGCCCGCGAGCGCGTACTCCCGAATCCTTGATCGTTACGGCCTCGCCGCTCCCGCTCAGCAGCGCGAGCCCCGCGCCGTCGCTCGCGAACCAGCCGCCATCCGCCCCGGCCAGCGTCTCCGCCACCGCGCGCAGGCTCGCGCCATAGGCGGAGAAACCCGCCACCGGCCGGCTCGCCTCCGCGCTTGCAATCTCGCCGCCGGCCAACTCGGCCAACACCGCCCCGGCGTTCACCGGACCCGCATCGGCCTCGACTTCGAAGGTCAGCGACGGAATCCGATTGCCGAACTCGGCCAGTTCGAGGTCTTCGAACACCGCATAAGCCATCCCCCGATGCGCCGTCGCCAGGCTCGCGCCTTCCGCTGCCGCGATCAGCGGGTCCGCGTCCTGATCCTCATCGCCCGGATGCAGCCGGAACGCCCCGACTCCGCTCTTCCAGTCGCCCGCAGCCCCGCGCAGCAGCTTGCCGTCCGCCCAGATCCGCCCGACCCCGATCACCGCGCGGGCCGAAAGCGCCACCGCGAACGACGCCGTGTAGCTGTAATTGGTGACGCTCGGCTTGCCCTTGCCGCCCTCGGTGCCGCGATGCTCGATCAGGTCGGTCGACCAGATCACCGATCCCGCCACGCGCATCGTGCCGAACAGCCGGGGAATCTGCGCGCCATAGGAGGAGGTCTGCACCGCCAGCTCGGTCAGCCGCGGCCCCTCGCGCCCCTTGGGCTTGAACAGGATTTCGCGGTCGATGACATTGCCGATCGTGGCGCCGATCGCCCGCCCGATCGGGCCGCCCACTACTGTTCCCAGCGTGCTCAGCACCAGCGTCGCCATGTCAGTCTCCCGCTATTTTCCAGCGCCCGATCACCGGCCAGCGCAGATCGCTGCGCTCGACCACGCGGCGCAGCACCGCATCGGCGTGGACGATCCCGCCCCCGGTACAGATCGCGAAATGAAGCTGCCCCGGCCCGGTGCGCAGCAACAGCAGTTCGCCCGGCCCGCCCGTCCCGGGAATCAGCCCCACCGCCGCAATCGCCGCACTCACGCGCCCCGCATCGCCGCTGCGCAGCGCATAGCCGCTCGGCACGGCGCCTTCGAACCCCTCCGCCCGCAGCGCCATCGCCGCCAGCCCCACGCAATCCACGCCGTCGGCATCGCGCCCATGCAACCGGAACCGCGTGCCCGTAAGCCCGCGCGCCGCCGCCAGCGCTGCCTCACCCACCCGGGTAGCGCGTCAGCAGATCGACCCCCGGCAGATAGGGTTCGCCGCGAAAATTGAGCGCATTGCCGAAACGGCTCGCGCAGGTCGCGATCGACTTGTCACACCCCTCGATCAGCTCGACCAGCGCCCCCGCACTCTCGAACCGGGGCACGCGCCGCAAGGTAACGGCATCGCCATCCGAACGCGCCACTGGGTCCTCCAGCCCCGAATTATGACCCGAGAACCAGCGCAGCCGCCCCCCGCCCCAGGCATTGCCCAGCGGCTCCTCGGCGTCGAGCGTCAGCACCGCCCCTTCCATCGCCACCACCCGCGCAAAGCGCCGCCGCCCCGCCATCGCCACCCGGCACCGCGCATCGCCCAGCTCGGCGCGACACTCGGGCGAAGTCTCCTCCACTACCGGCCGCTCGAGCGAAGCCGCGGCCCCGCGCAGTTCGGCGGTCAGCGCGTCGCCCTGCGTCTCGACCGCCCCGATCGTCCCTTCGCCCAGCGCCACGCGCTCGCCCGGCGCGGCCCAGTCGGTCGCGAACAGCGCCACCTTCGCCCCGTCCCAGCGCCCGGCGAGCAAATCGCGCTCCGAAATCGCCGAGCTGGTCAGCGCGCCGGTCACATCCATCGAATCGGCGTCGAGCCCCGCGCTCCGCGAAATCGCGCTCGGCGTCATCCCCGGCGCGGCGCGATAGACCAGTCCGCCAATCACGAGATCGCGATCATGCGCCGTCAGCCCGATCGTCACCCCATCCCGCCGCTCGATTCGCCAGCACAAGGCGATCGTGCCGAGGTCCCCCTCCAGCCACTCCATTTCCGATCTCCAGTTTTTTGAAGAAGGCAGAGGTTCACGCGAAGGCGCGAAGCCGCAAAGAGAAGAAGAATCGGATTCGCGCAGTGGCGCTCCGCGAAAAACCTTCTTCTTTGCGCCTTTGCGCCTTCGCGTGAATCGAATTCTTCTAACCTTCCCGAATCTCCACCAGCGGCACGCTAACCGCCGCACCCGCCAGGAAGGTCGCTCCGCTCACGCTCAGCCGGTCCTCGGCGAACCGCACTGGCACATCGAACAGGAAGGATGCAGTCACCTCCACCCCCTCATCCGGCGCCGCATCGAGCGTCACAACGCCCCCGCTCAGCGCGAACGCCACCGTCTCCACCCCGTCCGCAAACAGCCGAACCGACCCGCTCACTGGCCGCGTGATCCGCCGCGTCACCGCGCCATAGGTCTTCACCAGCGCAAACACCGAAGCCTCGCCGTCGCCGACGCCGATCACCTCATCCTCACCCGAAAAATCGAACGGATCGCGCAACCGAAAACCCCGCGCCGGCCCCATCCGCGCCCGGAAGAACCCCAGCAGCGCCGCGATATCTGCTTCACTCCGAACCCCCGGGCCCACGTCATACGAAGTCCGCGCCTCGGCCCAGTCGGCGTTACGCGCCTCGCGCCCGCCCGCGCTGGTCACGATCGCGGTCGAGACCTCGGGGGCCACCTCCGCCTCGCGCCCCAGCGCCAGCGGGAACAACACATCGTCGAACGCCTCCACATCCGCCTCCTGGTCAAAATGCACAAAGCCATCGCGGATCACCTGCGGCAGCGCCCAGACAAAGGTCGCGGCCACGCCCCGCCTCCGCGCGACCTCCGCCGCCGCATCGATATGCCGCCACTGCCCGGCACTCTCCGCCGCCAGCACGAATCCGCTCAGATAATGCTGGTCGCCCGCCGGATACCCCAGCCGAGCCTCGGCCAGCGCCACGCCCCGCGCACTGGCCGCCGCATTGCCGCGCGACGCCCAGTCATAATCCTCGATCTGCAGCACATCGAACGCCGGCGCGGCCCAGCCGAGCGGCATATTCGCGCGGACATTCCCGGTGACCGTCGGCAAATAGACGAGCAGCATCACCTGCGCGTCAGGATCGGCATCCCTCACGGCATCGCGCAACGCCAGCGTCGAATCCGCCAGCAAAACCCCCGCCGCATCCAGCACCGTATCGCCGGGCACCTCAGGCGGATCGCCCAACGCCGCCCGCGCCGCATCGTCATAAATGCAAAGCTGCCCCCCGGGCGTCGTCCACCACCATGGCTCGCCGATCTGGAATTTCACTTCCAACCCGGCCGCCTCGGCAATCGCCACAAAGGCCAGCGCGACATTGCGCAGATACGCCATCGCTCCCGAATGCGCCGGCGAGAGCAAGGCCGAAGGCGGCTCCCACCCGGTCAGCGCAGGCGATCCATCGAACGCCCGCTGCTTCCAGTCATTCCAGCAATGCTGGTCGAGCAGCTCATAGGAAAGCGACCAGATCACCCCGAAGCCCAGCGCCTTGGCGCGCACCGCGAAATCCGCATGCCAGGCCGCGCAAGGCGCGTTCAGCACGCCCCCACTCAGGCTGGCATAATAGCCGTCGCCGGACCCCTCGAGCCGGAAATAGTGGCTCATCCCGGCATAATGGAGAATGTCCCCGCGATAGCCGAGCTGGAGCGCGTTCCGCAGCACCCGCGCCGGGGTCAGATGATAGCAATCGTCATAGCCGTTCGCGATCGACAGCCCATGCTCGGGCACCACCACATCCCCGATCGCCAGCACCGATCCCGATCCGGTGCAGGCGATCTCCGAAAGCTCGGCCCAGCCTTCCACCGGCGCGCCCGAAAACCCGTCGGGCAACAGCGACACGAACATCCGGTCGATATCCCCCGCGAACACCGGATCGGCCTCGCCCGGCAGCATGAACCCGCCCTCAAGGCTGCCGAAATCGAGCGTCACCACCGCATCCTCGGGCTCCCCCGCGGCATAGTTCCACAGCCGCACATACCAGGCCCGCGCCTCGCCCGAGGCATCACGCCCCTCGATCGTCAGCACGGGTCCGTTCACCGCATCGAGCGCCAGCACGCCCGACGAACGCCACCTGAAGCTGAGTTTGCACCGCCGGAAATCGCGGTCGGTCGCATAGGCGAGCAACGGATGGTCCCACCGATCCTCCGCCTCCCAGATCAACCCGCAAAGATCGTCCGCCCGGTAAAACACCGCGTCCACGCGCAAAGCGTCGTGCGCGGTGGTGGTGACCGAAGCCATCATCGGCCGGGGAAAATTCACGGTCCAGAATCGCGGATCGAACCGCGACACCATGCCCTCGATCTGCCCCGCCCGCGCGGAGGCCAGCCAATGTCCCATAAAGCTCCCTCTCCCCTCCGCGGAGAGGGCTGGGGAGAGGGGCAGTGTGTCCCACGCCCGACTCCCCCTCTCCCTTCCGCCGACTGCGTCGGCTCCATCCCTCTCCCCGGAGGGAGAGGGATATCGTTCACTCCACTGAACTCAGCGCCGCCTTCACCGCCCGCGCCACTTGCCGGCTCGATTGCGCCAGCGCGCGCGGCGCCTCGCCCGCGCTCGCATTGACGGTGATCGCCACCCGAACCTCGCGCGCGCCGCCGCCGCCCGAAGCCGCCGCCACGCTGCCCGCGCTCGACGGTACGAAAATCTCCGGCCCGCGCTCGCCGACCCAATAGGGCCGCCCGGGACTCACGGGCCCGCCCGTCGCGCGCCCCGGCGATCCCGAGAACAGCGACCCCAGCAGTCCCGCCAGCCCCGAAGCGCCGCCGCCGCCCGATCCGCCAAGCAGCGCATCGACTCCGCTCCTCAGCGACGCCGCCGCGATCTGGTCGAGCACGCTCAGCGCCACCCGCTTCAGGTCCTCGAACCCGAACTTGCCCGTGCGGATCGCGCGGAGCAGCGCCCCCTCGATCGCGCGCCCGGCACGCTCGGCCCCCGCCTCCAGCGGTCCACCCAGCGCGCCCCGCATCTCCGCCACATCGCGCGCGAAGCCCGCCGTATCGGCGCGCACGCTGACGATCAGCCGCTCAATCTCTTCATCCATCGGGAAAAGCCTCCTTGAGCCTTTCGATATCGCCGCGCGAGAGCGGCGTTGCTTCGTCGCCCGCCGCCGCGCGCACCAACGCCGCCAGCTCGGCCGGCGTGGCGTTCCAGAACACCTCCGGCGTCCATCCGAAGACCACCCCCGCGACAGCGCGTTGCTCTTCAGCCGGGCCTCCGCCGCTGATCCGGTAAACACACCGGCGCCCGACACGCTCACCGATCGCACCCCAGCGCCGGACAGCAGTTCGCGCCACCCGCCGCTGTCCTTGGAGGTGATCGCAACCGCCTCGCCATTGACGCTCAGCTGCGTGGTGCGCAGCCCCGCCACGGTCGCGTACACGACCGGATCGGCGCCATTCCCCACCTTGAGCAAAAACGCGCTTCCCTTTTCCGCCGCCATTTATTGTCTCCTAAAAATATCCTCCCCGGCACGGGGAGGGCGACCGCCGCGAAGCGGTGGTGGAGGGGCCGCCGGCGAAGCACGGCGGGGCAACGCTTGTGGCACGCGGCCACCGCGCCTGCGGCGCGGCCCCTCCACCATCCTTCGGATGGTCCCCCTCCCCGTTCCGGGGAGGAATTGATTTCACCCCTCCCGCAGCACCCGAACCCGCCACTCGCTCATCGCCACCCAGCGCACGCCCTCGCGAACGATGCGGCCCCGCACGAACACCAGGCTCGCCACGCGCCAGCCTTCGCCCAGCACGCGCGGCATCGCCGACACCGCGTCCTCCGCCGCGCCCGCCAGCACCCGCAGCCGCACCGGGCGCTCGCCGCCATCGTAAAGCGTCACCGCCAGCCGCCCTTCGCGCCCGTCCATGTCCTTGGTGCTCCAGTCGGCGAGCACCGCCTCCTCGATCACCGCATAGGGAAGCGCGGCGCGCACCGGCGGCGCATCGAACACCCCTGTCACGTCGAGCCCATCCAGCGCCGCAACCATCGCCGCCTGCACCACCGCCTGCACGCTCATCGCAGATATCCTCCGATCCAGCGCAGCCGCCGCCACAGCCCGCGCCCCGAAACCGTCACTCGGTCCGCATCGGCCTCAACGGTCATGCCCGGCTCGCCCCGCAACCGCTCCGCCAGCCGCGCGACCGTCCGCCGCGCGCCGGCCTCACCGATCCGGCGTCCCCGCGCCTCCAGCCGCTCCATCATGTCGCATGGCTCCCCGCCGCCAGCCGCACTCGCCGCCAGGGCCGCCACAGCGCGCTCACCGCCGCCGGGGGCGCCGCATCGGCCTCACGATGCTCGAACAGATGCGCGATCAGCAGCACCACGCCCTGCGCAAGAGGCGGCGGCAGATCGCCCCAATCCGCCGCCGCCCCCGCGCCGTAAGTGACGCGGACCCTGCCCGCGGCACCCGGCGCAACAACCCGGACCCAGCCCTCGCCGTCTGCGTCCAGGTCGATCGCATAATTCTCCACCGGCAGCGCGAACGCCGCCCCATCGGCGGGCAGCCCTTCGACCGAACCGATCGACGTCACCCCGCCGATCCCCAGCCGCTGCCATGCCCGCGACACCGGCAGGATCTCGGTCCAGTCGCGCGCGATCCAGGCGCGCCCGGCAAAGGCCTCGCCCAGCGCCATCGCGACGCTTGCGAGCCGTTCGATCAGCGCGTCCTCATCGTCGGTGCCGATCCGCAACTGCGCCTTGGCGGCATCGCGCGCGTCCGCGATCACGCCTTCCGGAAAGGAAGGTGGTGTCATGTCGTTTCCCCCGAAAATGAGTTGGTCAGCCGGCGTCGATCGCCGGCCAGTCGCCGGGCGCCAGCGCCGTTATCGCCAGCTCGCCCAGCACATCGCCGAGCCAGCCGAACGCCGGATCGGCGAGCACCGCCACCGGCACGGCATATTGCCCGCCGCCTGATCCTTCCGGCAGCGTCTCACGCGGATCGAGCCGCGCCTCATCGCCCTGAGTCGCGCCGCGCAGCATCGCGGCGGTGACGGCGTCCATCATCAGATAGTCCATGGTCATGCGCCAACTCCCGCCATCCACGCCGCCAGCGCCGCCCGCAGCGCGTTCATCTCGCTGCCGCTCAGCGCCCGCCCCCAATGCGCCGCCGCGATTCGCCGCGCGCTGAAGCCCGAGGACGCCGCCCCGCACAGCAGGACGCTCGCCGCCTGCGGCGTGTCGCTGGCGCGGGTGACGGTCGATTGACTGGTGTCGCGGGCGAAGAGGTAATCCGCCGAATTGCCGCGCGAGTAACAGGTCCAGCCCACCGAAGTAGCGGATGGCAGGGTGACATTGTCGCCGCCCGCGGCATTCGCATAGATCGACGCCACGCTGCCGCTGCGCGCGACGATCCGCGATCGCTGGGTGCCGATGTCGAACGTGAAGGCGTTGACGTTGGTGCCGCACCAGATTCCGCGATGCCCGTCGTTCTGGCGAAACCCGCCCGAACTGCCATCGGTAAAACCGCTGTCGAGATACGAGGTCGCCCCGTCGCCGGTATAGCCCCGATCAACAGCGAAGGCCGGCGAATTGACCGCCGCCAGCGTGAAGCCCGAGCCCAGCCAGTTCAGCCGCGCCGCCTGCGCGTCATGCGCCGCCAGCACATAGAGCGCATCGAGCTTCGCCCACACGCCCGCCGCCTTGAGCGCGCGCACCAGCGCATCGATCAGCGCCGCGCGCGCATCCCCCGGCGCGACGCTCATCCGCGCGATCAGCGCGTCGGTGGCGGGGTCGTTCGCGGCCGCCCGCGCCCGCCCCGCCACTTCGGGGATCGAAAGCCCCAATCCCAGACCCGAAGCGCTCGCCATCAGTAGAGCGCCAGCAAATCGGCCGCGGTCGTCCCCGTCGCGCGCACATATTGCGCGCGAAACGGCAGCACGCTGCCGCTCGGCACATTCTTCCACAGCTGGTCCGCGGCGCCCTTCACCCCGCGCATCGTGATGTTGCCCCCGGTGCCGATGAACAGTGCCTTGGGAATGTCGGTCAGCGCATCGCTGTCATGCGGCGACACGCTCACCGCGCGCGTCGCCGGCGCCGAAACCTGGTCGGCGTTGTTCGAAAATTGGTCGGTCATAAATCCTCCCCGGCACGGGGAGGGGGACCGCTCGCGAAGCGAGTGGTGGAGGGGGCTCTCCCCACTCCGGCGCGCTTGCGGCGATCCCCCTCCACCATGCTTCGCATGGTCCCCCTCCCCGTGCCGGGGAGGATCAAGAAATCACGAAGCCGAGAATTTCAGCAGCTTGATCGCCTCCGAATTGCTCACCATCCCGCCCACGCGCTTGGTCGCGTAGAAGTGGACATAGGGCTTGTTCGAATAGGGATCGCGCAGCACCTGGGTCTCGCCGCGCTCGGCGATCAGATAGCCCGCCTTGAAATTGCCGAACGCCACCGACAGCGAATTCGCCGCGATATCGGGCATGTCCTCGGCCTCGACCACCGGATAGCCGAGCAGAGTCGCCGGCTGCCCCGCCGCCAGCGAAGGCGCCCACAGGAACGCCCCGTCGCTGGTCTTGAACTTGCGGATCCGCGCCAGCACCGCCGAATTCATCACCCACACCGCGCCCTGCCGGTACGGCGCGCGCAGCGTCTGGACGAGGTCGATCAGCTTCTCCTCGGGGTTCGCCGCGAACGCGCCCGCCGAACCGGTCGGCACATATTGCAGCGATCCGAACGCCCGTACCCCGTCCGCGGTCGAAGCGGTCGTCGCGCTCAGGAAGCCCTTGGGCTTGTTGGTGCCGTTGCCGCTGACGAACGCCGCGCCTTCGGCCTGGGCGAATTCCATCGCGATCTCGCTCGCCAGCCAGCTCTCGACATCGAACGCGGCGTCATCGAGCATCGTCTGGCTCGCCGCCGGATTGGCGAACAGCTCGCCCATCGGCGGAGCGACTTCGTTGAACACCGGCGTATCGGTTTCGGCGCGCGCGCCGGTCTCCGCCGCCCAGCCCGAAGGCGTGCCGCCGCTGGTCACCAGCTTGCGATAGCCGTTCGACCCCACCCGCACGACATTGGCGATCGCGCGGATCGGCGAGATGCTCTTGAGCGCCGCATCGATCTGCGCGTCGATACTGTCGGGCACCGCATAGCCGCCCGCCGCATCGCTTGCGCCGGTGAACGCCTTCATCTCGACCCCGCCCGAGCCCGAGCGCAGAAAGCCCTCGAACATCGTCGCCGAGGGTTGCGCCCCCGCGAGCATCGGCCGCATCCCGCCATGCAGGGGCGGCAACCCCATCTTCTCAACCGCCTCGAAGCTCGCCTCGAGCCCGTCCGCTTTCACTTCGGTCATTCCCATTCTCCCACTCGCCAAAAGAAAAGGGCGCCGCTCGCGCGACGCCCTGGTTGTTCTTCGAAACAAAAAAGGCGGCCCGAACCGGACCGCCTCACCCCCTATTCGTCATCCCGGCGAAAGCCGGGACCCAGAGTCATACAGGACATCCCTCGTGACTCTGGGTCCCGGCCTTCGCCGGGATGACGCCGATATTATTGCACGCTCAGCTATTCGCCTTCAGTGATATTCGAAGCCTGTGCGCCCTTGGGGCCCTGCGTCACTTCGAACGCGACCCGCTGGCCTTCGCGCAGGGATTTGAACCCATTCATCTGGATCGCCGAGAAATGCGCGAACAGATCCTCGCCGCCGTCATCGGGCGTGATGAACCCGAACCCCTTGGAATCATTGAACCATTTAACAACGCCAGTCGCCATCGACTCGTCCTCCCCTATTCCCCGCGCGGAGCCTAGCCCGCGCTTTCACGATCCGCCAGCCTAGCGGATTTCGCCGGAGCGAATCGCGTCGCGGCCCATCATTCCATCGTGAAGTCTGTAAACTCAAAAGCACCGCCATCGCACCAGAGAAGCACCAGTCCCGGATCGACAGGCTTCACCCGCAGCGTCACTTGTTCAACGCGAGGTTCGGGTTCGTCGGGATAGCGAATCTCCACCCTTGCTTCCATTTTGCCATCCGCGCTCGCGATGAGCGTAAGATCAAACTCCTTCGCATAGAAGGCAGGGTGCTCAAACGATTCAGCGGTCATGACCTGGTGATGGGCAAAGTCTTGGATCCGCATTTGGAACATCGTCGGCCACGTCCCGTTTGGCGATTTCGGAAGGCCTACCGACATCCGAAAATCTACATGCCGCTGCCGGTCGGGATCAAGACGTTGGAAGGAGAGCAATGGGGCGCTGATTCCGCTGGGCCGCACGGTCACTCGGGTACGAATGCGCGTGAATCCCTGCCTCCCGATAACCATTTCCGTCATCCGCGATGACATCGCCTCACAGGAAAAATGCGGCCCGATCTGCGCAGTCGCGGGAAAGGACCAAGCTCCTCCGGCGATCCACAGCGCTATAAGAACTGCTCGCATCCGAATCTCCTGTGTCGATCACACCCTGGTAAGGTCGTCGATTCCACCCCTGTCAACCGCATGCACCCGCGCCAGCGCCTGCATCGGCGTGGCGACCAGGCTGACTTCCCGCAGCTCGACTTGCAACAGCTCGCGATACCGCCCCCGCGCCGCCTCGCGCACGCGATATCCGAACGACAGCCCGTTGACCGCGCCGTTGGCCACCGCCGCCGCCAGTTCCGGATCGGTCACGCGCCCGATCACGCGAAGCCCGCGCGCATCCTCCTCGAGCCGCTCGATTTCCCCGACGGGCTTGCCCCCATGCTGCCACAGCAAGGGCACGCCCCCGCGCACCCGGAACGCCCCGCGCCGCACCACATCGCCCCCGCGATCCGGCGCATCGAACACCGCGGCGTAACCGGCGAACCTGACACTCCCTCTCTCCGCTTGCGGGGAGAGGGAAGGGGCCCGCCGCGTAGCGGTGGGAAGGGAGAGGGGCCTATCGTCGGACTGACTCACTTCACCCATCCCCAGAACCCCAGCTTGACCGCCAATCCCACCAGCACCAGCGCGAGCGCCAGCCGCACCACCCAGGCCACGGCCTCCTTCACCGCCGAGCGCTTGGCGTCGCGCCATGCCGCCAGCAGCTCGCGCAGTTCGGCCATGTCCTTGGCGGCGGCGACATCCTCGAGCCCCAGCCGCGCCAGCGCCCGCCCCGCGCCCAGCTGCCCCGCCTCCTCGGCGATCGCGCGCAGTGTCGCGACATCCGCGCCCTCGCCAGCGGCCTGCCCGATCAACTGCGCCAGCAGCACGGTGTCGTTCATGGCTCGATTCCCAACATCGCCCGCTTCTCCTCGTCGCTGAGGAACGCCGCCGCGCTCACTTGCGCCCAGAGCCGCTCGCGATCCTCCGCCAACGCCGTCACCCGGTCGAGATTCACCGCCAGCGCCGCCTCCGGAAACCAGCCGCGCAGCCCCTGCGCCAGCCCCGCCAGGATCTTGTCCGCCAGCGGCAGGATCGCCAGCCGCCACAGCGCCCGGTTGGCCTCGCGGTAATTGGCGTAGCTATTGTCTCCCGGCAGCCCGAGCAGCATCGGCGGCACGCCGAACGCCAGCGCGATCTCGCGCGCCGCGCCCGCCTTCAGCCCGACGAAATCCATGTCGGCGGGGGTCAGGCTCATCGCCTGCCATTTCACCCCGCCTTCGAGCAGCATCGGGCGTCCGGCATTGGCCGCGCCCGAAAACCCCGCCTCCATCTCGGCGCGCAGCCGCTCGAACTGGTCGGGGGCGAGCACGCTGCCGTCGCCCGGATCGAACACCAACGCTCCCGAAGGCCGCGCGGCATTGTCGAGCAGCGCCTTGTTCCACTTCGCCGCGGCATTGTGGATCGCCACCGCCCCCGCCGCCGCGCCCAGGCAGCCCAGCCCGTAATGATCGTCGAGCGGATGGAAGGCCTTGATATGCACGATCGCGGGCCGCGGATCCTCGGCCGCCAGCCGCATCGTCGTCCCGCCCAGCCGATAGTCATACGCCGCCGGCCAGCCGCTCGCATCGGGCACCGCCGTCACGCGCTCGGGCCGCAGCGCAAAAAGCTCGCTCACCCCGCCGTCGCTGCCGGTCATGACCTGCACATAGGCATTGCCGTGAAGCAGCAGCTGCGCCGCGACCGTCTCGATCAGCATTTGCCCGCCCGACCGCGCCGTCGCCAGCCGGACCAGCGCGGGATCGGAGCCGCAGAGCGGCGCGCCGCCCACGCCTTCCGCGATCAGCTTGACCGATCGCTGCGCCACCGGATTGGCGAGATACGCCTCGCGCAACCGCGCCTCGTAATTTTGCGGCCAATCCCCGAAGCGCGTCGTCAACCCAGCCCGCGATAACGCCGGACGCGACTCATCGCGCCCGGACTTCCGCCCGAACCATTTCATCTGCCACTCCCCGAATTGCCGGGTGCTGAGCGCTAGCGCCGCACCCCGAACCAGATCACGTGCCGCGGCCCCTTGCCGTTCGCCCGCGCGCGCACCGCGACTTCCTCGACGAGGAAATCCGCCTCCTGCATCCGCCGCTTGAAGCGCGGATCGGGCCCCGCCGACCACACCGCCAGCACCCCGCCGGGCCGCAGAGCCGCGCGCGCCGCTTCCAGCCCGCGCGCCGTATAGAGCCGGTCGTTCGCCAGCCGGGTCAGCCCGTCCGGGCCATTATCCACGTCGAGCAAAATCGCATCGTAAGACCCGCGCGCATGGGCGATCATCGCCGCGACATCGCCGATCTCGACCTTCACGCGCCGGTCGTCGAGGCACCCAGCCGCCAGTTCGGCCATCGGCCCGCGCGCCCAGTCGATGATCTCGGGCACCAGCTCGCCCACCACCAGCTCGGCATGGGCGTCCGCCACCGCCAGCGCGGCGCGCAGCGTGAACCCCATCCCGTAGCCGCCGATCAGCACCCGGGGCGCCGGCACCTTCAGCCGCGCGAGGGTCATCACCGCCAGCTGTTCCTCCGAACCGCTCATCCGGCTGTTCATCAGTTCGTTGCGGTCGAGCACGATCATGAAATCCGCCCCGCGCCGGAACAGCCGCAGCTCCTCCGCGCCGCCGGGGACAATCGCCGTATCGATCAGTTCGCGTGGTACCATGCCCGCCGCCTACACGCCGCCGGCGATCCCCGAAACCCCGCCCCCTTCCAAATCTAACCCAAATGGGGGTAACGCGGCCTGGCCGGATCACCGATGGAGGATGAAACCACAGGAAATCAACCCCATGCCCTCGCTCCTTCCCTTCGCCGCATTGATGCTCGCCCCGGCGCCGGCCAGCCCGGACTGGTTCTATCTCGACGGCACCGACAGTGTCGCGATGTACATCGAGGCGAGCAGCATCGTCGTCCAGGGCGACAGCCGCACCGCATTGACGCTCAGCGCCTATGCCCATGCGCGCGCCAACGGGGCGTACAATATCGCCGTCACCATGGGCTTCGATTGCGGCAAGCGCCTGTTCCGCACGCTCGATTTCGCCGCGCTCGATCGAAACGGCAAGATGCTCGTCACCGAACCCTCGCCCAACCGCGCCTACCGCGTCCCCGGGGAGGGCAGCTACAACGACCAGGCACTGCGCTTCGTCTGCTTCCGCGAAGGCGGCGAGCGCGTCGAGGATCCGCTTGCCGACGCTGAATGGCGGCTTTGGGATTGACCCTGCCTATAGCAGGCTGACGCGCGGCGTCCCGCGCTTCGTGAGCATCAGCTCGCTCAGCGCCCACACCAGGGCGTCCGCCCGGTCCGGCGACCCGCCCGGCCCCTCATAGCCCCCGCCCGCCATCAGCCCGCACAGCTCGTCCTCCAGCGCCGGAAACGCGCCGGCATGCTTCACCTTGCCGCGCTCGTACAGCAACGCCACCGGCTCGGCCCGCGCGCTCTTGCCGCGGCTGGCATGGACCAGCCGCAGCGGCAGCCCGGCATCCGCCGCCCACAGCACGCTCGCGACCATGTCGCCGCCCTGGTTCTTTTCCGCCACCACGCGGTCGGCCCCATGCCGCGCCGCGCACGCCGCCACTGCCCGCGCCCAGCGCTCGGGCGAGGCCCCCACGACGCTCGCATCCTCGATCACATAGCCCAGCCCGTCGCGCCCCAGCGCCACCGCGACGATCCCGCACGCATCCCCGCCCGCGCTCGCCGGCGGATCGACGCCCACCACCACGCGCGCCAGTTCGGGCGCCGCACGCACCCGGCATCCCTCGATCAGCGCGCGCGACCACAAAGCGTCCTCGGCGTCGCCGATCAACTCGCCGTCGAGCTCCTGCCGCCCCAGCCGCGTCCCGCCATATTGGGTGGTGATCGCAGTGACGAACGCACCGGCCAGATGCGCGCGATTGTCGAAGGTACTTCCGCGCGTGATCGTCACGCCGGGTTGCGCCACCAGCCGCCGCACCAGCGCGACCGGGCGCGGCGTCGTCGTCGCCACCACGCGCGGCCGGTCGCCCAGCCGCAGCGTCAGCGCGAGATTGTCCCATGTCTCCTCGCCGTTCGCCCATTTGGCGATCTCGTCGCACCACGCGATATGATGCTCGGGGCCCCGCAGCGCTTCGGGTTCGCCCGCCGCATAGAGATGCGCCTGCGCCCCCGTCGGCCAGGTCAGGCGGCCAAGCGACGGCTCCCATAGGGGCCGGAACCTCTCGGGCGCGATCGCCAGCAGCCCGCTCTCGCCTTCGACCATCACGCGCCGCGCATCACCGATCGTCGCGCCGACCAGCGCGCTCCGCAGCCCGCCATCGGCCTCGGCGGCGGCGCGCACCCATTCGGCGCCGATTCGCGTCTTGCCGAATCCGCGCCCCGCCATCACCAGCCAGCACTGCCAGTCCCCTTCGGGCACCCGCTGGCCGGGCCGCTCCCACCACCACCAGCAGGTCCGCATTTCCTCGATTGTGGTGTCGCGCACGGTGCCTAGCATCGCCTTGCGCTCCTGCTCCGGCTTGGCCGCGAGCTGCTCCGCCCGGGAAAGTCCCGCCTTATTCATGATCGGGGCCGGCCAGGCGGACGTGCATCTGCGCCAGCGTGGCTTCCAGCCGCGCACGCGCCGCCACGCCTTCCTTCACCAGATCGCGGCCGGCATTGCGCGCCGCCGCTTCGCGCAGTTCGCGCACCGATTGCCGGTGATGCTGGAGCAGGGAGAGGATGGCGCGCTCGCTCAGGCCCGCCGCCTTGCCGCCGTCGCCGGGCTCGACGGCGTCGCCGTCGAGCCCGGTCAGCCCGCGCTGGAGCATCAGCATTTCCAGTTTGTCATAGCCGTCGCACAACGCCTCGCCCCACGCTTTGGCAAAGGCCGGGTCGCGCTTGCGCAGCTTGTAGACCCCCTGTTCGGACAGGCCGACGCCGCGCACCGCCATCCGCACGTTCGCGGTTTGCGCCAGCGCGGCCAGAAAGTCGTTGCGCCGCGCGGCGGTCCAGCCCTTGCTGTCCTCGCGCAACTGCACACCCCCGCCATTGCGCGGCACTGCCACCAATCGGCCCATCGCACCCTCCAAAGCAAAAGGGCCGGCGCATCTCCCGATGCCCAGCCCGTTCCAGAAGCCCGAAGGCCCCGACTCGCAATTCTTCGCATGAGGCCCAGGGCCAGCGCGCAGCGCTGGATGCGGACCTGCCGAACGCCGGCCGGCGCGGTTGGCCGCGACCGACGGCTCGGCTTTGCCGAGGCGCGATCCCGAACCGTCACCGGCCCGACTCGCAATTCTTCAGCGTGCCTAGATAGTGCCAGATCAGCGTTACGCTGTCAAGATAAAAGTGCCCATTTGGTTATAGACCTTTCATCCGCGCAATCGGCCTGGACCAAAGGCGATGCGAAAACCTCCAGGACCGGCTTCACCCAATCCCCGCCAGCACCCCGTCCCACGCCGCCGCCTCGTCCTCGCGCCGGGCATGGACCAGCGGCGGCTGGGCGATGCCCATGGCCGGGTTCACCTCGACGCTGGCGTCGTACAGGAAGGTCGCGTTGCCGCTGATCGTCACCACGCCGCCGGCATGGGCGGTCCCGCGCACCACGCCACCCTTGTTGAACACCACCGTCTCCACGCCATAAGCCACCCGCCCGGTCACTGCCGCGGCGTAGAGTGAGGAGGCCATCGCGCTCCCGCAGCTGTCGGTCAGCCCGACGCCGCGTTCGAAGGTGCGCACGTACAGGTCGCGGCCGCGCAGCTCGACAAAGGAGATATTGGCGCGCCCGGGGATCAGGTCCGGCCCGGCCTCGCACCAGCGGCCCAGCGCGACCAGTTCGTCCTCGTCGATGCTATCCATAAAGGTTATCAGATGGGGGTTCGGGATCGCCACTGCGGTAAAGCTGCGCCCGTTGGGGAGGCCCGGCACCGGTGAGTCGATCAGCTCGCGCGCGTCGATCCTCAGCCCGGCATCGGCGACCGACAGCGATGCCGCCGCCCGCGTCCGCACCGTCACCACGCCCGGCGCCAGCTCGGCCTCGCGCGATACCTCGGCGCTGCTCGTCTTGAGCCTCACCCGCGCCGCATCGATTCCCAGCAGCTCGAACCCCAGCCGCGCCACACAGCGCAGCCCGTTCAGGCACGTCTCGGCCTCCGACCCATCCGAATTCCACATTCTCATGCCGAATTCGTGAGTCGCGTCACCGCCGGTCAGCGCCAGCAGCCCGTCGCCTCCCACCGGCCCGTCGCGATCCGCCAGCGCACGCGCCACTCCCGCCCAGTCCGCATCGGAAAGGGGGAGCGCCCGGGCGTCGATCAGCGGGAAGTCGTTCCCCGATCCATGGCATTTGATGAAGGCGAACCGCATGGCCTCCATCTAGGGGGCCATGCGCCGTCTGACTACTGCCCGGCCTTATTGCGCGAGCACCATTTCGATCACCGGGCCGCCCATCGCGGTCACCACGGCCTGGTCCGCCGCGATGATCGCCGCATAGCTCGGCCGTGCATGGATCGCCGCGATATAGGCCGCGGTCCTGGGCCAGCGCGCGGGATCGGCGCACACGCCGATGCAGCCCAGCGTCGCGAACGGGCTCGCGATGGCGATGTCCGCCAGGGTCAGCCGGTCCTCGACGAGGAAGCCCGAGGCGGGGATCACGCTCTCCAGATAGTCGAAGATCGGGGGCAGCAGGTCGCGCTCGGCGGCGTCGGCGGCGGCATGGTCGGCGTCCATCTTGAGCACGCGCGGCTTGACGAAGCGGTTGCCGAAGATCGCGCCGCCCGCGGCCATCACGATCGTGTCGGCAAGCTCGTCGAACCAGATCGTGCGCGCGCGCGCCTCGGCGGCGGCGGGGATCAGATTGGGGTCGGGATATTTGGCTTCGAGATAGGTTACGATCGCCGAGCTGTCCGAAATCAGGAAGTCGCCGTCCTTGAAGCCGGGCATCTTACCGAATGGGCTCGCCACCGCGAATTCGGGCCCGCCGCGCCCCATCCCGGCGGCCTGAAGCTCCATCTCGAGCCCCTTCTCCGCACCGACGATCAAAACCTTACGGACGTAGGGAGACAGGCTGGAGCCGTAGACGATCATGGCCGAATCCTCTCACTGGTTGATGTGTCCCAGCCTAGCATATCAGTTTCACAACGCAACTAGCTTTGCTGTCTTGCGCCCCTGCCCGATGCGCGCATGATGCGGCCGTCCTCAACGGAGAAACGCCGATGATCGCACTCGCCTTGCTGTTCGCCGCGCTTGCCCCCGATGACGGGCTGGCCGACCAGATCGCCCATTGCGGCATCGCGCGCGATCAGATCGCGGTACGCTATGAGGACGGCCTGCAGGACGAGACCGCCACCATCGCCACCCCGGCCGCCGTGTTGACCGGCAATCAGCTGAACTGCCTGGCCGGCCTCGCGATGAGCGGGCGCGTCTTCGTCTTTGCCGATCCCGCCGCGCAGAAGCGCTTCGACCCGGTCATCGCGACCGCCGACCGCAAGGCCGCCACCGCCGAGGCGCGCCAATGGCTGGCGGATGACGGCGTGCTCGATCGGCTGCCCGTCTACGATCCCGCCCGCCAGACCCTCGCCGAATTCGGCGTGTCGCTCGAAAGCCTGTGCGGCCTCCCCGCCGGCGCCGCGCTCCGGGCCACGGGCAAGTTCCTCATCCTCGCGCCGCCCGCGGACCCCGAGCCGAGCGAAGCCGAACTCGCGCGCTTCCAGTGCGTCATCAGCGCCAGCATCGCCGCCAATACGGCGGGGCTCTACTCGGTCGGCTTTTTGGGGAATGGGCAGGAGAAAGCCGAAGGATCGCGCTGAGCGCCGATCGCGTGGCCTCCGCCGGATCAGCCCGATCCCCAGCCACAACAGATAGCCCGCGCCCAGCCATTTGAGCACCGCGAACGCCACCGGCGAGGCGGCGATCAACGCGCCCAGCCCCACCCAGACCAGCGCGCCGCACACAAGGCATCCGATCGCGATCCCCAGCGCCGCGAACATCGCCGGCCGCGCCCCGCCACTCGCCGCGCCGCGCAGCACCATCGCGGTATCCACGCCCGGCGTGACCATCAGAATCGACGCCGCCGCGATGAAGGCGGGCAGGGATTGGACGATGGTCATGGCGCGCGCCTCACTTGAGCCCATAATGATCCGCCACCCGGTCGAGCGCCATCGCAAGCACCAGCTTGCCCGCGCGCGCCGGCCAGCCCAGTCCCTTTTCCGCCACCGCCAGCCCCTCGCCCGCGCAGACCACGCGCCACAATATATCGGCCAGCCCCGGGCCCGCCGCGCCGATCGCCGCATCGAAGCGGCGCTTGGCGGAGAGTTGCGCGAGCGTCGGATCGAGCCCCTCTGGCGGCCCGCGCCGTCCGCCCATGCGCGGCCCCGCATCCCAGCGCATCGTCACGCGCGCGCCCAGCGACGCGGTCTCGTAATCGGCGCGCAGCCGCTCGCCCGCTTCATATTGCCGCGCGCTCGCATGGCCACGCGCGCGCAGCCAGCTCAGCGGCGATTCGGCGAGGTTCACTGTCACGCTGCGCCGCCTTACGCCGTCCCGGGGCGCCTCGCCCGCGATCAGCCGCCCGTCCTCGATCGCCCGCTCCGCCGGTTCGCGCATGCTTCCTCCTTGTCCCGAGTCGCCATGGGCTTGCCACAGCGGCAAATCTGTAGGACAGCAAAAAAACCAAACAGGTTAGGAGCCCGCCGCGATGATTACCGCCATTCGCGAAGTCCGCCGCGCCAGGGGGCTGACGCTCGACGATGTCGCGCGCCGTTGCGCTCCGCCCACCACCGCGCAGACAATCGGCCGGCTGGAAACGGGGACGCGCACCGTTTCGGTCGGCTGGCTCAATCGCATCGCCGCGGCGCTGGGAGTCGATGCAGCCGATCTGGTGAGCCTGCCCGACCGGCCCGATGTCGCGGTCGCCGCTTTGCTCGACGGCACGGGCGCGCAGGCCCCGCGGCGCGAGGCGCATATCGCCCCGCCGCGCGCCGCGCCGGGCATGGTCGCGGTCAGCGTCACCGGGGGGATCGGCGACTATCGCAGCGGCGACGAGATCTGGTGCGACCGGCTCGGCCCCGAAGCCTATGGCAGCGCGCTCAATCGCGACGTGCTCGTCCCGCGCCCCGCCGGCCGCTATCTGTTCGGGCGGCTGATCGGGCGCGAGGAGCCTGCGGCGCAGGCCGGGGGCAAGCTGCACTTGCTGCCGCTCGGCGCGGGCGGCCGCCAGCAGGTCGTCGCCGATCCGCCCTGGATCGCCTGCGCGGCGCGGCTGATCCGCTCACTCTGACTCTTGCCGAACGCGCCCGACAGGCGCAGTCTATGCGCCACGCAGGAGGGGAACGCGCATGCGCAAAACGCTGATCATGGCGGTTGCGGCGCTGGTGGCCGCAACACCGGCACTCGCCGACGACTGGGATTTCGTGCTGATCAACAGCACGAGCAAGGAAATCAAGGATGTCGAGGTCGCGCCGACGGGCACGCAGACCTGGCAGAAGAACAGAGTCGAGGAAGGCCAGAAGGCGGGAGCGCTCACCCCGGGGAAGCGCGGCACGATCCATTTCGACAAGGGCCCGACCTGCAAATATGACATCAAGGCGACCTTCGCGGACGAAACCAGCATCGTCTGGACCAACGTCAATGTCTGCGACAACGCCTATGTCACGCTCAAGCTGAGCCCGGCCGGCGCGCCAAGCTTCACGGCGAACTGATCATCGGGCTCGCCGGCCGAAGCTCCTTGAGGAGCGGCGGCTGGTGGGCGCTGACGGGCTCGAACCGCCGACCCTCTCGGTGTAAACGAGATGCTCTACCAACTGAGCTAAGCGCCCGCGCGCGCTCCAATGGCGGGTTCGCGCCGCTCAGGCAATCCCCAAACCTTGCCGCTTCACGGCCGCGATATAGGCGCGCATCCCCTCCACCCCCTTGCCGCTGAGCGCGATATAGGCGCGGCGCCGGTCGGTCGGGTCCGCCTTGCGCTCGAACAGCCCGGCATCGTGCAGTGTCCCGATCCAGCGCAGCGCCGTGGTCGGCGGCACCGCGGCGGCGATGCACAGGCTCGATACCGAGACCTGCCGCCGCTCAAGCTCCGACGCATAGAGATCGAGCAGCATGTCCCAGGCGGGATCGGCGAAGAGCTCGCCCTGGAAGAATTGCCCGCGCAGCCGCCGCGAACGGATCGCCGCGCGGATCTCCTGCGGGCTGGTTTCGGGGCCGCTATCGTCGCCCGGTCCGCGATAGTCCATTCCCGGCGCCCGCACGCCACGCGGCTCGCCCTCCTCGCCCCGCGTCAGGCGCGCCAGCGTATCGGCGATCCGCGCCACTTCCTCGTTAAGCCGCCGCAGCCGGACATCCTCGTCCTCGCGCGCCGCGTCGTTCACGCGCACCCGATCAGGTGACGCGCCCGCCCATGCCTTGGCCACCGCCAGCGCGCCGACGCGCTCGGCGATCCCGGGCGAACACAGGAATTGGCAGTGCCGGCCGAGCAATTGCGCCGTGACGGTGTCGATCTGGTCCTCGTCGATCGTTGCGATAAGCGCGGCCCCGCGCTCGCGCGCGATAGCGTCCGCCCGCGTCAGCACGGCGTCGAGCAGCGCGTCGGGCGCACCCGCGGCTTCGATCAGGATAAGGCCGAGCCCCAGCCGGTCGCCCATCGCCGCACTCGCCTCGGCAAAGCTGATCGCTGGCTCGGCGCGAATCCCGGCCAGGGCCAGCGCCTCGCCCGCGTCCCGCACATCGCCAGCGCGCTCGGCGATCACCAGCGCACGGAGCACATCGCCATAGCTATCCCCCGGCGGCCCGGGATTCGTCGACAAGGTCGCCATATCTTCCCAAGTTCATCTTCTGTTCCGGAGATGCCGCGTTGCTCCGAAATGGTTGAGTCCGATTTCCTCCGTTCCGGAGGTTTGTGGGCGATCCGCGCGGGCGTTGGTTAATTGATGCTCCATTCCGGATGCGAATCCGGCCGGTCTGGAAACCGGCCGGATTCCAAAGCGGGCCGGGTTACTCGAAGATCTGCGCGGTATATTCCGCTTCTTCCTCGGTCACGTCGCCGCGCTCGCTCAGCAGTTCGCGGGCGGCGCTGCCGACCACGCCATAGCCCAGCACGAACGACAGCAATGCGAGCACCGCGCCACCAACCATGGTGAAGATCATGCTGGCGATGCCGGCGGCAGCGCGGGATTCCATCATCTGCTCCACCGCGACGCGCTGCGCGACCGGGTCGCCACCCGAACCGATCATCGCGAACAAGGCGCCGAAAATGGACCAGAAGAAGATCAGGCTCACCGCGATAATCACGATCCATACGACCAGATACGCGCCGAACATCGTCCAGAAGCGTCCGCGGCCCAGCGCCCAGCCCTCGTCGATGGCGAAGCGGCGGCGGTGAAAGGTCATCGGGAAGATCAGCGACACGCGCACGCTCAGCCAGATCCAGAAGCCGAGAAATCCCAGCATGAGCAGAACGCTGACGAGCACCGCGACCCCCGGCGACCGGCCGACCGCCAGGCCCAGCCCGCCACCGATCATCATCATGGCCAGCGCGCTGATGAAATAAAGGATGATCATGCCGATGACGAACAGGATGGTGAGCCCCAGCATCCGGAACTCGTCACTGCCGACCCGCAACGACGCGAAGGCCGTGTCGTTCGGGCGCAGGATCGCGCGGTAGACCGCGTTGATGAGCACCACGGACAACAGCGCATAGAGGACATAGAATAATATGAGCGTGCCGAAGAAGCCGCCGGCCATGCCGCTGCTGAATTCGGCGCCAGGCTGCGGCGCGAAACCCGAGGCGGAGCCGAGCAAGAGCACCATCACCCCCATGATCGCAACCGATCCGACGATATAGGTGAGGCCCCAGATCGCTACCGCGCCAGGACGCCGGCGAACCAGCCCGAATGCGCCTTCGAGAATCGAACCAACCGTCGCCATCTTCCCCTCCCCCTTATTTTACCCCCGACGTGCAAGCCCTCCGAAATCGCCGGCCTAATCCAGCGACTTCACGATCTCCTCGACCATCTTCTTCGCGTCGGCCAACAACATCATGGTGTTATCGGCATAGAATACGTCATTATCGACGCCTGCATAGCCCACGCCGCCCATCGACCGTTTGATGAACAATACGGTCTTGGCCTTGCCCACGTCGAACACGGGCATGCCATAGATGGGCGAGCTCTTGTCGGTCTTGGCCGCCGGATTGACCACGTCGTTGGCGCCGATGATGAACGCGACGTCGGTCTGGGCGAACTCGGAGTTGATGTCCTCCAGCTCGAACACCTCGTCATAGGGCACGTTCGCTTCGGCGAGCAGCACATTCATATGGCCGGGCATCCGTCCCGCGACCGGATGGATCGCGTACTTCACGCGGACGCCATGCTCCTTGAGCTTGTCGCCCATCTCGCGAAGCACATGCTGCGCCTGCGCGACCGCCATGCCGTAACCGGGGACGATGATGACCTGTTCGGCCTGCTGCATCAGGAAGGCCGCGTCCTCGGCCGAGCCGAGCTTCCACGGCCGCTGCTCCTTGGCCTCGCCGTCGCCCGAACTGCCGCCATCGCCGCCAAAGCCGCCCGCGATCACGCTGATGAAGCTGCGGTTCATCGCCCGGCACATGATATAGCTCAGGATCGCGCCCGAGCTGCCGACCAGCGCGCCGGTGATGATCATCGCGCTGTTGTGCAGCGTGAACCCCATCGCCGCCGCCGCCCAGCCTGAATAGCTGTTGAGCATCGACACCACGACCGGCATGTCCGCGCCGCCGATCGGGATGATCAGCAGGAAGCCGATGGCGAAACTCAGCGCCGTCACGGTCCAGAAGATCCACGGGCTCTGATCGGTCAGGAAATAGGCAATCAGGCCAAGGATCGCGGCGAGCGTCGCCAGATTGATCACGTGCCGCCCCGGCAGCATGATCGGCTTGCCGCTCATATTGCCGTTGAGCTTGAGGAAGGCGATGACGGAGCCCGAGAAGGTGATCGCGCCGATCGCGACGCCCAGCCCCATCTCGATCCGGCTGACCTGATGGATCACGCCGTCCGCATCGGCGATCCCGAACGCGACCGGATTGAGGAACGCCGCCGCCGCGACAAGCACCGCGGCCAAGCCGACCAGCGAGTGGAAGGCCGCCACCAGCTGCGGCATGTCGGTCATCTTGATGCGTCGGGCTGTGACGATGCCGATCACCGCGCCGATCGCGATAGCAGCAGCGACGAAAAGAGCGTCGGTCAGGCCGCCGCTCGAACACCGATCATAATAGGTCGGGTCGTCGAGAGGAGCCGTGACGCAAATTTTGTTGAAATCGAAATGCGTCGCCAGCGTCGTCACCATGGCGATCGTCATGCCGATCATGCCGAAGCGGTTTCCGCGCTGGCTCGATGTCGGGCTCGAAAGCCCGCGAAGCGCGAGGATGAAGCAGACGCCGGCGACCAGATACGCCAGCGCCGCCCACGGATTTTGTGCGAGACCTTCCATGCTCAGCGCGCCTTCTTTTTATACATTGCGAGCATTCGTGCGGTCACGGCAAAGCCCCCGAAGATGTTCACGCTCGCCATCACCACCGCGAGCAGCCCCAGCCATTTCGATGTCGCCCCGGTGCCCCCGATGCCGATCGCCGCGCTCGCGATCAGCGCGCCGACAATGATCACCGACGAGATCGCATTGGTCACCGCCATCAACGGCGTGTGCAGCGCAGGCGTCACCGACCAGACCACATAATAGCCGACGAAACACGTCAGCACGAAGATCGATAGGATCGAGATGAAGTCCATGTTCTACTCCTGATCGGCTCGCCGGTGCGCGGCTCGCACGATAATTCCACGCACGACGGCGTCACAATCGCGCAGCACCTCGCGCGCGGGGATAAGCATCACATCAAGGCCGCGAAGCGCGAACCAATGGTCGCGAGCCGCATCACGCTCAGGCCGGTCGCCATGATCATGCGCGTTCCCGTCCACTTCGACGATCATCCGCGCTTCATGGCAATAGAAGTCCGCGAAATAGGGACCCGATGGATGTTGCTTGCGGAACTTAAAGCCATCCGGACGCGGCTTCAGCGCCGTCCACAGCAGGACTTCCGGAAGCGACAAGGCTTTCCTGTCGGCTTTTGCGCGCTGCGTACTGCCCTCTCCCCCCTGCAACACGTCAGATCCTCCCCTGCAAGGGGAGGTGGCAGCCCGAAGGGCTGACGGAGGGGTGTCGCGCTATCGAGAGGGGAATACCCCTCCGTCGCGCTGCGCGCGCCACCTCCCCTTGCAGGGGAGGAATGATCAAGGCAGCAGCCTCGCATTGACGACCTTGCCGCCCTGGGTCAGCCGGATCGCGTCGCCAATCTCCTCGTCGAGCACGACCTTGCCGTTTTCCTTGTCCCAAAAGGCCGACAGGAAGTTGAACAGGTTGCGCGCGAACAGCGCCGAGGCGTCCGCCGCCAGCCGTCCGGCGACATTCTTGTGCCCGACGATCTTCACGCCATGCTTCTCGACCACTTCGCCCGCGACCGAACCCTCGACATTGCCGCCGCTCTCGACCGCGAGATCGACGATGACCGAGCCCGGGCGCATCGTCGCGATCTGCGCGTCGCTGATCAGCCGCGGCGCGGGGCGCCCCGGTATAAGCGCGGTGGTGATGACGATGTCCTGCTTGGCGATATGCGACGAGACCAGCTCGGCCTGCGCCGCCTGATATTCCGCCGACATCTCGGTGGCGTAGCCGCCCGAGCCTTCACCTTCGATCCCCGCGACATTCTCGACGAAGATCGGCTTGGCGCCGAGCGACTGGATCTGCTCCTTGGTAGCGCTGCGCACATCGGTCGCTGAAACCTGCGCTCCCAAGCGCCGTGCGGTGGCGATCGCCTGAAGCCCCGCGACACCCACACCCATCACGAAGACCTTGGCGGCGGAGACGGTGCCCGCCGCGGTCATCATCATCGGAAAGGCGCGGCCATATTCACTCGCCGCGTCCAGCACCGACTTGTACCCGGCCAGGTTCGACTGCGAGGAGAGGATGTCCATCGACTGCGCGCGGGTGATGCGCGGCATGAATTCCATCGCCAGCGCTTCGTATCCGGCAGCGGCGTATTCATCGACGCGCGCGCGATCCCCGAACGGATTGAGCCCCGCGACGATCCACGCGCCGGACTTCGCACCCTTCAGGCTCTTGGGATCCGGGCCCTGCACACCGAGCACGATATCGGCGTCCTTGAGCGTCGCCGCCCGCGTCCCGATCGTCGCGCCCGCGGCGGCATAGCCGGCATCGTCGAACGAAGCGGCATCGCCCGCCCCCGCCTCGACGGCGACGGTGGCGCCCAGCCCGATGAATTTCTTGACCGTTTCGGCGGTGGCGGAAACGCGGCGCTCTCCGGCCGCGCCCTCCTTCAGGACCGCGATCTTCACAGGGACGCCGTCATTGGGCGATCAGGAAGACGACGAGCGCGCCGATCGCGAAGCTGGCGATCGTTCCCCAGGTCATCAGCGCAGTGAAGCCCGAAAACGTCTGCGCGTGTGCCTTATAGTCATCGACCGGCTTGTTGCCCGTATCGGCCATGCGTCACATCCCCTCAACTAACCGCGTCTATCCCTAGCCGCGCCCGCGCCCGGCCTCAAGTCCGGCTCAAGCGCGAAAGGCCGGATCACGCTTAAGCCCGCCTTTACCCATCTGTTCTATGACTGGCGACCTGAAACGAGACACTGGGGACGAAAAAACGCGATGACGCGAAACGGACAGCGCCTCCTGATGCTGATCGACGACGAGCCGGCCCAGCGCCGCCTGGTCGCTGCGATCGCTGCGCGCCGCGGCTGGCGCACCCTCTTCGCCGGTGACGGGGAGACCGCCATTGCTACCCTCGGCACCCCCGATGGCATGGCGCTCGACGCAGTGATCCTCGATCACAGCTCGCCCGATTTCGATGCGGCGGCAGTGATCGCGGAGCTGCGCGCCAGGCGTCCGCAGCTGCCGATCCTGATGCTGACCGCCAACGGCACCGTCGGCGCGGCGGTCGAGGCGATGCGCGCGGGCGCCACCGATTTCCTGGTCAAGCCGCTCGCCTCCGAACGTCTGCTCGCCGCGCTCGAAGCCGCAGTCGGCGGCAAGACCTCGGGCGAATTGCGTCCGCTGACCGAAAAACTCTCGGTCCCGCTCGCCTTCGAAGAGATTGTCGGCAGCGCACCGCAGTTCCGCGCCGCGCTCGCCATCGCGGCCAAGGCTGCCCGTGCGCGCGTGCCCGTGCTGATCGAAGGCGAATCGGGCGTCGGCAAGGAAGTCGTCGCCGACGCGATCCACAATGCCTCGCCCCGCAACCGCAAGGACGTGGTGCGAGTCAATTGCGGCGCGATCCCCGCCAATCTCGTCGAATCGGAGCTGTTCGGGCACGAGAAGGGCGCGTTTACCGGGGCTTTCGAGCGCAAGATCGGCCGCTTCGCCGAAGCCGATGGCGGGACTTTGTTCCTCGACGAAGTCGGTGAGATGCCGCTCGAGGCGCAGGTGAAATTGCTCCGCGTGCTCCAGTCGGGCGAGATCCAGCCGATCGGCGCGCGCCACGCCAAGGAAGTCGATGTCCGCGTCATCGCCGCGACCAACAAGACGCTGCTCGCCGAAGTCGAGGCCGGGCGCTTCCGCGAAGATCTCTATTACCGGCTCAACGTCGTCCAGGTGACGATCCCCCCCTTGCGCGAACGCAATGGCGACATTCCCGCGCTCGCCCGCCACTTGCTCGCGCGCATCGCCGAGCAGCCCGGCCTGCGCGAACTCGGCATCACCGACGACGCGCTGGCGCTGCTCGGCACCTATGACTGGCCGGGCAATGTCCGCCAGCTCCAGAACGCGCTCTTCCGCGCCGCCGTGCTTTGCGACGGCGACGGCCTGACCCGCGCCGATTTCCCGCAGATCGCCCAGCTCGCGCTCGGCCGGCCCGCCGGCGGCCCGGTCGGCGGCCAGGCTTCGGGCAATGCCGGCGTCACGCTCTTCCGTCCCGACGGAAACTTGCGCGCACTCGACGAGATCGAGGCCGATGTCATCCGCCTCGCCATCGGCCATTATCGCGGCCGCATGACCGAAGTCGCCCGCCGCCTCGGCATCGGGCGCTCGACGCTCTACCGCAAGCTTGGCGAGCTCGGCATCGATCAAAGTGCGGCCTGACACAAAGCTGCAACCTGAGGCTGGCAACAGCCGCCCTCACGCAGCGATGAGGGTCTTCTTCTTCCGATAACGGACAGCAAAGAAGAAGGCCCTCATCCAGCGATTCCAAATGCCTTGCGCCGATCGCTCCCGCTTTGCCGATGGTGCAATCGAGGCACGTAATGGGTTGCCTCGAAAGCGGGACTCACTGCACAGTTATGCGCTTGGGGGGAGGCATCAATATGAGAACTATACTGATAGCCAGCGCGCTTATCTCTCTTGCGTCATGCAATGGTGCAGATGGATTTGATCAATACGCCTCCGTCAAAATCGCCGTGAGGGATGTCCTGAAAGATCCGGATTCTGCGCAATTCAAGGACCTTTCTCCATGTGGAGGTGACTCAAACGTCATCCAAGGCAAGGTGAACGCCAAGAACGGCTTCGGAGGGTACACGGGCTTTACTGATTTCATTTATGCCGATGGCCGCGTCGGAATGCCGGGCGATGAAAACTATATCGCGCTCATAAATATCTGCACTGAAAAGGTAAAAGCGCACACGGCGCGGCTCGTAAATTCAATGTCGCCGGAGCTTCGGGACGAATTTCAATCTAGCCAATCTGATAAATAATTAGAAGGCGATGACAACCGCCGCCGACCTGATCGCCCAACTCGAGGCCCGCGCCGATCCCGCGATCCGCGTGGGCATGAAGCGGTTCGGCATCGTCACTTCGGATCGCACGCTGGGCATGGCAGTCGGCGATATCCGCGCCCTCGCCAAACCCCATCGCAAGAATCACGCGCTCGCGCTCGAATTGTGGGAGGCGGGGATTTACGAGGCGCGCATCCTTGCGGTCGCCATCGACGATCCGGCACAGGTCACCCCCGAACAGATCGATCACTGGCGCAGCGCGTTCGACAATTGGACGACCTGCGACACTGCCTGTTTCGACCTGTTCGACAAAACCCCGCATGCCTTTGACGAGATCGACCGTTGGGCGGGCCTGAACGACGAATTCAGGCGGCGCGCGAGCTTCGCGTTGCTCGCCTCGGTCGCGCTCCATGCGAAGAAGCTGCCCGACCAGCCCTTCCTCGATCGCCTGCTGCTGATCGAAGCTGCCGCCAGCGATTCGCGTAACTTCGTGAAAAAGGGTGTCAGTTGGGCGCTGCGCGGAGTCGGCCGCCACAGCCCCGGTCTGTACCGCGCCAGCGCCGCGCTTTCCGAACGCCTCGCCGCTTCCCAGAACCCCACCGAGCGCTGGATCGGCAAGGACGCGCTCAAGGATTTTACGAATCCCAAACTGCTGGCGAAACTCGGTCTCTGACTCCCTCTGGTACCGCTAACAGATCGCGCTATACTCCGATTTGAGACCCGGCCGAAGCCGGGCAGCAGGAGAGAGACGATGCCCGATACGCTGTCCCGCCGCGCCCTCATCGAACTCGCCGCCGGCGCCACCCTCGCCACCGCGACCGCAGCCCAGGCGACGGGCGCGCCGCCCTTGCCCGACGACCAGAAACTCGGGGTCGCGATCGTCGGCATCGGCAGGCTGTCGCAGGGCCAGCTCATCCCCGGCCTTCGCAACGCCAAGGGCGTCAAGCTCGCCGCGCTCGTCTCCGGCCACCCCGAAAAGGCCGCCGAATGGGCGAAGAAGGAGGGCCTCACCCCCGACGCGATCTACAGTTACGAGAATTACGACGAGATCGCGTCCGATCCCCGCATCGACATCGTCTACATCGTCCTGCCCAATTCGATGCACGCCGAATACACGATCCGCGCGCTCAAGGCCGGCAAGCATGTGCTGTGCGAGAAGCCGATGGCGACCAATGCCAAGGATTGCGAGGCGATGATCGCCGCCGCCAAGGCCGCGAAACGCCACCTCATGATCGCCTATCGCTGCCATTACGAGCCGCACAACCTCGAGGCGATGCGCCGCATCCGTTCGAAGCGCTACGGCAAGCCGCGCCTCGTCGTCACCGAGATGGGCCGCCAATCCTCGCTCAGCGATCCGTCGGACGTGTGGCGGCTCGACATGACGATGTCGGGCGGCGGCGCGCTCACCGACATGGGCATCTATGGCATCAACGGCACCCGCTACCTTCTCAACGAAGAGCCCAGCGAAGTCCGCGCCTGGGCCCAGACCGACAAAAGCGATCCGCGCTTCAAGGATACCGAGGATCTGATCAGCTGGCAGTTCAAATTCCAAAGCGGCGCGCTGGCGCATGGCTCGACCAGCTTCTCCTATGGCGGCTGCATGAAATGGGACGTGTTCTGCGAAAATGCCCGCCTCCGCTCCGATCCCGGCGCCTATTATGGCGGCATCCAGCTCGACATTCTCAGCCACCCCGATCAGGGCAATGTGAAGATCGCCGATATCGACCAGTTCGCCCGCGAGATGGACTGGATGGGCGATGTCGTTCGCGGAAAGGTGCCGATGGTGTCGCCAGGTGAGGAAGGGTTGCAGGACGTGCGGCTGATGACCGCGATCCTGGAATCGGTCGCCAAGGGCGGGGCGACGGTGAAGACCGATTTCGGCTACAAACGCGCGGTCGATCCGGCGGCAGTGGTGGATGTGCCGAAACCCGCCTAAGGTGGCGCGATGCTAGCCCTTCTCGCCCTCGTCGCCGCCGCGATGTTCACCGGCACCGCCGCCTATGTCTCCTTCGTCGAGCATCCCGCGCGGATGACGCTCGACGATCGCGCGGCGCTGACTCAGTGGAAGCCCGCTTATGCGAAGGGCGCACTGATGCAGGCCCCGCTCGCGCTGATCGGGGGGCTGGCGGGCGTGGCCGCCTGGTATCGCTGGATGAGCGTCTGGCCGTGGCTGGCGGGCGGCGTGATCCTGCTCTCGATCATCGCATACACCTTCGCGGTGATCTGGCGGACCAACAACACGCTCAAGGCCACCCCGCTCGATCAGGCCGGCCCGGAAAGCCGCGCGCTGATGGTGAAATGGGGCCAGCTCCACATGGGTCGCACGATCCTCGGCGCGCTGGCGCTGGGGTTCATCATTTATGGCATGACCTGAGGGGCGACCAGCGCCGCATCGCGAAGCCCGCGCCATATCCGCAGCGCCTGCGCGGTTTCGAACACGTCATGCACACGGATCAGCTGTGCCCCCAGCTCCGCACCCTTGACCGCCAGCGCCAGCGACCCGCCGAGCCGCGCGTCGGCGGGCGCTTCGTTCGACAACGCGCCGATCATTCGCTTGCGGCTGGCCCCCAGCACCACCGGACAGCCGATCCCGTGGAACAGCGCCAGCCCGTTCAGCAGCGCCAGATTGTCCGCGAGGCGCTTGCCGAAGCCGATGCCCGGATCGATCAGGATCCTCGAACGCTCCACGCCGCCCGCGACAACCGCCTCGACGCGCGCTTCGAGCCAGTCGTAAACCTCGATCAGCACGTCGCGATAACCCTCGTCGCCATGCGGCCCCTTCACCGGATCGGGCGAGTGCATCAGCACCACCGGGCAGCCGGCCTTCGCCACCACATCCAGCGCGCGCGGATCCCACAGCAACGCCGCGACATCATTGACCAGATGCGCGCCGCCCTTGAGCGCCGCCTCCATCACCGGGGCCTTGCGCGTATCGATCGAGACCGCCGCACCGCCGCGCGCCAGCCGCTCGACCACCGGCACGACACGTTTGATCTCGTCGCCTTCCCACAAGGGTTCCGCGCCCGGCCGAGTCGATTCGCCGCCGACATCGATGATCGCCGCCCCAGCCACGCTCATATCCACGCCGTGCGCCGCCGCGCCGTCGGGATCACCATAATGGACATCCCCGTCGGAGAAGCTGTCAGGGGTGACGTTGAGGATGCCCATCAGCTGCGGCTGATCCATCCGCACCACCCGCTCGCCCAAAGTGAGCGCCGCGCGCGGGGCCGTAATGCTGGCGGCCAGCGGCGCCAGCGCCTCGGGCAGCTCGCTCACCGGCACCGCCCGCTGGAGCACCCGCTTGCCGTCCTTGACCGCGATCAGCTCATAGGCCGAGAACCAGCACAGCCCGCCCGCGAGCCGCGCCACTTCCCCATCGCGCCCGACAGGCGTATCCACGAACTGGATCGGACGCAGATAGGCGCGCGCGCCGGCAGGAATTTCGATCATATCGCGCGCTGTACCTCGCCGAGCGGAGGTTTGCGATGACGCAATTCGTGCTCGTGAGCGACTGGCATTTCACTCACCCGCTGGCCCGCGTCTGGGCGCTGGTCGAGGATGTCGAACATTGGCCCGGCTGGTGGCCCGCCGTGAAGCGCGTCGAGACCGTCCGCACGGGCGACGAGACCGGGCTGGGCGCGGTCCGCCGCATCACCTGGGGCACCGCGCTTCCCTACACGCTGACCTTCGACGTCGAGGTCACTCAGATCGAGCACCATGACTGCATCGAAGGCCGGGCGCATGGCGCGATCGAGGGCACCGGCCTGTGGAACTTCCATGAGGAGCCGGAGGGCACGCATGTCCGCTACCTCTGGCGCGTCGATGTGACCAAGGGCTGGATGAAGCTGCTCGCGCCGGTTCTCGCGCCGGTGTTCGCGTGGAACCACAACAAGGCGATGTGCCGGGGACTGGAGGGCGCTCGGAAACGGCTGGGCGAAGGGCGCGCGCGAGATTGAGGGCAGGTCCGGGGTGGGCAGGGCCCACCCCGGGACGCCTTACATGCCGTCGAGGCCTTTGCTGACCAGGATGTTCACCGCGACACGGCGGTTCCGCGCCTTGCCTTCCGCGGTGTCGTTGCTGGCCGCCGGATCGGCTTCGGCCATGCCGGTGGGGGTCAGCATGCGATAGGGTTTCCAGCCGCACGCCTGCTGAATATAATTGACGACGCGGCTGGCGCGCTTCTCGCTCAACGCCTGGTTCAAGTCCTGGCTTCCCGTGGAATCGGTGTAACCGACGACGAGGATCAGGGCATTGTCCATCCCTTCGGCCTGGTTCGCCGCCGAGCAGATATCGGCTTTCCCCTGTTCGGAGAGCACCGACTTGCCAGTATCGAAGTTCACGTTGATCGTGCCCTTGACGTTATACTGGTCGATGTCGCCCACGCGGCCGCGCAGCGCCTCGGTGGCCGCGGTCTGTTGTGCGAAGCGCTGGTCGGTGCCGTTCTGGATCATCGACGCGGTCTTGAGATCCTTGGTCTTGAGATCGATCTGGCTGGCGACCAGCCCCTCGGCCCATTGCACCGTCTTGATGCTGACCGGCAGCCCGTTGAGCAGTGCGTTCGAGGCGAGCCGGTCGCGATTGAGGCCAAGGAAGCCGCCGGTCGACCGGATCCGGGTGCCGTCGCTGATCAGCACCATTGCCTTGGTGCCGCCGAGCGTCGTGACTTGCAGCGATCCGTCGCTCCGCGCCGAGATATAGCCTTCGACCTCGGGCCCTTCGGGCAGGCCGGACAGATCGACGGGAGGCGAGCCGCTGACGACGATCGAGGGGTCGGCTTCGCCCGGCTGTTGTTGCGCATAGGCGATTCCCGAGACCGGGGCGGTGAGCATGGCAAGCAGGAAAAGCGATTTCGGGCTGTTGGACAAAATACGCATCCGTGGCTCCTTCACATGAGAACTATTGCCCCATGTGAACGCAGTTCGCACGGGCATGCCTCGCCTGTTCAGCCCAACCTTGCTCCCAGATGAACGAAACCGCCTACCCCGCCATTCGGACAGACAATGCGAGCCTGGGACGCGGCGGCCTGTTCGATTCTCACCCGGAACGAACCTTCGCCGGCCACCGCGGCCGCTTCGGCACGGCGTCGGAGATTCGGCACCGGCTCCTGCAACCGGATGCTCACCAGCATCGTCCCGTTGCGCGCATTACCGCCAAACCGGCCCCGTTCGATGCCGTGCCCATGGGTCAGCATTGCAAGCGCGGCTCAGTGCGCGCTCTTCACGAACCCGTGCATCTTGATCCAGTTATAGAACGCATCGAACCAGCCGGTGCTCGTGGTCGTCTTGGGATACATGCCGAAGCCGTGGCCGCCCTGTTCATAAAGGTGGAACTCCACCGGCCGCTTCGCCGCGCGCCAGCTTTCGATGAGGCCAAAGCCGCTATTGCCGAACAAAGGATCGTCGGCCGCCAGCGCGACGAACATCGGCGGCGCATCGGCCGGCACGGTCACTGCCGCGAGGGGGCCATAGATATTGCCGATAAAGGCGGGCCTGGCGTCCTGCCCCGCGAGCGTGGTCGCCATGGTCAGCATCGCACCGGCCGAAAAGCCGATCATGCCGATGCGGTTGGGATCGACATGCCATTCATCCGCATGCGCGCGGACCAATGCGAAGGCGGCGCGCGCATCGGCGATCATCGGCGCGATCCCCGCCAGTGCCTCCTCCGGCGTCGGGCGCGCACGCGGCGGCCCCGCGAACATTTCGGTCATCGATTTTTCGAAGCCCGGCATGTCCGGCGGCGTCGGATTGAGCCGGTATTTGAGCACGAATGCGGCGATGCCCCGCGCGGCGAGTGCGCGGGCGACATCCCAGCCTTCATTCTCCATCGACAAGGTGCGGAAGCCGCCGCCGGGCGCGACGATCACCGCCGCGCCGGTCGCCGTGGCGGGATCGGGCAGGAAGGGGGTGAGCGTGGCGATCGTCACATTGCGCGCGAAGGCGCTGCCATATTGGCTGTGCCATGCCTCGGTCGCCGTCGCGCCGGGCATCGGGCCGGTGCCGAGCGTGATCGCGCCCGGCTGGGCCGGCGTCGCGATGGCAGTCATCCTGTCGTTCTGCGCCTGGGCGGTCCCGGCGAGGACAAAGGCCGCCGCCAGCGGCAGCATCAGACGTGCGAAGGTCTTCGATCCCATGGCAATTCTCCCCTGATTGTTCCGTTTCATTCGCGCGGCGGGACGGAGACGCCGGCCCGGGTCTGGGCCACGGGCTTCATCGTGCCGTCCGGATTGTATCGAAGATATTCGACCGTCACCGCGCGCCGCCCGATCGCGCCGCTCTGATCGCCGATGGCGAGATCGGCATTGTGCAGGAAGAGAAACCATTGCCCCCGGAACCGGGCGATGCCGGGATGAATGGTGAAGCTGTATTTGCCCGATCCGGTCAGCAACCCGCGATAGGTCCAGGGACCGGCGATCGAGGTCGCGGTGGCATAGGAGACATGCTCGTCGCGCTGGGTGCTCCGGTCGAGCGAGGCATAGGTGAGGTAATAGAGCGTGCCGCGCTTGTGGAGCCAGGGGCCTTCCTCGAAATGCGGCGGGGTGATCTCGGTGATCGGCCCGTCGATCTCGATCATGTTGGGCTTGAGCCGCGCGATATAGCATTGGCGATTTCCCCAGGCGATCCAGGTCACGCCGTCATCGTCGGTGAACACCGTCGGGTCGATATCCTCCCAGCTATGCGTGCCCTTGGGCGTCATCTGATTGGTAATCAGCGCCGAGCCCCTGGCGTCGACGAACGGGCCGGTCGGGCTGTCCGACACCGCCACCGCGATCGCCTTGCCGGGATGCGTATCGTCATGCTCGACCGCGGCGTAGAACCAGTATTTGCCGTTCTTGCGGATCGCCTGCGACGCCCAGGCATCCTTCTTCGCCCATTTGAAATCGGTGACGCGCATGATCGGGCCATGCGCGGTCCAATGCTTCATGTCGGTGGTCGAATAGACCAGCCATTCGCGCATGTTGAACATCTCGTCGCGCTGCGCTTCGTCATGGCCGACATAGAGGTAGAGCGTGTTGCCGACGACCAAGGGCGCGGGATCGGCAGTGAAATTGTCGCGGATGATCGGGTTCGATCCGGGCCGGCTGCCGTCGCCGGCGGGCGTGGCAGCGACGGTAAACGCCGCCGCTACAGCGATCAGGCAACGACCGATCCTCACCGCTTCGCTTCGCCTCCGGCCCGGAAATACTCAGACCATATATGACCGCATTTGCGAGGATCGCGCAAGTCCCGGCGGCGCCTGCTCACGAACGAAGAGGCGGGCCGGGGCTGATACCGGTTACCAAATAGCCGAATTATTGTACGAGTATTACGGCTGTGTCGCCAGCAGGTACGTCTGGCGCACCGCATCGATCGGCTTGAGGCCATTCTCGGCCTCATAGTGCCAATAGGTCCAGCCATTACACGACGGCGCGTTCTGCAGCGCCGCGCCGACCTTGTGGATCGATCCGGTGATGGCATCGCTGATCAGCGAACCGTCGGCGCGGACCATCGCGCGGACGCGGCGCTTCGCATCGGTGAGGATGGTGCCGGGCTCCAGATAGCCATTCTCGACCAGCGCGCCGAAGGCGACACGCGGCGCGCCCTTGGGGGCCTGCATCGTCTTGAGCGCCGATTCGTCGAGCGGCATTTCGGCGTCGATCCGCTCGATGGCGGCGGCGCAGTAACCCGGCTCCCGCTCGATGCCGATCCAGTGGCGGCCCAGGCGCTTGGCGACCGCGCCGGTGGTGCCGGTGCCGAAGAACGGGTCGAGCACGACGTCGCCGGGCTGGGTGCTGGCGAGCAGCACGCGATAGAGCAACGCCTCGGGCTTCTGGGTCGGATGAACCTTGTAGCCATCCTTCTTGAGCCGCTCGGGCCCGCCGCAGATCGGGAATTCCCAGTCGCTGCGCATCTGGAGTTCGTCGTTGAGCGTCTTCATCGTGCGATAATTGAAGGTGTAGCGGGCCTTCTCGCCCATCGACGCCCAGATCATCGTCTCATGCGCGTTGGTGAAGCGGGTGCCCTTGAAATTGGGCATCGGATTGGCCTTGCGCCACACGATGTCGTTGAGGATCCAGAAACCCAGGTCCTGGATCGCCGATCCGACCTTGAAGATGTTGTGATAGCTGCCGATCACCCAGATCGTGCCGGTATCCTTGAGGATGCGGCGCGCCTCGGCGAGCCAGGCGCGAGTGAATTCGTCGTAGATCTTCAGGCTGTCGAACTTGTCCCAATCGTCAGTGACGGCATCGACATGGCTGCCATCGGGCCGGTTGAGATCGCCGCCGAGCTGAAGATTATAGGGCGGATCGGCGAAGATGCAGTCGATCGATTTGGCCGGCAGCGAACGCATCGCGGCGATGCAATCGCTCATCAGGATCTGATCGAGGGGCAGTTCGGGCGTCGACTCCACGACCGCCGAGACGGGCGCGCGTTCGCGCTGCTTAACCTTAACCTGTACGCCCATCGTGCTGTTTCCCCTTGCCGGACAGCCGTTTTCGGCGGCTCGGGACTCCGCCGTCAAGCGAAGATTGGTTAACGGGAAAGGCTTAAGAATCCTTACCTTGGGAGAACATTTGGAGACCCGACCAGATGTTGAGTCTGAAAGTTATCCACAGGCACGAGGGATAGGGGTGTGGCCCGAAAGACTCAGTTTTATGTGGGCCGCGCTGCGGCTATGAAGGCCGCCAAGAGGAGAGTTGCCCGATGCTGTTGCCGCTGCTGATGATGATCGCCGCCCCCGATGCGCAGGATGGCGACAAGCTGGCCGAACCCATCGCCGTCCAGCCGGGCGCGATTCGCTATGCGCCGTCGCGGGCGCTGGTCTCGGCGACGGCTACGGGCGTGGCCGGGCTGCCGGCGGCTCCCGAAACGGTGCGGCTCGAATGCCTGGTCGACGCGCATTTCGGCGATCCGCAGCGCTGCATCCCGCTCACCGGCGCGGCCAGGCCCGCCGCGACCCGCACCGAATTCGACAAGCGCGCCACGGCCTGGGCCGCCACGCCGGTCGAGCGTATCGCGCTCGAGCGAGTCAAGGCCACGCGAGTCAATCCGATGTCCGAAGCGCCCTATGACGCCGCCCATCCGGTGCTGGTCCCGATGCTGTTCACCACCACGGTCAGCGCCGCGGACGTGGTGACGCTCGGCAAGCCGGTCGCGACGATGGAAGCGCGCGATGTCGAATATGACGAGCGCCCCGACGCGGCGTTGCTCAGCAGCTATTACCCGCCGCGCGCGCTCGCCGCCGGGATCGAAGTGCGGATGACGGCGATGTGCCGCGTCCTTCCCGATCGCACGCTCTTCTGCCGCGACGCCCGTCCGGCTTCGGCCGATTCGCGGCTCGACCCGGCGATGACCCGCGACTTCGCGCTGGCGACCTATCAGGTGATCGGCGCGGTGCGGCTGATGCCGCTCACCAAGAGCGGTGAGCCCGTGGTCGGCCGCGAAGTCGAGATGCGGATCGCGTTCGCCGCGGGAGGCTAGGCCGGGATTATCGGCCCGAAATTCAGCTCCGCCTGCGCGACCGGCGCGAAGCTGCGGCGGTGGTGCGGCGTGGGGCCGAGCGTGCGCAGCGCATCGAAATGCGTCCTGGCTGAATAACCCTTGTTGCTTGCCCAGCCATAGCCGGGATGGAGCGCGTCGAGTTCGATCATTATGCAGTCGCGGCTGTGCTTGGCGACGATCGAGGCGGCGGCGATCGAGACGCAAAGCGCGTCGCCGCCGATGATCCATTGCGACTGGTGATTCCATTTCGGGCAGCGATTGCCGTCGACCAGCACCATTGCGGGCCTCAGGCCCAGCGCATCGACCGCGCGCGTCATCGCGAGCATCGTGGCCCAGAGGATGTTGATCTCGTCGATTTCCTCGACCGTGGCGATGCCGACCCCGACCCGGGCGCAATCGAGCAGCCGCGCACAGAGCTCGGCGCGCTTCGCCGCAGTCAGCACCTTCGAATCGTCGAGCCCTTCGGGGATGCAATCGGGATCGAGGATCACCGCCGCCGCGACCACTGGCCCGGCGAGCGGCCCGCGCCCGGCCTCGTCCACGCCCGCCACGGGCCCTGCGTGTCTGAGTTCGTACGAATAATCAGGCATCGTTCACGCGCCATGGCGGAAAGCGGCGCATCTCGCCAGCCTGATAGAGACAGACCGAATTGCCCGCCGGATCGCGCAGCCGCGCCTCGCGCCAGCCCCAGCTTTCATCGCGCGGCTCCTGTTCGAAGGCCAGCCCCTGTTGCTGGAGATAGGCGACCGTGACGTCGAGATCGCCGCATTCGAAATAGACGACCGGGCCGGTATAGCCCTTATCGGTCGCGATCGAGAAGGTCGCGCCGCCCTCGGTCTCGAACCGGGCATAGCGCAGATGGGCGCGAACGACCTGTTTGAGCCCGAGGATGCGATAAAATCGCTCGCTCGCGGCGAGATCGCTGGCGGGCACGGTGACCTGGTTGAGCATCGGTTCGAAGAAGCTGGCGTTGAAATCGAGCCGGACCGCCTGATGCCCCATCGGGCCGGCCCCGCGACCCAGCCCCGGCGCCTCGCGCATCGCGATCCGCACGAAGCGCCGCGCGCGGGCGACCGCCTCGGGCAACTCCCATTCGGCCGCGAGGCCGGTGGCGATGGCGCTGGCCAGCGTGCAGCCGGTGCCGTGCGTGGCATCGGTATCGATGCGCGGGTCGGTCCACTCGATCTCGGGCGTGCCATGGGGCGAATAGAGCCGGTCGGTCACTTCGCGGCCCTCGCCATGCCCGCCCTTGACCAGCACCGCGCAGCCATGCGCCGCCATGATCGCGCGCGGATCACCGCCCAGCGCCTCCAGCTCGGGAAGGTTGGGCGTCACCACCGTGGCCCGCGCCATCAGCCGCTCGAACGCCGCGATCGTCGCGTCGTCGGCCAGCGCCGCGCCGCTGGTCGCGACCATCACGGGATCGAACACCACGGGGATGCCGGGCAATTCCTCGAGCTTCTCCGCCACCGCCAGCGCCGTCCGCGCCGATCCGATCATCCCGATCTTGACCGCGTCGACGCCGATATCGCGCACCACCGCGTCGATCTGGGCAATCACCATCTCGGCGGGGATCGGGTGGACGCCATCGACGCCCAGCGTGTTCTGCGCGGTGATCGCGGTGATCGCGGTCATGGCATGGCCGCCGAGCATGGTGACGGTCTTGATGTCCGCCTGAATGCCCGCCCCGCCGCCGGAATCCGACCCCGCGATGATAAGGACGCGGGGGACGCTCATTGCCCCCCTCCCGCTTGCGGGAGGGGTCGGGGGAGGGACTGGCCACACGAACGAAGCATCGGACCCACATGCCCTCCCCTAGCCCCTCCCGCAAGCGGGAGGGGAACAGCTCAGCCCTCGAACTTGCTCTCCGTCGACGCCGGATGCCGCGCCAGCGCCGCCCCGACCCGCGTCGGCCGGTCGAGCAACTCGCCCCCGCAATTGGGGCAGCTTTCGTCGAGCGCATCGGCGCAGACCGCGCAGAAGGTGCATTCGAAGGAGCAAATGAACGCGCCGCCCTGCGCGGCGGGGAGCAAGGTGCCACAGCGTTCGCAATCGGGGCGCATTTCAAGCACGCGATTTTCCTCCGCCGAACCGGGCCACCAAAAAGGCGCCCAGAATCGTCACGGCCAGCGCCACTCCGAAGAACGCAAACACTTCAAGCGACGACAGCCCGTTTTCTTCGGCCTGGCGCCACACGGACACGGTCGAACCCAGCGCTGCGCCCGATCCAGCCAGCAAGACGATGAGCGCCGATCTCTTCACGCCGCCGCCTTGCGCACCGCGTCGCAAATCCGGTCCACCACCGCCTCCACTTGGCGCTGGTCGTCGCCCTCGGCCATCACCCGGATCACCGGCTCGGTGCCCGAGGGCCGGATCACCAGCCGGCCCTTGCCGTCCAGTTCAGCCTCGGCCGCCGCGATGACGTCCCTGACCGCGCCGTCCTCCAGCGGCTTGCCGCCCTTGAAGCGGACATTCTTGAGCAGTTGCGGCAGCGGATCGAAGCGGTGGAGCACTTCGCTCGCCGGCGCGCCGGCGCGGACCAGTTCGGCGAGCACCTGCAGCGCCGCGACCAGTCCGTCGCCGGTGGTGGCATAGTCCGACAGGATGATGTGCCCGCTCTGCTCGCCGCCGACATTATAGCCGCCCGAGCGCATCTTTTCGAGCACATAGCGGTCGCCGACGCCGGTGCGCACCATGCCCAGCCCCTGCGCCGCGAGGTGCCGTTCGAGCCCGAGGTTGGACATGACCGTGGTCACCAGCCCGCCGCCCTGAAGCCGCCCCTGCCGCGCCCAGCCGGTCGCGATCAGCGCCATCAGCTGGTCGCCGTCGATCACCTTGCCCTGCTCATCGACCACGATCAGCCGGTCGGCATCGCCATCGAGCGCGATCCCGATCGCCGCGCCGCTCGCGACGACGCTCTCGCACAGTGTGTTCGGCGCGGTCGATCCGACACCGTCATTGATGTTCTTGCCATTAGGCGTGACGCCGATCGCGATCACCTCCGCGCCCAGTTCCCACAAGGCCGAGGGCGCCACCTGATATGCCGCGCCGTTCGCGCAATCGACCACGATCTTGAGCCCGTCGAGCGTCAGTTCTTCCGGAAAGGTCGATTTGGCCGAATGGATATAGCGCCCGCGCGCATCCTCGACGCGGCGCGCCCGCCCGATATCGCCCGATGCGGCGAGCGGGACTTCGCCGTCGATCAGCGCTTCGATCGCCAGTTCGTCGGCATCGGAAAGCTTGTAGCCATCGGGGCCGAACAGCTTGATGCCATTGTCCGCAAAGGGATTGTGGCTGGCGGAGATCATCACTCCCAGATCTGCGCGCATCGAATGGGTGAGCATCGCAACCGCGGGCGTCGGCATCGGGCCGACCAGCACCACGTCCATCCCCACGCTGGTGAAGCCCGCCACCATCGCGTTTTCGAGCATATAGCCCGACAGCCGCGTATCCTTGCCGATCACCACGCGGTGGCGGTGATCGCCCCTGCGGAAATGCGCGCCCGCCGCCATGCCGACCTTCATCGCCATCGCCGCGGTCATCGGCGACAGGTTGGTCGCCCCCCGGATTCCGTCAGTGCCGAAATATTTTCTTGCCATGCCCCGCCTTCTCACGGCCTTGATGCGCCAATCGACCGCCCTGATAGCGGGGGAAACGGAGAAGCGCGAGCATGTCGCTAACACTCAAGCCGATCTTCGCCCTCCTGCTCGGCAAAGCGAGCAGGCCGCAGCCGCTGCGCATCCTGCTCGCGCTGGTGATGGGGCTGGCGGTCGGCATCGCGCTGTCGGCCAAGGCCCCCGACGCGGCCGCGCATGGCATCACCTATGTCGCCCCGGTCGGCACCCTGTGGCTCAACGCGCTGCGCATGGCGATCCTGCCGCTGGTGGTGGGACTGCTGGTGAGCGGGATCGCGCAGACCGCCGAGGCGGCGCGCGCCGGGCGAATCGCGGGGCGGGCGATCGCGTTGTTCCTGATCATCCTGTGGACCTCCTCGATCCTCGCGGCATTGCTCACCCCGGCACTGCTCGCCATGTTCCCCCTCGATCCCGGCTGGGCCGCCGAGCTGCGATCGAGCTTCGCCGCCGCCAAGCCGACCGGCCCGGTGCCGAGTTTCGGCGATTTCCTGACCTCGCTGGTGCCGACCAACCCGATTACCGCCGCCGCCAACGACGCCTTCCTGCCGCTGATCGTCTTCACCACCGCCTTCGCCTTCGCCGTGACGCGGCTGCCCGAGGGGCCGCGCGAGCTGCTCACCAACGTCTTCCGTGCGCTCGCCGATGCGATGCTGGTGGTGATCGGCTGGGTGCTGTGGCTCGCGCCGATCGGGGTGCTCGCGCTTTCCTATGTCGTCGGCGCGCAGACCGGCGTGTCGGCGTTCGGCGCGCTGCTCCATTATGTCGCGGTGGTGAGTTCGGTCGGCGCGGTGGTGTGGGTGCTCGCCTATCCGCTCGCGGTGATCGGCGGGAAAGTGCCGCTGATCACCTTCCTGCGCGCCAACGCGCCGGTGACCGCAGTCGCGATCAGCACCCAGAGCTCGCTCGCCTCGCTGCCGGCGATGCTCAAGGCTTCGGGCGAGCTGGGGGTGCCGGTGGCGAAATCGGGCGTGGTGCTGCCGCTCGCGGTCGCGCTGTTCCGCGCGACCGGACCGGTGATGAACCTCGCGGTCGCCATCTATGTCGCGCATGTGTTCGGCATCCAGCTGACGCCGATGCAGCTGGCCGCGGGCGTCGCGGCGGCGGCGGTCACGACGATGGGCGCGGTCAGCCTGCCCGGATCGATTTCGTTCATCAGCTCGATCGCGCCGATCGCGATCGTGATGGGGGTGCCGATCGAGCCGCTCGCCTTGCTTGTGGCGGTCGAGCCGATCCCCGACCTGATCCGCACGCTCGGCAATGTCTCGATGGACGTCGCGGTCACCGCAACGGTCGCCGCCCGCACCGCGGACGAGAAGGCGGCGCCCAGCGAGGCCGATGCGATCCTGGCCGGCGAACGGCGCTAACAAGCGGTAAACCGGCGATCATGTAATAACCCCCACCAGCGCTTTCCCTGGCGTGCGCCCGCTTCCCAGATGCCCTAGCGGCCAAGGCTCACGGAAGCTGGAGCGCGTACCATGTCAGTCATCACCGTCCTGATCGTCGACGATTCGCTGACCATCCGCGCGATGCTGGAGGAGATCCTTGGCCGCGAACCCGGCTTCCGCCTGATCGGCTCGGCCGCCGATGCCGAGAGCGCGCTGCGGATGATCGCCGAGCACCGCCCCGACGTCACCACCATCGATATCGCCATGCCCGGCGCCGACGGCCTGTCGCTGCTCGACGACGTGCATCTGCGCACGCATGCGGTGATGCTCACCAGCCAGTCGGGATCGGCGCCCGATTCGTTCGATCGCGGCGCGCTGGGCTTTTTCGACAAGTCGCGGATCGTCAGCGACGCGAAGAAGCTGGTGAAGCTGGTTCGCACCGCCGCCGACGGCAAAGCGACTCGCTACGCCGCCGCCTGACCGCCACAATCGCGGATCGGAGGGCTGATCACTTCATCAGCACAAGTTCTTCCGCCATGGTCGGGTGCAGCGCCACGGTCTGGTCGAAGGCGTCCTTGGTCAGCCCCGCCTTTACCGCCACCGCCGCCGCCTGGAGGATCTCCGGCGCGTCGGGGCCGATCATGTGGAGGCCGACCACGCGATGGGTGTTGGGGTCGCAGATCATCTTGTACAGCGCGCGCTCGTTCCGCCCGGCCAGCACATTCTTCATCGCGCGGAAATCCGAGAGATAGACCTTGACCGCGCCCAGCTTGTTCCTGGCCTGGCCCTCGGTCATCCCGACGCCCGCCATCGGGGGGTGGCTGAACACCGCGCTGGGGATATTCTCGTAATCCACCCGGTGCGGCTTGCCGCCGAACACGCTGTCGGCGAACGCCTGCCCCTCGCGGATCGCGACCGGCGTGAGCTGGACCCGGTTGGTCACGTCACCCACCGCATAGATCGAATCGACCGAAGACTGGTTGTCGGCATCGACCACCACCGCGCCCTTTTCGTCGAGGTTGACCCCGGCCTTTTCCAGTCCGAGCCCGGCGGTGTTGGGGACGCGGCCGGTGGCGAACAGGACGAGGTCGACTTCCATCGGATCATGTCCGGTCATCGAGACCCTGAGGCCGTCCTTGACCTTCTCGATCCCCTCGAAATTGGCGTTGAAGCGGAATTCGATCCCCTTCGTCATCGAGATCTGGAGCAGCCGGTCGCGGATCGACTCGTCATAGCCGCGCAGGATCACGTCGCTGCGGTTGATCAGCGTCACCTTCGATCCGAATTCGTTGAAGATCCCGGCGAACTCATTCGCGATATAGCCGGCGCCCGCGATCAGCACGCGCTTGGGGATTTCGTCCAAGTGGAAGACTTCGTTCGAGGTGATGCCGAGCTCGTGCCCCTTGCATTCGGGCACCGCGGGATGCGCGCCGACCGCGATCAGGATCGTCTTGGCGCTGACCTTCTTGCCGCTGCCAAGCGTCACTTCGTGCGGCCCGCTGACCGTCGCGCGTTCGAGGATTACCTCGACGCCATTGGTTTCGAGCGTCTGGGTGTAGAGCCCGTTGAGCCGATCGACTTCGCCCAGCACATTGTCGCGCAACAGCTTCCAGTCGAAGCCGCAGTCCGGCACGTCCCAGCCAAAACGCCGCGCGTCCTTCAGATCCTCGGCGAAATGCGCGCCATAGATGAGCAGTTTCTTGGGCACGCAGCCGCGGATGACGCAGGTCCCGCCGACGCGATATTCCTCGGCAATGGCGACCTTCGCGCCATAGGCGGCGGACACCCGCGCCGCCCGGACGCCGCCCGAGCCGGCGCCGATGACGAAGAGGTCGTAGTCGTAAGTCGTCATCGTCATTCCTCTTCTTCGTCATCCCCGCGCAAGCGGAGAGCCGCAAATAGGCAGGCTTGCATCACTTGCAAATGCCGCCGGGCTCGGCGTTGCCATTTTGTTCGCATCGACGCATGTTTTGCGTGCGGCGCGTGCAGCCGTCGGTTGCGCGTTGCTCGCTGAACACAGGAGAAAATGTGAAGTGACATTTGCAGATGCGTGCATCGCCCTTGGGGTGATGATCGCCTTTGCGGCCTTGATTCTCAAGATCGTGGAGGTTTCGCGCTCTAAGTAGGCGGAGCACGACGGGCGGGGCGCGGTTTGCCGACCGCGCCCCAAACGCAAAGAGCCCGGCCATTGCCGTGGCCGGGCTCCGTTTTCACAAAGGAGTTAGCTTCGTGGCATTTGCAGGTCCACACATAGACCGAAGTCGCGAAAAATCAACTGTGGTTGATGTTCACTCGAACGCCCGCGCAATCAGATCGGTAGTCGAAGGATCGAATTCCAGCCCCCCGCTCCCCGCCGCCTTCGCCATTTCCTTGCCCAACTCGACGCCGAACTGGTCGAACGGATTGATGCCGAGCAGCACCGCGTTCACGAAGGTCCGCGCCTCGTAGAAGGCCAGCAGCGCCCCCAGCGTGCGCGGATCGAGCCGGTCGAGCAGCAAGGTCGCCGAGGGCCGGTCGCCGGGATAGGCGCGCGCCGGATCGTCATTCGCCTTGCCCGCCATCAGCGCCGCGCCCTGCGCGAAGGCGTTGAGCAGCAATTGCCGGTGATGCTCCTCGTTCAGTCCGTCGCCCGCCTCGATCACCGCGATCAATTCGAGCGGCACGAGGTGCGTCCCTTGGTGGAGCAGCTGGAACACCGCGTGCTGCGCGTCGGTGCCCACCCCGCCCCAGGTGATCGGGGAGGTCGGGTAACCCACCGGCTCGCCCTGCGCCGTCACGCGCTTGCCGTTCGATTCCATTTCGAGCTGCTGGAGATAGGAGGGCAGCAGGCGAAGGCGCTGGTCATAGGCGAACACTCCCCGCGTCTCGCAGCCACGGGCCTGGGTGTAGTAAAGGTCCGCGAACGCCGCGAGCACCGGGGCGTTCTGTGCCAGCGGGGTGAAGCGGAAATGCCGGTCCATCTCGGCGGCGCCTTCGAGCAGCTCCTCGAACGAATCCCAGCCCAGCGCCAGCGCCGCGGGGAAGCCGATCGACGACCAGAGCGAATAACGCCCGCCGACGCTTTCCGAGAAGGGCAGCACGCGCGTCTCGTCCACACCCCATTCGAGCGCCTTGTCGGGCGCGGCGGTCAGCGCGATCACGCGGCCATAGGGATCCTCGACGCCATGCTCGCTCATCCACGCCAGCGCGCTCTCGGCGTTGAGCATCGTCTCGGTCGTGGTGAAAGTCTTGGAGGCGATCGCGACGATCGTCGCGGCCGGATCGAACCGGTCCATCGCATCCTCGAGCGCGACGCCGTCGACATTGGAGACGATCGCGACCTCGTACCGGTCCATGTCGCGCCCCAGCGCATCGACCAGCAGGTCAGGCCCCAGCGCCGATCCGCCGATCCCGATATGGAGGATGTGCCGCACCGGCCCCAGCGCATCGGCCTCGATCGCGTCGATCAGCGCGCGCATCCGGGCATGGAAGTGCCGCGCCCGCGCCACGCTCTCGGGTGCGCCTTCGCCGCGTTCGGCGCTGTGCTCGGCGGCGCGGCCCTCGGTGACGTTGATCTCCGCGCCCGCGAACAGCGCCTCGCGCTTGGCGGCCAGCCCCATCGCCTCGGCGATCCCGGCGAACGCTTCGACTGCCCGACCCGTCAGGTGAGTCTTCGACCAGTCGAAATGGATACCCGAGACATCGGCGCTCAGCGTGGCGAGTCGCGCGGGGTCGGCGGCGAACAGCTCGGTCAGCGAAGCGCGTTCCAGCGATTGGATCGCCGACCAGTCGGGGGTGGCCATTCTCGTCTCCTTGGGAAGCGGTGCGCACGCCCTAACGCTCCAGAACGAGAGCCGCCACCCGGAATCCCCCGCTTGACGCAAACGCTCGCCCCACGCAGAGCTAGCCTCCATGGAAAAAGGCTATACCGTCGATCCGCTGGCGCCCGAAAAGCCGCAGTCCGAATGGCGCGACATCGCGACCTTCGTGGTCAAGCTGGTGCTGATCGTCTTCGTCGTGCGCAGCTTCATCTTCTCGCCCTTCAGCATTCCGTCGGAATCGATGCTGCCCCGGCTGCTGATCGGCGACTATCTGTTCATCACCAAATTCAACTACGGCTATTCGAAGCATTCGCTGCCGTTCAGCCTGCCCTTGCTGCCCAACATGCACTGGAGCGATCCGTCGCCGGGCGACGTGGTGGTGTTCAAGGCGCCGCCGTTCAACCAGGACGACTGGATCAAGCGCGTGATCGGTCGCCCCGGCGATACCGTGCAGATGAAGGCCGGCCAGCTGATCCTCAACGGCAAGGCGATCCCCAAACAGCCGATCGCCGATTTCGTCGTGCCGATCACGCCCAATTTCCCCGCCGGCAAGTGCCGCACCGAGCCCCAGGCCGATGCGCAGGGGAACAAGGCGTGCCGCATCGCGCGCTTCCGCGAGACGCTGCCCAACGGCAAATCCTATGAAGTGCTCGACCAGGGATATTATTCGCGGGCCGACGACACCGAACTGTTCACCGTGCCCGCCGGGCATCTGTTCCTGATGGGCGACAATCGCGACGACAGCCAGGACAGCCGCTTCCCGCAAAATCCCTATGACAAGGAAGCGAGCGGCATTCGCTTCGTGCCCATCGAGAATATCGAGGGCAAGGCAGTGGTCAACTTCTGGTCGACCGACGGCAGCGCGTCGTGGCTGCTCCCCTGGACATGGTTCACCGCGGCGCGGTGGAGCCGGATCGGGGAGGGGTTTTGACCGCCTCCAATCTGGGGGGATGGATCAGGACTGAATTAGGCCGCGAGCCCGCCAATCTCGCCCCGTTCGAACGCGCGCTGACGCATGGCAGCCAGGCCGCCGCCAATTACGAGCGGCTCGAATTCCTCGGCGACCGCGTGCTCGGGCTGGTCGTCGCCGAATGGTTGTTCGAGCGCTATCCGAACGAAGCCGAAGGCGCGCTGTCGCGGCGGCTCAACGCGCTGGTGACCGGCGCGGTCTGCGCCGATGTCGCGCGCGCGATCGGCGTTGTCCCGCATTTGCGCCTCGGCAAACAGGCGCGCGAGGACGGCGCGCACGACAGCGACAATGTGCTCGGCGACGTGATGGAGGCGCTGATCGGCGCGCTCTATCTCGACGCCGGGCTGGAAAGCGTCCGCGCCTTCATCCGCCGGGCATGGGGCCCGCATATCGACGCGCATACCGAGGCCCCCCGCCACCCCAAATCCGCGCTCCAGGAATGGGCCGCCGCGAATAATCGCCGGCCGCCGGAATATGAAGTCGTCGATCGCTCGGGGCCCAACCACGCACCCCGGTTCAGGGTCCGGGTGAGCATCGGCAAGCTCGCCGATGCCGAGGCCGAGGGCACGAGCAAGGGCGCGGCGGAGACGGCGGCGGCGGCGGCATTGCTGGAGAAGTTGGCAAAGTGATCGCATCGGCTGCGCTGGTGGCCAAATGCCTTTCGGCAAGCTCAGGGCGAACGGTTTTTGGGTAGGCCTGCCCTCTCCTTCACCGTTCGCCCTGAGCCTGTCGAAGGGCCCCTCGCGGCGAGACGAGACGCATGAGCTTCTGGGCCTACATCCTCAAATGCAGCGATGGCAGCTATTACACCGGCCATACCGACAATCTCGACGCCCGCATCGGCCAGCACCAGTCGGGCCAGCTCGAGGGCTATACTCACTCGCGCCGCCCCGTCGCGCTCGTCTGGTGCCAGGAATTCTCCTCGCGGATCGAAGCATTGGAAGCCGAGCGCCGCATCAAGGGCTGGAGCCGCGCCAAGAAGGAAGCGCTGATCGCGGGCGACTGCGAGAGGCTGTCGATCCTCGCCCGCAATCGCCAAGACCATCCCCGCCCTTCGACAAGCTCAGGGCGAACGGAGTAGGGAGTGGCGCAAACCCCACCAAACCGTTCGGGCTAGCCTGTCGAAGCCCGCCTCACAGTATCGCGAGACCCATGACCGAATCCCCCACTATCCGCTGCGGCCTGATCGCCATCCTCGGCGCCCCGAACGCGGGCAAGTCGACGCTCGTCAACAATCTGGTCGGCCAGAAGGTCGCGATCGTCAGCCCCAAGGCCCAGACCACCCGCGCCCGGCTGATGGGGATCGCGATCGAAGGCGATGCCCAGCTGCTCCTCGTCGACACTCCGGGCATCTTCGCCCCCGAACGGCGGCTCGACCGCGCGATGGTCGCGGCGGCTTGGGAAGGCACCGAGGGCGCCGACGCGATCGCGCTGGTCGTCGACGGCAAGGGCGGGATCGGCCCCAAGGTGATGCAGGTCCTCGAGAGCCTCGCCGGGCGCCCCGAGCCCAAGCTGCTGATCCTCAACAAGGTCGATCTGGCCGACAAGCCCAAGCTGCTGACTCACGCCCAGAAGCTCAACGACGCGATGGCGTTCGACGAGACTTTCTTCGTCTCGGCCCAGACCGGCGACGGCGTTCCCGAACTCAAGGCCGCGCTGGCGAAGCGCGTGCCCGAAGGGCCGTGGCATTTCCCCGAGGATCAGGTTTCAGACGCGACCGAGCGGATGATCGCTGCCGAAGTGACGCGCGAGCAGCTCTATCTCCAGCTTCACGCCGAACTCCCCTATGCCAGCGCCGTCGAGACCGAAAAGTACATCGAGCGCGCCGATGGGTCGCTCGAGATCCACCAGCAGATCCTGGTCGGGCGCCCCACCCAGCGCGCGATCGTCCTCGGCAAGGGCGGCGCGCGCCTCAAGGAAATCGGCAGCCGCGCGCGCGCCGAGCTCAGCCGGATCACCGGCGTTCCGGTCCACCTTTATCTCCATGTGAAGGTCAGCCCGAAATGGGAGGAGGACCGTTCGCTGTATCGCGAGATCGGGCTGGACTGGGTCGAGTGAGGTCACGTTAGGCCAGCAGCGAATCCACCCAGGCCGGCACCAGCGTCCCGGCGGGTCCGCGCCGGCTCTCGGCGAACCAGCCGCTGCCTTCGGACGGGTCGAGGTTGATCTCCAGCGTCTCCGCGCCGTGATAGCGCGCGGTCTGGACGAACCCCGCCGCCGGATAGACCGCGCCGGAAGTCCCGATCGACACGAACAGGTCGGCGCTGCTCAACGCCCGCTCGATCGCGTCCATATGATAGGGCATCTCGCCAAAGAAGACGATGTCGGGCCGCAGCGCGGGCTCGCCGCAGATCGCGCATTCGGCCCCGGGGGGCAGCCCATCCTCCCAGGTCTCGCGATGCCCGCACGCCGCGCACAACGCCGATTTCAGCTCGCCATGCATATGGATCAACCGCTCCGATCCGCCGCGTTCGTGCAGGTCGTCGACATTCTGGGTGACCAGCAGCAGCTCTCCCGGCCATTCGGCATCGAGCCGCGCCAGCGCCAGATGCGCGGGGTTCGGCCCGACCTCGGCCAGCTTCGCCCGCCGCGCGTCGTAGAAACGATGGACCAGCTCGGGGCGCCGCGCGAGCGCTTGCGGCGTGCAGACATCCTCGACTTTATGCAAATTCGGAACACCGTCCGAACTCTCGACTTCCCAATAGTTTACACCGCCTTTCGTGCGAAAGGTCGGCACGCCGGATTCGGCCGAAATCCCGGCCCCGGTAAGAATCACGATGTTTCGAATCTCTCGCGGCATTGGGTTCCTTTCGGATCGATACTCTAGACCAGAACCAAAGCGTTGTTAGGATTGGCGTGATGGGGGACGAATCGCAATCCGCACCGGCGCTTGAGCCGCTCGCCTATCATCGCCTGATCGTCGAGCATCTGCGCGAGAACGAGCCTGAGATCTGGCACTGGGGAAGCTCGCAACAGACACGCGAAGAGCAGGTGCAGGAAATGCGCTCCTATCTGTTGCGCGAAACCTATCGCATCGACGCGGCGGCACACCCCGAAGTGCACGAGGATATCGCCGCGGTGCTGGCGAAGCTCGAGATCGATGCACCGGCCACGCTGTATCAGGCGGCGGACGGCGCGATGAATGCGGCTTTGTGTTTCGTCCCCGGCGAAATCCATCTGCTGTTCCACGGGCCGGTGCTCGAAAAGCTTTCGCGCGAAGAACGGATCGCGCTGCTCGGCCATGAGCTGGCGCACTACCGGCTCTGGTCGATCGAAGGCGGCGCTTATTATGCGGCGACCACCATCCTCGATCACGCGCTCGCCTATCCCGGCGCTTCGCCCAGCCATGTCGAAACCGCCCGGCTCTATCGCCTGCATACCGAGCTCTATGCCGATCGCGGCGGCGCAGTTGCCGCCAATGCGCCCGGCCCGGCGATCGCCACATTGGTGAAGACGATGACCGGCCTCACCTCGGTCGATCCCGAGGCCTACCTGCGGCAGGCGGCCGAGGCCGAGAACAATGCCAAGGCTTCGCAGGGCGAAACCCATCCCGAGATTTTCCTGCGCGCGCAGGCGCTCGACAAATGGTGGCGCGGCGATCCCGAAACCGAGGCGTGGATCGAGAAGCGCATTCGCGGACCGCTGTTGGTCGCGGCGCTCGATCTGCCGCGCCAGCACGAGGCGACGGCGATCACGCGGGGTTTCCTCACCCGGCTTGCGGCGCATCCTGCCGCCGATGGCGAGGCGGTCGGAACACTGCTCCGCCGCTACTTCCCGGACTGGCAGCACGGCGAGGAAGCGGTGAACGACGCGATGCTCTCGCCCGATCGCCTTGACGGCTCCTTCCGCGATTATCTTGTATCGCTCAGCCTCGATGTGGCGATGGCCGATCCCGATCCGGACAGCCGAAACGCAATGCTCACGGCGGGCGCGGGGATCGCCAGCCTGTATGACGGCGTCGAGCCGTTCAAGGCGGCGCTGAAGCGCGACCTCAAGTTCACCAAACCCGCAATCGAGCGCATCTTTGCCCAATTGAAGAAGGCGAAGGCATGAGCGAGGGGCTTCCTCTCACGCTCAGCCAGCGCGTGGCCGAGGGCGGCGCTTTGCCGGCCGAGGATCTGCTGCACGCGATGCTGCCGCTGATGCGCACCGTCGCGGCGCTGCATGCCATCGAGCGCGTCGCCGATCTCGGCGGCGAAGCAGTGACCGATCCCGGCGATGGAATCCTCGCACTGGCGCATCCCGATGGCCGCTCTCCCAGCTACAACGAAACTCGCCTGCGCGAGGTGCAGCCTCACGCCGGATCGGCGCTGCGCGTCGTCGGAGAATATCGCGTCGCGACCGACATGGATACCGGCAGCAAGGTCGAGGATCTGCGCGCACGCGGCGATAACGCGGAAGCCGAATTCAAACCCGCCTATCTCACCGGCTATCGCGCCTGGGAGCAGGCGATCGGCCATCATGACGAGCTGGCCGACATCTTCGTTATGGGGCTGATACTCGCCAGCCTAGCTTGCGGGCTCGATCTGAACGACGAGGAGGACGTCGCGCGCTTCTCCGGCGCACAGGCCAATCTGTTCCGGCTCAACGGCGCGCTGCATCCGGTCGTCGCGGCGCTGATCACGGAGATGACCGCGCTCAACCGCCACGAGCGCGCCACCGATCTTGATGCACTTACGCACCGGCTGGAAGGATATCGCGACCAGCCCGGCGGCCTCGATGTGGAGCGCGCGCTGGCCGGGGCGACAGGAACGAAGGGCCGCCGTGCCGCAGTGCTCACCCATTTGCGCGACCGGTTGTTCGACTTGTCGCGCCGAAACCGGCTGATCCATTTCCGGCCCACGCAAGCAAGCGTGAACCTCACCGTGGCCAGTGTGCCCGTGGTGATGCGCCTCGAATCGGTCCGCGCCGACCAGCTCTGCACATGGGACAGCAAATTCGCGGCAGATGTGCTCAGCGGGAGCCAAATCGCGCTCGCCAAATGGCTGCGCTTCGAGGACCAGCCTTATCTCCCCTCTGCGTTCGACCGGATCATCCAGGAGACGCGGCGCGACCGGGCCGAATATGGCTTCAGCCATCTCAGGCTCGTCGCCGCATTCCTCCACTGGCACAACCTCAAGGACGCGCCGAACGAGCGCGTCCAGTCGCCTTTGCTGTGGCTGCCGGTCGAGGTGACCAAGAAGAAGGGCGTGCGCGACCAGTATCTGCTGCGCTGCCCCGGCACCGAGGCGGAGTTCAATCCAGCCCTGCGGCATTACCTGCGCCAGCTCTACGATATCCAGCTGCCCGAGCGAGTCGATCTCGCCCAAACTTCGATCGAACAGATCCATGCCGACATCGCTGCGCAGATTCACCGAAGCGAACCGGGTGTGACTCTGTCGGTGACCGACAAGCCGCAGATCGAGTTGATTCACCAGAAGGCCGTGCAGCGGCTCAAGCTGTTCCAGCGCCGCAAGCAGCGGACGGCTCGCGCCAGCGGCGTATCGCGGCCCGACTTCAGCTACGAACGCGACGATTATCGCCCGCTCGGTCTCGCCCTGTTCGAGAAATATGTGCGGCCCACCCCGCTGCCCCAGCGGCTTGCGGTCGGTGGCCGGATGCCTGCCCGACCAGACCGGATGGTGTCAGGCGGCGATGCCGAAGCGCTGACCTACGCGCTCGCGGGCGGCGAAGGACATCGCTACAAATGGGAGATCGACCTTACCCAGGTCACGCTGGCGAACTTCAACTATAAGAAGATGTCGCTGGTCCGCGACTATAACCAGTTGATCGACGATGCGGTCCCGCCACCTGCATTCGACCGGATCTTCTCAATCGAGCCGCGCGAGCTGGAGGCGGAGGCGCCGCCCGCTTTGCCGCTCGCCGAACTGCATTCGGTGGTGCCCGCCGATGCGACGCAAGATGCCGCGGTCGCGATGGCGCGGTCGGGGCGCAGCTTCATCATCCAAGGCCCGCCCGGCACCGGCAAGTCGCAGACGATCACCAATCTGATCGCCGACTATACCGCGCGCGGAAGGCGTGTTCTGTTCGTCTGCGAGAAGCGCGCGGCGCTCGATGTGGTGTTCAACCGGCTCAAATCGGTCGGGCTCGACCGGCTTTCCTGCCTGATCCACGATTCGCAGGAGGACAAGAAGTCCTTCGTGATGGATTTGAAGGACAGCTACGAGCGCTGGACCAAGCAGGACGATGGACTCGATACGCTGCAGGCTTCGCGGGACCGCACGCTCGACGCGCTGGCGCGGCATCTCGACCGGATCGCCGCGTTCGAAACCGCGACCAGCCGCGTGCCCGAGGCGACGGGTGCCAGCATCCGTAATATGGTCCGCCGCCGTGCCGCGCTCCCCAAAACCGAGGCGCTCGGCCCCGCCGAACGTGAGCGCTTGCCGCTGCTCACCGAGTGGGACGCGCATCGCGGGCTGGCCGGGCGAATCCACCGCACGATGGTGGAGAGCTTCGGTCATGCCAGCCTTGCCCAGCATCCCTTTGCCCGCCTCGCTCCCCTCATGGTGGCAAACGACCGCGCCTATGCCGAAGCCGAAGCGGCGATCGGGGAAAGTGAGCGGCTGATCGATGCGCTGGATACGGCGCTAGACGACGAGGCGCTCCTGCTTTCGCCGGACACGCGCCTCGCCGATGCGCTGGTGCTGGTCCGCGCCGCGCGACAGGCGGTCGAGACCAATCTTGCCGGCAATCTGGCGCTGCTCGATCCGGGCTCTTCGCTATCGAGCGACTTCGCGGCAGGGCGCGCAACGCTCGATCGTGCGCGTAGCGAGGCCGAAGCCGCCGCCGGAGCCGCCGTGAATTGGCGCGACCCGCTGACACAAGAAGACACGGGCGCAGCCCTCGACCAGGCGCGACGGCAGGAACCTTCCTTCTTCAAGTTCCTGAGCGGCGCGTGGCGACGCCTCAGGCGCACCGTTCGCGAGCGTTACGATTTTTCGGCGCATGCGGTCGAACCCAGCGTCACTTCCGTGCTCGAACGGCTGGCCGTGCGTCACGCGACTGCCGCCGCCGATGCGGAAGCCCGCCGGGTGATCGCGAGCCGCTTCGCAACCACCGATGCCGATGCCCTTTCCGCCGCACGCGATGCCTGGGCGAATGCGACTACACCGATGCTGCGCACGCTGATCGGTCATGTCCGTGCGGCCGCCGATCCCGCCGCACTGATTGCGCGCGAGGCTGCGTCCGCGGTTCAGATCGAAGCACTTGCCGCGCTTTGTGAACGCTTCCTCATGGGCGCGGACGACATGACGATCGGCGCGCTATCCGAAGCGATGCGCGATATGCGCGAGGGACTCGAGGAACTGCCCGACCTGCTTCCGTTGCTCGCCGCCGCCGACGCCGCGGGACCGCGAATGGCGTTCGCGATGCGCGCCGTGCCGCTCACCCCATCCGCGATCGAAGCGCATGTGATCGAGGAGGCCTTTGCCCGCATCTTACGCGACGAGCCCGCCCTCCAGCGCTTCGATGCTGCCGAGCTGGGTTCCAGCGCGCGGCGCGCGGCCAAGGCACGGGCGCTGCTCCAGGCCGATAATTCGGCAGCGATCCTCGCGACCAATCATCGGCGCTTCCGCGATCATGTGAAGCGTTCGATGCTGTCGGTGACGCAGCTCGATGCCGGCGGACGTGAGTTCAAGCGCATCTATTCGACGGGACGGCGCGAGCTTGAGCACGAGTTCGGCAAGTCGATGCGCTACCGCTCGATCCGCGACTTGTCCGACGACGAGACCGGTCCGGTGGTGATCGACCTCAAGCCGATCTGGCTGATGAGCCCGCTATCGGTGTCCGACACGCTGCCCTTGCATCCCGAGTTGTTCGACGTCGTGATCTTCGACGAAGCGAGCCAGATCCCGACCGAAGAAGCGGTCCCCGCCCTTTCCCGCGCGCCGCAGGTGATCGTGGTCGGCGACGAGATGCAGTTGCCCCCCACCAGCTTCTTCGCCACCGCGCGCGACGAGGAGGAGATGCAGGTCACGGCCGAGGAGGACGGCCAGACCGTCGCGATCATCCTCGACGCGGACAGTTTGCTCAACCAGTCCGCGCGCAGCCTGCCCGCGACGCTCCTTGCCTGGCATTACCGCAGCCGCTCCGAAGCGCTGATCAGCTTCTCCAATGCCGCATTCTACGATGGCCGCCTGATCACGATCCCCGACCTCGTCATCGCCGATCAGTCCGCCGCCCCAGAGCCGCTGCGCTCCGACGATGCCGCGTCTGCATCCATTGCCGTCAACCGGATGCTCGCCCGTGCGGTCAGTTTCCATCCCGTCGCGGACGGCCTCTACGAAAAGCGAGTCAACGATCCCGAGGCACGGCTGATTGCCGCCATGGTCCGCGACCTGCTGTTCCGCGAAACCGGGCTCAGCATCGGGATCGTCGCCTTTTCGGAAGCGCAGCAGACCGAGATCGAGGACGAACTCGAAACGCTGGCGGGCGAGGACAAGGCATTCGCGGCACGGCTCGAGGCCGAATATGCCCGGGAGGACGATGGCCAGATCAACGGCCTCTTCATCAAGAATCTCGAAAATGTGCAGGGCGACGAGCGCGACGTGATCCTGCTCAGCATCTGCTACGCGCCCGATGCGAACGGGCGGATGGCGATGAACTTTGGGCCGATCAACCAGCGTGGGGGCGAGAAAAGGCTCAACGTCATCTTCAGCCGCGCGCGCCATCACATGGCTGTCGTCTCGACGATCCGCGCCGAGGCGATCACCAACACCCATAATGACGGCGCCCGGGCGCTACGGACCTTCCTCGCTTTCGCCGAGGCCCAGTCGCGGGGCGACGCGGTCCATGGCCAGACCGTGCTCGCGACGCTGAACCCCGAGGCGCAGCGCGTATTTGCCCGCAGCGCGCCGGGCGATTCGCTGCGGGATGACATGGCCCAGGCGCTGACCGCCCGTGGCCATGATGTCCGCGTCCATGTCGGCAGCGCCAGCTTCCGCTGCGATCTTGGCATCCTCGCGCCGGGTGGAGATCGCTACCAGCTTGGCATCCTGATCGACGGCAATGGCCACGGTTCAGTTGAGGATCGCTATGTTTTTCAGCCCGCAATCCTGCGCGCGTTCGGCTGGAAGGTGATCGATGTGCCTTCGCACAGCTGGCTGCGCGATCCTGGCGGGGTCGTCGCCCAGATCGAAGCGGCGCTGCGGCGCGAGGCCGGGGATGGCGACGACGATCCATTCGAAGGATCGACGATGCCGCCGGCGGTCGTCAGCGTGCCGAAGACAAGAGCGGAGGACCCCGCGCCGGCCGCGGAGCCTGAGCTGCAATCGACCGAGCCGGTCTTCAGCGAATTCCGCTTCCAGCAGGGGAGTTCCGACAAATTCTGGAAGGTCGCCGTCTCCGGCGGCGAGATGACCGTGATCTTTGGCCGCATCGGCACCAAGGGCAGCACGGTCGTCAAGGTCTTCGAAACCCCCGAACGCGCCAAACGCGAAGCCGCCAAACTGGTCGCCGAGAAGGTTCGAAAGGGCTATCTGGAAGTCTAGCCGGCCGGCCTGAGCGGAGGGTCAATCGCCTATTGGGCGCCGGCATCAACCCTCAACCCGATGCCCTTCCCACAGCCCGCCGGGGCCGCGGAAGGTGGCGACGGCGGATTCGGCGGAGATGCCCGCGCGGTGAGGATGACGATGTTGCGGATGTCGCGCATCCGGCTTGACTAGGATGCGCGCGCGTTCCAGCCAAGCGCGATGAACCGCCGCATCTGGCTCTGGGCCCTGCTCGCCCTCATCGCCGGCGACCTGCTGCTCGCCGCCACCGGCACTCGCGTCCTGATCCGTCAGCAGCGCGGAGAGGCCTGGCTTGTCGAGGGCGACCTGATCGTTTCGACCAAGACCGACGTCTCGCGCTACGCCGACAAGCGCAAGATTCCGATGTTGGCCTGCACCTACTGGACCGGGTTCGGGACCAAAGTGTCCCCGGAGCCCTTCGCGCCGCCGACACGGAACTGCGTCTGGGTTTATCGATAAATCGCTCTTCCAATCGACGCGCGTTGTGTCACAGCAGCGCGCATGACGAGCATCGGCATCTATGGCAGCCAGGGCCGCATGGGGCAGACCATCGCCGAGATCGCGCCCGGCCTTGGCGGGCAAGTCGCAGGCGGGGCGGATGCCGGCGACGATCCCGCCGATCTCGCGCGCAAGGCCGATGTGCTCGTCGACTTCTCCGCCCCCGCCGCGCTCGAGGCGCATCTGGCGGCGGCGCGTGCGGCGCGCACCCCGATCATGATCGGCACCACCGGGCTCGGCCCGCGTCATCATGCGCTGATCGACGAGGCTGCGGCGGAGATCGCGGTGCTCCAGACCGGCAACACCTCGATGGGCGTCGGGCTGCTCGCGCGGCTGGTGCGCGAGGCGGCGGCGCGGCTGGGCAGCGACTGGGACATCGAGATCGTCGAGATGCACCATCGGCACAAGGTCGATGCGCCGTCGGGCACCGCGCAGATGCTGGGCAAGGCCGCCGCCGAGGGCCGCGGCACGACGCTGGCCGATGCGGGCGTCACCGATCGCGCCGGGCTGACCGGTGCGCGCGCCGAGGGGACGATCGGCATGGCGTCCTTGCGCGGCGGATCGGTATTCGGCGATCATAATGTGATCTTCGCAAGCGCTGGCGAGCGGATCGAGCTGATCCACCGCGCCGACAGCCGCGAGATTTTCGCGCGCGGCGCGGTCCAGGCGGCGCTGTGGCTCGCGGGCCAGGCGCCGGGGCGCTATTCGATGGACGAGGTTCTCGGAGTTTGAGCGCCGCTCATGAATAGGGCCCAGGTCTTCGACTTCTTCTCGCGCCTCGCCGAGGCCAATCCGCATCCCGAAACCGAGCTGGAATATGGCAATGCCTATCAGCTCGTCGTCGCCGTCGCGCTGTCGGCGCAATCCACCGATATCGGCGTGAACAAGGCCACTCGCCGCCTGTTCGAAGCGGTGAAGACTCCGGCCCAGATGGTCGCGCTGGGCGAGGAGGGCCTCAAGGCGCACATCAAGACCATCGGCCTGTTCAACACCAAGGCGAAGAACGTCATCGCGCTGTCCGAACAGCTGATCCGCGATCATGCCGGCGTGGTGCCCGAAGACCGCGCCGCGCTCGAAGCGCTGCCCGGCGTGGGGCGCAAGACCGCCAATGTCGTGCTCAACACGGCGTTCGGGCACGAGACCTTCGCGGTCGACACGCATATCTTCCGCGTCGGCAACCGCACTGGCCTGGCGCGCGGCAAGACCCCGCTCGCGGTCGAACTCAAGCTCGAAAAGGCCGTCCCCCAGCCCTTCCGGCTGCACGCGCACCATTGGCTGATCCTGCACGGACGCTATGTGTGCAAGGCGCGGACGCCCGAATGCTGGCGATGCGACGTTGCCGATCTTTGCGCGTTCAAGCCCAAGACGCCGCCACCCAAGGGTGCGCGAGCGAAGGAGTGATTCCGATGCGCCTGTTGCTGATTTCCGCCGCCTCGCTGTTTCTCGCGGAACCCGCCACCATCGACCGCGACCAGAAGGTTCCAGAAGCGACCGCGGCCGGCGAGCCGGTCGACTGCCTGTCGCTCTCCCGCATCCGCAATACCCGGGTGCGCAGCGACAGCGTGATCGACTTCTACGTCGGCGGCGGGAAGGTCTATCGCAACACCTTGCCGATGGCGTGCCCGCAGCTCGGCTTCGAGGAACGCTATCTCCACAAGACCTCGACCGGCGATATCTGTTCGCACGATACGATCACGGTGCTGCAATCGGGCGGG
>Ga0164241_10000360_pt1 | contig 90658 bp, 87 predicted proteins | sample OricomyardsoilBY_FD_108780 | JGI IMG/M metagenome (GOLD analysis project Ga0164241, IMG submission 108780) | Backyard soil microbial communities from Emeryville, California, USA - Original compost - Back yard soil (BY) | ecosystem: Environmental > Terrestrial > Soil > Unclassified | place: USA... | reverse complement strand
GCGCCCAACGAAGTGCATGAGCATGAGCGCAACGAAGCCCAGCGACGCCACGGTGGCTCCCGTGGTGAGCTCGTCCTTGAAGTAGCTGGCAGACCACGAGATCGCCGCATCCTCAACCCACGCTCCTGCTATAGCGATAGTGCTGAGCGCGAGCAGCGCGAGCCAGACGCCCCTCGGAACGCGAGGGAAGCCGCGCCTCGTTGGGGTGTCCGTGATGGGCTCGGGCGCGGAGTCCGCTCCCGGCAGCAACCACCGGTAGCCAACGACATTGATCGCGATGATGATCACCGCAACTACGGCCATGTGCACGTTGAGCGGAATCTCGAGGCCCGCCGCAAGGCCACCCATGAGGCCGCCGATGACGGCGCCAACGCTCCACATCCCATGGAAGGCGTTGATGATGTTGCGCTTGTACTCGCGCTGCACGCGCAGGCCGTGAGTGTTCTGGGCAACGTCCACGAGCGAATCGACCGCGCCCATGGTGAATAGCAGCGCGGCAAAGATGTAGCCGTTGGGCGCCAACACCACAAACAGCGCGGCAATCGCCATGAAGCACATCGCGACCACGCCAACGCGTGCAGACGTGAAGCGGCGGATGGAGGCCGCCGCCGTGAGTCCCAACGCGAGCGCGCCAAAGCCGGAGAACAGCAGGGCCAGGCCAAATTGCCCGTAACTGAGGCCCAGTTCCACGCGAATCTCTGGGAAGCGCGGTGCCAGGTTGGCGAGCACCATCCCGTTGGTCATGAAGAGCACAAACACGCCAAGGCGTGCACGGCGAAGTTGGGGGGCAACCCTGCCCGACGCTGTGGCTGGGGCGTTCTTTGACGTCACTAGATCTTCACTTCGAACGGCGCAACGAGCAGGTCTGCGAGTCGCGAGGATGGGCCAACGAGGAGGGCAAAATCGCCCGGTTCCACCACGCGACGGCCGTCCGCGGTGACGATGCTGCATTGTGCTACGGGCACCTCAAGCAGCACCGTTTGGGTCTCGCCTGGAGCGAGTGCAACCTGGGCGAACGTCTTGAGCTCGCGGTCCGCCCAAGTTGCGGACGTGTTGATGTCCCGCACGTATGCCTGAACGGTCTCGAGCACGGGCCTAGATCCCGTGTTCGTGACGTTGACGTGCGCACGCACGGTGTCTTCCGGCCGCAGCACCTCCAGCTCGAGACCAAAGTCCGCGTAGGCAACGCTCGAATAGGAGAGTCCCTCGCCAAAGACAAAGTGCGGCTCTTGCGTGAGGTCCGCGTATTTGTAGCCGTGCTGGGCGTTGATCTGGTTGTAGAACGTGGGCTGCTGGCCTACGTGGAGCGGCCACGAAATCGGGAGTCGCCCGGACGGTTCAATGTCGCCAAACAGCAGTTCTGCCAGGGCGTTTCCACCCTCCATGCCGGGGTTCGCCGCCCACACGATGGCGGCCGCACGTTCGGCGGACTTTGGCAGCACGTGCGGCTTGGAGGCGAGCACCACGAGCACCACGGGAACCCCGCTGTCTACGAGCGCGTCAAGCAACGCCACCTGGCCGCCCTGCAGTTCGAGAGTCGCCGTGGACCGGCCCTCCCCAAACAAATACACAACGTCGCCGAGGACGGCGACCACTGCGTCGGCCGTTTGTGCAAGAGCCACCGCGTCCGCAATCTGCTGGGGATCCGGCTCCACCGGCACCGCAATGCGCGGGCGCGGCTGGCCGTCCGGCAGGAACTCGCCAAGGGGGTCTGGGCCGGAAGTCACCACCTCGGCTCCGCGCGCGTGCACAATCTCTACGCCGTCGCCGGCGAGCGCGCGCAGGCCGTCCAGCACCGTGGAGATCTGCTCGCGGGGGTGGCCATTGGGGAGCCAATCGGCCTGGCCCGAGCGGCCCGCCCAGTCGCCGAGCGTGGAGTCCGATTCGTCCGCGAGCGGGCCAACAACGGCGATGCGGCGCACGGCCTTCCGCGCGAGGGGCAACGTGCCGTCATTGCGAAGCAGCACTAGCGACCTCTGCGCCGCCTCGCGATTGAGCCTCGTGTGGGGTGCAGAGGCAATCACCTCGCGCTGACGTGCCTCGTTGGGAAGGCGTGGGTCCTCAAACAGGCCAAGCGCAAACTTGAGCGTGAGGATGCGGGACACCGCGGCATCGATCAGGGCCACGTCCAGGAGACCCTGAGCCACCGCGGCCTGCGCGCCTTCGTAGAACGCGGGCGTCGTCATGATCATGTCGTTGCCAGCGATGACAGCGGCGGCGGCGGCCTGCGCATAGTCGGGGAAGAGGCGCTGCTCGCGCACAAGGTTGCCCACGTTGTCCCAGTCCGTGACGAGCATCCCTTGGAACCCCCACTCGCCGCGCAACACATCGTTGAGGAGCCATTTGTTGATCGTGATGGGGACGCCGTCGGTGGCCTGGTATCCCAGCATGAAACTTGCACACCCCTCGCGCGCCACGCGCTCAAAAGGAGGCAGATACCAGGAGCGCAACTTGCGCTGGGAGATGTCAGCCTCGGAGGCGTCACGCCCGCCTTGGGTCTCCGAATACCCGGCAAAGTGCTTGGCTGTGGCAAGGATCGCGGAGGGATCACTCAGGCCGGCGCCTTGGTAACCGCGCACCATCGCGGATGCCAGCTCGCCTATCAAATGCGGGTCTTCCCCAAACGTCTCCGAGACCCTGCCCCAGCGCAAGTCGCGAGCGATGCACAGCACGGGGGAGAAGGTCCAGTGGATGCCGGTTGGCGCCACCTCAACCGCGGTTGCGCGCGCCACTCGCTCCAGCAGGTCCGCGTCCCAGGACGCCGCCATTCCCAGTTGCGTGGGATAGATCGTGGCGCCCTCAAAGAACGAGTGGCCGTGGATGCAGTCCTCGCCAATAAGCAGCGGAATGCGCAGGCGGGTCTGCTCAACGAGCGTGTGCGCACGCTCCAGTGCCGCTGGCGATGCGTGGAGCAAGGAGCCGACGTTGTAGCTGAGTACGTACTCGTCCACGCCATTCTTGGCGTCGAGTTGGAGCATCTGACCCACCTTTTCGGCGAGCGTCATGCGCCCAACAAGGTCCTCCACACGTACCGAGATGGATAGGGTTTGGTCACGATACGGAGCGTCAGCTAGAGGGGCGTTGGTCACGCGCGCCAGTGTAGCGCAACACCTACCGTGTGGTAAGTTTGCGAAATCACGCGGGTTGGAGGACTCGCGCAAGCGATGAAGGGGATCGCCATGGCCGAGTCGGAACGCGGGGCCGCAACCCGCGAGCACATCCTCACCACCGCCACCGCGATGTTCGGCGAGTCTGGTTATCGCGGTGCCTCCCTCAGGGACATTGCGGCGCGCTGCGGGCTTACTCACCCCGGTTTGCTCTATCACTTCCCCACCAAGGCGGGCCTGCTGGAAGCGGTACTGGAGCGCAGGGACGAGGCGGATTCCGCCGAACGCAGCGCGGCGCTGCGTGGCCGCGATGCGCTCAACGCGCTCGTTGACGTAGCCCGCAAGAACGCCCGCTCGCGCGGCCTCGTGGAACTTTTCGCAACGCTGTCCGCTGAGTCGACCGCGCCCGGCCACCCCGCGCATGCCTACTTTGTGGAGCGTTACGATCGCGTGGTCTCCGAGATTCGCCAGCACTTTGTTGACCTCATTGCCGAGGGTGACGCTGCACCAGGACTCGACCCGGCAGCCGCCGCTCGCCAGTGGGTTGCGCTCATGGACGGGCTGCAGATCCAGTGGCTGCTGGACCCTGACGTTGACATGGCAGCGGTGCTGGAAGACCACTTGCGCACGCAACTCGCGTGAGCGCGGTGGGGCGCCTACAGCGACGCGAGCCACTCCCGGTATGCATCGGTTGAGTGCGGACGGCCAAGGAACGCCTCGATAGATTCCGCGGCGTGGCGACGGTTGCCCGGCTCCAAGACCTCGCGGCGATAGCGCAGCGAAACTGAGGTGTCCAGCATGTTGTCCACGTCGAACTGAGTAAAGAGATCCTTCGCTATGGCGAGGCTCCACTGATACGTGTAATAGCAGGCCGAATAGTCCGTCAGGTGTCCAAAGGACGCGTACTGATACGTGTCCGGAATGGCTTCCCGAACGTCGAACTCGGCCTCAACGGCGGCGGCGAAAGGCGCGATGTCTCGCGGGTGGTCACGGTGCAGCCGGTGGGAGAGTGCCGCGTAGGCCAGTTGACGTGCCGTCATGAGTCCCTCGCAGAAGTCGCGAGCTTCCCTGAGCGCATCCACGAGTTCCGTGGGAATGGGCGTCCCTTCCCAATTGGTAGCAAAGCGCTGCAGCACGGGAGCGCGCCACGCCCACTCCTCGAGCATCTGCGACGGCGCCTCAACGAAGTCCCACTCTTGCTGCTCAATCAACCCCGAGCAGCGTGCCCACACTTGCTGGCCGGAGCAGATCTCGTGCACAAGGTGGCCAAACTCGTGCAGGAACGTCACCACGTCGTCAAACGTCATGAGCCCGCGCGGGAAGTTACATAGGAGCGCGGACTCCGGCACGTTGCGTCCCGTGAACCCGGATGCCACGGGGAAGCATGCCATGTGCGAGAACTTGCCCTCCCGCGGGTGCATGTCGAGGTAGATGCGGCCCACAGCGGTGCCGCCTTCCATGACGTCAAACACGTCAACGTCTGGGTGCCAGCGCGGGGCGTCACTTACCGGCACGTACTCGTACCCAAAGAGCTCGGCGGTCAGGTCCAGAATGCCTTGACGGACTTTGGAGAAGTCCAGGTAGTTGCGCACCTCGTTGGAGTCAACGCCGAGTTCCTCCGCCTTGATGCGTTCTACGTAGTAGGTGGAGTCATAAACCGTGACCGCGGTGGCGTCCGGATAGTCCTTGCGCTTGCGCGCCAAGAGCCGCTCCGCATCCCGCAGCGCGGCGGGCCGGGCGGCCATATTGACCTCGTCAATGAAGCGACCGATGCTGTCGCCGTCCGGCATCATCATGCGCTGGGTGGCAACGTCGGCAAAAGAAGCCAGTCCCAGCAACTCCGCCTTGCGGTGGCGAGCGGCGAGCAGGTCCGCAAGCACGGCGTCGTTCGCGGGGTAAGCACGGCGGTAGTCCGCGGCCAGGAGATCTCGGCGAGCGTCGGCGTCATGCGCCATCTCCATGAAGGGGAACTTGTCGGGGTACGCGGTGGTGATCTCTACCAGGCCGTCGTCGCCAACGGGGTGATCGGCGATGAAGTCCTCGGGGAGGCCCGCGAGGCGCTCGGGAGTGATGCGAATGGACGCCTGTGCGTCGCGAATGTTCTCGGAGAAGGTGGTGGACAGTGAGGTGATGCGCTCGGTGACGGTCGCCAGCTCGGCTCGCGCAGCGTCGTCAAGATGGGCACCCTCGGCGCGGAAATCGCCCAGGATGAGTTCTCGCACGTTCGCGGCATCAGTCGTCAGCGAGGCGGCGTTGAGCCCGTCGATGATGGCGAACAGTCCCGCGTCTTGATCGCGCCCCTGTCGGAGCGACTGAGCGCGAACGTAGAGCGTTGATGCCAGGTCTCTCACTGTGGAGTCTGGGTGGCACTCCGCGAGCAATTGCGGCAACTGCTCCGCGTGGAGGATCGCGATGTCCGCCTCGTTCCATGCGGCGAGCACGTCTTCAACGGTGCCAGCACGCAACGCATCAAGGGTTGCCGCTGCCGCATCGAGGCGGCCATTGACGAAGATTTCGAGGTAGTCGTTCCACGGTTCGTCATGGCGCGGAAGGTCAAGAGTCGTCATGGATCACGACTCTATGCGCATTCGCTCAAGACGTCCCTCCCGTGCATGCGAGAGAGGGACTGTAGTCCCGCATAACGGGCCAAAACGGCTTCTACATTTTGAGTGGGCGCTACCCCGGTGCCCCGGGCTCACGAGGCCCACTTGATGAGGAGAGAACATCATGGCAACGACGCTAGAAGCGCCAGTTATTGCACCCGCCCCCACCGGCCACAAGCTGGGTTGGGTTTTCCTGAGCCTGTCACGCATCGCGATCGGGTTCGTTTTCCTGTGGGCCTTCTTTGACAAGCTGCTGGGCCTTGGCTTCAGCACGTGCCGCACTGTGGCGGAAGATGGTTCATTCACAATCGACACACTCTGCGAAAAGGCATGGGTCAGCGGCGGTCACGTCACCGAGGGTTACCTCGTGTACGGCGGCAACCCCGGCAGCCCGTTCCACGAGTTCTTCGTGAGCCTTGGCGCACAGCGCTGGACCGACTGGATCTTCATGATCGGCCTCCTGGCCATCGGCGCGGCGCTCATGCTCGGCATCGGCACCAAGATCGCGATGGTCTCCGGCGCTCTCATGCTGGTGTTCATGTACCTGACCCAGATGTGGCCAAGCACCAACCCGTTCCTCGACGAGCACATCATCTACAGCCTCGTGCTGTTCGGCATCGTGCTCGTTGAACTTGGACACCAGTCCATTGGGCTCGGCACCTGGTGGCGCAAGCTGGTGGGAAGCCGCACCTGGCTCGTCTAAATCCCTTCCGCGCAATGGGCCCCGCAGCGATGCTGCGGGGCCCGTTCTTGTTCCGCAAACACGCTCCCGGTATCTCGCGCATTCCCGCTCGGACAGCGCTAGCGTGGATCCCGGGAGAGTGCGCATCCGCTCACCACCATGTTCGCCTGGGAGGGATTGCACATGAGTACGGAACCTGCAACGACAACTGAGCAGGCAGCAGCGCCGCTTACGGGCCGTCGAGTGGGATGGGTATTCCTCAGCCTCACTCGCATCGCCATTGGCTTCATCTTTTTGTGGGCCTTCTTCGACAAACTATTCGGCCTTGGCTTCAGCACGTGTCGGGATCCCGAGACGGGCACCATCACGGTCATGTGTGATTCGGCGTGGCTCAAGGGCGCGGCGGTCACGGAGGGCTACCTCAACTCGTCATCCGGACCATTTGCCGACTTCTTCAAGGGCCTCGCCGACGAACGCTGGACGGACTGGATCTTCATGGCTGGCCTGCTCGGCATCGGCTTTGCGTTGTGCTTTGGCGTGGGCACCAAGGTGGCCCTGTTCGTGACGCCGCTCATGCTCGCACTCATGTACATCTCGCATTCGTGGCCCAATCAGGGCGGTAACACCACCAACCCCTTCGTCGACGATCACGTGATCGAGGCGCTCGCGGTGATCGGCATCGTGCTCGTGGAGCTGGGCCATCAATCCATCGGCTTTGGCGAATGGTGGAAGCGCAAGGTGGGCGTCAAGCACTGGACGGTGTAGCAACCAAGACGCCGTGTAAACAATCAAGACGCCCAACGGGCGGGTGGGCTTATTGCTCACCCGCCCGTTTGCGTCGCAGCGGTTGGCATTCGCCCTGGTGGAGGGTGGGAGAATGAACACCATGCCTTCGCCCACGTCACTTCGCCGCGCCCTCGCGGTAGCCGTACTTGGCGCCGCCCTCGTGGCCGTGGCGCTTCCCGCGTCAGCGCACGCGGACCTCGTGTCCTCCGACCCCGCTGAGGGCGCCACCGTGAGCGAGCTCACGAGCGTGCGCCTGGAGTTTTCCGAGGAATTGCTCGACATCGGCAACTCCATCACCGTCACGGACGGTGCGGGGGCAACGCAAGAGCTCGCCGTCTCGCATCCCGATCCGGCGGTGCTCGAGGCGCCCGTTGGCGACCTTGCCGCTGGCAATATCACCATTGCGTGGCGCAACGCCTCCGTGGACGGCCACACCGAAGAGGGCGAACTGCACGTGACCCTTGAAGCGGCTGTTGCGCAGCCCAGTTCAACGCCAACGGCCGCGCCAACCGCAACTCCAAGTGCAGACCCCAGTCCGCAAGCGGTGCTCACAGAGAGTGCGGCACCGTCCCCCAACGCATCACCTACCGCCATGGTGGCCGCCGAGTCGGGCCCCAGTCCGTGGCTGTGGGGACTCTTGGGCCTCGTCGTCCTAGGCGGTGCGGGTGCGGCGATCGTCGCCGCCACGCGCCGGCCTCCAACTCCGCCAACGGAGTCGTAGCGGCATGAACATACGGCTTGGGACGCGCGGTTCCACCCTCGCCACCACCCAATCGGGGCTCGTGGCCGATGCTCTGGTTGCGGCGGGCGCCGAGCGCGGACTGGAGGTGGAGGTAGAACTCGTCACCATCACCACGCACGGCGACATTTCCCGCGCATCGTTGGTGGGTCTGAGTGAAGTTGGAGTCTTTGTCACGGCGTTGCGCTCTGCCCTCCAGGCAGGCGAATGCGACGTCATTGTGCATTCCCTCAAGGACATGCCAACCGCGCCGTTTGAGGGAATCGAGCTTGCTGCCACGCCGCTCCGTGAAGACGCGAGGGATGCCCTGTGCGCCAATCGCCGCACGCTCGACGGCCTGCCTGCGGGTTCGCGCGTTGGCACGGGTTCCCCGCGACGTGCGGCGCAAGTGCTGGCGCTGCGGCCGGACCTCGAAACGGTAGCGATTCGCGGGAACGTGGACACCCGTTTGGCAATGGTTGGCGCGGACCTTGACGCCGTGGTGCTCGCCGCGGCCGGGATCAACCGGCTAGGCCGTGCGGACGAGGTCAGCGAGCTTTTTGAGCCGTCCGCCCTCTTGCCTTCACCGGGACAGGGCGCGCTCGCGGTGGAGATCAGTTCCAACGCGGGAGACGAGCTGGCGCAATTGGTGCGCTCCCTCAACGACGCCGCCACTCGCGCCGCAGTCACGGCGGAGCGTGCCGCGCTCGCGGTGCTCGATGCCGGATGCAGCGCCCCGGTTGGCGCCTTCGCAACAGTGGACGGCGCCACCCTCACGCTCGACGTGCGCGTGATCAATGCTGGGGGAACACTCGCGCTCAACGAGCGCGTGCAGGGCCGCGTTGAGGACGCCGTTTCGCTTGGGCGCGCGAGCGCGTACGCGCTGCTTGGTCGCGGCGCAGCGACCCTCATGGGCAGGCCGTGAACCTCGCGGGTCGCCGCATTTTGGTTCCCGTGACGGCTGGCCGACGCGAACTCGCCGAGCGCTTGAGCGCTGCAGGGGCGGCGGTGGCTGAGGTGGAATACATCGCGGTCATCGAAACCGCGCAGCCCCAAGTGCTGCGCGCGGCCACGCTCGCTTGGTGCGGCGGCGAATTCGACTGGCTCGCGGTGACGAGCCGCAACGCCGTGCTCGCGATGGCCGCCATCGCCACAACCGATGGCACGCGTTTAGGCGATGCCATCCCGCCCGCCCAGGTGGCCACCGTTGGTGAGGCCACGCGCGCCGTCTGCCACAGCGTCGGGCTGGATATTGCTTTGGTTCCGAGCGGCCGTCAGGACGCGCGCGGCCTAGTCGCGGACTTCCCGGAAGGCCCAGGCTCGGTGTTGGTTCCGCTAGGCGACTTGGCATCCCCCGTGCTCGCACGCGGGCTCACGGAAAAGGGCTGGGATGTGACGGCCGTTGAGGCGTATCGCGTGGTTGACGGTCCGGGAGTGGACGCGCAGACGGCAGCGGCGCTCGCGGCCGGCGAGTTTGACGCGGTGCTGCTCACGTCCGGCTCCGTTGCCGAGCGCTATGCGCCGTTTGCGGCACCCCAAGATGCTGAGACACTGGTGGTGGCAATCGGGGCAACCACGGCGGCCTCCGCGAAGGCGGCTGGCCTTGAGGTGGATGCTACGGCCACCACGCCAAGTTATGACGGCATCCTCACGGCCCTCACGGATGCATGGAACACCAGGGAGCAGGCATGATCGTTCGACCCCGCAGGCTGCGCGCCACTCCCGCGCTGCGGCGACTCGTGGCGCAGACGCGCGTCAGCCCCGCTCAACTGGTGCTGCCGCTCTTTGTCCGCGAGGGACTCGAATCCGCGCGGCCCATCGATTCTCTGCCAGGGGTCTCACAGCATTCGCTGGAATCGCTCGCGGATGCGGTGGACGCCGCCGCGCGCGCTGGGCTCGGCGGAGTCATGCTGTTCGCGGTGCCCCAGGTGCGCGATTCCGTTGGCTCGGCCGCCATTGACCCTGACGGCATCCTCAATCGCGCAATCGCCGTGGCGAAGGCGGCAGCCGCGGGCAGGCTTGTGGTGATGGCAGATCTCTGTCTTGATGAATTCACGGACCACGGCCACTGCGGTGTGCTCGCGGCCAACGGCACCGTTGACAACGACGCGACCCTTGAGGTCTACGCGCGCATGGCGCTTGCCCAGGCTGCGGCGGGAGCAGACGTGCTTGGTCTCAGCGGAATGATGGACGGCCAGGTTGCCGCCGTGCGCGCCGCTCTTGAGGGCGAGGGCCTCACGGACATCGCAATCCTCGCCTATGCGGCCAAGTACGCGTCTGCGTTTTATGGGCCGTTCCGGGATGCAGTGGAGAGCCAGCTTGAGGGCGATCGCCGCACATACCAAATGGACCCCGCCAATCGCCGTGAGGGTTCGCTTGAGGCCGCCCTGGACCAGTCAGAGGGCGCCGACATCCTCATGGTCAAGCCCGCACTGCCGTATCTCGATGTGCTCGCGGATGTCGCGGCGGAGGCGTCGGTGCCCGTGGCCGCGTACCACGTAAGCGGCGAGTACGCGCAGATCGAGGCGGCCGCGGCAAACGGCTGGATTGACCGGCGCGCGGCACACCTTGAAGCGGTGACGTCGATAGTGCGCGCCGGTGCGGACATCGTCCTGACGTATGCGGCGATTGAGCTGAGCGAGTGGCTGGCAGAGCAGTGACGGATGCCGCCACGCCCAGCTTCGCCGAGCGCGCCGCCGCCGTCATTCCCGGGGGCGTCAACTCACCCGTGCGGGCGTGGAACGGAGTGGGCGGGCATCCCATCCCCATTGCGTCGGGAGCGGGGGCGCACGTCACGGACGTGACGGGCCAGCGTTATGTGGACCTGGTTTGTTCATGGGGTGCAGGAATCGTTGGCCACGCGCATCCGCAGGTGGTTGAGGCCGTGCAGCGGGCGGCTGCGCGCGGCTTGAGCTTTGGCGCCACCACCGAGGGCGAGATTGAGCTCGCCGAGGAGATTCGCCGGCGCTACCCTCCGGCCGAACGCGTGCGGCTGGTGTCCACGGGCACCGAGGCCACGATGACCGCGCTGCGCCTTGCGCGCGCCGCAACGGGCCGCGACGTCATCGTCAAGTTTGCCGGCTGCTACCACGGGCATTCGGACTCGCTGATCGTGGCGGCGGGTTCCGGGCTCGCAACCTCGGGCACGCCCGACTCGGCAGGGGTCACCAAGTCCGTAGCCGCAGACACCATGGTGTTGCCGTACGGCGACGAGGCCGCCCTCACCGATGCCTTTGCCGAGCACGGCGCTTCTATCGCGGCAGTGATTGTGGAAGCGGCGCCCGCGAACATGGGCGTGGTCACTCCGCCATCCGGTTTCAACCGCCTCATCGCCACCCTCTGCCGCAACGAGGGCGCAGTCATGATCTGCGACGAGGTACTCACGGGCTTCCGTGCCGGCCCCGCTGGCTACTGGGGCGTGGAGCGAGACCTGGCCATCGCGTCGGGCCAGCAACCCTGGGTGCCGGATCTGGTGACGTTTGGCAAGGTGATAGGTGGCGGAATGCCCGTTGCGGCCGTTGCCGGACGCCGCGAACTCATGGAGCAGCTGGCGCCGCTGGGGCCCGTGTATCAAGCTGGCACCCTGTCCGGAAACCCCGTTGCGGTTGCCGCGGGGAGGGCAACGCTCGAGTTGCTGGATGACGCGGCCTACGCGCACCTTGCGAGCCTCGCCGACGCTCTGGTTGCGGGAGTGAGCGGTGCGCTGGGTTCCGCGGGGGTTCCGTTCGCGGTGGGGCGTGCGGGGACGCTTGCGAGCTTCTTCCTTGGACTGGCAGCGGCGCCCATTACGTTTGAAGCCGCGCGCTTACAGGATTCCGCAGCCTTCGCACGGCTCTTCCACTCGCTGCGCGCGGCCGGGGTGTATCTCCCGCCCAGCCCCTTCGAGGCCTGGTTTGTTTCCACCGCGCACTCGCACGACGACATTCAAACGGTCGCTAACAGCGTATCTACCTGGGCAAACGCCTAACTTCTCACGCCCGGCCCGGGCAGCCGGTGAGAAAGACGTTGCCATACATTCACGGCGCGATGGAGTTGGTGTAACAAGCGCTTCGTAGCGTGAGGGTCATCCCGAGGCGATGCTGGCCCTACCCGGAGCCGCGCTGGCACCTCGGCCGTGGAGGGGCGGACTCCCATGACCGTTCAGCACCAGAGCCAAGCGCTCGCAACCGAGCCCGGCATCGTTGGCAAGGGTCGCTGGATTGAGCGCTGGGAGCCCCAGAACGCACTGTTCTGGGAAGCTCGCGGCAAGGCCATCGCGTTCCGCAATCTCGTCTTCTCCATCGTCGCCGAGCACATCGGCTTTTCCGTGTGGCTGCTGTGGAGCATCGTTGTGGTGAAGATGTACGGCACGTTCGATGCCGAGACGGGCGCGCTCATCGCTCCCGGAGCCAACGGCTGGGCCCTCACCGCTAGCCAAGGCTTCACGATCCTCGCCGTGGCTGCCGGCGTTGGCGCCGTGCTGCGCATCCCGTACACCTTCGCGGTTGGGGCGTTCGGCGGGCGCAACTGGACGGTTATCTCAGCGTTCCTGCTACTGATCCCCACGCTCGGGCTCGCCTGGGTGGTTGGGCACCCCGAGGTGCCGTTCTGGGTGCTGCTCGTGATCGCCGCTACGGCCGGCCTCGGCGGCGGCAACTTCGCCTCGTCAATGGCGAACATCTCCTTCTTCTACCCGGAGAAGGAGAAGGGCTGGGCACTGGGCCTCAACGCGGCGGGCGGGAACATCGGCGTGGCGGTTGCGCAAAAGCTCGTGCCCTTCGCGATCGCCGCCTTTGGACTGGGGCTCTCCGCTGCGGGCCTCGTCTACGTGCCGCTCGCGATCATCGCGGGAGTGCTGGCGCTACTGCGCATGGACAACTTGCGCGAGGCGAAGGCAGACCCCAAGCCCACGCTCCGCGCGCTGCGGGAGCCGCACACGTACGTCATGTCGTTCCTGTACATCGGCACGTTCGGCTCCTTTATCGGCTACTCCGCGGCCTTCCCCACGCTTCTCACCGTGGTTTTTGGCCGCGCGGACATCGCGTTGGCCCTTGGCTTCCTTGGCGCACTCGTCGGTTCGCTGTCGCGGCCCATCGGCGGGCGGCTTGCGGATCGCATCGGTGGTGCCCGCGTGACGATCGTGGCCTTCATCGCCATGGCCGTTGCGGGCGTGGCGGCGGTGATGGGGGTGCGGGCAGAGTCGTTGCCCCTGTTCTTCGTGAGCTTCATTGCGCTGTTTGCCTGCACGGGAGTTGGCAACGGCTCCACGTATCGGATGATCCCGGCGATCTTTCGCCGCAGGCAAGAGGCGAACGGCGAGGACTCCCACGAGAGCCGCCTGGACTTCAAGCGCCGGGCGGCGGGCGCGGTTGGCATCATCTCGGCGGTGGGTGCTGCGGGAGGGTTCGCCATCCCGTTTGTCTACAAGTGGGCAAAGGAGACCCAGGGGACCATCGTTCCTGCGCTGCAGGTCTATGTGGTGGTGTTCCTCGTCATGGCGGTGGTGACGTGGGCCGTCTACGTTCGCCGTTCCGCGCGGATGGCTGGCGTCTGATGGTCGCCACCCACTGCCCCTATTGCGCCCTGCAATGCGCGCAGACGCTGACCCCCACTCCGGGGGAGCGCTTGCCCGTTTCCGTGGCGGGAAGGGAATTTCCCACCAACAGGGGCGGCCTGTGCGCCAAAGGCTGGACCTCCGCCGAGGTGCTCTCCGTCCCGGATCGCTTGGTGTCGCCGCAAATTCGCCGCAATGGCGAACTTCACGATGTCTCGTGGGACGAGGCGCTTGATTTTGTCGCCGCCCGCCTCAAGCAGCTGCGCGCCACTCATGGCGCAGACTCCGTGGCCGTCTTTGGCGGTGGCGGCCTCACCAACGAGAAGGCCTACGCGCTCGGCAAGTTCGCGCGCGTGGCGCTCGGCACGCGCTTCATCGACTACAACGGTCGCTTCTGCATGTCATCCGCGGCCGCGGCTGCCAACCGCACCTTTGGCATGGATCGCGGGCTAGGCTTCCCGCTCGCGGACCTCGGTGGGGCCGACGCCGTGCTCATCTTGGGTTCGAACGTCGCCGTGACCATGCCTCCGCTTGTGCAGCACCTCGCTGGCGTGCGCGAACGTGGGGGTCTCATCTACGTGGACCCGCGCACTACCGCCACGGCTCGCCTCACGGCGCACGGCGCTGGCATTCACCTAGCCAACGTGCCTGGTACGGATATGGTTGTGCTGCTCGCGCTGTTGCACATCCTCATCGACGAGGGTCTCGTGGACGCCGAGTACCTCGCGGCCCGCACCACGGGCTGGGACTCCGTGGTCTCCTCGGTTGGGCGCTGGTGGCCCGAGCGCGCGGAGGCCGTGTGTGGCATCTCCACCGCGGAACTGACGCGAGTTGCGCGCACTCTGGCCGCGGCCTCCCCATGCAAAGGCGGTGCGGGCGCGTACGTGCTCACGGGCCGTGGACTGGAGCAGTCGTCGCAAGGCACGGATTCCGTGTCAGCCGCCATCAACCTCGCCCTTGCCTTAGGGCTCCCCGGCACGCCGGGCAGCGGATATGGCCCTGTCACGGGTCAGGGGAATGGTCAGGGCGGCAGGGAGCACGGCCAGAAGTCTGATCAGCTGCCCGGCTACTCGTCCATCACGGATCCCGCACGTCGCGAGCACGTCGCCAAGGTGTGGGGCGTCGATGCCGCCTCCATTCCCGGGCCAGGCGTGCCGGCCATGGAACTACTGGCAAGCCTGGGAGCGCCTCACGGGCCGCGCGCGCTGCTCGTGCACGGCTCCAACGTGGTGGTTTCCGCACCCAACGCCGATGCCGTGCGGCGCAGCCTCGAGTCCCTTGACCTGCTGGTTGTGTGCGACGTGGTGCCCTCGGAGACCACTGCCCTTGCCGACGTTGTGCTCCCGGTGACCCAGTGGGCAGAGGAGGAGGGCACCATGACCAATCTCGAGGGCCGCATCATTCGCCGCCGCCGGGCCGTGGCTCCGCCCACCGGAGTGCGCACGGAACTGTGGATCTTCAGTGAGCTCGCGCGCCGTCTGGGCAGCACTGCCACCTTTAGCGACGACCCCCGCGAGGTGTTCGCGGAACTTGCCGCAGCGTCGGCCGGTGGCACTGCCGACTATTCGGCGGTCACCTATGAGCGGCTAGATGCCGGGGACGAGCTGCACTGGCCCGTGACCGCAGCGAACCCTGCAGGCACGCCTCGCGTGTTCCTGGAGCGGTTCAACACGCCCGACGGTAAGGCACGCATGATCGCCGTAGACCACAGCGGCCCGGCGGACGACGTGCGTGCTGGCGCGCCGGTCTTCCTGGTGACGGGACGCGTGCTGACGCAATACCAAAGTGGAGCGCAGACGCGCAGGGTGCCAGAGCTCTTGGCCGCGGATCCGGTCCCTTACGTGGAGCTTCACCCCCAACTCGCGCAGCGCCTCGGCATTGCGAATGGCGACCGTGTGGTGCTCACGAGCGAGCGCGGCATTGTCAAGGCGGCGGCCAGGCTCAGCGTCGACATTCGCCAAGACACCGTGTTCATGCCGTTTCACTGGGCGGGCGAAGGCTCGGCAAACCGCATCACGAGCGACGCGACGGACCCCATCTCCGGCATGCCGGAATTCAAGCTGTGCGCTGTCTCGGTAGCACTAGAGCAGCGGGTGATGGCATGAAGCGCATGGTCGTCATTGGCCACGGCATGGTGGGCTCGCGGTTCGTGGAGGACATCGTTGCGGCGGACCCCTACGTCTCCGTGACAGTCCTGGGTAAGGAGCCCCTGGCCGCGTACAACCGCGTGCTGCTCAGCTCGGTCGTGGCGGGCACCAAGTCACCGGCGCTCTTGCGCATCGCCGCCGACGCCCACCCGCGCGTGCGGGTACTGACGGGCGTTGGCGCCGCTCACATCAACCCGGAACTCAGCATCGTGACCGACGACGCTGGCACCGAACACCCTTACGCGCAACTCGTCATCGCTGCGGGATCGGTGGCGCGGGTGCCTCCCATTCAGGGCGTCGCCGACCCGGACGGACTCGTTGCAGGCGCGTTTGTGCTCAAGGACATGGCGGATGCCGAGGGCATCGTCAAGGCGGCAGGCAAGGCGCGGCGCGCCGTGGTCCTGGGGGCGGGGGTGCTGGGCCTCGAGGTTGCCACGGGGCTCGCCAAGCGTGGCGTCTCGGTGCGCATCGTCCACCTCGCCGACCGCCTCATGGAGCGCCAACTGGGGTGGGAGGCCTCGGAGATCGCGGAGGCGAGCCTGCGCAGGCTCGGCATCGAAGCTCACATTGGCGCCTCCATCGCGGGAGTGCGGACGCACCGCGGAGGAGTCTCCGCCGTTCGCCTCGAGGACGGTTCCGAGGTGCTCACGGACATGCTCGTCATGTGCTGCGGCACCGTTCCCGAGACGAGCCTGGCACGCAAGGCCGGGCTCGCGGTTGACCGTGGCGTTGTCGTTGACGACGACCTCCGCACCACCGTCAGCAACATTTTCGCCATCGGTGACTGCGCTCAGCCCCCGGAGGGCGGTCGCGGCCTCGTGGCACAGGGCTGGGACCAGGCGGCTCGCCTGGTGCGCCTGCTCGCCGGAACGGCCGACGCTGTGGAGACTGCCGCCACGAGCGACGTGGTGCGCGTGAAGGCACACGGCATGGCGATGGTGGCCATGGGAGTGTGCGGCGACTTTGATCGCTCAGACCCGCGCTACCGCGTCTTGAGCCTCAAAGACCCCGAGGGCGGTCGCTACGTGGAGGTGGTGGTGGCGGGCGGGCTCTTGGTTGGCGCCACGTGCATCGGCGACGCGGATGTTGCCGCCACGCTGAGCGCCCTCTACACGCGGGCGCTTCCCGTGCCGCACGATCCCGCGCACCTCATGATCAAGGCGCTCGCGGGCGAGGGCGCGGGCAGCGCCACTCGCGACCCGGCCCAACTGGCCGACGACGACAAGGTCTGCACGTGCAACACCGTGACTGCCGGGCGCATTCGGCACGCGATCGCCGAAGGCTGCGCGAGCGTCCCGGAGGTTGCCGCGGCCACACGCGCCACCACGGGCTGTGGCGACTGCTCCTCACTCGTCAAGGGACTTATCGATACGTGCACGGCTGCACCACAACAGGAGGTAATGGCATGAAGCACATCGTCGTGGTTGGAGGCGGCATGGTCGCCCACCGCTTTGTGGAGGCATTGCGGGCGCGTGATGAGGTTGGCGAGTACCGCGTGACGGTGTGCGCCGAGGAGCCCCGCAGGCCATACGACCGCGTGGCGCTGACCTCGTACTTCACGGGGCGTCACCCAGAGGACTTGGAGTTGGGCGACCGTGGGCTATGGGACCACGAGCTCGTGACCTTGCGCAGGGACCACCACGTAGAGAGCATCGACAGGCAGGCGCAGACGGTCACCGCGGCCGACGGCACCACCCTCGAGTACGACCACCTGGTGCTCGCCACGGGCACCTACGCCTGGATGCCGCCCATCAAAGGCGCGGACCTATCCGGCGTGTTCCTGTACCGCACCATGGACGACGTTGCGGCGATCCGCGGCTACGTGGAGCAATTGCGGGTTGACAAAGGCGGCGCGCTGCGCGGCGCCGTCATTGGCGGCGGCCTGCTTGGCCTCGAGGCCGCGGGAGCGCTGCAGGCGCTTGGGCTCAGCGCCACGGTGGTGCAAGCCGCGCCGCGGCTCATGAACGTCCAGATTGACGAAGCGGGCGGGGTGGCGCTCAAGCGCCTCGTGGAAAAGCTTGGCGTCAACGTCATGGTGGATGCCATGACGGACCGTTTCACGCGCGGCAAGACGGGAGCAGTTGGCGGCATTTCCTTTGCCGACGGCGGCGAACTGCTCGCAGACGTCATCATCGTGGCCGCCGGAGTGCGGCCGCGCGACGAACTGGCCAAGGCCGCCGGGCTGACCCTTGGCGAGCGCGGGGGCGTTGTGGTTGACGACACGTGCCTCACGGAGGACCCCGCAATCTCCGCGATCGGTGAGGTGGCATCCATCCAGGGCGCGTGGGTTGGACTCGTTGCCCCCGGCTACACCATGGCCGAACTCACGGTAGACCGGCTGCTGGGGGGCAAGTCCACGTATCCGGGCACGGATGTGTCTACCAAGCTCAAGCTGCTGGGCGTAGACGTGGCGAGTTTTGGCGACGCCTTCGCCACCACGCCCGGCTCGCTCGAGTTAGTGTTCGCGGACCCCGTTGCTGGCGTCTACAAGAAGCTCGTCATGACGGATGATGCGCGCACCCTGCTGGGCGGCATCCTCGTTGGCGACGCGACCGCCTACGCGAGCCTGCGGCCCATGGTGGGTGCGGAACTGCCCGGAGACCCGGGTTCGTGGCTCTTGCCGGAAGGCGCGGGAGAGCGGCCACAACTCGAATTGCCGGACACAGCGTGGGTCTGTTCGTGCAACAACGTCACCGCGGGAGAGATCAGGGGCGCCGTCACCGATCACGATTGCCACGACCTCAGCGCCGTGAAGGCATGCACGCGGGCGGGCACCACGTGTGGCTCGTGTGTGCCGCTCGTGAAGAAGATCATGAGTGCCGAGATGACCAAGCAGGGCCTCACCGTCTCCAACGCGCTGTGTGAGCACTTTGCCATGAGCCGCGCGGAACTGTTCAGCGCCGTGCAGGTTGCGGAGCTCGAGACGTTCTCCGAGATCATCGCGCGCTTTGGCACGGGCCACGGCTGCGACATCTGCAAGCCAACAGTTGGCTCCATTCTGGCCACGCTCTACAACAAGCACGTGCTCGCCGAGGGCCGCGCGGCGCTGCAAGACACCAACGACCGGGTCATGGCGAACATGCAGAAGGACGGCACCTACTCGGTGGTGCCGCGCGTCCCTGGTGGCGAGATCACCCCGGACAAACTCATCGTCATTGGCGAGGTGGCCAAAGATTTTGGCCTCTACACCAAGATCACGGGCGGCCAGCGGATTGACCTCTTTGGTGCGCGACTGGAGCAGCTCCCAGCCATCTGGCAGCGATTGGTCGATGCGGGCATGGAGTCCGGCTACGCGTACGGCAAGTCGTTGCGCACGGTGAAATCTTGCGTTGGCTCCACGTGGTGCCGCTACGGCGTGCAGGATTCGGTTGGCATGGCGATTGCGTTGGAACTGCGTTACCGGGGATTGCGTAGCCCGCACAAGATCAAACTGGGCGTGAGCGGGTGCGCGCGTGAATGCGCGGAAGCGCGTGGAAAGGACGTTGGGGTGATCGCCACCGAGAAAGGCTGGAACGTCTACGTGGGCGGCAACGGCGGGTTTGAGCCCAAACACGCGCAACTCTTTGCCGAGGACCTGAGCGATGACGAGCTCTTCACGGTCATCGACCGCTACCTCATGTTCTACGTGCGCACCGCAGACCGGCTGCAGCGCACCGCGCCGTGGCAAGAGGACTTTGAAGGCGGGCTGGATCGCCTCAAAGAGATCATCCTCGATGACGCGCTGGGCATCTGTGCGGAACTCGACGCCCACATGGAGCGTCACGTGGACACCTACGAGGACGAATGGGCCGCTGTGCTCAAGGATCCGGAGCGGTTGCGACAGTTCGCGAGCTTCATCAACGCGCCGGACACCCCAGACCCGTCGCTCGCCTATGTGGAAACGCGCGGTCAGCGCAGGCCGGCCGCTCCAGAGGAGCGCGAGGGCGGCCCAGTCCTCATAGCGTCGGCCACGTTGGAGGTGCGCGCATGATCGCCGTTGATGCGAGCCGGGCGGTACCGGTGTGCGACGTGCGTGAGCTCACGCCCGAACTTGGCGTGGCTGTCTTGGTTGGCGATGAGCAAGTGGCCATCTTTCGGCTTGCCGACGACCGCATCTTCGCCGTGCAGAACCTCTGCCCGTTCTCCGGAGCGTACGTAATCTCGCGTGGCATCACCGGTTCGCGGGGCGAGGAGCCAACCATCGCGTCGCCCATTTTCAAGCAAGTGTTTTCGCTTGAGACGGGCGAATGCCTGGCAACCATGGACAAACTTCCCGTGGAAGGTTTGAGCGCGCATTTGGTGACCTACCGCGTGAGTGTCGACAATGGTCAGGTGATCCTCCACCTGGCCGGTACGGCGTGACGTCCCTCATTGGGCTAGACCTGCGCGGCAAGCGTGTGGTGATTGCGGGCGGCGGTGTGGTCGCTACCCGGCGATTGCGGAGATTTATGGCGGCGGGAGCGGCGGTGCGCGTAGTGGCGCCCGATGCTTCCGACGACATCGCGCGGCAGGCCAGTCACGGCGATCTTGAGTGGGTTCAACGCCCCGTGGAGCCGGCCGACCTCGACGACGCGTGGTTTGTGCTCGCCGCCACCGATGACCGCGCCCTCAATGACGCGATAGCCGGTTGGGCCGAGGAGCGCAGGGTGTGGTGCATTGACGCGTCCGACGCCCACCGCGGCACCGCTCGGCAAGCGGCGATGTCCACGCACGGCGACCTCACCATTGGCGTGGTGTCCGTGGACGCCCCTGATCCCAAGCGCATTCGCTCGGTGCGTGATGCCATCGCGGCGCACATTGACGGCGGCGGGGTTGACTTGCGGCGCCAGCGCCCCGGCAAGGGCCGCGTGATTCTCGTAGGTTCTGGCCCCGGTCAGCCGGGCCTCATGACGGTGCGCGGGCGGCAAGCCCTCGCGGAGGCCGACGTTGTGGTCACCGACAGGCTCGGCGCCACCGAAACTCTGGTAGCGGTGCCGTACGAGGTGGAAATCATCAACGTGGGCAAAAGCCCTGATAACCACCCAGTTGGGCAAGCGGAAATCAACCGCATCCTGGTGGAGAACGCGCTCGCAGGCAAGACCGTAGTGCGGCTCAAGGGCGGCGACCCATTTGTCTTTGGGCGTGGCGGCGAAGAGGCGCACGCGTGCATCGCGGCCGGCGTCGACTACGAGATTGTGCCGGGGGTCACGAGCGCCATCAGCGTGCCCGCCTTGGCGGGCATCCCCGTCACGCAGCGCGCGGTTGCTAACTCCGTGCTCATCACCTCGGGCCACGCGGGCGCAGACGGCTCGGCTATCGCCGCCATGCTGCACGGAGCCACCGTGGTGTTCCTCATGGGAGTGAGCGCGTTGCCGCAGATCGTTGACGCCGCACTGACCGCAGGTGTGAGCGGCACTACGCCGGTGGCGATCATCGAGAACGGTTCAACTTCACAAGAGCGCGTGACTCGAGGGGAATTGGCGTCGATTGTTGGTATTTCGGGCGAAACGGGCGTGAAACCTCCGGCGGTTATCGTGTGCGGAGAGGTGGCAAGCCCCCAGTTTCTTGCCTCGGTAACGGCGTCCACCTCGTAGCCCGCGCGAGGAGGATGATGTGCTGACAGTGGGGGAGCCATTGACGGGTTGCGTGATTGTGATCACCGCCGACCGCCGCAAACGTGAGCTTGCCGGCGCCTTGGAGCGCCGTGGGGCCACCGTCAAGCACGCGCCCGCGCTGTCAACCATCTCCCACCTCGACGACGCCCAGCTCATGGTGGAAACGCGCGCGCTCCTCGTGAAGCCGCCGCACGTGATCGTGGCAACCACCGGAATTGGATTTCGCGCATGGGTGGAGGCTGCGGATGCCGCCGGCATTGCGGACGAGCTCCTGACCGTCATGCGCGGCGCGCGCCTCATCGCGCGCGGCCCCAAGGCGCGTGGGGCCATCCAGGCGGCCGGACTCGAAGCCGATTGGGTGGCGGAATCGGAGACCGCGGCGGAACTGCGCGAATATCTCCTTGCGGAGGGCGTGGCGGGCAAGCGCATCGCGGTGCAGCACCATGGCAACGGCTCCGATGGGCTCGATGAGGCGTTCACGGCAGCCGGGGCAGACGTGCAGAGCCTCTTGGTATACGGGTGGGGCCCACCCGGAGACGAAGAGGCACACCGCACGTGGATCGAGGCGGCGGCGAATGGGCAGTGTGACGCCGTGCTCTTCACCTCGGCCCCCGGCGCGCAGGCGTGGTGTGACTCGGTAGCCGAGCGCGGCCTCACCGCGCCCATCGCGGAGGCGTCGGCGAACGGCACGCTGCTGCTCGCAGCGGTTGGCCCCATCACCGCCCGGCCGCTCATCGATGCCGGTTTCACTACGTCGTTCCCCGATCGCTGGAGGCTCGGAGCGCTCGTGCGCGAGGTGGTGAAGCACTACGGCGACGGCTCCCAGACAACGGTGACCAAAGCGGGTGAACTGACGCTGCGCGCAACCACAGCGGTACTGGACGGCACCGTCTTGCCGATCTCGCCGTCGGGCCTTGCCATTCTCAAAGCGCTTGCCGCCGCCAACGGGTCCGTGGTCACACGAGAGCAACTGGCCGCCGCCATGCCAACCGAGCAAAGCGGCGCCCACGCTGTGGAAGCGGCGGTGAACCGGCTGCGCGAGGCGTCGCAAGCGCGCACGCTCGTCAAGACCGTGGTGAAGCGCGGCTACGCGCTGTCGGTGGCGCCGTGACCGCGCCCATCTTGGTGCTGTGCGCGCACGGCACGCGGGATCCGGAGGGGCAAGCGGCGATCCTCGACACCGCCGAGCGGGTGCGTGCGGCGCTCTCCGTTGACGTGCGCGTGGCGTACGTGGACGTGCAGGAGCCCACCATCGACGACGTCGTGGCGCAGATACCCGTCAGCGACTCGGGTTTCGCGGCCGTAGTGGTGCCGTATTTGTTGGCGGGCGGCTATCACGTGCACGTGGACATCGCGCGTGCCACCGCGGAGCGGCCCGACGTTGTGGCGGCTCCCGCTCTTGGGCCTGACTCTCGCTTGGTATCGCTTGTGATGGACCGCATTCGCGAGGCGGGCGTGCACCCAACGGCAACGCTCGTGTTTGCCCCCGCCGGATCCTCCGACCCACGCTCGCAAGCGGACACCGAGAGCATGGCTGATGCGTTGCGTGTGCACTGGGATGGGCCCCTGCGGGTTGGCTATGCCTCTGGGATTGAGCCCACGGTCAACCAGGCCGTCAAGGCGGCGAGGTACCACGGTGAAGACGATGAAGACGGCGACGTAGCTGTGGTTTCCTACCTACTCTCGCCCGGCTTCTTCCAGACCTCCCTTGGCAAAGCGGGTGCGGATCAAGTGACCGCACCGCTGGCCCCCGATGCGCGCATCATCGACATCATCGCCGAGAGGTACTCTGACGCGTGTGGAGCCTGATCCGTTCGTACGCCAGCGGGCGCTAGTTGGCTTTGGCGCGCCCGGGCAAGAGGCCCTGACGAATGCTCGCGTCGCGATTGTTGGTGTTGGTGGGCTGGGCTGTCCAGCAGCGCAGTATTTGGCGGCGGCCGGGGTTGGCTCGCTCACTCTCATCGACTCAGACACGGTGAGCGTTACTAACCTTCACCGCCAGATCCTCTTTGGTCCGGACGACGTTGGCGCGCGCAAAGTTGATGCCGCCGCCAAGGCGCTTGCGGGGCGATACCCGTGGACCGCCGTGACACCAGTGGCCACGCGGCTCACCTCCCAGACGGCACCGGACGTGCTCGCGGGCCACGACGTGATCCTTGACGGCACGGACACGTGGAGTTCACGGCACACCGTTGCGGACGCCGCGAATTCGCTCGGCATACCGCTCGTGTGGGGCGCGGTGTCCGGGTGGTTTGGGCAAGTGACGGTATTCGACGCAGGGCTGCATTTGCGGGACGTCTTCCCCAATGAGCCGCCTCCAGAGTTGGCCGCTTGCGAAGGCGGCGGCGTGCTTGGGGCGATGTGCGGCCAAGTGGGCACGGCCATGGCGACGCAGGCCATCGTGGTGGTAGCGGGGGCGGGCACCGGTGCCACGGGGTTGCGGGGCAGGCTCTCGATTCTTGACTCGCGCAACGGCGAGTGGCGCACGGTTGCCGTTGGGCGGCATGCCGCGGTGGGGGAGTGACTTAGGTGCCCGCGTCCAAACCAGTGCCCACACGCAGTGCCGACGAGCACTTGCGCGCTGTACTCGAGCTCGTAGCAACCGGGGAAGCGCCGCGGGGGACAGAGCGCATACCGCTGGGCACCGCAAGCGACCGGGTGACCGCCGCTGAGCATCTCGCGGCGAGCCAGTCCCCGCCCTTCAACAACTCGGCCATGGACGGGTACGCTGTGCGCTCGGCGGATTTGGCACACGCCACGAGTGACGCACCCGTGACCCTGCGGGTGACTGGCGCCTCGCGCGCGGGTCACGCCGCCGCTGCTGCGCTGGAAGCCGGTTGTGCGATTCGCATCATGACCGGTGCGCCAATCCCTGCGGGAGCCAACGCCGTGGTTGCCCAGGAACTTGTCGTTGCACTGGACGACGCGGCCTCTTTCCAGATGCCGGCTCCCGTTGGCGCGCACATTCGGTACGGCGGCGAGGACGTTGCTGTAGGTGACGTGGTGCTTGGCGCCGGGGTGTTGCTGAAGGCGCGGCACGTTGCCGCGCTGGCCTCGGCAGGCATTGCCGAGGTTGAGGTGGTCAGCAAGCCGCGCGTGGGATTTCTCGTCACGGGCGATGAACTGGTGGCGCCGGGGGGACGGCTTGGGCCCGCACAGATCTACGACTCGAATGCGACGTATTTGCGTGCGGCGCTGGACGCGCTCGGCGCGGAATCGATAAACCTTGGCCGGTGCGGCGATGACCCTGCGGCTGTCCGCTCCATTGTGGAGGAAGCACCGGTGGACGTTGTGGTCACCACCGGCGGAGCCAGTGTGGGCGAGCATGATCCCGTCAAGGCGGGACTGGCGCCCGTGGGCGTGGAGTTCATGACAGTCGCCATGCAGCCAGGGAAGCCGCAAGGCCTTGGCACGGTGGCTGGCAAGGCCGTGATCTGTTTGCCGGGCAACCCCGTTGCCGTTGCGGTTTCAGTGGAGCTCTTTGTGGGTCCCGCAGTGCGCGCCATGCTTGGCGTGGCGGAACCCGAGTGGGTGTCCGCGGTGGCGGGTGCTGAGTGGACCTGCCCACGTGGACGCGAGCAGTTCATACCGGTGACCTGGGATGGGCGCGAGGTGGTTCCCGCAACGTCGGGCGGCTCCGGTTCTCACTTGGCCGCCCGGTTGGCAACGGCCAATGCGCTGGCCCGGGTTACGGCCGCCGTGGACCACGTGTTACCAGGGGATACAGTCTTCGTCAGGAGGTTCTACACATGACCGAGTTCACCCATCTAGACCGCCGTGGTGCCGTGCGCATGGTTGATGTCACCCTCAAGCAGCCAACGGTTCGCAAGGCAACGGCTGAAGGATTTGTGGCGTGCGCTCCGCACGTGGTGACCGCTTTGCGCGATGAAGCCGTGCCCAAGGGCGACGTCCTGGCCCTAGTGCGCATCGCTGGCATCGCGGCGGCAAAGCGCACCCCGGAGCTGTTGCCATTGGCCCACGTGATCGGCGTTCACGGTGTGACGGTAGACGTGGACATCGAGGACGAGGGGGTGCGCATCACCGCAACAGTCTCCACGGCGGACCGGACGGGAGTGGAAATGGAGGCTCTCACCGCCGTGAGCGTTGCGGCCCTCAATGTGATCGACATGGTCAAGGCGCTGGACAAGGGAACCACCATTCGCGACATCCGCCTCATCGCCAAGGAGGGCGGACGCTCGGGCTCGTGGACCCGTGACTGACAACATCCCTGTTACTCGCGGCGGGCTAGATCAGGTCGACGTGGTCATAGTCGCTGGCGGTGCGGGCACGCGCCTTGGCGGTGCCTCCAAACCCGATCTTGTGGTGGGGGGCGAGAGCCTCCTGGACCGCACCTTGGGAGCGGTGGACGGCGCTCACGGGGTGGTCATCGTTGGTGGCCCGCGTCGCGATGGCGTTGCCTGGACGCTCGAGGAGCCGCCGGGCGGTGGTCCTGCCGCCGCGATTGCGGCTGGCCTGGCCGCGCTTGCTGCGGCCCGCGCTCCCGCGAAATGGACGCTCGCACTTGCCGTAGACATCCCGCACGTTGCGCGCGCGCTGCCGCTGCTCGTGGCCGCGCTGCACCAGCTTGAGAGCGCGCACCGGGCCCACGGCGCGTGGATCGTGGACGCGGAGGGTCGCGAGCAGTCCCTGCTCGCCATCTATCGCACGGAGGCACTCGCTGAGCGTGCTCACGGCACCTCGGCTGGGGCGTCAATGCGTACGCTGGTGGCAGGACTCGTCATGACCGCCGTGCAGGATCCAGACGGTGCGTCGCGAGACCTCGATACGTGGGATGACGCCACGTTTTTTGCGGAGCAGGGCTTGCCAGAGGAGCGCAGCAATGACTGAAGATGTTCTCACCACGTGGGTCAATGAACTCGCGAGCGAGTTGAACCTTGACCTCACGGATGTAGACGTCCAGGCACTCCTCGACGTTGCGGCCGACGCCGCCCATTCCGTGGTGCGTCCAGCCGCACCGCTCTCGACGTTCCTGGTGGGCTACGCCGCGGGCCTGCGCGGCGCCAAGGGGGACGACCTCGCACCCGAGTGCGAACGTGCACAAGCTCTCGCGTCACGCTGGGCGCCGCAATGACCGTCACCGTGCGTGCATTCGCGGCCGCCGCGGAATCCCTTGGCGCCGAGGAATTGCGCCTCGATGCGGCAACCGTCGCTTCGCTTAGGGATTTGCTCTCCGGCTACAGCGAGACGGCCCCCCAGGTGATCTCCCGTTGCAGCATGCTGCGCGACGGAGACCGCCTCGATGATGACAGGGTCCTCCACGCGGGCGATGTTGTGGACGTGCTTCCCCCCTTTGCAGGGGGCTAGCCGCCGCCTACTTGGCGGTGACTTCCAGCACGCCCTGAGCGCCCTTTTCGGCGAGGCTCATCTGGTGATTGACGATGGAGTAGTGCCCGGCCTCGTCCACCGTGAACTCCACGAAGCCGCCTTGCGCGGCGAGCAGCGGCAGCACTTGCGCGCCGTCCGTGCCGCTTGGGCCGCCATCCTTGACCGTGTAGGCGCCCTCCGTCCACACAGTGTCAAATTGCTTACCAACAACGTGGAATGAAAGTGACATGTTGGGCCCAGCATCGAGCACCCACAGCCGCACACGGTCCCCAACCTTGGCGGTCAGCGGATGCGCCGCGTACTGGAATGCGCGGCCATTGAACATCATGACGTCGGGTGTCATGGCGGCGGCCTTTGCGGCCGACGCTGGCTGGCCGTTGGCGCCTAGGTACAGTTCGGATTGCACGAGTACGTAGGACTCGTCCACGGGCTCGAGCCCAGGAGGGTCAATCACCACCGCACCAAAGAGCCCGTTCCCAATGTGCTGCGACATGGGCATGGTGCCGCAGTGATACATCCAGATCCCGGCACGGTGCGCCGTGAACTCGTAGACGAGGCTCTCGCCAGGTTCGATGGTGCGCATGGGGAGATCGGGCGCCAGATCGCTCGCATGGAAGTCAATGGAGTGGCCCATGGTGCCGTCATTCACGAGCGTGATCGTGAAGGTGTCGCCCACCGCGCCGTGCAGCGTTGGCCCTGGTGAGGTGCCGTTGTAGGTCCAGATGGCGCGCGTGAGCCCGTCCACCACGGGGTCGGTGGATTCGGTCACCGAGAACGTGTACTCGTGATGGGTTTGCGCCGTGAGCGGCTCGAGCGCGGCGGGAGCGGGAGCGGACGCCTGGGCTTGCCGCATGAGCTGCGCCATGGTGGGGCTGGCGGCGTCGGCCTCGCCGCTGCCCATGTCGCCCATGTCGTGACCGCCAGAGCCGTGCCCAGGGGGCGCAGCGTCGGTCCCATTCCCGGTGGCAACCACCTCGAGCGTCATGCCCATGGCGCGATGGCCCGGCAGCGAGCACCAGCCTTCCGTGGTGGCGCCTATCACTCCGGCGTCGAGCGTGGCGCTGTCACCCGCGGCCACATGGCCGGTCTTGGCGCCGTTGGCGAGCACCAGATCGTGCGTTTGGTCACCCGTGTTGTGGAACTCGATCTTGAGATTGTTCCCCACGGGCACTTCGATGCGGTTGGGCACAAACGACATGCCGTCTACGGTCACGGCCACCGTGGTGGTCTCGCCAGTTGGCACTGCGGCTCCTGCCGTGCCGCCCGTGGCTCCCGGGTGGGGGGAACTCTGGACCGTGCGCGGCATGCCGATGAGCGCGATGAGGGTCACGAGCGCCACGATGGCAGCACCAACGATCGCCTGATTGCTGCGCTGCGAGCGCTTGAGGCTGGGTGCTTGTTTAACCGGGAGCTGAGTCACGGGCGTTCCGGGGAGTCGGTGGAGCTTTCAGGTGCACGCATCAAGGGCATAGCCACGCTCACTAGTTCCTCCGAGCGGTTGGCACGCTTGGTACGCGCCTGGCGCATTCCGGCAACGCCCATGAGGCCAATGTCGGTCAAGAATGTGCCCGCCACGAGCAGCCACCACGCCCAGCGGGCGGGAGATCCCGCGCCAACCGTGATCGCGAGCAGCACAAGCGCGCCATTGCGCACCGTGACACGTACCGGCCCGTACGTCTCGATAGCGGCGATTCCTGCGCGCAGCGCGCTTGGCCCGCCACCAACTACAACAGGCAGCAAGTAGCTCAGCGCCCCAACAAAGAGCTGGGCAAAGCCGCCAACGCCGATGAGTGGAATCCAAGCCATCGCGCTATTGCGCGCGCTCGTGGCATCGGGGCTCACCATGAGCACCACGCACAGCACGATGAGCCCAACGCCAATCCAAGCGAGGCCACAGGCCATGGACCAAGCGGGGAATTCGCGCAGCCCGCGCGTGCGGGCCGCACTCAGGAGGGGCACCACTATCCATAGCCCCAGCGCCACCACGAACACCGCGAGGAAAGCGCCAGCGATAATCAGAGATCCCGCAACAATGGCTGCCGCGCACGCGAGCACGCTGCCTGCGAGCCACGGCAAGGCACGCATCGCCCACGGCGCGGCGCGATCGTCCATGCGCGTGCGCATCACGGTGGGGCCCAGGGTCACGATGGTGCCGGCGATGGACAGTCCTATCCAACCCAGCCCCATGACCACCACGTGTGCGAGCGACAGCTCATCCCGAGCGTCGGACAACCAGGCAGGGGAGTGAGGATCAGTGAGCGCCACCGAGAGAAACCCAGCCACGGCACACCCAATGACAAAGAATCCGGAAGCCACAACGTAGTACTGCAAGATGGGCGCAAAGCGCGACCCAAGCGAGGTGCGGAGCGCCTGCAGGAGCGCTATCGCGTGCCACGCGATGACGCAGCCGATCACCGTGGCGAAGGCCACTACGGCCCACGTGGCGGCCAGCCACATCGTGGCGATGAGCCCAACCAGGGCCAGGTTGAAGGCGATGAACCGCACGTTGGCGTCGCGGCCCGCATGCCGGTTCGTTGGAGCTAGGCGCAAGATGCTGCGCGCAAAATACCAGGACCATTGCAGAATGCCGTTGGTGAGGACTCCAAGGGTCACGAGGTGGATGGTGGTCCACCAGGTTTGCGGCAGCATGTTGCGGGTGGCGATGGCTACCACTGCCGCCACTAGGGCGAGCAGCATCCATACGGTGGTGAGCCGGTCCATGCGGCGCCGGCGCGGGGGTCGAGCCACGTCACGTCACCCGCCGATAGCGCTCATGGGGCGATTTGGCTGCACAAAGTCAACGTCGTCGATGCCGTGGCCGGGGCGCTTGCGCGTGACGCACGCCTTCATCGCTTGTGCAAGATCGTCGTCGGAACCGCCCTCGCGCATGAGCGAGCGCAAATCGCTCTCCTCATGGGCGAAGAGGCAATTGCGGAACTGGCCGTCGGCGGTGAGCCGCACCCTGTCACAGCGTTCGCAGAACGTGCGCGTGACCGAGGCGATGACGCCAACCGTTGCGGCCGTGCCCTCGATGGCCCACTCTTCAGCGGGGGCGCTGCCGTGCGCGCCAAGCGGCACAATCGTGAATCGCTTGGCAACCTCCGCGAGGATTTCGCCAGCCGTCACCATCTCTTCCCGGCGCCACGTGTGGCCCGCATCGAGCGGCATGTGTTCGATGAACCGCATCTGCAGGCCGCGATCAACTGCGAACTCAACGAGGTCGCCGATCTCGTCATCATTGACGCCCCGCATGATGAGCGCGTTGAGTTTGATGGGCGCAAAGCCAACCACCTGAGCCGCCTCGATGCCTGCGAGGGTGTCGGCGAGGCGGTCGCGCCGCGTGAGTTCGATGAATCGGCTCCGCTGCAAGGTGTCGATGGAGATGTTGACGCGCGCTAGGCCCGCATCCCGCAGGGGCGCGGCGAGTGCAGGCAGGCGCAAGCCGTTGGTGGTGAGCGATAGGTCGAGGGGGCCATCGGGGGAGTCGATCGCCGCGAGTTCCCGGACCACGTCCACGACGTCCGGACGCAAGAGAGGCTCGCCGCCCGTGAGGCGCACTTCGCGCACCCCAAGGCCAACGGCAACGCGCGTGAGACGCACCAATTCCTCGGTGGTGAGCATCACGTTGGACTTGAGCCACGGCACCCCGTCCGCTGGCATGCAATAGGTGCACCGCAGCGAGCAACGGTCCGTGAGGGAGATGCGCAGATCGCGGTGCACCCGCCCAAACGTGTCTACGAGCCCACTCATTGCATGCCCACCCAACTGTGAGTGCCGTCGGCGAGGATTTCGCGCTTCCACACGGGCAACTGAGCCTTGACGCGCTCCACCACCGCGCGGCATGCGTCAAAGGCTTCCGCCCGATGCGGGGCCGCCGCCGCAGCGATGATGGCAGCGTCGCCCACGGCGAGCATCCCGGTGCGATGAGTGACGGCGATGACCGCGCCGAACTCTTCCTCGACGCCCGTGGCGATGTCGGAAATGATCCCTGGCGCGTGCGGATGGCACGAGTACTCGAGGTGGGTAACCACGCCCTCCACGCTGGGATCGTGATCGCGCACCAGTCCTAAGAAGGTGGCGACGGCACCATGGGCGGGATCGCCAACTGCCGCTACGTGCTCGTCAAGGCTCAGTGGCTCGCTGGACATGGCCGCGATGGCAGGCATCAGTGGTCACCCCCGTCGATTTGCGTGCACGCGTGAGCAATGATGTCAGGCAGCACAGCGAGCGCCGACTTCACGGCCGCGACAGAGCCCGGGAGATTGATGAGGAGCGTCCGTTGAGGAGCAGCGGAAATTCCGGCGCGCGCTCGCGACAGTGCCACGAGGGGATTCGCTGGCACGTCGCGCTGCCGCAGTAGCTCCGGAATCCCTGGTAGATCCTGAACTATGAGTGCGGCGGTTGCCTCCGGCGTCACGTCTCGCGGCCCGATGCCCGTACCACCAGTAGTAATCACGGCCCGGGCGCCCGCGGCGATAGCGGCCGCGAATTCCAACTCGATGACCGAGCGATCGTCCGCAACTACCGCATAGTCGCAGTCCGCGCCGGCGCCCTCAAGCGCGGCCACGAGCAGCGGACCGGTTGCGTCTTCCCGCAAACCGCGCGCGGATCGGTCTGACACGGTGATGACACTCACCGCTAGGCCGGCAAGGGCATGGGCCAACGCTGGGGCCGGGTTGGCTTCAATAGCCACGGGCACCTTCACTCAATTGCATGATGAACTTTCTGGGGGTTAGTCGCGGCGGCTCGGTGCCCAGCCGCGTCGGGGCGCACGGGAGCCGGTCTGGTACTGGTCCTTGGTGCGATACACAACGTATGGCCTGGCAACGTAGGCGAGGGGCGCCGAGAACACGTGCACAAGGCGAGTGAACGGCCAAATGCAGAACAGCAGCATTCCCGCCACCGCGTGAAGCTGGAAGATCATGGGAGCCGATGCCATGGCGTCGGGCTGGGGCTGGAAAATCAAAATGGAACGGAACCACACGGCAACGTCTTCGCGGTAGTTGTGGCCGTCGTTGAAGATGCCCGATGCATACCAAGACACGATGACACCAAGGAGTACCGCGAGCCCCAAGAAGACGTACATGATCTTGTCGCCAACGGACGTGCGCTCGAGCACGCGGGTCACGGTGCGGCGGCGATAGATGAGCAGCGTGAGGCCGGTGATGGCCGCTAGCCCGGCAGTGAGACTGAGCGGCAAAGTGAGCTTGTGATAAGTCTCTTCCGAGATGCCGAGTGCGTCGGTCCACGATTCCGGGATCATCAGGCCTATGAAGTGACCCGCGATAACCGCGAGGATGCCGTAGTGAAACAGCGGGCTCGCGATGCGCAACATGCGCTTCTCGTAGAGCTCGCTGGAGCGCGTGGTCCAGCCAAACTTGTCATAGCGATAGCGCCAGATGAGGCCCACGACGAGTGTGACGATGGTGACGTACGGCAAGGCGATCCACAGCAATTGATTTGCCGCGTTGGGAGTGGTGGTGGCCGCAGCCTGGGCGAGGATCATCGCCTGCCTCCGGAAGGCTCAAGGGATGGGATGAGGGAGAACGGTTCGAGTCCCACCGACTCTTGCGGGGCGCCCATGCGCGCAAGGCTCGCCATGCGGGCGCGGATGTCGTCGGTGAGGTTGGGCAGCGTCGCCAGCACCGAGTCCACGAGGTGCACGTAGGGTGACTTGGCGTTGTCGAGCGCTGCGCGCAGCAGCCCAATTGATACTCGGTGTTCAACGAGCAGCGCTTCGCCGGTGAGGCGGTCGCCGCGAGCGGCAAACTCCAGCACCACGCTGATGTGGTCCGGGAGCTCCGTGTCATCGAGCTCAAAGCCATGGGAGAGGTACGCCTGCTTGAAGCGCAGCAGCGCAAGGCCCCTGTTGCGGGTGTCGCCGTCCGTCCAGTAACTCAAGTACGGGCACACCTTGCGCTTGGTGTCGAAGGTATCCACGTAGTGGCGCTGCAACTCCAAGAGGTTTGCCTCGCGCATGTGGTTCACAAAGAGCATGAGCGGCTCACGCACTGGCCCGGGCGCTCCCGCGCAGGCAGCCGTGATGTCATCGAGACGCTCCACGAGGGCCTCATCGGGGTACCACAGCAGCCAGGCCGCGGCGAGGCGGGCGGCGTCGATGTTTTCACTCATCTCGAGCACGCACCTTTGGCATTCCCATGGCCACGCCCTTGCCGCTCCAGTGCGGCAAGTCCGTGATGACTGAGGTGATGGCGGTGGGAGCGGCGTGCTCCTCCTGTACGGCCTTGAGGAGGTGGAAGCTCTCCGCACTCACGGTTTGCGGGCTGCCACCGTGACTGTCATGGCCGCCGATGTGCTCAAACTGGCCGGGGCCGCCGTCGCCGTCGAGTGAGCACGCGAGGTCCTCAAGATCCTTCGCAACCTCTGCGTGGGCTGCGGGGATCACGTAGCGCTCCTCGTACTTGGCGATGGCGAGCAGGCGATACAGGCGCAGCATCTCGTCCTCGCTGAGGCCCACCCGCCCAGGGATGGAGGCGTCTCGCTCGTCGCCGATGTTGATGTCCCGCATGTACGAACGCATCGCCGCCAACGTATCCAGCGAGCGCAGCACCGGGGCCACGTCGCCTGCGGTGAAGAGTTCTGCGAGGTACTCCACGGGGATGCGCAGCGAACGCAAGGCGCCAAACAGGTTGTCCGCGTCTTCCGCATCGTTGCCCGTCTCACGGAGCGCGTCCACGATGGGCGAGAGCGGCGGGATGTACCAAACCATGGGCATGGTGCGGTACTCGGGGTGCAACGGGAGCGCCACCTTGAAGTCCTTGGCGAGCGCGTACACGGGGGACTTCTTTGCGGCTTCCAGCCAGTCTTCCGCGATGCCGTCGCGCCGCGCCTGCTCCTGCACAGCGGGATCGTGCGGGTCCAGGATCAGATCCAGTTGTGCCTGGTAAAGCTCCTGTTCGTTGAGCGTTGCGGCGGCCTCCGTGACGCGGTCCGCGTCGTACAGGAACAGCCCCAAGTAGCGGAGCCGGCCAACGCACGTCTCCGAGCACACGGTTGGCTGCCCGGCCTCGATGCGCGGGTAGCACAGCGTGCACTTCTCAGCCTTGCCAGTGCTGTGGTTGAAGTAGACCTTCTTGTACGGGCAGCCCGTGACGCACATGCGCCAACCGCGGCATGCGTCTTGGTCCACGAGCACGATGCCGTCTTCGGCTCGCTTGTACATGGCGCCTGAGGGGCAGGCGGCTACGCACGCAGGGTTGAGGCAGTGTTCGCAGATTCGGGGCAGGTAGAACATGAACGCCTGCTCAAACTCAAACGAAATGCGGTCGGTGACGTCGTCCTTGATCTTCTTGACGATGGGGTCTTGCGGCCCGTACTCCGCCGCACCGCCAAGGTTGTCGTCCCAGTTTGCCGACCAGCGAATCTGCATGGGCTCGTCGGTGAGCGCGGACTTTGGCTGGGCCACCGGAATGTTCTTGGAGGCGGGCGAGGCGAGCAGGGTCTCGTAGTCGTAGGTCCACGGCTCGTAGTAGTCGCCAACCTCGGGCAGTTTGGGATTGGAGAAGATCGACATCAAGCGCTTGGTGCGCCCGCCTTGCTTGAGCTTGAGGCGCCCGCGCTTGTTGAGCTCCCATCCGCCTTGCCACTTGTCTTGGTCCTCGTACGTGCGGGGGTAACCAAGGCCCGGGCGGGTCTCCACGTTGTTGAACCACACGTATTCCACGCCGTCGCGATTGGTCCACGCCTGCTTGCATGTGACGGAACATGTGTGGCACCCGATGCACTTATCGAGATTCATCACCATGCCCATTTGGGCCATGACCTTCATCAGTACGTCACCTCCTGGCTGCGGCGGCGGATCAACGTGACTTCATCACGCTGGTTGCCTGTTGGTCCGTAATAGTTGAATGCGAATGAGAGTTGCGCGTACCCGCCGATGAGGTGGGTGGGCTTAAGGATGAGCCGTGTCAGCGAATTGTGGATGCCTCCGCGGCGTCCGGTCCGCTCGGAGAGTGGCACATTTACGAGCCGATCCTTGGCGTGATACATGAACACCGTTCCTTGCGGCATGCGGTGAGACACGATGGCCCGCGCAACCACCACACCGTTGCGGTTGTACGCCTCGATCCAGTCGTTGTCCTTGACGCCAATGGCAGCGGCGTCCTCCAAGCTCATCCAGATGTCCGGGCCACCGCGGGAGAGCGACAGCATGTACTGGTTGTCTTGGTAGTTCGAGTGAATGGACCACTTGGAGTGCGGGGTGAGGTAGCGCACGGCAACCGCCGCGCCATCTGCCGTGGGCCCGTCTTGCGAGATGCGCGCCATGTTGAGCGGTGGCCGGTAGGTGGGCAGCTGCTCACCCATCTCCGTCATCCAGTCGTGGTCCAGGAAGAAGTGCTGCCGGCCCGTGAGTGTGTGCCACGGCTTGAGCCGCTCCACATTGATAGCGAAGGCGGTGTAGCGCCTGCCGCCGTGCTCGGAGCCGGACCACTCAGGGCTCGTGATGACGGGCACGGGTCGCGTCTGCGTGTCGACAAACGTGATGCGCTTGCCTTCGCTGTCCAGCGCGAGGTCTGCGAGCGGTTGACCCGTGCGCTTCTCCAAGTGCCGGAAGCCCTCCACGGCCACGCGGCCATTGGTGGTGCCGGAGAGCGCGAGGATCATCTCGCACGCGTCTCTGTCCTCGGCGAGTGACGGCCGCCCGGCCATGGGCCCGTGGGCGATGAGCCCGTTGACTTCACCCAGCAGCTTGACCTCTGGCGTCTGGTTGAACGCGACTCCCTTTGTTACCGTGCCGAGCTTCTCCACGAGGGGGCCGAGCGCACTCATCTTGTCGCCGATTTGCGTGTAATCGCGCTCCACCAGCACAAACTTGGGTGCCGTGATACCAGGCACGATGTCCGCACCGTCGATCTTCCAGTCCTTGACAACGCCGCCGGGAACGGCCATCGCATCAGGGGTGTCATGCTGTAAGGGCGCGCACACGAGGTCCGTGCGTGTGCCCAGGTGCTCCCTGGACAGGCGGCCCACTTCGCGGCCCAGCTCCTGGAAGATGTCGTAGTCGCTCTTGGTCTCCCACGGCGGCGAGATCGCAGGCGTGAACGCGTGCACAAAGGGGTGCATGTCCGTTGACGAGAGGTCGTGCTTCTCGTACCACGTAGCCGCCGGGAGCACGATGTCCGCGAAGATGCCCGTGCTCGTCATGCGGTAGTCGATGTCAACCAGCAGATCGAGCTTGCCGCCTTCGTCGTCGTCTCGCCACGTGACGTCCTTTGGCCGCCGTTCCGGTGGCGTCTGTTCCGCGCTGATGGCGTGCTCGGCACCCAGCAGGTGGCGCAAGAAGTACTCGTTGCCCTTCGCCGAGCTGCCAAGGAGGTTGGCACGCCAAACAGTGAGCACGCGTGGCCAGTTCTCGGGCGCGTCGGGGTCTTCCACGGCGAATGACACGTCGCCGCTGCGCAGCTTGGGCGCCAAATACTCAGCAGGCGTTTTGCCCGACGCCACGATTGCGTCTCCCAAATCCAGCGAGTTGGTATTGAGCGTGGGGAAGGATGGCATCCAACCCGAGCGTGCCGACTGGGCGAGCGTCCCGATCATCGACCGATCCGTGAAGATGCCCTTGCCAAGAGGTGACGCGAGAACGTCGGGTCCAAGAGCGTCGTACTTCCATTGGTTGGTGTTCACGTAAGCCCACGCGGTGGTGATCATGTGGCGCGGGGGGCGCGACCAGTCGGTGGCGTTGGCGAGAGTTGCCCAGCCCGTGAGTGGGCGCACCTTCTCCTGGCCCACGTAGTGCGCCCAGCCGCCGCCGTTGATGCCTTGGCAACCGGTGAGGGTGATGAGCGAGAGGAACGTGCGGTAGGTGGCGTCGGAGTGGAACCAGTGGTTGGTGCCCGCCCCAAGGATGATCATGGAGCGACCGCGAGACTTCTCCGCGTTGAGGGCAAACTCGCGGCCTACGCGTGCAACCAGATTCGCGGAGACGCCCGTGATCTCCTCTTGCCACGCGGGCGTGTACGGGGAGGGGTCGTCGTAGTCCACGGGCCATTCGCCGGGAAGGTCAGGGCGGCCAACGCCATATTGCGCCAGCAGGATGTCGTACACCGTGGTGACGAGGCGCTCTCCCGTGGTGGTGTTGAGGGGGGCCACGGGCACCCCGCGCCGGTGCGCCGTGCCCGATTCGTTGTCCTCTTGCGTGGCGTCAAAGCGTGGCAGCAGAATCTCCGCCGTTTGGGTTCCGGATGCGCCAAACAGCGACAAGGCAGGGTCTACGCCTTCGAGGTCGAGGTTCCACTTGCCCTCGCCCTCTTCGCCAAAGCGGTGCCCAAGCGCGCCGTTTGGCACGTGCGGAGCGCCCGTCGCGGAGTCGATCAGCACGGTCTTGAAAGCGGCGTTCTCGCTCGTATCCCCAAGATCGGCGGCGGTGATGAACTTGTCTGGGACCCAGGCGCCCTGGTGTTCGCGCAGGGACACGAGGAACGGCAGGTCGCTGTAGCGCTTGACGTAGTCAACGAAGCGCGGCACCTGGCGTTCGATGAAGAATTCCTTGAGGATCACGTGCCCCATGGCCATCGCCATGGCGCCGTCGGTGCCGGGGTGCGGGCTCAGCCACTCGTCGGCAAACTTGGTGTTGTCCGCGTAGTCGGGGGAGACCACTACTACCTTTTGGCCACGGTAGCGCGCCTCCGTCATGAAGTGCGCGTCGGGCGTACGCGTCACGGGGACGTTCGCGCCCCACATGATGAGGTAGGACGAGTTGAACCAGTCGGCCGATTCCGGCACGTCCGTCTGATCGCCAAATACCTGGGGCGATGCCACCGGCAGGTCCGCGTACCAGTCGTAGAAGGACAGCATGGAACCACCGATGAGGCTGATGAAGCGGCTTCCTGCAGCGTGCGACGCCATGGACATGGCGGGGATGGGCGAGAAGCCAAAGACGCGGTCTGGGCCGTGACGCTTGATGGTGTGCACGTGCGCGGCCGCCACGATTTCGTAGACCTCACGCCACGACGCGCGCACCAAGCCGCCCTTGCCGCGCGCCTTTTGGTACGCGCGCCGGGCCACGGCGTCGTCCTGTAGCGCAGCCCATGCGTCTACTGGGTCCGGGAACTGTGCCCGCTTGGCTCGGTAGGCCTCGATCAGTGCGGAGCGAATGTAGGGGTACTTCACGCGCGTGGGGGAGTACGTGTACCAGCTGAAGGCGGCACCGCGAGGGCAACCGCGAGGCTCGTACTCGGGGCTATCGGGGCCAACGGTTGGGTAGTCGGTCTGCTGCGTCTCCCACGTGATCACGCCGTCCTTGACGTAGACCTTCCACGAGCACGAGCCCGTGCAGTTCACACCATGCGTTGACCGCACGATCTTGTCGTGGCTCCAGCGGTCGCGGTAGAAGGAATCCGCCGCGCGTCCACCCTCAAGCGTCACCGTGCGCTGATCCGCCGAGACCTCACCCTTGTGGAGGAATCGCCCGGCACTCACCAGGAAGCTGCCCGCGATAGACGGGCTTGACGTAGGAGTGACGGTCATGAGATCTCCCTTGCTTGCGGCCCGTCGAGGCGGGCGTCGGATACGTGTGCGGGAACAGAAAACTTGGGCGTGAGGTCGTTGCGAACCAGCCTTGCACGGCAAAGTCCCGGTTTGAGCCACACATCGACCCCCTCGAGGGAAACGGGCTGGCCGGACTCCTCAAGCACCCCGGAAACCAGTTGCGCATGGATGGCGCAGATGACCGGGTACGCCTCGATGAGCGCGGTGTAGGGGCACTGCGCCATCGCGATGGATTCCCCAAAGGGATCTGCAGTGGCTTCGAATCCCACGTCTCGCAAGGCAAGCACCGCACGTTGCACGGCTTCGTCAGGGCTTGTGGCCAACGTGGCGTAATGGCGACTCTCGCGCCACGAGTCGGCAGCCGCGCGCGTCATTTGGTCGGCATCAGCGGCGGCAAGGGCATCATCGAGCTGCTCCGCGAGCTCGTCGATCCGCGTGACGATGCCGGATAGAGCCGAATAAGTCATGCGTGGACGGCCGGGGCCCTCGGGAAGGTTCGCGGTACGGCTCGCATAATTGGCGGCAACGAGCGCCTCAAGGTGACCGCGGACCGTGTTGACATGAAGCTCGAGGTCCGCGGCGAGGGCCTCGCACGTCACCGGTGCGTTCGCGGCGCGCAACGCATCGAACACGATTGCGCGCGTCGCGGAACTCGTCCCCGATTCCTGGCGGGCGCTCTCCAGCGACATCACGTCTTTCAGTGATCGTCCCAGCTCGGTGCCGACGCCTGTCATGGACCCTTCCTGGTCTACGGAGACAGCTTACGAATTAATACAAAGGTCCTAGAAAGACCATGTGAGAAACCCACTATAGTGCTCGTAGTTCGCACAGCGGGGACGTAGCGCGAGCTCGCGATTAGTGGTGGTTCTTGATACCCAACGTAGCGAGCGTCGCGAGTTTGCGCACCCTGAGTGCGCGCCCGCCCGGCGCCCAAGCGCGGAGGGAGCTAACGTAAATCGCAGAGCAACTTTGGGTTGCGGCGCGAACTGGAGCAGAAGGGCATTTTCATGGCCAAGACGGTTGTTGTGCCGCCGCAGAAGAAGGGTCGCGACTGGCTCGAGTCGTGGGATCCGGAAGCAGCCGATTGGAACAAGGCGCTGGCGTGGCGCACGCTCACCATCACCACCTTCAACCTGGTGCTTTGCTTCATTGTGTGGTTCCTGGTCTCGGCCATCGCACCCATGCTCAACGAGCTGGGCTTCTCGATTTCAGAGGCCCAGCTCTACTGGCTCACGGCGATGCCCGGTCTCGCGGGCGGCCTGTTGCGCATGGTGTGGATGTTCCTCCCGCCAGTGCTCGGCACCCGGAAGCTCGTCACCTACACCACGGGGCTGCTGCTGGTGCCGATCATCGGCTGGTCACTCGCGGTGCAAAACCCAGACACCCCGTACTGGGCCCTATTGGTCTTCAGCTTTTTCACGGGCATCGGCGGCGGTGCCTTTGCGGGCTTCATGCCGTCAACCTCGTACTTCTTCCCGCGCCGCAAGGTGGGCACGGCGCTTGGCATCCAGGGGGGCGTGGGCAACTTTGGTGTGTCCATCGTGCAGTTGGCAACTCCGTGGATTGTGGGCTTCATGCTGCTTGGCGGGGCGTTCTCCGCGATCATTGGCGCTCCTCAAGAGCTGACGGATGAATCCACTGGTGTGACCCGCGAAGTTTGGTACCAGAACGCGGGCTACGCATGGTCATCCCTCACCGTCATCGGCGCCGTGCTCGCGTGGCTGCTCCTGCGTTCGGTACCGGTCGGCGTGGCACGAGTGCGCGATCAACTCGGCGTCTTCCGCAACAAGCACACGTGGATCATGACCCTGCTCTATGTGGTCACCTTTGGCGCGTTCTCAGGCTTCGCGGCCATCTTCGCGCTCTTGATCCGCAACATCTACGGTGTTGGCGTCTTTGGCGACGACGGCGTCAACCCCGTGCAGTACGCCTTCCTTGGCGCACTCGTTGGCTCGGCGGCGCGCGTGGCGTTTGGTCCCGTAGCGGACAAGCTGGGTGGCGCGCGCGTCACTGTGATGGCGTGCGTTGGCATTGCGCTGTCTTGCGCCTACACGGCGTTCCAACTGCACCCAGATTCCGCGGACGACTTCCCCAAGTTCCTGTGGGGCATGCTTGCGATCTTCTTCTTCTCCGGAATGGGCAACGCGTCAACGTTCAAGCAGATGCCGTCAATCTTTGAGCGGCACGAATCGGGAACGGTCATTGGCTTCACGTCCGCAATCGCGGCGTTCGGCCCATTTTTCTTCTCCATCATCCTGGTGGCAACGCCGGCGCCGTTCCTGTTCTGGTGGTGGGTCTTCTGCGCGGCCAACGCGGCGGCGATGTCATGGTTCTACTACGCGCGGTCCAAGGCAGAGAAGCCGTCTTAGACGGAGTATGCCGCATGCGTGGCGGTGACCTCAAAGTGCACCGCCTCGCCAGGTTGCGGCAACGGCACCGCGAGCGGATCTACGTCGGCGGCGAGCCGCTCACCGTGCACCCGCACTAGGTCACCGTGCGGCTCAAGGGCCGTCACAACGTCGGCCAGGCCAGTTGGCTCAATGCGGATGTCTCGCGGCTGAACGGCGAGTGCAGCCATCGCGCCCTGGGCCACAGCTTCCGTTTCGCACCGCACCAGTTCCCCGGTAGTTAGGAGTATGCCCTCCCGCTGCGGAACGCCGGTGAGCAGCACGCGCCCGGCCATCCGTGCAGCAAAAGCCGTACGGGGCTTGGTGAGGACGCGCGTGACCGGCCCGGACTCCGCAACGTGCCCCCGCTCCAGCACGGCAATATGGCTCGAGAGGGCGTGTGCATCGAGCGTGGTGTGCGTGGCGATGATGGCCGTCACGCCCTTCAGAGCCCGCGCTAGCAGCGCGCGTATCGCCGTCGCGGATTCCAGATCCAGCCCCGCAAATGGCTCGTCAAGCAGCACAATTTGGGGTTCGCTCGCGAGCGCACGGGCAAGAGCAACGCGCCGTGCCTGGCCACCGGAGAGTTCGGTGGGGCGTCTGTGTGCAAGATCCGCGGCGTCCACGCGTCCCAGCCACGCGAGCGCCATCTCATGCGCCTCGGCACGCTTAACACCGCGCGCTCGTGGGGCGAAGGCCACATTGGCCAAGACGCTCATGGTGGGAAACAACTCACCCCGCTGGGTGACAAGCGCCACCCGCGGTGGAGGTGCGGGCGTCACGGCCGCCTCCGGCAAGATGCCAGCGATGGCCTCAAGCACGGTGCTTTTGCCGGAGCCATTGGGTCCAAGCAGCGCGAGCACCGAACCCCGGGTCAGGCTCAGCGTGGCGCCCACGCCTCGGCTTGGCGCGGTGACCGTGAAACTGAACGCTTCGCTCATGTGGCGCTCTTCCTCGTGAGCGGTCTGTACGCCACGGCCACTACCGCAACGGCCACGATGAGCAGCACGAGCGACAAGGCAACGGCGGCGCCCGGGTCAATCTCACGCTGCAAATAGATTTCGAGCGGCGCGGTGCGCGTGACACCTTCGAGGCTTCCCGCAAACGTCAGCGTGGCCCCAAATTCGCCAATTGCCCTCGCAAACGCGAGCACCGTGCCAGCCGCGAGCGCGGGCAGCAGTGCAGGCAACGTCACCCACGCGAACGTGCGCGTGCGCGAGGCGCCGTACATGCGGGCAATGGATTCCTGGCGGGTGCCTCGTGCGGCGATGGCGGACTCGGTGGTGAGGACCATGAACGGCAGCGCCACGAACGTCTGCGCCATCACCACGGCGGCCGTGGAGAAGGCGATCGAGATCCCCAACGCCTCAAAGGTGCCCCCAAGCAGCCCGCGCCGGCCAAACGCATAGAGCAGGGCGAGCCCGCCAACCACGGGCGGCAGCACCAGGGGAGCGAGCACTAGGGCACGCAGCACGGCCTTCCAGCGCGACCTCATCACGGCGAGCACGTAGCCAAGTGGCACGCCAATCACGAGGCACGCAACCGTGGCGACGAGCGCGGTCCGCAGGCTCAATCCCAGCGCGGTGAGCGCTTGCGGGCTCGTGACTTGCGCGCCAAAATCGCTCCAGTCCACGCGGGTCAAGACGCCAGCAATGGGCAGCAGCACGAGTGTGGCGCCCGCAACGGCAAGCGCCGCCATCCATCGCGGCAAATGAGAAGTCACGACGCCCCCTGGAACCCCGCGGCAGTGAGCACGGCTTGACCCTGTGCGGACTCAACAAAGGCCACAAAACTGGCCGCGGCGTCCGGCGCATCGCCCGTGTCCATCACGGCAATGGGGTACCGGTTGGCCGCCGCCTCCGTGTTGGGAATGGCGATGCCCTCCACGCCGTGAGCGCGGGCGAGATCGGTGACATAGACGAGCCCAGCGTCGGCTTCGCCGGAAGCCACCTTGCCCAGCACGTCCGTCACGTTGGCCTCCTCCGACGCAGGGGATACCCGGACGCGGGCGGCCGCGAACAGCGCTGCCGCAGCGGAGCCGCAGGGAACCTGCTCGGCACACAGCACGGTGACAACGTCTTTGCGCGCGAGGTCCGCGAGCGAGCGGATTCCCAGCGGGTTGCCGTTGGCAATCGCAATGGCGAGCGCGTTCTGGGTGAAGACCTGCGGCCCGCCAAGGATGTGCTCGCGCGCCACCTCCATCTGCGCCTCATTTGCGGACGCGAACACGTCCGCGGGCGCGAGTTCATTGATCTGCGCGGCGAGTTCGGAACTGCCCGCGAACGTCAACGTGACCTTGACACCGGGGTGGCCGGCCTCAAATTCCGTCCCCAGCTGGGTAAAAACATCGGTCAGCGACGCGGCGGCGTAGACATCCACGGTGGCTTGCTTAGTTATGCCCGACGCCGTGGCCGGCGTGGCAGCGGCACAGCCAGTAAGCGCGGCCAGGGTGGTGAGGGCGAGCAGGGCCGGGCCAACGCGCAGCATTACGGCTGGGCTTTTGGGGTCTCGAGGATGACCATCGTGGACTTGATCACGGCTGTAGCGACCGAGCCTGGTTCAAGGCCCAAGTCGCGAACCGCCTCGGCACTCATGAGCGAGACCACGCGGTGGGGGCCGCACTGCAGATCCACTTGGGCCATGACTCCGTCCATTTGCACCGCAGTCACGATGCCGGTGAAGCGGTTGCGGGCAGAGCGGCGCACGTGGTTGGGATCGTCAACGGGCTTCTCGCGGGCGGCGAATGCGGCCACGTCCACGCCATCCACGAGCAGCCTGCCGGCGTTGTCCGTGATGGTGGGGACGTGCTCGGAATCCATCCAGCGGCGAATCGTGTCGTCGCTCACTCCAAGGAGGCTCGCGGCCTCGGAGACTCGCAAATGCGGCATACCTGCCAGCATAGCGCCGCATCTGCGGCGCGCGGATTGCTAGCGCTTGCGGACCCCAAAGATCGAACGCGAGATCTGGTTGATGAGTTCGCGGCCCGCGCTGCGCGCCAGGGACTTAGCCGTTGACGAGGTGAGCACCTCTTCCACCACGGACTTGTCCTTCCTGCTGCTGCGGCGGGTTGCGGTTTCCGCCTTCGCCGCGGCAGCGTCGGCTTTTGCCTTGGCTTCCGCCGCGGCCTTGTCTGCTGCCGCCTGCTGAGCCGCAGCGTCGGCCGTTTCTACGCGCGTGGCGAGCAGTTCATAGGCGCTTTCACGATCCGTCTCCAAGGCGTACTTGGCCTCGCCCGCACTCGCATTGATGACCGCCGTGATCACCTCGGATGGTGCAATGTCCATGGAACCGCGCGGTGCACGCAGGCGCGTCCAGGCCACCGGCGTAGGCGCGCCTTTCTCGCTCAGCACCGTCACAACGGCCTCGCCCGTGCCAAGCGTGGTCAGCACCTCTTCAAGGTCGTAAGGCGAGTTGGGATACGTGCGAACCGCGGCCTTGAGCGCGGCGGCGTCCTCCGGCGTGAAGGCGCGCAGCGCGTGCTGGACGCGTGAACCCAACTGGCCAAGGACGTCGGCCGGTACGTCTTTGGGGCTTTGCGTGACGAAGAAAATGCCCACTCCCTTTGACCGGATGAGGCGCACGGTTTGGGTTACTTGCGTGAGGAAGTCTTTGGAGGCGTCGGTGAATAGCAAGTGCGCCTCGTCAAAGAAGAACACGAGCTTTGGCTTGTCTACGTCGCCCACCTCGGGAAGGTCCGCGAACAGGTCCGCGAGCAGCCACATGAGGAAGGTGCTGAAGAGCGCGGGGCGGTCTTGCAGGCTGGGGAGTTCGAGCGCGGAGATGGTGCCGCGACCGTCGGCGCCAACCACCAGCAGGTCCTTGGTGTCAAAGGCAGGCTCGCCAAAGAATTCCTCGGCGCCCTGCGCCTCCAGGCCGGATATCTCGCGCAGAATCACGCCCGCCGACGCAGGGGAGACGCCGCCGATGCCCTTCAGTTCATCCTTTCCTTCCGGCGATGTGAGGTATTGGATGACAGCGCGCAGATCCTTGAGGTCAAGCAGCGCTAATTTGTTGGTGTCCGCCCAGTGGAAGATGAGGGAGAGCGAGGATTCCTGGGTGTCGTTGAGGCCCAGCACCTTGCTCATGAGGAGCGGGCCAAAGTCGGTGACAGTGGTGCGGATGGGCACGCCAGAGCCGATGCCGCCAAGGCTGTAGAACTCCAGCGGATACGACGCCGGGGACCAGTCTTGTCCGATGTCCGCCGCGCGCTTGGCAATGAAGTCTTGTGGCTCGCCATCGATCGCCATACCGGTGAGGTCGCCCTTGATGTCCGCAACAAATACGGGCACGCCCGCATCGCTGAGCCCCTCCGCCATGAGCTGCAGGGTGCGGGTCTTTCCCGTGCCGGTGGCGCCGGCTACGAGGCCGTGACGAGTGAGCATTGCGAGCGGGACGCGCACCTGTGCGGACTCCGTTGCCTCCTCGCCCTGCACGAGCGCGCCGAGCGCAAGCGTTGGGGAGTCAAAGGTGTAGCCAGCGGCAACGGTGGCGGCGAATTCGGGTGACAGCGTCTCATCGGTCATGAGGCAAATCTAGTCCGACGGACGCCCGCGTGGCTGGTGGTGCTCCGAGGTACCCACGTACTACAGGGAACCGAACTCAGCCGTTTCCCTCGTCGTGAAGCTCTTCGTACAACTCGTCGTACAGGAGTTTGTGCACGGCCTCGACATTGGGAATGTCGTCGAACTCAAGCGGGTCATCGGACGCCGATTCGATGATGAGCGTGCCGGTCTTGAACATGCGGTCAATGAGCCCGTGCCGGAATTGCACGGAGTTCACACGCGCCATGGGGATGTCGATGCCCTCACGCGTAATGATGCCGGTGCGGAACATGATGCGGCGATCCGTGATGACAAAGTGCGTAGTGAACCAACGGATGAACGGGATGAACCCCCAGATCACGGCGACCACAAGCCAGCCCACGATGATGAGCACTGTTAGCACCGTGCCCCACACACCGTCTTTGTTGGTTGGGTCCAGCACGGCCCACAGCCACACGGCGAGCACCGTGCCAAGGATGAACAGCAAACCGGAACCGATAAGGCGCTTCCAGTGCGGACGCGCGTTGACGATCAGCTTTTCCTCGGCAGCGAGGTGGTCCTGTGGGTAACCCATGGCTGCGAATGTACCAGCGTCCACCCGCGACCGGCGGAGGAGAGCGCCGCCATCCCGTTCACTAGAATGTCATGGTGACTGCAGCCGCCAACGACCCCCACCACCGCGACGACACCGACCGCTACGACTTCCGCGCACTTGAGGCGCGCTGGCTGCCCGTGTGGAATGAGCAGCAGCCCTTTAGGTCGGGCAAAGCGGACGACGCCCGCCCCACCAAGTACGTGCTCGACATGTTCCCGTACCCATCGGGAGATCTGCACATGGGACACGCGGAGGCGTATGCGCTGGGCGATGTGATCTCGCGTTACTGGATTCAGCGCGGCTTCAACGTGCTGCACCCCATCGGCTGGGACAGCTTTGGTCTTCCTGCGGAGAACGCCGCTATCAAGCGCGGCATCGATCCCGCGGGCTGGACTGAGGCAAACATCGCGCAACAGCGCCAGTCGATGGAACGCTACGCGTGCAGCTTTGACTGGGACCGCGTGCTTGCTACCCACCGCCCCGAGTACTACCACTGGAACCAGTGGCTCTTCACGCGCCTCTACGACAAGGGCCTCGCGTACCGCAAGCCATCGATGGTCAATTGGTGTCCCAAGGACCAGACGGTGCTCGCGAATGAGCAGGTCGTTGACGGGCGCTGCGAGCGTTGCGACACACCTGTGACCAAGAAGAAGCTCACCCAGTGGTATTTCAAGGTCACCGACTATGCGGATCGCCTGCTCGACGACCTCGACACCTTGAAGGAAACGTGGCCGTCCAAGGTCATCGCGATGCAGCGCAACTGGATTGGTCGCTCGCAGGGAGCCGACGTCACGTTCCGCATCCTGGGACGTGAAGAGCCCGTGGACATCTACACCACGCGCCCAGACACGCTCTACGGCGCCACCTTCTTTGTGGTCGCGGCAGACAGTGATCTGGCAGCAGAACTGGCGCAAGGGGCCGACGCTGGGGTGCAGGCGGAATTCGAGGCCTACCTTGAGCGCGTCAAGGGCGCGAGCGAGATAGAGCGGCTGGCAACGGACCGTCCCAAGACGGGCGTCTTCCTTGGTCGTTACGCCATCAACCCCGTGAACGGCGTGCAACTGCCCATCTGGGCATCGGATTATGTGCTCGCCGATTACGGCCACGGCGCCATCATGGCCGTGCCGGCGCACGACCAGCGCGACCTCGACTTTGCGCTCGCGATGGGCCTTCACGTGACGCCCGTTGTGGACGTGCGCGGTCCAGACGGCGAGTCGTTGCCGCACCCCGCAGAAAGCGGCGTCGCAACCACGGGCGACGGCGTTCTCATGAACTCGGGCCCCATTGATGGGCTCACCAAGCAGGAGGCGATCCCCGTGATCGTCGCCCTTCTTGAGTCCGACGGCGTTGGCAAGTCCACCGTCAACTATCGGCTTCGCGACTGGTTGATTTCGCGTCAGCGCTATTGGGGCACGCCGATTCCGATTGTCCACTGCGAAGCGTGTGGCGAGGTGCCGGTTCCCGACGATCAGCTCCCCGTGCTGCTGCCGCCAACGGATGGCCTGGATCTCAAGCCCAAGGGTCAGTCGCCGCTCGCCGCCGCAACAGACTGGGTCAACACCACGTGCCCCAACTGCGGTAAGCCGGCCCTGCGGGACACGGACACGATGGACACCTTTGTCGATTCGTCGTGGTACTTCTTGCGTTACTTGTCTCCGGACAAGGCTGACGGTCCCTTCGACGTTGAGCAGGCGAAAAGATGGGCGCCTGTTGACCAATACGTTGGCGGCGTCACGCACGCGATCCTGCACCTCCTCTACGCCCGGTTCATGACCAAGGCCCTGCACGACATGGGCATGGTGGACTTTGAGGAACCCTTCTCAGCACTGCTCAATCAGGGCATGGTGCAGATGGACGGCTCCGCCATGTCCAAGAGTCGCGGCAACCTGGTGGCGTTGAGCGAGCAGCTGGACGAGTTTGGAGTTGACGCCGTGCGCCTCACAATGTCGTTCGCCGGCCCGCCCGAGGACGACATCGACTGGGCCGACGTCTCACCGGGCGCGAGTGCCAAGTTCCTGGCGCGCGCTTGGCGACTCGCGCGTGACGTGAGTTCAGAGGCAGGAGCGGACCCAGCGTCGGGCGATCAGACGTTGCGAGCGGTCACCCACCGCACACTTGCCGATTGCGCGGGGCTCGTGGAGAGTTTCCGCTTCAACGTGGTGGTTGCGCGCGTGATGGAACTTGTCAACGCCACGCGCAAGGCGATCGACACTGGCGTGGGGCCCGCCGATCCTGCAGTGCGGGAGGCCGCCGAGGCGGTGACCGTGCTCCTGAGCCTGTTTGCGCCCTATTGCGCGGAAGACATGTGGGCCATGCTCGGCCATTCGCAAGTGGCGCTCGCCGGCTACCCCAAGTGGGACGAGGCGTTGCTGGTGCAGGAGACCGTGACGTGCGTGGTGCAAGTGCGCGGCAAGGTGCGCGCGCGGCTCGAGGTGCCGCCCGGCATCGACGAGGCGGCGCTGCGCGAGCTCGCGCTTGGCGAACCCAATGTGGTGCGCGCACTCGAGGGCGCGGAAGTACGCACCGTGATTGTGCGCGCGCCTAGCCTCGTCAACGTGGTGCCGGCGTAGCTGCGGCGCCATGAAGGCAACCGTCGCGGTAGTCACCGACTCCGCAGCCTCGCTGCCCGCAGCGCTCGCGCACAAGTGGGGCATCCGCGTGGTGCCACTGCAAGTCATCGTGGACGGGGTGTCCTACTCAGAGGGCGCGGAGATCACCCCCGAGCAGGTCCTGGAGCACCTCGTTGCGGGACGCAACGTCACCACGTCGCAGCCATCAGCGGCGGCTTTTGAGGAGGCCTACGCGGAGGTGGTTGCGGCTGGCGCTACCGCAATTGTGGCGGTGATGATTTCCGGGAAGCTTTCTGGGACCGGCTCAGTTGCGCAGGCGGCGGCGCATGCCGTTGACGTGCCAGTGACGGTGGTTGACAGCAGCACGGTGGCGATGGCTACGGGCTATGCCGCGCTCGCGGCGGCCGCCCTCGCCGCCACGGGCGCTGGGCAAGCAGAGGTGGCTGAAGAGGCGCGCCGCGTGGCCGCGTCCTCCATCTGCATGTTCACGGTGGACACGCTCGAATACCTCAAGCGCGGCGGGCGCGTCAGCCCGGCGGTTGCGGCCGTGGGTCGGGTGTTGGGCGTGCGGCCCCTGCTTGAAGTGGTTGACGGCGAGGTGACTCTCGTGGCGCGAGTGCGCACCACCGCGCGGGCGCGCGCCGCGCTCGTAGCCCGCGTAGACGAGGCAATCGCGGAACGCGCGCATCCCGCGCTCGCAGTCATGGCACTTGGCGATGCTTCGTATGGTGACGACGCCTCCCGTGCGCTCGAGGCCGCACACCCGCAACTGGCGATGACGGTGCGCACGCCCGTCTCCGCGGTGCTGTCCGCGCACGGCGGCCCCGGCGCGCTCGCGGCCGTAGTGGTAGATCTGCCGCCCAACATCCTCTAACGCTGATGTCCCCAGGCAGGCCTGGTGACGCGGCCATCCCCAGGTAGCCACGCACTGGGGTGACGCGCATAGCTTAGGTGCCTAGCGTGGGGCGCGTGACTGACGTTGAACCGCGCTGGAAGGACTCCCTCGCCGCCGCTGCCGCACACGCCTACGAGGCGGCGCACGGTTCCGCGATCCCAGAACAGCGCAGGGGATTACGGCTACGGATGACGTGGCGGCAAGGCCTCGCGGGCGTGGCGCTTGTGGCCCTGCTCACCGGCGCGGCATGGTGGTTTAGTAGGCCCGACGCTGTTCCGGCCACGCCCTTGCCCCTCGCTTCGCTGGGGGCCAGTGGGGCACCCACTGCGACGGTGGTCGTGGATGTGTCGGGGGCGGTGGTGGCTCCTGGGCTCGTGGAGCTCGCGCCCGGCTCGCGCGTGGCCGACGCGCTCGACGCCGCCGGTGGTGCGAGTGCGGACGCCGTGCTCGACGGCCTCAATCTCGCTCGCCACGTCAACGACGGCGAGCAGATCCTGGTGCCGCATGCCGGCGACGCGGAGCATTCGGATGGCGGGCTCATCAACCTGAACCAGGCTGACGCGGAAGCCTTGGAGCAGTTGCCAGGCGTTGGGCCCGTCCTTGCTGCGCGCATCGTCGCTGACCGCGAGGCCAACGGGCCGTTTGCCTCGCTTAAGGACTTGGGGCGTGTTGCCGGGGTTGGCGAGGCCGTAGTGGGGGCGCTTGAGGGCGTCGCCACGGTGTGACCTGAACTCACGTGTCCCCGCATGACGCGCGGCTGGCTCCGGCGGCGGGAGCGGCATGGCTCGCCGCCGCGTGCGTGTGGCTGGGCCGGGGTTGGCTGCCGCTGGCGGGGCTGTGCGCGGTGCTGGGCGTGGGGCTCGTGCGGCGAAGTACTCGCCCAGCGATGGCGCTCGCCTTCGCTGCCGCGCTGGCGGGGGCGCTTGCAGGCTGGGGTGCGGTAGCCGCAGCGGCGCCGGTGCGTGATGCGGTCGGTGGAGCGGCAAGGCTGGTGGCCACAGTGGAGACCGACGCCGCCCCCGGCGTCTCTGGCCCCACCCACGGTCTGTGGCGCGTGGAATTGGCCGTCACGTCAGTGGATGGGATGCCCACTCGCGCGCGAGTGGTGGTGTGGGGAGGGGATCCCTGGCACGCCATGCTGCGGGGCCACCGAGTGGCCGTTGAAGGCACACTCGCGGCCGCGTCGGGCGGCGCCGATGCGCTCATGTGGCGCCCTGACATGGAGGTCATCTCACCCCCTCGGGGTGTGGACGCGGCGGTTGCACGGCTGCGTGGGCAATTCCGGGAGGCGAGCGGTGACCTCCCGGAGCGGCTGCGCCCCCTGACGCGCGGCATGGTCATAGGGGACGACTCTGGAATGGCCCCCGATCAACGCGCGCAGATGTCGCTGGCCGGGCTCACCCACCTCACGGCTGTATCCGGCTCGCACTTTGCGATAGTGCTCGTGGCGATGATGGCCGTGTTGCGGCTGCTGATGCAGTGGCTCCTGGCACTTGGACTGCTGGCCCAGCGGCTCGCGAGGCATTCCCGGCGCGTGGTGGCTTGTGTGATGGGTGCGTCAATGGCACTCCTCGTGTGCGTGGTCTTTCCCCAACCCTCGGTTGTGCGCGCCGCGACCATGACTGCCGTCATCTGCGCGGCGCTGTGGTGGGGCCGGCCAGCCCACGCCCTTCCCGCTCTGTGTGCTGGCATCACGGCCGTTGCCGTGCTTGATCCCCGGCTCGCATGCGAGCCGGGATTCGTGATGTCGGCCGCGGCCGTTGCCGCGATTGCATTGTGGGCGCCCGCGCTCGCGGCCCGCTTTGAGCGCGTGGTGCCCGCGATTGTGGCCCACCCGCTCGCGGTGTGCGTAGCGGCGCAGGCAGCCGTGCTGCCGTTGCTTGCACTCATCGATGGGGGAGTGGGTCCGTGGTCCGTCGCCGCGAACCTGGCGGTGGGCTGGTGCGCGGCACCCGTGACGCTCATTGGCCTGTGCGCGCTGCTCGTGGCGCCGTTGTCCGCGCCCCTTGCGCATCTGCTCGCAAGTGTCGCTGGCTGGTGTGCCTGGCCGGTCGACGCTACGGCGCGTGCCGCGAGCCAACTGCCTGGAGCACAGCTCGTGGTGCCGCCCGGGGCGTGGGGTGCGGCAGCGTCGGCCCTTGCAGTGGCTGTAGTCATAGCCTTGACGTTCGCCGTCAGGCTCCGCCTGGGGTTGCCGGTTTTAGCTGCTCTCCTGGTGCTCGGGGGACTTGCGATACCCCTGGTACCTGCGTTGTTCGCGCACACGGGACCGGGAAATTGGCTTGTGGTGGCGTGCGATGTAGGGCAGGGCGATGGGATGCTGCTGCGCTCGGGGCCGCGCTCGGCCGTGGTGATCGACGTTGGCCCGGAGGGTGGCCCGGCGCCGGCGTGCCTCGCGCGCTACGGCGTGACGCGCATCGACTTGCTCGTCATCACGCATCCGCACGCCGATCACGAGGGGGCCGTGCAGGAGGTGATCGCGCAGGTGCCCGTGACGCAAGTGTGGATCTCGCCCGCAGAACATGAGGAGCCCACCGCGGCCACGCGCGCGTTCGAGGCCGCTGGCGTGCCGATGACCGTGGTGCACACGGGCCAGACGGCCGTGGTTGGTGACGTGCGGGTAGTTGTGCTTGCGCCGGATCGCGACAGCGTTGGAGAAGGGAGCACGGGACTCAACGACGCAAGCGTCGTGACCCTGTCCACCGTTGGTGGGGTGACTGTGCTGGGACTAGGCGATCTTGAACACGAGGGTCAGCGAGCACTCGCCGCACGGCTATCACCCCTGGTAGTCGATGTAGTCAAGGTCCCTCATCACGGTTCCGACCGGCAAGAGGCAGCGCTCGCTCAGCTCATCACCGCGCGAGTTGCGGTGGTGAGTGTTGGCAAGGGAAATACCTACGGCCATCCGGCGCCAGACGCGCTGACGCTGTGGGGTGGGCGCGCGGCCGTCATTCTGCGCACGGACCATTGCGGCGACGTAGTGGTGGTCGCGGGTCCCGCGCTCGCGACCGCGTGTCCCACGGACGTGGCAGGCTAGGCGCATGGCTGTCAAGGCAACCGCTGAACCCACGTGGCACAGGGCCGCGCCCGCTCCCGTTGTGCTCGTGAGCGGCCCTGAAGACGTGCTGGGCGAGCGCGCCATCGAACTCATCTCGCATGCGCTGCGCGATGGCAGTGGCGCGGCCCCTGCGCTGACGCGGCTCGATGCCGCCGGTTATCGCTCCGGGGACCTGCTGGCCGCTACCAGCCCATCGTTGTTCGCAGAGGCGGGACTCGTGGTGGTGGACGGTGCCGAGGCGATGACCGACGCCTTCCTGACTGATTCCCTCGCGTACGTTGCGGCTCCGGATCCCGAGGTAGTGGTGGTGATTCGGCACAAGGGCGGCATGCGCGGCAAGCGGCTCCTCGACGCGCTGCGGTCCGGCCACCCCGAATACACGTGCCCAGCCGTCACGCGAGATGCCGATCTCGCTTCCTTTGTGACGGGCGAGTTCCAGCGCGGCTCGCGCAAGGTCTCCGCCACGGCGGTGCGCGCGCTAGTGGACGCGGTTGGTGCCGACGTCGCGGAACTTGCCGCAGCGTCGGCGCAATTGATGAGCGATGTTGACGGCGCCATCGACGATGAGGCGATTGCGCGCTATTACGGCACGCGCGTCAACGCCACGGGATACGCGGTGGCCGACGCCGCAATCGCCGGGGACTCCACGCGGGCCGTGTCGCTCGCGAGGCACGCGATCGAGACAGGCACCGATCCGGTCCCGCTTATCGCCGCGCTGGCGTCAAAGCTGCGCACGCTCGTCAAGGTTGGCGCGGCTCGCGGGCGCGGCGGCGTGGATCCGCGCGCGCTTGGGCTGGCTCCGTGGCAGGTTGACCGGGCGCGCAAGGAATTGGTGCGGTGGGACGCCAACCGGCTCGCGGCGGCCATTGAGGCCGTTGCGCAGGCCGATGCCGACGTCAAGGGGGCGTCCCGCGCGCCCGCTTTTGCGTTCGAGCGGGTGGTGCGAACGGTCGCCGAGTTGGCCAATTAGGCGGCTTCGTCGCCATCCAGCGAGGGCTCGCTCGCTCCCCGGTCCACGAGGATCGCGGGCTCAAAGGCGTGGCCCTGGAACAGGTCAAAGCCAAGCGCCACACACTCGGCGAGGGCCGCCTGCGTTTCGATGCGCTCCGCCACGAGCGTGGCGCCACCTTGGCGCGCAAGGTCAACGAGGCCAGGTCCGTGGGACTGCAAGTCGCGATAGTCGATCTTCACGAAGTTTGCGAACGGTAACAACTCAATCTGCGAGCGGGTGCCGATGAAGTCGTCGAGCGCAATCCGGAAGCCTTCCTCGCGCAACTCCGTTAGACGCGCTCGCAAGACGTCGTCGGCGAACGCCGATTCCACTACTTCCACCACCACCTTGGACGGATCGCACTGCAAGTCCTGATGCGCCACGAGGTAGGAGCGGGTGAAATTGATGGAGACGGTCTTGTTTGGCGCAATGTCTGGGCCCGGCATGAACGCTGCGGCAATGACATGCTCGGTGGCGCGGTCTTGCTGGCGCTGGTTCCACAGATCTATGCGCAAACCCACCCGGCCCGGAGCGCGAAAGAGCAACTCGTAGGCCACGAGTTTGCGATTGGCAGTGAAGATGCCTTGCCTGCCCACAAGGATGCGGGTCTGTGCGGCGTGCGCGTGTCTGCCCGTGAGGGGCAGATGCCACAAGCGGGGGGCGAGCGCGGAATCCACGGGTGCGAATCTACTGAAAAAGCACAAAATCGCCCCGGAGGCGCGCAAGCGCAACCGGGGCGATTTTCAAGTGCTAGAGAGCAGCGACCTGCTTGGCGAGCGCCGACTTGCGGTTCGCTGCCTGGTTCTGGTGGATGACGCCCTTAGAGGCAGCCTTGTCCAGCTTGACGGAAGCAGACTGCAACGCGGTCTGCGCGGCGGCCTTGTCGCCAGCGGCGATGGCCTCGCGCACCTTGCGGATGTGCGTCTTGAGCTGTGACTTCACAGCAACGTTGCGCTGGCGCGACTTCTCGTTGGTGCCGATGCGCTTGATCTTGGACTTGATGTTTGCCACGTGGATCCTCTGGTGACGAAGGTGAAAACTGCGGACGGTCGCGCGCGGGGCGCGCGCACACGATCGAACAGTCTACCAGTGGTGGAGGTTCGAAAGCGAATGCGAAACCTGCTCAAAAATCTGAGGCGAAACGACGGCTCCCTCGCGCCGGACGGCTCGCGGGTCAACCCGGATGATTCTATCCAGTCTGAGCTCGGAGGGCCTACGCTGCCGGTCCCAGTCACCTACGCCAATGTCGAGCCAGATGTCGCGGCGGCGAGTGTCGCGATCGTGGTCCTTGCTCGTGAGCATGAGGGCGAGGAGCCACTTGTTATCCCGCCCAATCAGCAGCACGGGCCGATCCTTGCCCTTAGTGGCATCCTCCTCGAACGGCACCCAGGTCCACACGATCTCGCCTGGATCGGGCGCGCCGTCCATCTTGGGGTAATACAGCAAAGTGACTTTCCCCTGGTAATCGCCGGGGTAGGGGCTACGTGAGCGCGTGGTCGCGCGGTGCCTGGAGGGAGCCTTGCGCGCGGTGCGGCGTAGCTGGGTGAGCACACCAACGGCCACAATGCCCAGCGCGACTTGCCACCATTCCACGCTCTGGACCCTACCGCGCTAGTGCGCCGGGCGGCCCCGCGAAACTGCGTGCTTAGGACACCACCGCGGCCAGAACGGAATTACCAACCGCAACCGTGCCGTCGGGGTTAAACGAGATCTCTGCTGAAGAGACTGGGTGACCAAACAGGTATCCCTGCCCAAAGCCCCAACCGTGCAGCTTGGCTATGGCGAATTGCGCCTCTGTCTCCACGCCCTCGATGACGCCGTACATTTCGAGGCTGTGCGCGAGTGCGGCAATGGTGGTTGAGATGCGATCGCCTGTGGAGCGGTCGCCAAGCCGCAGGGTGAACTCGCGAGCGAGCTTGAGGCCCGCGACGGGGCTTTGGAGCACGGAAGAAAGCGCGGAGTAGCCCGTTCCAAAGTCATCGAGAATGAGGTCAACGCCAAGCTCGGCGATGCGCCCAAGGTCCGAATGGGCGTCCTGCGTTGCGAGCAACATGCCCGATTCCACAATCTCTAGACCAAGGCGATGAGGCTCAATGCCGGAGTCGCGAAGCGCGGCGACAACGAAGCGTGTAAGGTCCGCAGCGCCAATCTGCCTGGTAGATACGTTGACAAAGACGCGGCCGGCGAACAGGGGATTGGCCGCAATGAAGGCGCACGCCTCGTTGAGCACGTAGGCGCCAAGCGGAACCACGAGGTTTGCCTCTTCGCACACCTCGATGAACTCTTGCGGCAAGAGCAGACCGCGGCTGGGGTGCTGCCAGCGAACGAGCGCCTCGAAGGCCACAACGGCGCGCGAGGAAAGCTCCACGACCGGCTGATAGTGAACAACGAGTTCACCCTCGCGAATCGCGGTGCGAAGCTCGGATTCGATGGAAAGTTTGGACAGCGCGTTGTTGCGAAGCTCAGGGGTGAAGACCTCAACGCGCGCCCGCCCGCCTTGCTTAGCGTTGTAGGCGGCGATGTCGGCATTGCGGATGAGAATCTCGGCGGTGATGCCGGGCTCGGCCATGGCAAGGCCAGCGCTGACGGTGGGGACAACCTCGTGCCCCTCAACCATGAGCGGCACTTGGATCGCCTCCGCAATGGAAGCAAGGAGGCCCTCCGCGGCGGCCAGGTTAGCAATGCTCTCCAACACCACCACAAACTCGTCGCCGCCCAACCGCGCCACGGTGTCGCCCGCGCGCACCGAACCCTGGATGCGTCCCGCGAGTTCCACGAGCAGGGCGTCACCGGCTTCGTGTCCTAAGGAGTCGTTGATGCGCTTGAAGTGATCCATGTCCAAGTAGATGAGCGCCACGGTGGTTCGGCGCTTGGTGTGCACGTCAAGCGCCACGGCAAGGCGATCGAGCAGGAGGGCCCGGTTCGCGAGGCCGGTCAAGTGGTCGTAGAGCGCGCGCCGCTCCAGGAGGTCTTTGGCGCGGCGGATTTCGGTAATGTCCTCCACCTGGATCACGGCGCGCAGCTCGTCTGAATGCGCCGCAGACACCGTGAGTCGTGCCCAAATGACCGCTCCACTGGCATGCATGAGGCGCTTCTGCACCTGGTAAAAGGGCAATTCGCCGGCGTGCAAGGCAGTGCGGAGATCGGCGTCACGAGCTACATCGTCGGAGTGGATGAAGTCGGTGAAGCGCTTGGTCGTGAGGGAACCATCGCTCACGCCCAGCAATTGTGCGAATGCGGAATTGTGCTCCACGATGAGCGAGTTGGCGCCAATGATCGCCATGCCATTGGGCGCGTGAGCAAACATGACGTCGCGCGAGGCGTCGGACAGTGTCACGATGCTCCTTGCCACGGGTCGGGTCCGAATCTCTACTTCTATCGGCACCTTCCCTATGCCTCTAGAGGGACGTACGGCGTGGGACGATAGAGCCCCTAAGTTCGCAGTACTCGAACCCCCGTGCTCACAACCTCAAGGAAGTCCTCTAGCCGTGTCCACCGATTCCCGCATCGAGCCCGCCTCGACCGCGCCGGAGCTGATTCGCAACTTCTGCATCATTGCTCACATCGATCACGGCAAGTCGACGCTCGCAGACCGCATGCTCGGCATCACCGGGGTGGTGAGTGAGCGAGCCGCGCGCGCCCAGTACCTGGACCGCATGGACATTGAACGCGAGCGTGGCATCACCATCAAGTCGCAAGCGGTGCGTATGCCGTGGCTCGTTGATGGCGCGCCGCACGCCCTCAACATGATCGACACCCCTGGGCACGTTGACTTCACGTACGAGGTCTCGCGCTCCCTCGCGGCCTGTGAGGGAGCTGTGCTGCTTGTAGACGCTGCGCAGGGCATCGAGGCGCAGACGCTCGCCAACCTGTATTTGGCCATGGAGAACGACCTCACGATCATTCCCGTTCTCAACAAGATTGACTTGCCGTCCGCTGATCCGGATCGCTACGCCGCGGAGCTCGCGCAACTCATCGGTTGCGACGAGGACGACGTGCTCCGCGTAAGTGGCAAGACGGGTGCCGGCGTGGCGGAGTTGCTTGATCGCGTTGTCCGCGACATCCCGGCCCCCGTTGGCGACCCCACCGCGCCAACCCGCGCCATGATCTTCGATTCCGTCTACGACACCTACCGCGGTGTCATCACCTACGTGCGCGTCATTGACGGGGCGCTCAAGCCACGCGAGAAGATCGCGATGATGTCCACCCTCGCAACCCACGATCTCCTCGAGATTGGCGTCATCAGCCCGGAGCCCACGCCCACCAAGGGGCTGCGCGTTGGCGAGGTTGGCTATCTCATCACGGGTGTGAAGGACGTTCGCCAATCCAAGGTGGGAGACACCGTGACCCTCGCCTCGCGCAGGGCAACCGAGAGTCTGGGCGGCTACCGCGATCCAAAGCCCATGGTCTACTCGGGCCTCTTCCCGCTAGACGGCAGTGACTTCCCGCTGCTGCGCGACGCCCTCGACAAACTGCAATTGAACGACGCTTCGCTCGTCTATGAGCCGGAAAGTTCGGTGGCGCTGGGGTTCGGTTTCCGCTGTGGTTACCTTGGCCTGCTCCACCTCGAGATTGTGCGGGACCGCCTGGAGCGCGAGTTCAACCTCGAGCTCATCTCCACGGCACCTAACGTGGTCTACCAAGTGGAGATGGACGACGGCAAGGTCATCACCGTCACCAACCCCTCGGAGTTCCCAGGCGGCAAGATCAACGCCGTTCGCGAACCCATCGTTAAGGCATCGATCCTGGTGCCCAGCGAGTTCATCGGTACGGTCATGGAATTGTGCCAAGAGCGCCGCGGCACCATGGGCACCATGAATTACCTCAGTGAGACGCGCGTGGAGATGCACTACACGCTGCCGCTCGCCGAGGTGGTCTTTGATTTCTTTGACCAACTCAAGTCCCGCACGCGCGGTTACGGATCGCTCGATTACGAACCCGCTGGCGAGCAGGTTGCGGATCTCGTCAAGGTGGACATCCTGTTGCAGGGCGAGACGGTTGACGCCTTCAGCGCCGTGGTGCACAAGGATGCCGCGTACGCATATGGGCTGTCGATGGTGGGCAAGCTCAAGAACCTCATCGATCGCCAGCAGTTTGAGGTGCCAATCCAGGCCGCCATTGGCGCCCGCATCATTGCGCGCGAGACCATTCGCGCCATCCGCAAGGACGTGCTCGCTAAGTGCTACGGCGGTGACATCTCGCGCAAGCGCAAGCTGCTGGAGAAGCAGAAGGCGGGCAAGAAGCGCATGAAGAACATCGGTTCCGTTGAGGTGCCACCGGAGGCATTCATCGCCGCGCTGAGCACGTCTGACGACGGCTCGGACCAGGCCAAGAAGAAGTAGCGCGGTGCCTCAGGCGGTCTCACGAGACTTCGGCGTCTATGTTCACGTCCCGTTCTGTTCCGTGCGGTGCGGCTATTGCGATTTCAATACCTACGCGCCGGGCGAGCTTGGCGGCGCAACCCCCGCTGGTTACGTTGACGCCGCGCTCGCGGAGATGGCGCTGGCTGGGCGGGAATTAGGGTCCGACGCTAAGCCGGCTTCCACCGTTTTCTTTGGTGGGGGAACGCCCACTTTGCTCCCGGCCCACGCTCTGGTCAGGCTGCTGCACGGTGTGCGGGAGGTCTGGGGCTTGGTTCCTGGCGCGGAAGTCACTACGGAAGCCAACCCAGACTCGGTGACCCGGGAGACCTTCGCAACCCTCGCGTCGGCCGGGTTTACGAGGGTGTCTCTTGGCATGCAATCTGCCGTGCCGCACGTACTTTCCACGCTGGAGCGCACGCACAATCCGCAGAACGTGGCGCGGGCCGTGGAGTGGGCGCACGAGGCGGGGCTCGCCACGAGTGTTGACCTCATCTACGGTACGCCGGGGGAGTCGCTTGCCGATTGGGAGGCGAGCCTGGACGCGGCGATTGCCCTGGCACCTGGCCATATCAGCGCGTACGCGCTCGTGATAGAGCCGGGAACTCGCATGGGCGTGCAATTGCGCCGTGGAGAGATTGCGGCCACGGATCCGGACACGCAAGCAGACATGTACGAGATGGCCGATGCGAGACTCGCCGCCGCGGGCTACGCATGGTACGAGGTCTCCAACTGGTCGCGCACCCCTGCCGAGCGGTGCCGCCACAACATTGCGTATTGGACCAGCCAGGACTGGTGGGGGGTTGGACCGGGCGCCCATTCGTACTTGGGGCCCACGCAGGAGCGCGAGGCGCGCCGATGGTGGAACGTGAAGCATCCGCGTGCGTACGCGGACCGGCTCTCTGCTGGCGAGAGTCCCGCGGCCCAGACGGAACCACTCAGTGCGGAGGATCTGGCGCTGGAATCCGTGATGTTACGCGTGCGGCTTGCGGACGGCATGCCTTTGACGGAACTGCGTGCGGCACCTGCGGCCGTGGCGGCGCTCATTGCCGATGGACTCATCGACGGCGCTGCGGCCATAGGCGGGACCCTGGTTCTTACGCTGCGCGGGCGGCTCTTGGCCGACCACGTGGTGCGCGAACTGACCTAGTCCGCGGCCGCTACTTGATGAAACGGATCATGAGCGGGATGCGGTAGTACTCGCCCCTGTTAGCCGCCACTGCCGCGATGATCGAGACCACGAATGCGTAAATCCCATACGCCGCGATGGCCGGGATCAGCACAATCGCGCCAATTCCAAAGGTTATGAGAACCCCCACGAAGACCGCGATGCCGAACAGCAGCATCGTGATGGCAAAGTTGACTTGCTGTTTGCCATGGAAGTCAATGAGGGCACTGCGCTCGCGGAAGATGAGCCACACCACCAGGATGGCAACGATGCCAAGGGTGCCGCCCGTCAGGACCGCGCCCGCTACGGCCGCCACGTTGATGAGCATGGCCCACATGCGAGCGTCGGCTTCGAGCATGGGGGCAGGCTGGTACACGACGGGTGCGCTCTGAGGCGTTTGTTGTTCGGTCACTCACTCACTGTGGCAGAAATGACGAAGCCCCGAAATCCGGTAACAACCGGATTTCGGGGCTCGCGCGTCAGGGAAGACCCTGATTACTTCACCAAGTTCACGTTGAACGGGTACTTGTAGGACTCGCCCTTGCTCGCTTTGTTCCAGCCCTGGATGCCAAAGATGATGGCGCATGCGAGTGCTGCAACCCAAAGGAGCCATCCCAGGACGGGGATGACCACCAGGACGTACGCGATGGACACCAAGATGCCAAAGTTGAGTGCCTTCTTGCCTTCGGCGTCCACGAATGCGCTCTGGTCCTTGCCTATGAGCCAAACTATCAATGGTCCAAGGAACCCAGTGAAGAGCAGGGCGTGTGCAAGGCCCGCCATCGTGTTGGGGTTCTGCGGGGCGGGCTGCCCAGCGGGCTCGGCGGGCGGCGGCGGGGGTGGTGGTGGCATGTCACTCATGTGGGTTCCTCACTCTGTATCTGGACGGATGCAACGTTGGGACGTTCGCATGCGCGCTTCCGGGACAGAACGCAACGGTGCGGACGACCAACGCGCCCAATGTAGCGACATTCGCCAGTTGCGTACATTCGTAAACCCCTCCCGCGCGTCGCAACCCGGGAACACGTCACCCGTCGGGGTTCACCACGCGCAGCTGGAAGGGATATGACGTGGGAGCTCCACGCCGCACGCGCCGGTACGCGTGGATGCACAGAAACACGGCTACGACCACGATCGCCACCTGCGCGAGCCTGCCAACGAAGCCAATGAACGGCACGAACAGCTCCACCAGGGTTGCCACAACGAACGCCGCGAGGAAGGCCATGCCCGCATTTGTGGCCTTGCCTGCCTCGCGCGTAACGAAGGGGTCGTCCGAGCGCCGCGACAGCCAAACCAACCACGGAACTACTGGGCCGATCATGGCGCCAAGGTGGGCGATTCCGGCGAGGCCGGTGTCGGGGCCGTCTATGGGCGAGTAACTCATGCACACACGCTAGCGGGGCTTGGCCAACGCACCGGTAGAATTGGCACTCACGTACGCCGAGTGCTAACCAGGAGTCCCGATGACCCAAGATCGCCGCCAGGCTGTTCTGCGCGCCATCGTTGAGGGCTACGTGGCCACCTCGGAACCCGTGGGTTCCAAAGCGCTCGCCACCCACCACGGCATCACCGTCTCGCCCGCGACCATCCGCAACGACATGGCATCCCTCGAAGACGAGGGCCTCATCACGCAGCCTCACACCTCCGCGGGCCGCATCCCCACGGACAAGGGGTATCGCGCGTTCGTTGATCATCTGACCGCAGCGCAGCTTGCCGAGCCGCAGCGCCGCGCCATTTCCGCATTTCTCGCGGATGCCGTGGATCTCAACGATGTTGTGGAGCGCTCGGTTCGCCTCCTCAGTCAACTGACGCGCCAGGTTGCGGTGGTGCAGTACCCGTCCTTGCGCGAGGCCGCGGTGCGGCGCGTTGAACTGGTGCGGATTGGCCTTGATCGTGCGCTCGTTGTGGTGGTGTCTGCCGACGCGCGAGTGGAACAGCAAACCGTGCCATTGGGCGACACCCCGGCGGACGACGTCTTTGAGCGGGTGGCGCTGGAACTCAATGAACAGGCCGCCGGCCAGCGTCCGGCTGCGCTCGCGGATGCGCTTGACGCATGGGCAGCGCGGCCAGACCAGGTGCCGTGGGCGCGCGAAGTGGCCCACGCTGTGGTTGGCGCCGCACGCGGTGGCACCGTGGAGCGGGTGGTGTTTGCAGGAACATCGCACCTGGCAGGGGGCGGTTTTGAGCCCGACGCCATGGGGGCAGTGCTCGACGCTCTCGAGGAGCAAGTGGTACTGCTTAAGCTCTTGCACGAGATGGGCGCAGATTCCGGCGAGGTCTCGGTTCGCATTGGCACGGAGACGCACACGGAGTCGTTGCGAGGCGCCTCGGTGGTGGCGAGTGTCTACGGTCCCGGCGCTCTCTCGCTCGTTGGTTCATTGGGGCCAACGCGTATGGACTACCCGGGCACGATGGCCGCAGTCCGCGCCGTGGCCCGCTACCTTTCCAAGGCCGTGGAGGCCTGATTCGGATGACGATCGCAGTGGAGATGATGGAGTGAAGGATTACTACGGGACGCTTGGCGTCTCCCGCACCGCGTCCGCGGCGGAGATTAAGAAGGCGTACCGCAAGCTCGCGCGCGAGCACCATCCCGACGTTGCTGGCCCCGACGGCGAGGAGCATTTCAAAGAAGTGGCCGCGGCCTACGAGGTCCTCGGCAACGACGACAAGCGTGCCCAATACGACAGCGGCGTGGACCCGCGAGCGGCGGGCGGGGCGCAGGGCGGGGCGCAGGGCTTTGGCTTTGAAGACATCTTCCAGACGTTCTTTGGCGGCGGGCAGCAGCGGCGCGGGCCGGCCTCACGCGTGCAGCGTGGCGGCGACACTCTCGTACATGAAGAGGTCACCCTCGAGGAGGCGGTCTTTGGCGTAACACGCCAATTCTCGGTAGACCTCGCGGACGCGTGCCCAACGTGCCATGGCACGTGTTGCGCACCCGGAACATCTCCGCGCACGTGCCGTCAGTGCAACGGCACCGGCTCCCTGCAGCGCGTTGCCCGCTCGCTGCTCGGCAACGTCATGACCACTTCGCCGTGCCCAACGTGTGGAGGCTTCGGCACCACCATTGACTCGCCGTGCACCGAATGCTCGGGCCGCGGCCGCACTCACTCGCGTCACACGATGTCCGTTGACATCCCGTCAGGCGTGGAGACCGGCACGCGCATCCGCATGCCCCAGGTTGGCGACGCGGGCATCGCGGGCGGCCCCAAGGGCGATCTGTACGTGGAAATCCGGCAAAAGGATCACAATACGTTTGAGCGCCGCGGGGATGACCTCCACTGCACGCTGGGGGTGCCCATGACCGCGGCCGCGCTCGGCACCGTCCTCACGCTGCCCACGTTCGACGGCGAGCAAGCCGTTGACGTGAAGCCCGGTACCCACTCCGGCACCACGGTGCGGCTCAAGGGGCTTGGCGTTGGGCGATTGCAGCGTCCCGGGCGTGGCGATCTGTGGGTTCACCTCGACGTCTTGACGCCCACCGAGCTCTCCGACGAGCAGGAAGAGCTGCTTCGCCAGCTTGCCGTGTTGCGTGGCGAGGAAATGCCACAGGCCAACCTCACGCCTATTGGGCACGGAGTATTCGCGCGGCTGCGTGACGCGTTCATGGGTCGCTGAGTGAGCGCGCCCGTCTTTATCTCCCCAGAGGTGACCCACGCGGTGGTTGGCTCCGTCATCGCGCTCACCGGGGCGGAGGCGCGGCACGCGGGCACGGTGCAGCGCCGCGCGGTGGGAGAGCGCATCGACCTCGTTGATGGGAACGGGCGGCGCGCCAGCTGCCGCATCGTGTTGGTAAGCGAGGGTCGTGTGGACGCTGAAGTTGAAGCCGTGAGCACGGACGCGGACCCAGCGGTGACGCTCGTTCAGGCGCTTGCCAAGGGCGGCCGCGACGAGCAGGCCGTTGAGACCGCGGTGGAGTTGGGCGTCACGTCCGTCACTCCTTGGGCCGCGGAGCGCTCCATCGTGCAGTGGCGCGGGCCAAAGGCTGACAAGGCGCTCGCGCAATGGCGGTCGCTATGCGCAGCCGCCGCCAAGCAAAGCCGCCGCGCGCTCGTTCCGCACGTGAATCCCCTGGTAACCACGCGAGAGCTGGTGCGTCAGACGGAGGCGGCCGTGGCGTCGGGAGTGCGAGTTTTAGTGCTCCACGAGGAGGCGACAGCGGCGCTCGCCTCGCTCGCATGGCAAGCCTCAGACCAGGCGGTGTGGCTCGTGGTGGGACCAGAGGGCGGCATCTCTGAGGGCGAACTTGCCGCCCTGAGCGGCGTCGGAGCGGAGGCCGTGAGGCTGGGCCAGCACGTCCTGCGCGCGTCTAGTGCAGGTCCCGCAGCGATTGCGGCACTCGCGGCTGCGCGCGGTACCTGGAACTAGATCTTGACCGGGAAGGTCGCCATGATGATGACCCCAGCCACGGCCACCACGCCCGCAAGGGTCAGCAGCGCACGCTGAGCCCAGATTGGCCCACGGCGCTGCGAGACGGCACCGAGGAACAGGACCAATGCGAACATCACTGTGAGCAGCGAGTAGTTGTCGCCACGCTGATTGTTGACGAGCGCCTGGGCGTACGCATCGTCCGCCTTCTTGGTCAGAGCTGCGGTCTTGTCGGTGCCAGCCGGAACGTACTCGTCAAGGCCAAAGGGGGTGCGCGTCTTGCCATCCCACGCGGCGAACGCAACGTCGAGTTCATCAGAGAAGACGCCTTGCAAATACGTGGCTAGTTCCTCGTCGCCACTGTGCTTGGCCACGAGCCACTGTGCGAACACCATCGCGTCCAGCTGGAACGCGTCGCGCGAGGCCGAACTCGCGTCCGTGGCTTGCACCCTGTTGCTCGATGCTTGGCTGAACGAGATCGACATCTCGCCGCCCCACTTGGAGGATTCGAAGCCGCACCAGGCAGTCATCACTGCAACAAGTGACAGCAAAACCACGGCCACAATCTCGTCCCACTGCCGCGGTGTTCGCGTGGGAACGGCGCTTTCTTCAGTCGACATGCGGCCTCCAATGATGTTGGTCGCGATTCTAGCGATGGCGAGGCAGCGGCCTCGCGCAGTGGAGGCACGGAGCCACGCGGCACCGCATAGGCTGGACACATGACGGATTGCATCTTCTGCGCCATCGTTGAGGGCGATATTCCTGCCGACGTAGTGGTGCGCACCGAAAACGTGATCGCGTTTCGCGATATCGCGCCAAAGGCACCCGTGCACGTCATCGTCACGCCCACGCTGCACGTGCCGAACGTCGCAGCGCTGGCCGCAGCGGCACCGCAGGTTTTGGCAGAGATGGCGCTCGTTGCGCAGCAGGTCGCTGATGCCGAATGCGGCGGCGAGTTCCGCTGGATCTTCAACACGGGCGCGCGCGCCGGACAAACCGTCTTTCACGTTCACGGCCACGTCATGAACTCCGGCTCGCTTGGGTGGGAAGCGTGAGCATCTCGCGCGTAGTGGTGGTTGACGACCCCTCTCTGATGTCACAACTGGTTGGAGCTGGCGACGGTGTCATTCGCGAACTTGAGCGCGCTTTTCCGCAGATCGACGTGCACGTGCGGGGCAACCATCTCACCTTGACCGGCGAGCAGGAGGAGGTTGAAGCCGCGGCCACCGCTTTTGAAGAGTTGCGCGCAATTCTCGCCGCGGGCGTACCCCTTACGCCCGACGTTGCACGCGAGTCCGCGCGCATGCTTCGCTCGGTAGGTGGTGCACAGGGCGCGGACGAACGGCCCGTAGCCGTGCTGTCCCGCTCCATTCTGTCCACGCGCGGGCGCACCATTCGCCCAAAGACGCAGAATCAAGCCACCTACGTCAACGCCATCGAGGCGCACACCATCACGTTTGGCATTGGACCGGCAGGTACGGGCAAGACGTACCTCGCGATGGCGCAGGCCGTTGCCGCGCTGCAGGCCAAGCGCGTCTCGCGCATCGTGTTGACGCGCCCGGCCGTGGAGGCAGGGGAGCGGCTGGGATTCCTGCCGGGCTCGCTCTCTGAGAAGGTGGACCCCTACTTGCGGCCGCTCTACGACGCGCTCCACGACATGGTGGATCCCGAGTCCATCCCCAAACTCATGGAGGCGGGCACCATCGAGGTGGCGCCACTCGCCTACATGCGCGGCCGCACGCTCAATGACGCCTTCATCATTCTTGACGAGGCACAGAACACCACGCGCGAGCAGATGAAGATGTTCCTCACGCGACTGGGCTTTGGAGCCACGATGGTGGTCACCGGCGACATCACCCAGGTGGATCTGCCTGGCACAACGCAATCCGGCTTGCGCGCGGCGCGAGATATTTTGGCTGGCGTGGAAGACATCGCTTTCTGCGAGTTGGGCGCGGAGGACGTGGTCCGCCATCGGCTCGTGAGCGACATCGTTACCGCGTATGCCAAAGACGATGAGGCCAGGGGCAGCCGTGCGCTTGACGGGCAACAGCGTCGACTAGGCGCACGCGAGGAGACCGCACGTGATTGACGTCAACAACGAAACCGACGCCGCCATTGACGAGGTGGAATTCGCGGAACTCGCGCAGTACGTGCTCCGCGAGATGCACATCGCGGACGGCGCGGAGCTCGCGATTCTGTTCGTAGACGAGCCCGCTATGGAGCAGCTGCACATCCAGTGGATGGACGAGCCCGGTCCCACGGATGTGTTGAGTTTCCCCATGGACGAGTTGCGGCCGGGCACCTCAGGGGCGCCAACTCCCGCGGGACTGCTGGGAGACATTGTGGTGTGCCCATCGGTGGCGGCGCGGCAAGCCAAGACGGCCGGCCACTCCGCGGAGGAGGAGATGCTGCTCCTCACTACCCACGGGCTGTTGCACCTATTGGGTTACGACCATGCGGAGCCGGAGGAGGAGAAGGAGATGTTCGCCCTTCAGCGGCGCCTGCTGCTGACCTTCCTCGCCAACCGATGACCGGCACCGACGTCACGATCCTTGTCGCCGTTGGCGTCCTTGCTCTGCTTGGCGCCGGGTCATTGCACGCGTTGGTTGCGGCGTTTGAACAGCTTCCGTATGCGGATGAGCGCCGCCTGTCCCTAGGAGTGAGGCCCGACGGTCGCCCTACCGCGGCAGCTCGGCTCGCCGCTTCTCCTGGAGACACGGACAACTCTGCCTCGGTGGCGTACGCGATCCTCGAGGCGCTCGGCATTGTGTGTTGGACCTTGCTGGCGGTTGGCTTGGGTCAAGCGCTCGATTGGCCAGGTTGGCTATTTGCGCTGGTTGCCGCCGTAGTTGGCGCGGCGCTATCGGTGCTGGTAGTGCGCGCATTGCCGCGTTCGCTTGCACGCTCCTACCCCGAGGCCACGGTGCGCGGCGTAGCGCCCCTTGCTCGCCTGCTCATTGTGCTCACTACCCCCGTGCGGGCAGTGGTGCCGGCCCTGCGTGCTCCCGCTCTGACAGAGACGGAAGACCTCGTTGACCGCGCTCACGAGACGCTCGAGGAAGAGGACGTGGAACTGGTGCGCGGCGTGGTCACGCTGGGGGACACGCTCACGCGCGAGGTGATGGTTCCGCGCACGGACATGATCGTGATTCAGCGCGGAACCACGTTGCGCAAAGCGCTGTCGCTGTTCCTGCGTTCGGGGTTCTCGCGAGTCCCCGTGGTTGCGGGAGACGTGGATGACGTTGTGGGCGTGCTGTATTTCAAGGACGTGGTGAGGGCCACCTGGGACTCCGAAGGTGCGCTTGACACGGCAGTGGACGAGCACGTGCGGGAGCCGTCCTTTGTGCCCGAGTCCCTCGCCGTTGACGACCTCCTGCGCCGCATGCAGGAAGACGTCTTCCATATGGCGATAGTCGTCGACGAGTACGGCGGCGTGGCGGGGCTCGTCACCATCGAGGATGCCCTCGAGGAGATCGTTGGCGAACTCACGGATGAGCACGACCGCGCGGAGCCCGAGCCTGAGGCGCTTGCGGCTGGGGGATACAGGGTTCCAGCTCGCATGCCGCTCGACGAGCTTGGCGAGCTGTTTGAGATCGAGTTGGATGACGACGATGTGGACACCGTTGCGGGCCTACTGTCCAAAGCGCTGGGCCGAGTGCCAATCCCCGGTGCCACAGCGTCGGCCCGTGGTTTGGTGCTCAGCGCCGACCGATTTGAGGGGCGCCGCCGCCGGCTGAGCTCCGTAATAGTGCGTCTCGAGGAGGCCACCGATGGCTGAGCACCGCTCAGGATTCACGTGTTTTGTGGGGCGCCCCAACGCGGGCAAGTCCACGCTCATGAACGCGCTCGTTGGCGAGAAGGTGGCGATCATGTCGTCGCGCCCGCAAACCACGCGCCGCGCCATTCGCGGGATTGTCACGCGGGACGACGCCCAGCTCGTCATTGTGGACACTCCAGGGCTGCACCGCCCGCGAACGCTGCTTGGCGAGCGGCTCAATGACCTGGTGCGGGAGACGTTTGCGTCCGTTGACGTGATTGGATTCTGCCTCCCGGCGGACGAGAAGATCGGCCCCGGCGACCAGTGGATCGCACGCGAACTCGCGGACGCCAAGGCGCCCGTGGTCGCGATTGTCACCAAGGTGGACAAGGTGTCACGGGATCGCGTCGCGGAGCACCTCATGGCTGTGTCGCAGTTGGGTGAGTTCATCGACATAGTTCCCGTCTCGTCTGTCAAAGACGTGCAGATGGACGTGCTGCTTGACGTGCTCATTTCCCACCTGCCGGTTGGCCCTGAGCTCTACCCAGCTGGAGAACTCACGGACGAGCCCGAGGACGTACGCATCGCCGAATTCATCCGCGAGGCGGCACTCGAGGGCGTGCGAGACGAGCTGCCCCACTCCATCGCGGTGGTGGTCGAGGAGATTTCAGAACGCGATCAGGACCCCGACGACCCCCGCGTGCCCATCCTCGAGATTCAGGCGCAGCTGTACGTGGAGCGCGACTCCCAGAAGGGCATCATCATCGGTCACGCCGGCTCGCGATTGCGCGATGTTGGGGCCACGGCACGCGCGGACATTGAGCGTTTGCTTGGGCGCCGGGTGTTCCTTGACCTGCACGTGAAGGTTGCGAAGGACTGGCAGCGAGACCCCAAGCAGCTGGGGAGGCTTGGGTTCTAAGCGCCGCGAGGGAGGGTGACCGCAGCGGCCGCTTCCGGTATGGTGGCCGCATGCGTTCACTCTCGCTTCTCCTTCTGTGCCGCGACGGGGCCTAACAAGGCCGGATCCTCGTCGCGGTGGTTGGTGTGCCGGCTCATAGTTCGTAGACATAGCAGCCAGAGCAACCAGAGGACATTGAGATGAACCCCACGTATTACACGGGCGGCGAGCAGCGCCCCTCGGCCATGCCCATCAGCAGGTACCAGCCCTTTCACGAACAGTTCCAGGTGGAGCTGCCGGACCGCACGTGGCCAAACAAGCGCATAACAGCAGCCCCACGCTGGTGCGCGGTTGACCTCCGCGATGGCAACCAGGCGCTGATTGAGCCCATGAACGCCGAGCGCAAGATGCGTATGTTCGAGCTCCTGGTGCGCATGGGCTACAAGGAGATCGAGGTGGGCTTCCCCTCGGCGAGCCAAACCGACTTTGACTTTGTGCGGCTGCTGATCGATGAGGACCGCATTCCTGAGGACGTGACCATCCAGGTGCTGACGCAGGCTAGGGAGCACCTCATCGAGCGCACCTATGACTCGCTCAAGGGCGCCAAGAACGCGATTGTGCACCTGTACAACTCCACGTCGATCCTGCAGCGCGAGGTGGTGTTCCGCGCAAACCAAGACGAGATCCTCGACATCGCCACCCACGGCGCCATGCTGTGCCAAAAGTACGAGGACAACGTCCCTGGTACCAATGTGTTTTACGAGTACAGCCCCGAGTCTTATACGGGCACGGAACTCGAGTACGCGGTGCGGGTGTGCAACGCGGTGATGGACGTATGGAAGCCAACATCAGACCGCAAGGTGGTCATCAACCTGCCGGCCACCGTGGAGATGGCGACACCCAACGTGTACGCAGATTCAATCGAGTGGATGAACCGTCGGCTGGACTACCGCGACGCGCTCGCGCTGAGCCTGCACCCGCACAACGACCGCGGCACCGCCGTTGCCGCAGCCGAGCTGGGGTACCTGGCCGGCGCGGACCGCATCGAGGGTTGCCTCTTTGGCAATGGCGAGCGGACGGGCAACGTTGACCTCGTCACGCTCGGCATGAACCTGTTCAGCCAGGGAATTGACCCGCAGATCGACTTCCGCGACATGGACGAGATTCGCCGCACCGTGGAGTACTGCAATCAGCTTGACGTCCACCCGCGCCATCCGTGGGGCGGCGACCTGGTCTTTACCGCGTTCAGTGGCTCCCACCAAGACGCCATCAAGAAGGGCCTCGAGGCGATGCAGGCACGCGCGGATCGCGACGGCGTTAGTGTCGACGACCTGGCCTGGGCGGTGCCGTACCTGCCCATTGATCCGCGCGACGTTGGGCGTTCGTACGAGGCCGTGATCCGCGTCAACAGCCAATCGGGCAAGGGCGGCGTGGCCTACCTGCTCAAGACGGAGCGCCAATTGGACCTCCCGCGGCGCCTGCAAATTGAGTTCTCGCGAGTGGTGCAGCGCGAGGCGGACGCCTCTGGCGTGGAGATGACGGCGGGCGACCTGTGGCGCGCTTTTGAGGACGAATACCTCCCCGCGAGCGAGAGTGAGAACAAGTGGGGTCGGTTCGCACTTCTTGGCACGCGGGCAACATCGTCCGACGCCGGGCCAGACACCCTCTCTGCGGACATTTCTGATCGTGGCGAGTTGGTGACGGTTGAGGGTTCCGGCAACGGGCCGGTTGCGGCTTTCGTGGCCGCTTTGAAGACCCGTGGCGCTCGCGTAGAGGTTCTCGACTACCACGAGCACGCCATGAGCGGTGGCGGCGACGCCATGGCCGCGGCCTATGTGGAATGCCAGATCGACGACGAGATCTTGTGGGGTGTTGGCATCGACGCCTCGATCACCACGGCAACACTCAAGGCGATCATCTCGGCGGTGAACCGCGCCGCTCGCTAGGCTCACACCATGACTCCAGGTAACGAGGCCGGTTCCAAGAACCCCATGCGCCTCGCGGTGCTTTTGTCCATGGCGATGTTTGTGCTCGTTGTTGACACGTCGATCATGAACGTGTCCATCAGCGCGGTGGTCCACGACCTGGATACGACGGTGAGCAAGGTGCAGTCGGCCATTGCCCTCGAGGCGCTGGTCTCTGCCGCCTTCATTCTCATTGGCGGCAAGATCGGCGACCTCTTTGGCCGCAAGCGCGCATACGCGCTGGGCCTCACGGGCTATGCGATCGGCGCCATTGCCATGACGCTGACGCACTCGGTGACCACGATCGTCATCTTCTGGGCCATCATCGGTGGCCTTGGCGCGTCGCTCCTCCTGCCGTCAATGCAGTCGCTCATCCACGGCAATTTCAGCGGCGACATGCAGCGCAAGGTGTATGCCCTCGTAGGTGCGGCGGCTGCGGTGGCCGCGGCCGTGGGGCCCTTGCTCGGCGGCTTCCTCACCACGTTCCTGTCATGGCGCATCGCGTTCCTCCTTGAGGCCGTAATCATCGGCGTTGTGCTCTTGGGGCTGGGACTCGTCAAGGACGTGCCGTTCACGGGAGAGCGCAAGATCGATCCAGTTGGTGCGGGCCTCTCGGTGTTCGGCATGGGCGGCATCGTGCTCGGCGTGCTCGTTTGGCAAGAGGGCGGCGAGGCCGTTGGTGCACTCATCGCGGTTGGCGCCTTCGCCATGGCGGGCTTGTTCCTGTGGCTCCGTCACGCCAAGCGCAAGGCCAAGCCCATGCTCATCGATCCCGAGCTCTTTGCCTCTCCGCAATTCCGGCTAGGTATCACTCAGCAGATGATGCAGCAGATCGCGCTCGGCGGCATCATGATTGTGTTGCCTATCTACTTGCAGATGGTCCACGAATACAACGCCATGCAGGCTGGGCTTTCGCTCGCTCCGCTGTCCCTGAGCATGTTCGTCGTTGCGCTCATCGCGGGCCGCAAGGCGGGCAACATCCGCCCAAGCACCCTCATTCGCTGGGGTTTCCTCCTGCTCGTGGTTGGCGTTGGCATCATCATTCCGCTCGTGCCACGGGCCGACGGCGGGCTCGCCTTGGCAATTCCACTCATGATTGCGGGTTGCGGCTTGGGTCTGCTGGTCTCACAGCTGAACAACTACACGCTGGCGCCGATGTCCGAGGAGAGGGTGTCTGAAGCGGCTGGCGTGAACTCCGCTGCCGGTTCGTTCGGTCTCTCCTTTGGCCTGGCAGTAGTGGGCGCCGTGATGCTGGCTACCCTCGCCGGGGCATTCACGAACCTCTCGAACAACAGCGATGTCCTCGCGAGCGACGACAAGGTGATCGTTGCCGACGCCCTCGAGAGCAATGCCCAAGTGATGACCAACACGCAACTTGAGGACTTGCTCTCAGGCCAGCCAGAGGAGGTCCAGACCGAGATCATCGCGATCAACACGGACGCTCGCCACACCGCGCTTCAGATTGCGCTGCTCATCCCCGTGCTCGTTGGCCTCTTTGGTCTGTTCAACTCGTTCCGCATGGCACGGCTGCCCGATCTTGGGCCATCCCCGGAGCATCCTGGCCTCATCGTTGGGTGATGCGCGCTCTCGCCCGTTAGCAGTGAACGGCAGGGCCTTCGCCAACCCTGGCGTCGGTCGCATGGAATGCCCGCGCAAGCGGCGACAATGGCACTGTGCCCCTGTACCGAGACGACGCGATTGTGCTGCGCACCCACAAGTTGGGTGAGGCCGACCGCATCGTCACGATGCTCACCAAGAACCATGGCAAAGTGCGCGCGGTTGCGAAGGGCGTGCGGCGAACTACCAGCAGGATTGGTGCCCGCATGGAGCCGTTCATGCTCGCTGATGTCCAGCTTTATGAGGGCCGCAATCTTGACATCGTGAGCCAAGTGGAGATGCGCGAACCTTACGCGCGGCGCATCGCTGCCGACTATGCACTGTTCACCGCCGCCACCGCGATGGTGGAGACGGCAGACAAGTTGGTTGATCACGAGAAGGAGCCCGCGCTGCAGCAGTACCGGCTGTTGCACGGCGCATTGGGCGCGCTCAGCAGACGTGAGCACGATCCCGGCAGCCTGTTGGATTCATTCCTGTTGCGCTCGCTCGCGATTGCAGGCTACGCCCCGAGTTTTGGTGACTGTGCCGTATGCGGAAAGGCCGGTCCGCACAGGGCTTTCGCGATCGCCGAGGGTGGCGCGGTGTGTGAGGACTGCAGGCCTGCGGGCGCCGCCGCGCCCGCCCCGGAAACGTTCGCCCTGCTCGCGGCCCTGCTGGAGGGCGATTGGAGCATTGCGGACGCCGCGGAGCCCCGCGCGCGCAGAGACAGCGCGGGGATCGTTGCCGCGTACACGCAGTTCCACCTGGAACGCAAGGTTCGCAGCCTCCCGCTCGTGGACCGTGACTCGTAACCGTGGCTCCCAACGCGCGCGGAGGCGAGGCGAGACGTGGCGATAGGCTGGCGCCCGTGACGCCTGCACCGCCGCCAGCCCACCCGTCGGGCGCTAAACCGCCTGCTGTGCCAAAGAGCGCGGTGCCCAAGCATGTTGCCATCGTCATGGACGGCAATGGGCGTTGGGCCAAGCAACGCGGGCTGCCGCGCACGGAGGGTCACACCAGGGGAGAGGCCGCGTTGCTCGACGTGGTCGCGGGAGCCATCGAAATTGGCGTCACACACGTCAGCGCGTATGCGTTCAGCACCGAGAACTGGAAGCGCAGCCCGGACGAGGTGCGCTTTCTCATGGGGTTCAATCGCGACGTCATCAGGCGGCGACGCGACGAAATGAATGAGTGGGGCGTGCGCGTGCGGTGGGCTGGGCGCAGGCCAAAACTGTGGAAGTCCGTGATTGACGAGCTTGAAGCAGCGGAGCAGCTCACCGCCGGTAACAAGGTGCTGACCCTCACCATGTGCGTGAATTACGGCGGCCGCGCGGAGATAGCTGACGCCGCTCGCGCCATCGCCGAAGGCGTCGCGGCGGGCACCGTGGACCCGGCGAAGGTCACGGAAAAGACGTTCGCGCGCTACCTCGACGAGCCCCACATGCCTGATGTTGACCTGTTTTGGCGCTCAAGCGGCGAGCAGCGCTCGTCCAACTTTCTGCCGTGGCAAGCCGCGTACGCCGAGTACGTCTTCAGCGACGTGCTGTGGCCGGACGTGGACCGCACGCACCTGTGGGCGGCAATCGAGGAATATGCCCTACGCTCGCGCAGGTTTGGCACTGCATAGCCAGTTGCTCGTTGCCTAGGTGCGAGCCGCTTGGCATTGCGCGCACAGTCCCGTGAGTTCCACGGTGTGCGCGATGTCCGTGTAGCCGTAGCGGGCGCCAACGGCGGCCGCCCATGCCTCAACCGCGGGGGCGTCCAGCTCTACGGCCGCACCACAATTGCGACACCGCAAGTGATGGTGGTGGTCCTCGCCCGCTCCGCACCGGCGGTAGAGCGTCTCTCCTGATTCGGTGACCACGGCGTCCACCTCGCCGGAGTCCGCGAGGGACTGGAGCGTGCGATATACGGTGGCGAGGCCAATGGTGGCGCCTTCGTGGCGCAGGGCGTCGTGCCAGGCTTGGGCGGACCGGAAGTCGCCGCCCTCAAGAGCGTCGGCGACCGCGGCGCGCTGCTTGGTCATGCGCTGCTTGGTCATTGGCTCCTTCGTCATGCGCCCGCCAACCCGGTGGCGCTCTTGGCCTTGCGCGCGGCGATGGTGGCAACGGTCGCGTAGAGCAGCACCGAGGCAACCACAATGAGCCCGCCTGATTCAATGTCCCAACGAACCGTCAGAATGGCGCCAACGAGGGCTACAGCTCCGCCGTAGAGGCAAGCGCGCAGCATCGTTCTCGCAAAACTCCCGGCATGAAGTTGGGCTATGGCCACCGGCACGATCATGAGGCCGCCCACGAGCACCAGGCCAACTGCCTGCATTGCGAGCGTGATCACGATTGCCGCGGCCGCAGACAGCGCCATGGTCAGGCCGCGAACGGGAATGCCGGAAGCGAGCGCGAACTCGGGATCGTGGGTGGCCGCGAACAGGATGCGCCGGAAGCCAAACGCCAACGCAATGACCGCAACCGCTCCCAGTGACGTCAGGATCGCGATCCCGGGCGAGACGTCGCTGAGCGAGCCGAACAGAGCTGCCTCGAACGTCTCGTGGTCGCCGCCGCTGATCTCAAAGAGCACTACGCCGGCGGCCGCTCCTCCGTAGAACATGAGAGCCAAGGCGACATCGGCTGCCACGCGGCCGCGAGACTGCATTTGGTCAACGATGAGAGCGCCAGCTAGCGAGACGATCATCGCTCCGGGAACGGCGAGTGCGTTGGCATTGGACAGGTTGAGCGCAGCTCCGGCAATGGTGCCAAGCGCCACGCCCGTGAGCGCAACGTGGCCAATGCCGTCTCCCAGCAGGGACATTTTGCGCTGCACCAAGTACGAGCCAACCGTGGGACCCGCGAGCCCAACGGCTACCGCCGTAATGATGGCGGCGATCACAGCACGCCTCGCTGCAGGTCCGAGAGATCGGCGGTGGTGTCCCCATGTGGGTGCAGGTGGTCGTGCCCGGGCATTGCGTGCACGCCAACGGCTGCCGGAGGTGCCCCGTCGTGCGTGACGCACCCGCGATCAAGGACGATGGCCCGCTGCAACAGGCTCGCGAGCGGTCCGGCCTCGTGAAGCACCAACACCACGGCGGCACCCCGCTCATGTGCGGCGCGCACTACCTCGGCAACTACGGCCTGATTGTCGGCGTCAACTCCTGCGAGGGGCTCGTCCATGATGAGCAGATCCGGCTCGCGCACCAAGGCGCGCGCTATCAGCACACGCTGTTGCTGCCCACCAGACAGTCCGCCAACGGGGAAGTCGTAGCGATCGGCGAGCCCCATGGTGGCGAGGGCAGCACGTGCCCTAGCCCGGCCGTCGGGCGGGAGAAACCTGGTGACCCGTGAGAGCAGACCCGCCTCGACTACCTCGCCTGCCGATGCCGCGAGGCCTCCCTGGGCGGTGGTGCGTTGCGGCACGTAGCCCAGCCTCTCGAGGGGAGCGGTACGCGAGGCAACATCCTCGCCGAACACCTGAATGCTTCCCGATTGCGGTTTCACCAGACCCAACATGGCGCGCACGAGGGTGGACTTGCCGGAGCCGTTCGCGCCAAGGATGGCCGAGGTCTGGCCCATGGGGACGTCAATGGAGAGGTCGCGAAGCGCGACTGTCTCGCCGTAGCGCACGGAAATGCCGCTGGCTGAGAGGGCGGAGGAGTGCATGGAGCGATCTTTGTCTAAATGATAATCATTGTCAAATGCGCCATCGGAGCGCGAGCGCGCCACTAGACTGTTCCGAGCATCAACCGCCCTTTTCAAGGAGTTATTCGTGGCCGCACCCAGCCGACTTGACAACGTAATCTCGCTCGCGAAGCGACGCGGTTTTGTGTTCCCGAGCGGTGACATCTACGGCGGCACCCGCTCAGCATGGGATTACGGCCCGCTTGGCGTGGAGCTCAAGGAGAACATCAAGCGTCAGTGGTGGCGCACCATGGTCACGAGCCGCGACGACATCGTTGGGCTCGACTCCGCGGTCATCCTGCCGCGCCAGGTGTGGGTAGCGTCCGGCCACGTAGGCGTGTTCACCGACCCGCTCACCGAGTGCCTCAGCTGCCACAAGCGTTACCGCGAAGACCAGATGCTCGAGGAGTTCGAGGAGAAGAAGGGCCGCGCGCCCGTTGACGGCCTCGCGGAGATCGCGTGTCCTAATTGCGGAACCCGTGGTCAGTGGACGGAGCCGCGCGACTTCAACATGATGTTGAAGACGTACCTGGGGCCCGTGGAGGACGAATCCGGGCTGCACTATTTGCGACCCGAGACCGCGCAGGGCATCTTCGTCAACTTCGCCAACGTGGTGGGCACCTCGCGCGTCAAGCCGCCTTTTGGCATCGGCCAGATCGGCAAGTCCTTCCGCAACGAAATCACGCCCGGAAACTTCATCTTCCGCACCCGCGAGTTTGAGCAGATGGAGATGGAATTCTTCGTTGTGCCTGGTACGGATGAGGAATGGCACCAGTACTGGATCGACACCCGCACCGATTGGTACACGGACCTGGGCATCTCTCGCGAGAACCTGCGCCACTTTGAGCACCCCAAAGAGAAGCTCAGCCACTACTCAAAGCGCACCGTGGACATCGAGTACCGCTTTGGCTTCCAGGGCAGCGAGTGGGGCGAACTCGAGGGCATCGCCAACCGCACCGACTTTGACCTCAACACGCACAGCGAGAACTCGGGCAAGGACCTGCAGTATCGCGACCCCGTGACCAACGAGAAGTACACGCCCTACGTCATCGAGCCTGCAGCCGGCCTCACGCGCTCGCTCATGGCATTCCTCGTGGAGTCCTACGAGGAAGACGAGGCGCCCAACACCACGGGCGGCGTGGACAAGCGCACGGTGCTCCGCCTCGATCACCGCTTGGCGCCGGTCAAGGCCGCGGTGCTGCCGCTCAGCAAATCCGACGCTCTGCTTCCCACCTCGGAGAACCTCGCCAAAGAGCTGCGCCAGTTCTGGAACGTCGATTACGACGTCACTCAGGCCATCGGCAAGCGCTACCGTCGCCAAGACGAGATCGGCACGCCGTATTGCATCACGATCGACTTCGAGACCGTCGATGACCAGGCGGTGACGATCCGTGATCGCGACACGATGGCTCAAGATCGGGTGGCGCTGTCGCAGGTCAAGGGCTACCTCGCAGAGCGGCTCATCGGGGCGTAAGCCTTGGGCGGCGTGCCGCCTGAGACAATGGTGAGCATGACCACCTCAGTTGCCACAGCGTCGGCCCTCTTGCCGGCGCTCAATATTGGGCCGCTGCGCGTGGAAACTCCCGTAGTGCTCGCGCCCATGGCCGGCATCACCAATGCCGCGTTCCGGCGACTGTGCCGAGAGCACGGCGGTGGCCTCTACGTTGCCGAAATGGTGACGTCGCGCGCGCTTGTGGAGCGCACGCCGGAGTCCATGCGGATCATCGCTCACGATCCCGACGAGACCCCTCGCAGCGTGCAGGTCTACGGCGTGGACCCCGCGACCATCGGCGCCGCCGTCAAAATGCTCGTAGAGGAGGACCGCGCGGACCACATCGACATGAACTTTGGCTGCCCGGTGCCCAAGGTGACGCGAAAGGGCGGGGGAGCGGTGCTGCCGTGGAAGCGGGATCTCTTTCGCGACATCGTGCGCGCCGCTGTGCGTGAGGCCTCGCGGTTTGACATCCCCGTGACGGTCAAGATGCGCAAGGGCATTGACGACGATCACCTCACCTACTTGGACGCGGGGCTCATGGCGGAGCGCGAGGGCGCCGCCGCCGTGGCGCTGCACGCCCGCACCGCCGCGGATTACTACTCAGGCAACGCGGATTGGGACGCAATCGCGCGCCTCAAGGAGGCGGTGCGCACCATTCCGGTGCTCGGCAACGGCGATATTTGGTCGGCCGAGGACGCCGTGACGATGGTGGAGCGCACGGGCTGCGATGGCGTGGTTGTTGGCCGCGGTTGCCAGGGACGGCCGTGGCTCTTTGCGGATCTCCAGGCGGCGTTCGAGGGCCGCCCGGAGCGTGCGCGTCCTGACCTGCGCTTTGTGGCGGACACGCTGTATCGCCACGGCGAACTCATGGTGCATCACTTTGGCGGTGACGAGCAAAAGGCCATGCGGGAGATTCGTAAGCATATTGCCTGGTACTTCAAGGGTTACCCAGTGGGTGGAGATGCCCGACGCTCGCTCGGGTTGGTCGAGTCGCTCACCCAATTGCGTGGCTTGCTTGATGGACTGGATCTTGAAGCTCCGTATCCCGGCGAAGATGCGGAAGGTGCTCGTGGCCGGCAGGGAACGCCCAAGCGCCCCGCCGTTCCGGAGGGCTGGCTCGACACTCGCGAGATCACCCCGGACCTTGAGGAGCGGCTCCGCGAGGCGGAGCTGAGCGTCTCCGGCGGCTAGGCGGACCGGGTAGTCAGGTGCAGTTGCACAAACCCTGGCCCCCAGCGGTCTACCTTTTCCACGGAGAATTCGGCAGGCACCTGCAACCCCGCGAAGAGCGGCACGCCCTCGCCTAGCGCGGTTGGCTGGATGGTGAGGACGAGGTGATCGAGCAAGCCAGCGTCGAGCACGGCGCGCACAGTGACGCCTCCGTCAACGTAGATGTCCGCGTCGCCGGCAACGTCATGCGCCTTCGCGATGATGCTCTCGATGTCACCGCTCGCGGCCTGGACCGTGGGGTGCGCGGAATTCAGCGGCCGGGACGTGGCCACGAGCATGGGCGTGCCGCCATAGGCCCAAGGTCCGTCAAAGGATTCGACGACGTCATACGTCCTCCGGCCCATGACGATGCACCCAACGTCGCCAAGGAACTCGTCAAACTCGAGTCCCTCCGGCCTGGTCGCGGCCCACTTGCCTGTCGCTAGCGGCAATTGGGATTCGCGATCGCCTTCGAGCCAACCGAGTTCATCGTTCGCCCCGGCGATGAAGCCGTCGAGTGACATTGCCAAGTAGCCGCGGACTCTTCCCATCTACCCAGGCTACTTGGGCATTCCAGTGGGTCGCGGCTCTTGATGCGGTAGGGCCGCTAGCATCGCAGGGTGAGCGATCTCCCCGCTGGCTACGAGGCCGCCGACGCCGAACGTATCGTCGACGAGCCGCCCAAGCTCGCGAGCCGCACCCCCTTTGAGCGTGACCGCGCGCGGATAGTCCACAGTTCGGCGCTACGACGGCTTGGCGCCAAGACCCAGGTCTTGGGCGCGGGAAGCGGCGACTTTGTGCGGACTCGCCTTACACACACGCTCGAGGTGGCGCAAGTTGGCCGAGGCCTCGCCAAGGTGTTGGGCAGCGACGAGGACGTGGTGGACGCGGCGTGCCTCGCGCACGATCTGGGCCACCCGCCGTTTGGCCACAACGGCGAGCGCGCACTCGATGAGGTCTCGCGAGACATTGGCGGCTTTGAGGGCAACGCCCAGACGCTCCGCCTCGTCACGCGCCTTGAGCCAAAGTCCGTTGACCCGGTCACGGGCGCGAGTGTTGGACTCAACCTCACGCGCGCAGTGCTGGACGCGGCCATAAAGTACCCGTGGCCGGAGCCGGAGGCGCCGCATCGCGAAGACGGCACGCCAACGCGCAAGTTTGGCTACTACGCCGATGACGAGCCGGTCTTCGCGTGGGCCCGCCAGGGCGCGGAGGCCAAAGCCCGCAGCTTTGAGGCGCAAGTCATGGACTTTGCGGATGACGTTGCCTACTCGGTCCACGACGTTGAGGACTCGGTGGTCCACAACGACGTTGCGCTGTCAGTGCTGAGGGACCCCGGCCAAGCTCGCGCCGTCGCCGAGCACGTCTACCAGTGGTACGGCCGCGGCGAGGTTCCGGAACTGCTTGACGCCCTTGAGCGCTTGCGCAAGGAGCCGTGGTGGATGGATGAGTACAACGGCTCACATCGTGCTCTCGCGAGCCTCAAGGACATGACGAGTCAGTTGATTGGGCGCCTGTGCGGTTCCGTCGTGGAGGACACTCGCGCCACTTACGGCACCGGTCCGCTCACTCGCCACGCGGCCAATCTGGTGATATCACCCCAGGTACAGGCCGAGATGCTGGTTCTCAAGGGCATAGCAGTTCACTTCCTCATGGCACCACGCGAGAAACGCGCAAGCTACCGCCAACAGCGGGAACGCCTGGCTGCGCTGGTGCTCGCAATCGAGGCGCGCGGCGCGGACGCGATGGAGCCGCACTTCGCGGAGTTCTACAACGAGGCGGCAGACGACACCGCCCGCAAGCGCGTAGCCGTTGACCAAGTAGCGTCACTCACCGATAAGTCGGCGCACGACTGGTTTCACAGGTTTGTGGTTGCCCCGCGCTGACGCGCCTTCACCAAGAAGTACAGTGCGGCGAGGGGCAGCAAGACGGGCACCCACCCGTATCCGCTGCCAAAACCGGTCCAGACGGTTTCGTCGGGCCACAGATCCGCATCGACAATGCCCAGCGTCCCCACCACCAACACGCCAACGAGCTCAACGGACGACCCCACCAGGGCAACGGTCTCCCACCCGCGCCACAGGGCTATTGCGATTAGCACGTAGAGGGCCGCGGAGACGGCAGACAGCGAATACGCCAGTGGGGCTTCGGCGAAGCTCTCGACAATCTGCGCGGTTGCCCGCCCGGCCGCAGCGAGGCCAAGGATCGAGTACACAACGATGAGCACGATGCGCGCAATGGGATTCATGAGCCGCCTCCAAGAACCACCGTGAGCCGCCACGAGGCCACGGCGAGCGCAATGCCAACGGCAATGGCCGCCGCACCGTCAACGCGAGCTATCTGATCTGGCGCCAGGATGGGCCGCATCGGGTCCGGGTCTTCGGCAGCAGCGTCGGGCTCGCCAAGCCGCCCAATTCCCAGCAGCGGCAAGAGGGCACACGTAGCCAGCAGGTAGCCAAGCGTCACCACGAGCCCAGCGGGGTTGCCATTGAGCAACAGCCCAACTACCCACAGCGCCTGGACCGCCACCACCACGTATGCGGCCGTCACCACCCACTGCAGCACGCGGTGCGCGCCAACGAATACGAGCGTCACAATCCCCAGCACAAGCAGGGCACCACAAACCACGAGCACCGCTGGATAGACAACGGACGAGTAGGCGTCCACTAGGCCTGCGCGTTCTGTACGCGCATAGGCAGGCGCGCGTGCTCCTCGCCGTCAATCGAGATGACCCACGCGAGCTGCCGCGGCTGGTCAAACCGCAGGCCGTCAAACGCGAAAGCGAAGCACGCAACCTGCTCAAAGCCGTCGGCCAAAGTGGCGGGGCGGCCCAAGGTGAATTCGCCGCCCATGGCGCGCACGGGCTGTGGGTTGCCCTCGGCGTCTGGCCGTACTCCAATGGGGTAGGTCTCGCCGTCTTCCGTCACGAGTTTGACCTCGAGGTTGTGCGAGAGGTTGGTCTCGTTGAAGGGCACGTGCACCGTTGCGGCCACGGCAAGACGCCGGTGCTGCGCGGGGAATTGCCGCACAAAAATGGTGTTCCATCCCACGCCAAGTGCGTAGATCTTCCCGCTCACGACCTCCGCCGTGTCTGCGAGGAATGCGTCGACTCTCACGTGTGATTCCTTTCCAAAGACTGCCCCAAGCCTAACCGCCAGCGAACTAGAGTGAGCACGTGCCAGGGACCATCAACCGTGAAGACATTGCGGCGGTTCGCGAGCGCGCGCCCATCGAGGAAATCATCGGCCAGCATGTTGCGCTGAAATCGGCCGGCGTTGGCTCGCTCAAGGGGCTGTGCCCATTTCATGACGAGCGCTCGCCGAGTTTCACGGTGCGGCCGTCCGTTGGACGCTGGCATTGCTTTGGTTGCGGCGAGGGCGGCGACGTCATCGAGTTCGTCATGCGCATGGACGGCTTGCCGTTCACGGAAGCCGTGGAATACCTGGCAGAACGCGCGGGCGTGACGTTGCGCTATGAGGCGGGGGGCGCTCGCAGCGGCCCTGCGCCGGGGCAGCGCAAGCGCCTTATCGACGCCCATCGCGTTGCCCAGTCGTACTACGCCGAGCAGTTGGCGAGCGACGAGGCGCGCACCGGCCGTGAGTTTCTCAAGGAGCGCGGCTTTGACCGCGACGCCGCCGCGCACTTTGGCGTTGGCTACGCACCAAAGGGGTGGTCGTCGCTTACCGAACACCTCCGTAAGGCGGGCTTCACGGAGGACGAACTCCGCGCGTCGGGCCTGGTAAGTGACGGCCAGCGCGGCGTCTACGACCGTTTCCGCGGCCGCCTCGTGTGGCCCATTCGCGAGGTGACTGGCGACGTCATCGGGTTTGGTGCGCGCCGCCTCTACGACGACGATCAGGGCCCCAAATACCTCAACACCCCTGAGACCCAGCTCTACAAGAAGGCGCAAGTGCTCTACGGGCTTGACCTCGCGAAAGGCACGATTCGCTCGGAGCGCGCCACCGTGGTGGTGGAGGGCTACACGGACGTCATGGCGTGTCACCTCGCGGGCGTGACGAATGCCGTTGCCACGTGCGGCACCGCGTTTGGCGAGGACCACGTGAAAATGGTGCGGCGGCTCATGGGGGACACCACGCAGCTCAAGGTGGGAGCGACGGGCGCGCGCGTCATCTTCACCTTTGACGGCGACGAGGCGGGCCAGAACGCGGCGCTCAAGTCGTTCTCCCTTGACCAGCAGTTCTTGGCGCAGACGTTTGTGGCGGTTGACCCCAACGGTCAGGATCCATGCGAAATTCGCCAGCATCGCGGCGATGGCGCCGTGGCGGAACTCATGGCGCACCCTGTGCCGCTGTTCGAGTTCGTGATCAAGTCCACGCTCGCCGCCCACAACCTCGCCTCGCCTGAAGGCCGAGTTGCCGCCCTGCGCGCGGCCGCGCCCGTCGTGGCGGGAATTCGCGACTCGGCCCTTCGCCCCGAATACGCGCGTAACCTCGCGGGCTGGCTGGGGATGGAGCCGGCACAGGTGCTCGCCGCCGTTGGGGCTGGCGCCAAATCCCGGCCCGACGCTGCGGGGACGGGCGTACGGGAGGCCGCCCAAGCGTCGGACCGGCCAAATGCCAAGGATCCCGTGGTGCGTTCGCAAGCTCTTGCGCTGGGCGTGTTGCTGCAGGCGGGTGAGGTCATCGTGAATGACCCGTCTGCGCTTGCGTTGTATGGGGCGATCTCCGCGGAGGCGTTTACGGTGCCGCAGTACAGGGCGGTGTTCGAGGCGATCCGGGCGGCGGGCGGTCCCGCGCTGGGCGATTGGGTGGGAGCTGTGGTGGCCGAGGCGGGCGAGGAACTCGCGGGCGTGGTGTCGCAGCTCGCGGTCACGCCATTGCCAACGGACCGCGCCGATGCCGAGTATGCGCGGTCAGTGCTGTCGCGGATGCTAGACCTGGACCTCACGCGGCAAATTGGGGAACTGCGAGGGGGAATGCAGCGAGCGGGGGAGGGCACGGACGAGGCTCAGGCTGCGTTCGCCACCATCATTGCGCTCGAGACGCGCAGGCGCGCACTCAGAGAGGAGTAAGCATGCCGGGAGGGCGAAGGCAGCGAGTTTCGGTCGTCACGCTGGGTGTGCGGGACCTGGAGCGCGCTCGCGAGTTTTACGAGGGGTGGGGCTGGATCCCTGAAGTGGTGAGCGACGAGGTGGTGTTCTTCCAAGGGAACGGCCTGGTGATCGCGTTGTTCGGGATGGACGATTTTGCGGCCGATCAGGGCCGGCCTCAGGCAAGCCTTGGCGTTGGCGCCATGGCTCTGGCGCAGAACTACGGCTCCACGGCGGAAGTGGACGCGCGCTTCCGCGCGGCGCTTGGCGCTGGCGCCACGATGCTGAAGCGTCCCGCGGAGACTACGTGGGGTGGCTATAGCGGCTACTTCGCGGATCCGGACGGGCACGTGTGGGAACTCGCCATGAACCCGTTCTGGTCTCTCGACGAGTGGGGGAACGTGGACCTGAGAGATCCCGCGGCGTAGCTGCAACCGCCATTTGCCGCTGTCAACGTTGCGAGAGCGCGCTTCACTTCGCCATTCCGCGCCGGTCCCGTATGTACATGCGTGTGAACCAGACAGCGAACGCCGCAATACCGCCACAGGCGCACCAGAGGAATACCGCCGCCGCATAGTCGCTACCGGCTACTGGCGGTTCGGCCTGCAGGAGAATCCAGGCGAACACGGCAGTGGCGATCCAGAAGATGACAGGCGAAATGAGCGGCACTGGCCGCCCACCCGAGCTCTCCCAGCGTTCAGCTGTTGCCGGCGCGATGACCTTCCAGATGGGCATGGGCAAGGAGAACAAGATCAACCCCGCGACGAACTTGAACACCGACGCGACGAAGCCGAGGAAGCCGCCCTCCGGGAGCAGATAGGCGATGAACCAGCACAACGCTGCTGCAACCACACCAATCCCGACGAGCGCCAGTCTGGCGCGCCGCTCCGAATTCATGTCGCCAGCATAGAAGTCTGCACCTGACCCGATACCAAAGCCGCCGCTACGTTCTACAGCGGTGGCTTCGCAGCCTAGTGGTGCGGCCTGCATCATCGCTGGTAGAGGGCTATTTTCTGTGGCTCCCCCGACTGGACTCGAACCAGTAACCTGCCGATTAACAGTCGGCTGCTCTGCCAATTGAGCTACGGAGGATTGCGGCTCAAATATGTTACCCGATTGCGTGACGCGGGCGGGACACGCGTTTGCCCTCTCTCTAGCGGCACGCAACCGCCCGGCACAACCGATGGTGGCCGGGCGGTTGCGTGCTCTGCGAGCTAGTTGAGGCCGTTGTCCTTCAGCCATGCGGCCGCGATGTCCGGCGTAGACATTTGGTCCACAGTGGACTGCACGTTGAGGGCAACGAGGCCTTCTGGCGTGAGCGCCTTGGACACGGCGTTGATGATGTCCGCGACCGAGTCAGCAACATCGGAATTCACTACCGGCACCACGTTGGACGCGAGGAAGAGACCCTCAGGGTCTGCGAGCGTCACAAGCTTGTCTGTCTGGATGCGGGGGTCTGCGCTGTACACGTTCGCGATGTTGACCGTTCCGGCAAGCAGGTCCTCAACCGTGGTGTCGCCCGTTGCCTTGAAGGCCACGTCAACGCTGTACTTCGACTTCAATCCGGTGGGTCCGTAAGGACGGTCCTCGAGCTCGGGCGCGCCGCCCAAGGTCAGTGGAACGTCAACCTTGGAAAGATCCGCGAGCGACGTGAGGCTGTACTTCGTCGCGAAGTCTGCCGTCACGTTGTACGAGTCTTGGTCCGTTGCGGTGGACTGGTCGAGCACCTCAAGGCCGTCTGGCAGCGCAGTCTGCAGCGCCGCATACACGTCAGCAGCCGTGGTGGCCGTGGTGTCGGGTTCGTAGAACTGCAGGAGGTTGCCCGTGTACTCGGGGAACAACTGCACCTCACCGGATTCGAGCGACGGGATGTAGGCATCGCGCTGGCCGATGTTGAACTTGCGATCCACCGTGAAACCCTTCGCCTCGAGTGCTTGGGCGTAGATTTCCGCGATGATTTCGTTCGAGTAGTACGCCTGCGAACCAACGACGACGGTGCCCCCAGCGGCGGGGGAGGTGTGGGTCACGGACGGTTCTGCGAGCGGATCCGTAGAACTGCAGCCCGCGATGACCAAGGTCGCCGCACCAAGGACGGCGGCGAGGCCAAGTGTGCTCTTCTTTTTGAGTCCCAACATGGGGTGGCTCCTTCGGTTAGTTGATTTGTTCAACCGCGTAGTTCTCGATTTGTTCCATGACCTCCTTGTTCGTGGCCCGATGCGGTTCAGATGGGTTGCGTCGCCCGGCAGTGACGCCGCGCGGCGTGGCGACCCGTTCAAGCAGAGCGAAGATGCCGTCCAGCACGAGTGCGAGGATGACCACCGCTATAGCTCCGCCCAGGATTTGGTCGAACCGACGCAGCGGCACACCTTGGATGATGTAGAAGCCAAGACCTCCCAGACCAACGTACGCGGCGAGGGTGACGGTGGCCACCACTTGCAGCACCGCGGACCGGATACCCGCCATCACGAGGGGCAAACTCAAGGGAACTTCAATCTTGCGGAAGACCTGCCATTGCGTCATGCCCACGGCTCGGCCCGCGTCAATGACGGCGCGGTCAATGGCCTCGATGCCCGTATAGGCGCCCGCCAGGATGGACGGGATGGCGAGCAGCACAAACGCGGTAATTGCTGCAGCCGGCTTGTGAAGAACGCCGAATACCAGCACCAACAGCAAGATGAGGCCGAACGACGGCACGGCACGGCCGGCACCCGCCAACGCAACGGCGATATCCCGCCCTCGCCGCGTGTGGCCAACCAAATAGCCAAGTGGCACGGCCACAACGGCGGCAATTGCCACCGACACAAACGTGTAGAACAGGTGCTCGGCAATGGCCGTGGGCAGCGGATGGGAACCCGTTAGGCGATCCGGGGAGAAGAGCCACGCAAAGGCGTCGGCGAAGAGGTTCATGGGTTCACCACGTGACTTTGGAGCGCGCGGCGACCACTGCGTCGGCCCGGCACCCACGGCATGAGCAGGCGACCAATCGCGGCGAGAAGCAAGTCAACGATGAGCGCGATGAGCATGACCGCGATCACGCCGGCAAGCACTTCCGGAACGATCCTGCGCTGCAGGCCATTGGTGAAGAGGTAGCCCAGGTTCTCCACGCCAATGAGAATCCCCACCGTCGCCAGCGAAATGGTGGACACCGCCGCGACCCTCAGGCCGGCGAGAATGACAGGTCCGGCGAGCGGCAGTTCCACTGCCCAGAATTGCCGCCACGACCCATACCCCATGGCCGCGGCGGCCGAGCGGACGCTCGGGTCAATCGAGGCTAGGGCGTCCGCAACCGAACGCACCATGATCGCCACGGCGTAGATGGTCAACGCGATCACGAGGTTGGCCACGGACAGGAAGCTGATTCCCAGCAGCGGTGGCAGGAGCGCGAACAGCGCGAGGGACGGGATGGTGTACAGCAAGCCACTCGTGGTGAGGATCAGCCCGCGCGTGAACCTGTAGCGAAAGGCAAGCCAGCCCAATGGAATGGAAATCAGCAGCCCCAAGATGATGGGCAGCGCGCTTTGTTTGAGGTGCGCCGCCGTGAGTGAAGCGATGAGATCAAGGTTGTTGGCGACCCAGGTCATACGCCGTCCTCAACGAGGCGACCTTGCGTGCGGCCCTGGCCATCGACCAGCACAGTGCCCGATGCCGTGGCCTTGGGGGTGAGGGCGCGCTTGCCCTGCTCGGCGCCGATGAACGACGCGACAAAGTCGTTGGCTGGGTTGTCCATGATTTCGCTTGGGCTGCCGACCTGCGCAATCTGCGCTCCCTGTTGGAGGATGACCACCTGGTCGCCAAGCAAGAAGGCCTCGTCAATGTCGTGCGTGACAAAGACGATGGTCTTCTCGAGCTCGCGCTGCAGGCGCATGACCTCCACCTGGAGTTCAGCGCGAACGATGGGATCGACAGCGCCGAACGGCTCGTCCATGAGCATGATGTTGGGGTTGGCCGCTAGCCCACGCGCCACACCAACGCGCTGCTGTTGCCCACCGGAGAGCTCGCGCGGATAGCGTTCGGCGAGGTTGCGATCAAGGCCAACGAGGTCCAGCAGCTCCAGGGCGTTGGCACGGGCCGTCCTCCGCGGCACGCCATTGAGCACCGGCACCGTTGCCACGTTGTCGATGACGCGCAAGTGCGGCATCAGCCCAGAATTTTGCATGACGTAACCAATGGACCGCCGCAACTGGACTACGTCCCTGTCCCGAACGTCGGCCCCATCGATGCTGATAGTTCCCCTGGTGGGCTCCACCATGCGATTGATCATGCGCATGAGCGTGGTCTTGCCACTTCCGGACGACCCAACCAGCACGGTGGTCTTGCGCGCGGGGATGACGAGCGAAAAGTCTTCAACGGCGGCGGGTCCATTGCCAAACTCTTTGGTTACAGACGCGAATTCGATCATGGCGGTGTCAGTCACTCCTTGGTGTGGTCAGCGAATTGCGTGCTGTTATGCGGAGGGCTGCCGGTATTCAGGATTGTCGTCGAATCCAAACCGCTTGCCTGCGTCCCATTCGGCGCGCACGTTGCCTACGGCGGGTATGCCGCCCGCGTCCTTGAGCATGCGCGCCATGTGGAGCAAGTTCCACGTCATGAAGGTGGTATTGCGATTGGTGAAGTCGTTCTCGGGGCCGCCGGAGCCGGGATCGAGGTAGCTGGGACCGGGCCCCGCTTCGCCAATCCACCCGCAATCCGCACCAGGCGGGATCACAAAACCGATGTGTTGCAGGCTGTAGAGCGCGGCCATGGCCGAGTGCTTGATGCCGTCCTCGTTGCCCGTGAAGACCGCTCCGCCGGTCTTGCCGTAGTAGACGTATTGCCCGTTGGCATTCGTTTCGCCGCTCATGGCGTAGAGCCGCTCAATGAGCCTGCGCGTGATCGATGAATTGTCGCCAAGCCAGATGGGCCCGCCTATCACCACGATGTCCGCCGCCTCGACGAGCGGCCACACGTCGGTGAGCCAGGCATCGGTCACCGCGCCGTGCTGGGTCATGTCCGGATAGACGCCGGGCGCGATGTCGTGGTCAACCAAGCGAATCGCGTCAACATGCGCGCCGAGCCGCCGCATGAGGCCGATGCTGCGGTCCATGAGGCCCTGGGTGTGGCTCACTTCGGGGCTGAGTTTGAGAGTGCCGTTGATGAAGACGGCCTTGAGATCTGAGAAGTCGCTGTGCGCAGGAATATTTTCGGCCATATGTCCACCTTACGACTGTGTGACCTCGGCTCGCAGTGACGGACGATGCCGGTGCCCCTGGCTAGACTTGCCTGCGGCCCTGTTGAGGGCAACTCATGACGGGCCGGTAGCTCAGCTGGTTAGAGCAGTGGACTCATAATCCATCGGTCGCGGGTTCAAGTCCCGCCCGGCCCACCACGCACCAATTCCCACCACGCACGAAGACCCGTCACGCAAATACCCGGCGCAGTGCGCGCCGGGCATTCGCTGCGAGGGGGCTGACGGACTACATCGCGTTGTCGTCGTCGTCGTCCGTCATGTCGTTGAACTTCTCGGCAACGGCGTCTTTGGCGTCTTCAAACTTGTCCTTCACGCCAGCCTTGGCTTGGTCCATCTTGCCTTCTGCTTCGAGCTGCTCGTTGTCCGTGGCGTCGCCAAACGTCTCCTTGGCTTTGCCCATGAAGTCCTCGGCTGCGTTGCCGATCCTGTCGTCGGTACCCATCAGATCCACCTCCATCGAAGTTGATGGCCACGGGTTGCGGCCACTCCACACGCGACATTGCGGGATCGTGACGGGTGGTCACGGCTCGCGATGCGCGTCACTACGACTGTTCCCTGCACGGGTGGTGCTGTAACGCCGCGCGCGCGCCCGTTGGCCTAGGCCGCGAGCACGTCGGCAATGGCGAGTGGGAGATGGTCTGCGATATCGAGAGCGGTGATGGGGCCGCCCGCAGATGCGAGGGTGGCCGCTTGCGCGTGGATCCACGCCGCGCATGCGCCCGCGTCGGCGGCGGGCAGGCCTGCCGCGAGCAACGCCCCTGCTATACCGGCCAAAACGTCGCCAGAACCGGCCGTTGCCAGCCATGCAGGGGCCTCGGGCAGCCAGATCAGTCCACCGCCGGGCGAGGCGATCACGGTGACGGAGCCCTTGAGCAGCACAGTTGCGCGAGCGGTCTCGGCGAGCAAACGCGCGTGGCCGCCACGATCATGCTCAACGTCGGCCCTCGTGACGTCGTGGCGCAAAGCGCCGAGCGTGCGGATGAGCTCTCCCGCATGCGGGGTGAGCAGAATGCGGTCCGCCCCGGCGTCCCTGGCCCCGGCGGCCCTCGAGAGCGCCACGGATTCGAGCGCACCAGCGTCCACGACCATGGGCAGGCCCGACGCGGCCACTGAGCCGATCGCGGCATCCTGCTCCGGATAGTCCGCAACTCCCGGCCCCACCACCCAGGCCTGGGCGCGGGGGAGAGTCTCCGCAGCGTCGGCGCTGCCGTGAACGATGACCTCCGGACGCAAGCTCAGCACCAAATCTTGGCAACGACGAGGCCCCACGTAGCGCACCATGCCTGCGCCCGCGCGCGCGGCACCAGAAACCGCCAGCGCCGCGGCGCCCGGATAGGCTTCCGAGCCCGCAACCACGCCCACGATGCCGCGCGAGTACTTATCGTCGCTCGGGGTGGGCACCGGCCAGCGCTCGGCAACGTCCGCGAGGCCCCACTCGTCCGTGCTCACACCCCTAGGGTGGCACAAGGGGCCACCGTTATCGGTGTACTACCAGGCGATAAATTTCCGAGTCCGCAGGATTGCCCTTGATGAGGACATCGTGGGCCACGCGCTCCACGTACGTCATTCCTACGTGTTCCATGACGCGCGAGGACGAGCGGTTCTGCGGCCGGCAACGCGCGGTGAACTCGTAGACACCATGCTCCTCGGTAAGCCACTTGACGAACGCTCCCACCGCTTCGGTGGCGATCCGCTGACCCCACAGGTCGCGCCGCACCACCCAACCGAGTTCGCGAGCCTGCGGGTTGTCGCTAATGGGTGCGTGGTGGGCACCAAAAGCGCTCAGGCCGCCAATGACGGTCCCGGCGGCCACGGTGCCCGACGCACCGAGAACGTCTTGCGCGAGTGTGATCGCCACATT
>Ga0164241_10000359_pt1 | contig 90662 bp, 76 predicted proteins | sample OricomyardsoilBY_FD_108780 | JGI IMG/M metagenome (GOLD analysis project Ga0164241, IMG submission 108780) | Backyard soil microbial communities from Emeryville, California, USA - Original compost - Back yard soil (BY) | ecosystem: Environmental > Terrestrial > Soil > Unclassified | place: USA... | reverse complement strand
GAGGGGCAGGGCTTCGAGTACGGCCGCAGCATCGGTCCGTACGGCGAGACCGCGATCATCGAGACCCTGACCGCCGCGGCGGTGCTGGACCTCTTGACCCCGCAGGAGAAGGACCTCGCCTACGCCTATGCCGCCCGCGCGGCCCAGCGCTACGCCGAGTTCTGGCAGGACCCCAAGACCGGTTCGGTGAACCTGTGGGACGGCGGCCGTCGCACCGACGACTATCGCGGCAAGTTCCGGATCCTGGGCGAGAACCTCTCGCTGGCCCACCAGTACGCCTACACCAGCGCCCACTGGGCCCGAATGGGCTATGGCGGCAAGGCCCCGGCGACCGATTGGGCCAAGGGTCTGGCGACCTTGCCGCGCCGCCAGGTGACCTGGTTCCAGCGCAGCGACTACGACCGCCTGCTGGTCTCGGTGCGTGATGGCAGCCGGCTGATCAGCCTGCCGGTGATCAACGGCGGCGAAAGCCAGCATATGCACAATCCGTATTTCCCGATCCCGTTCTCGCCTGGGATGCTGGCGGGCTCGCCGGACGGCGTCGCGCCGTTCCTGACCCCACGCCTGACCCTGGACGACGGCTCGGCCCTGATGCCGCTGGCCTATTTCAAGGACGCCAAGGTCGAGGCCAAGGGCGCCAAGACCACGGTCTCGTGGCGCCAGGACGCGCTGGACAAGATGGGCCAGAACGCACCGGTCGCCGACAAGCGCGTCTCGGTGAAGACGACCTACGTCCTCGAGCCCGGCCACATCACCCGCACCGACGTCTTCACCCCGGCCGCCGGCGTGAAGGTCAAGGACATCGAGCTGCAGTTCGGTTCGTTCTCGGGCGGGGCCAAGCAGGCCGGGACGACCACCACCTTCACCGACGGGGCGGCCCGCCGCTTCGCCGTCGAAGGCCTGAAATCCTGCGAGTCCGGCCCAATCACCCAAGAGGTGGGTCAGGACAAGGAATACCGATCCGCGACGGGCGCCATGACGACCAAGGTCGTCTGCCATGGCGCGCCGGCGGACGGGGCGACGCCAATCAAGATCACCTGGCGTCTGGACTACCGCTGAGGGGAAGGACCTCGGCACGACAAACAAAAAAGGAAGGGGAAACCTATGAAATCAACGTTCTACCGCACCTTGCTGCTCAGCGCGGCGATCATCCTGCCGGCCCAGGCCCTGGCTCAGACCGCGCCGACCCCGCAGGCCGACAACGCGGCGGTCGACGAGATCGTCGTCACCTCGTCGCGCGCCACCCAGCGCAGCTCGATCGAGACCAAGCGCACCGCCAGCGTCATCGTCGACGGCATTGTCAATGACGAGATCGGCGCCCTGCCGGACAACTCGGTGGGCGACACGCTGGAGCGCATCACCGGCGTCACCGCCGACCGCTTCAAGGGCAACGCCAACGAACTGTCGGTGCGCGGCCTCGGCCCGGCCCTCAGCTTCTCGACCTTCAACGGCCGCGAAGTGTCGACCGCCGGTCCCGACCGTTCGGTGGCCTTCCAGCAGTTCCCGTCGGAGCTGGTCAACGGCGTGCTGGTCTACAAGTCGCAACAGGCCGACTTCCTGGACGGCGGCATCGCCGGCGTGATCGAGCTGAAGTCGATCCGTCCGATCGACTACGGCAAGCGCCGCATCCAGATGGAAGTGCGCGGCGCCTACCTGCCCAAGGACGATGACATCCGCGGCCACAACGGCCTCGGCTATCGCGGCAACATCTCCTACACCGACAGCTTCGACACCAAGTTCGGCGAGATGGGCGTCAGCCTGGGCTACCAGCGCCTGGATCAGGCCACGCCCGAGGACTACTACATCACCAACTCGGCGTTCGTGCCGTGCACCACCTATTCGGCGGCGCCGGGTACGGCGACGGCCAACTGCTCGAACGCCACGACGGCTCCGACCGGTTCGACGCTGGGCCCGCGCTACTTCGCCACCAGCTCGCGCACCTTCCAGTCCAAGGTCACGGACGAGAAGCGCGAAGCCCTGATGGGCACGTTCCAGTGGAAGCCGACCCCCAACCTCGACATCAGCTTCGACGGCCAATATTCGACCCGCAAGAGCGGTGAATACCGCAACCAGCTGGCCATCACCGAAGGTCTGCGCGGCATCCAGCCGCTGCTGGTCGGCGGCGTGTCCAACGACGCCAGCGCCGGCGCCCTGCTGAAGTACAGCGGCAACTCGAACCTGGAGATCCAGGTCGAGGACCGCCAGCGCAACGAGAAGTACATCGGCGGCGGCGGCGCGGTGACCTGGACGCCGACGGATCGCCTGACCGTTAGCGGCGACCTGTCCTACTCGCAGTCGCACCGCACCGAACTGCAGAAGGCCACCAACATGCGCTCCAAGGCGCGGGTGGCCTATACGCTGGATGCCACGACCGACGAGGTGCCGTCTGTCACCTTCACCGGCTTCGATGTCACCGATCCGAGCAACTTCCTGTTCGGCACGCCGACCAGCAACAGCAACTACGCGCGCTATCGCCTGGTCACCGACCGCTTCGACAAGATCGGCGCGGTGCGGGCCGACGTGACCTACGACCTGGGCGACGGCTTCTTCCAGAGCATCAAGGTCGGCGGCCGCCTGTCGGACCACCGCCGCACCCAGGACGCCAACAACAACAGCGACCTGGCCATCCCGGTCACCTATGACGGCCGCACCCCGACCCAGCTGGTGGCCGACGCCAACGCCAACTGCCGCGTGCCGTTCTCGACGTCCAACTTCATGGATGGCAAGACCAACGTCCAGAAGTGGGCGCTGTTCGACAACGACTGCCTGTTCCGCACCTACACCGGCAAGGACAGCTTCGCCCTGCCGTCCAACGCCCCGGGGCCGGAAGACTCCAACATCCGTGAGCGGATCAGCACCGCCTATGTGATGACCAACTTCCGCACCCAGCTGGGCGACACGCCGGTCTCCGGTAACGCCGGCGTCCGCTACGTCCGCACCCGCGTGCTGTCGAAGGGCTTCCGCGGCGAGGTGACCGTGACGCCGTCGGTCGGCGGCGCGGCCGCGACCGTGGTCCGTACCCCGGGCACGCCGCTGCAGGAGATCGAGGGCACGGGCGGCTACGAGTACTTCCTGCCCAGCGCCAACGTCGCCTTCGACCTGACCGACGTCGTGAAGCTGCGCCTGGCCGGCTACAAGGCCCTGTCGCGTTCGGGCATCGAGGACTTCAACGTCGGCATCAACCCGATCGCCGACACCACGGCGACCACGGTGCAGGGCGTGCTGGCCAACAGCACCACGGGCAACCCGAACCTCAAGCCGATCCGTGGCTGGAATCTGGACGCCTCGCTGGAGTTCTACGTCAATCGCGACACGTCCTTCGCCATCGCCACCTACTACAAGTGGCTGAAGGGCGCGGCGTTCGACGCCCAGGAGCCGCGCGAGACCAGCATCATGGCCAATGGTCAGCTGGTGACCTTCAACGCCATCGCGCCGGCCAACGACCCGCAGACCCGCGACCTCTACGGCATCGAGTTCTCGGGCAATCACGCCTTCACCTACCTGCCGGGCATCCTCAGCGGGTTCGGCGTGCAGGGGAGCTTTGCGGTCACCGAGGCCAATTTCGAGATTCCCGATCCGTCGACCGTCAGCCCCTATATGGGCGCGGCCAACCTGAACGGCCTGTCGAAATACACCGGCAACGGCTCGGTCTACTGGGAGAACGAAAAGCTCTCGCTGCGCGCCTCGTACCGCTACCGTTCGAGCTACTTCAAGCCGAACAGCAGCACCAACCGCAGCGCCAAGGGCTCGGGCTATCTGAACCTGTCGGCGTCGTATGACGTGACCAAGCAGGTGCAGCTGAAGCTCCAGGCCCTGAACGTCACCAACACCCGGGACGTCATGTACAAGGCCGGCGAGGACTCGATCACCGAGGTCTCGGACAACGGGCCGCAAATCTACGCCGGCGTCCGCCTGCGCTTCTGATCCTACTCGGTCCGGCGGGTCCTTCATTCATCCCTGCCGGATCGACACCTGTCCCGCCGCCCTATCGCGGTCCGTCGTTTCCAGGACTCCCCATCGCCTCCCAAGCGCGGATTTCCTGACCGACGGATGATCCCCCGGCTAAGCCGCCGCGGGGACGCGGGACCCCTTTATCCGTCGCGTTCCCGCTGGTTCGCACCACGGGAGACGCGGCAGGGCAGCGACCGCGCAACCCTTCCAGCGCGGTCGCCGATCATAAAAACGGAAGGGGGGAGAAAACCATGTCCTGCAAGTCGATCTTGCTGGCGACGGCGGCCTTAAGCTGCCTGGCTAGCACCGCCCATGCCCAAGACGCCACCCCGACCTCCACCGTCGAGGAGATCATCGTCACCGGCACCAAACAGGCCCAGAACATCCAGAACGTCCCGTCCTCGGTGCTGGTGGTCACGGCCGCCAATCTCGAGCGCGGCAATGTCCGCGACTTCGATGACCTGCCGCGCGCCGCGCCGTCGCTGACCATCTCCAAGACCACCCAGCCGGCCAACAACAGCATCAACATCCGCGGCATTGGCACCTACGCCTTCTCGATCGCCACCCAGCCCAGCGTGGCGGTGGTCATCGACGACGTGCCGCAGGCCTTCCAGGCCGCCGCCTTCGCCGCCCTCGTGGATGTCCAGCAGGTGGAAGTGCTGCGTGGTCCGCAGAGCACCCTGTTCGGCAAGGCCGCCTCGGCCGGCGTCGTCAACATCACCACCGAGGCGCCCAGCAAGACCTTCACCGCCAAGGCCGACGCCCTGGTCACCGACGATCACGAGCGCCGCCTGCAGGCCAGCGTCTCGGGCCCGGTCAGCGACACGGTGGCCGTGCGGGTGGCCGCCAACTACAGCCACTATCGCGGCAACATCCTGAACCTGACGACCGGCAACTGGCAGAACGGCACCACCGACTACACGGTGCGCTCCAAGATCGCCTGGACCCCGACCGACCGCTTCACCGCGACCCTGTCGCCCTACTACACCAAGACCGAGGGGACCTGCTGCGCCCCGGCCCAGTACTTCCTGAGCCCCGGCGCCACCTTCAGCCGCGCCAACCTGCCGGCCTCGACGATCCTGGCCGGGATCACGCCGGGCAAGAACAACCGCCTGACGCGCCTGGACCTCGACACCCAAGGGTTCGCCGAGGACTACGGCACGGGCCTGCGCCTCGTCTACGACCTGCCGAACGGCGGCTCGCTGATGTCGATCTCGTCCTACGACAAGTACCGGCTGGAGGACTTCAAGGACTCCGACTCCAGCGACTTCGACTTCAGCACCCTGACGGTCGGCGGCGTGAACTTCGCGGCCGCGCCGAAGGGCGGGGTGGGCGATGGCGGCTCGTTCGACGTCAAGACCATCACCCAGGAACTGCGTCTGACCTCGCCGAGCAGCGGTCCGTTCCGCTACGTGGCGGGCCTGTTCTACAGCAAGACCGACAGCACCCGGGACTATGTCCGGGGCTCCAACACCCACGGCAGCTTCAACGGCGTGATCTTCAGCGGCCAGCAGCAGCTGCCGACGACCAACTCGCTCGTCTATTCCAGCTACCTGACCAACTCGACGTCCAAGACCTACGCGGCCTTCGCGCAGGGGTCCTACGACATCACGCCCAAGCTCACCGTGATCGGCGGTCTGCGCTATCACCACGAGAAGCTCAGCTATGACTTCCTGGATCGAGACACCGGCGTCACCTACGGCAAGCCCGGCTGCTCGACCAACACGCCGACCCCGTCGCTGAAGATCTCGACCTGCGACAGCGACAGCGTCGTCACCGGCAAGGCCGCCGTGCAGTACCGGTTCACGCCGGGCTTCATGGTCTTCGCCAACGCCGCGAAGGGCTACAAGGGCCTGGCCTACGACTTGACCAGCATCCTGACCACGCGCACGCCGACCACGGCGGCGGGCTCGTGCCTGGGCTTGCCGGTCGCCGACTGCGTGGCCTCGCGCCAGCCGGTGCCGCCGGAGACCAGCAAGTCGTATGAAGGGGGCTTCAAGAGTTCGTTCTTCGATCGCCGCCTGACCTGGAACATGACGGCTTTCTTCGAGGACTACCGTCACTTCCAGGCCCAGAGCCGCGACCTGGACCTGGGCCAGAACATCCTCCAGAGCCTGGGCAAGGTGACGTCCAAGGGCGTCGAGACCGAGGTGGCGATCTATGCCGGCGGCCTGACGCTGAACGCCAACGGCGCCTACAACATCGCCCGCATGGACACGTTCCTGAACGCGCCCTGCTACGCGGCCCAGACCGCCGGCGAGGGCTGCGTGGGCGGTCGCCAGAACCTGTCGGGCAAGACCCTGCCCAACGCGCCGAAATGGACCGGCACGGTGACGGGTCAGTACGACTGGCGGCTGAACAGCGAATACGGCGCCTTCGTCCAGGCGTCCTATCGCTGGCAGTCGGACGTGACCTTCAGCCTCGTCCAGGACCCAGACGCGGTGCAGGAGGCCTACGGGATCTTCAACCTCGGCGCCGGCGTCCAGAAGGACAACTGGAAGCTCAGCGTCTTCGCCAACAACCTGTTCGACAAGAACTACGCCCTGACCAAGGGGCGCGACAACGCTTGGAACTTCAGCCGCACGGCGACCCCGGCCACCCTGGCGGTGAACTGGAAGCCGGGCCGCGACAGCGAGCGCTACTTCGGCGTCCGCGCCCAGGTGAAGTACTAGTCAAATCCGCGAGGGCGGCGTCCGCGTCGCCCTCGCTTTTCGTTCGGAGCGTATTCATGAACCGACGCGATTTCTTCCTCGGCACGGCCCTGGCGCTGACGGCGTTCGAAACGGCCGCCGCAGCCCCGCTCGACATCGCCGCCATCGACCGCGCGCGCATCCTCAAGGCCGCCGACCGCTATCTGGCCGAAGCGCCGGTGACGATCACCGCCTTCGCCGCGCCGCGCAGTCCCGGCAGCCGCCAGGACTACTATTCCGAGGCCGACTACTGGTGGCCCGATCCGGCCAACCCGAAGGGGCCGTACATCCGCAAGGACGGCTATTCCAACCCCGACAAGTTCACCGCCCACCGTGATGCGGTGATCCGGCTGGGCGTCCAGCTGCCGGCCCTGGCGGCGGCCTACAAGGTGACCAAGGACGCGCGCTACGCCGAGCATGCCGAGAAGCATCTCCAGGCCTGGTTCGTCGCGCCCGACACCCGGATGAACCCCAACCTGGAGCATGCCCAGGCGATCATCGGCGTGAACACGGGCAGGGGCATCGGCGTCATCGACACCCTGCACCTCGTGGAGGTCGCCCGCGCCGTCGGCGTGCTGAAGGCCGCGCGGCCCAAGGTCGGCGTCTACGCCCCGACGGTGGCCTGGTTCGACGACTACCTGACCTGGATGAGCACCTCGGCCAACGGCGTCGATGAGCGCGACCAGAAGAACAACCACGGCACCTGCTGGGCCCTGCAAGCCGCCGCCTTCGCTAAGCTGACCGGTCGCAAGGCCGAGCTGGACGTGGCGCGCGGCCGGATCAAGGCGCTGGTCCCCGGCCAGATCGCCGCCGACGGCTCCCAGCCTCTGGAGCTGGTCCGCACCAAGCCCTACGGCTACTGCCTGTTCAATCTCGACGTCCTGGCCGCCTGCGCCCACGTGATGTCGACGCCGGGCGACAATCTCTGGACATACAAGGGCGCGACCGGTGGTTCGATCGCCGACGCGCTCGCCTACATGGCCCCCTTCATCGCCGACAAGAAGACCTGGCCCAAGCCCCCCGACGTCGAGGCCTGGGACGGCTGGCCCGTCCGCCAGCCCAGCCTGCTGTTCGGCGGTCTGGCCTTGAAACGGCCGGACTATCTGGATCTCTGGCGCAAGCTTGACCCGGACCCGACCCAGGCCGAGATCATCCGCAACTACCCCCTCCGCCAACCGGTGCTCTGGATCGATGCGTAGACTGTTCCTGGCGGGCCTGGCCGCCTTGCTCGCCACTTCGGCCCAGGCCGCCGACGTCAAGCGCGAGCCGTTCGGCGCGACCAAGGCCGGCGCGCCGGTCGAGAAGACGATCCTGCGCAACGACCTGGGCATGACCGTCGCGGCCATCGACTACGGCGCGACCTTGACGATGATCAGCGCGCCCGACCGGGCGGGCAAGTTCGAGAACGTGATCCTCAACCTGCCCAGCGTCGCGGCCTACGAGGCCACCACGCGGCGCTGGGCCTCGGTGATCGGCCGCTACGCCGGACGGATCACCGATGGGAAAATCACCGTCGATGGCAAGCCCTACGCCCTGCCGGTCAACGCCAACCACATGACCCTGCACGGCGGTCCGAACGGCTACGACAAGCGGGTCTGGACCAGCCACGCGGTCAGCGACGCTAAGTCGGTGGGCGTAGCCTTCGAACTGCACAGCCCGGACGGCGACCAGGGCTTCCCCGGCGCGCTGGACGTCACCGTGACCTATCGGCTGATGCGCAAGGCCAACGAGCTGCACATCGACTACGCCGCTCGGACCTCGGCCCCGACGGTGCTGAACCTGACCAACCACGGCTTCCTGAACCTTGCCGGCGCGGAGAGCGGCGACGTCCGGAACCAGACGATCTGGCTGGACGCCGACCGCTATGCCGAGGTCGACGCCCGCAAGGCCCCGTCGGGCAAGCTGCTACCGGTCGAGGGAACCGTGCTGGACTTCCGCAAGCCCCGACGCGAGGGCGAAGCGATGAAGCTGGACGATCCGCTGCTGTCGCCCTCCCAAGGTTTCGACCACAGCCTGGTGTTCCGCGCCGCCAAGCCCGGTGTGCGCGCTGTCGCCCGAATGGAGGACCCCGCCAGCGGTCGCCGCGTCACCCTGCTGACCGACCAGCCCTCGGTGCAGATCAACAGCGGCAACGGCTTCGACGGGACCGAGAAGGGGCCGGGCGGCGCGACCTATCCGAAATATGCCGGCTTCGCCTTCGAGATGCAGCACCTGCCCGACAGTCCCAACCAGGCGGCCTTCCCGTCGACCGTACTGCGGCCCGGGACCTCGTTCCGCGCGACGACCATCCTGCGGTTTTCGCGCTAGGGCGGAGCGACCTTGGCCGTCCGGCGTTTCACCTCCGTGACCGAGTGCGGGGAGCGTGATGAGCCGGCTTGTCTATATCGTCGATGGCGCGCGGACGCCGTTCCTGAAGGCCCGCGGCGCGCCGGGGCCATTCACGCCTGTCGACCTCGCCGTCCAGTGCGGACGGCCGCTGCTGCTGCGCCAGCCGTTCGCGCCCGACGCCTTCGACCAGGTGATCCTGGGCTGCGTCAACGTCATCGCCGACGAGCAGAACCCCGCCCGTGTGGCCGCTCTGCGCCTGGGCTGCGGGCCGGAGATGACCGCCTTCACCGTGGCCATCAACTGCGGCTCGGGCATGCAGTCGATCGACACCGCCTATCGCTACATCCGTGAAGGCTCGTCCGACCTGATCCTGGCCGGCGGGGCCGAGGCCCTGAGCCACGCGCCGCTAGTGTTGAAGCAGACGGCCGTCGAGTGGCTGTCCAGCCTGCAGAGCGCCAAGGCCCCGGTCGACAAGGTCAAGGCCATGGCCGGCTTCCGGCCCGACATGCTGCAGCCGGTCATCGGCCTGGAGCGCGGCCTGACCGATCCGATCACCGACCTCGGCATGGGCCAGACCGCCGAGGTCCTGGCCCACTATTTCGACATCAGCCGCGAAGCCGCCGACGCCTATGCCGTCGAGAGCCACAAGCGCCTGGCCAAGGCCCAGAGCAACGGTTGGTTGTCCGGCGAGGTCGAGCCGGCCTTCGCCCGTGACGGGACCGTCTACGACCACGACGACGGCGTCCGGCCCGACAGCAGCGTCGAGAAGCTGGCGACCCTGAAGCCCGCCTTTGAGCGGCCCTTCGGCAAGGTCACGCCCGGCAACAGCTCGCAGATCACCGACGGCGCGTCCTGGGTGATCCTGGCGTCGGAGGAGGCGGTGAAGAAGCACGGCCTCAAGCCCCGCGCCGTCATCCTCGACAGTGAGTGGGCGGCGCTGGATCCGTCGATCATGGGCCTGGGGCCGGTGCTGGCCTCGACGCCGCTGCTGAAGCGCGCGGGCCTGAGCTTGCAGGACATCGAGCTCTGGGAGCTGAACGAGGCCTTCGCCGCCCAGGTGCTGGCCTGCCTGGCCGCCTGGGAGGACGATGGCTTCTGCCGCGAGGTGCTGGGCCTGCCCGGCGCGGCGGGCGTCATCGACCGCAACCGGCTTAACGCCGACGGCGGCGCGGTGGCTCTGGGCCATCCCGTCGGGGCCAGCGGCAACCGCATCGTGCTGCACCTGATCAACGCCCTGGAGCGCCTTGACCGCAAGCGCGGCATCGCCACCGAGTGCATCGGCGGCGGCCAGGGCGGCGCCATGCTGATCGAGCGGATCTGAGGAGGAGATGGCCATGCAAGACCGCGCCCTGACCCTCCTTGCGCCCCGCGACCTCGACCTGGGGCCGGCGCCGATGAATGACTATGGCCTGACGCACTGGCGGCTGGCGCGAGGCCCTGACGGCGTCGCCTGGGCGGTGCTCGACAAGGCCGACGCCAGCGCCAACACCCTGGACGACGCGGTGCTGGTCGAGCTGGACCAGATCCTCGACCTGCTGGAAGCCGACCGTCCCGTCGCCCTGGTCATCCGCTCTGCCAAGCCGTCGGGCTTCATCGCTGGCGCCGACATCAGCCAGTTCCGCGGCGCCAGCGACGTCGGCGAGGTCGAGCAGCGCATGGCCCGCGCCCACGCCATCACCGACCGTCTGGAAAGCCAGCCCTACCAGACCATCGCGGTGGTTCACGGCTACGCCCTGGGCGGCGGGCTGGAGGTGGCGCTGGCCTGCAAGGTCCGCATCGCCATCGACGGCGCCAAGTTCGGCTTCCCGGAGGTGCAGCTGGGCCTGCATCCGGGCCTGGGCGGCACGGCGCGGTTCACGCGACTGATCGATCCGTTGCAGGCGATGAGCTTCATGCTGACCGGCAAGACGATCGCGGCCAAGAAGGCCAAGGCCCTGGGCCTGGTAGACGCCATCGTGCCCGAGCGCCACGTCCGCGCGGCCGTGCATGCGGCCATTCGCGGCGAGCTGCACGCCGAGGGCCACAGCCTGATCGACAAGCTCAAGGACAGCGCCCCGGCCCGCCGTATCGCCGCCGGTCGCATGCGGGAAGAAGCCAAGAAGCAGGCGCCGCCCGAGCACTATCCGGCGCCGGGCGCGCTGATCGAGCTGTGGGAGCGCCACGGCGGCGACTTCGAGGCCATGAAGGCCGCCGAGATCGGCTCGTTCGCCCGGCTGATGGTCTCGGAAACGGCGCAGAACCTGATCCGCGTGTTCTTCCTGCGCGAGAAGCTCAAGGGCCTGGCGGGCGAGGGCGGCGATATCCGCCGGGTGCATGTGATCGGCGCCGGGGCCATGGGCGGCGACATCGCCGCCTGGTGCGCCTGGAGCGGCCTGACCGTCACCCTGACCGATGTCGACGCCAAGCCGATCGGCGGGGCGATCAAGCGCGCCGCCGAACTCTACGGCAAGATCAGCCACGACGACCCGCTGAAGGTCCGCGACGCGCTGGATCGCCTCGTCCCCGACCTGAGGGGGGAGGGCGCGCGCTCGGCCGACCTGGTCATCGAGGCCGCGCCCGAGAAGGTCGAGCTGAAGCAGGGCCTTTACGCCAAGATCGAGCCGCTGATGAAGCCGGGCGCGATCCTGGCCACCAACACCTCGTCGATCCCGCTGGAGACCCTGCGCCAGGGGCTGCAACGCCCCGAGCGGCTGGTGGGCCTGCACTTCTTCAACCCGGTCTCGCGGATGCAACTGGTCGAGGTGGTGCGCCACGACGGCCTGGCCGCTCAGGTCGAAACGGCCGCCCGCGCCTTCGTCGGGGCCATCGACCGCCTGCCGGCTCCGGCGAAGAGCGCGCCGGGCTTCATCGTCAACCGCGCCCTGACCCCGTACCTGGTCGAGGCCATGGCCATGCTGGACGAGGGCGTAGCCAAGGAGACCATCGACAAGGCCGCCGAGCGGTTCGGCATGCCGATGGGGCCGATCGAGCTTGCCGACCAGGTGGGCTTGGACATCTGCCTGGCCGTGGCCGACATGCTCAAGCGCGAGCTGAAGTGGGACATGCCCGACGCCCCGCAATGGCTGCGCGACAAGGTCGCCCACAAGCAGTTGGGCAAGAAGACCGGCGAGGGCCTCTATGTCTGGAAAGGCGGCCATCCCAACAAGGCCCCCAACGCCGCCGAGCCCGATCCGGACATGGCCGACCGCCTGATCCTGCCCCTGGTCAACACCTGCGCGGCGCTGCTGGGCGACGGCGTCTCTGACGATCCGGACGTCATCGACGCGGCGATGATCTTCGGGGCGGGCTTCGCGCCCTTCCGCGGCGGGCCGCTGCACTATGCCCGCCGACGTGGCGTCGCCGAGGTGAAGGCCCGCCTGGAGGAGCTGTCCCGTAAGTACGGCGAACGCTTCTCGCCGGCGGAAGGCTGGTCCAAGCTGGAGGCATGACGGACCGCTTCACCGATCCCGAACGCCTGGTCGATGCGATCATCGCCAAGGTCGGCCGCCGCATCGTGCTGGGCCTGCCGCTGGGCCTGGGCAAGGCCAACCACGTGGCCAACGCCCTGTTCGCGCGGGCCATGGCCGATCCGTCGGTCCACCTGCACATCTTCACCGCCCTGACCCTGGAGCCGCCGCGCCCGAAGTCGGCGTTGGAGGCGGCGTTCCTGGGGCCGGTGATCGAGCGCACTCTGGGCGGCTATCCGGCCCTGGCCTATGCCGAGGTCCAGCGCCGCGACGCTCTGCCGGACAACATCCAGGTCGACGAGTTCTTCTTCCAGGCCGGCACGCGGCTGAACGTACAGAGCGCCCAGCGCAGCTACATCTCGGCCAACTACACCCACGCGGCGGGCTACCTGATGGATCGCGGGGTCAATGTCGTGGCCCAGCTGGTGGCACAGGATGGCGACCGCTACAGCCTGTCGTGCAACACCGACATCACGCTGGACCTGTTGGCCGCGAAGACGGCGGGCAAGGCCGACTTCCTGCTGGTCGGCCAGATCAATGACAGCCTGCCGTTCATGCCGGGCGACGGCGACCTGCCGGCCTCGGCGTTCAGTCATGTGCTGGACGGTCACGACTTTCCGCTGTTCGCACCGCCCAAGGAGCCGATCACTGACGCCCACTACGCGATCGGCTTCCATGCGGCGGCCCTGATCCCCGACGGCGGCACGATCCAGATGGGCATCGGATCGATCAGCGATGCGGTGGTCCAGGGCCTGATCGTCCGCCACTGCGATCCGGCCGCCTTCCGCGACACCGTCCAGCGCCTGGGCGCCGCGCCCCAGCACGCCGAGCCTTTCGAGAAGGGGCTCTACGCGGCGACCGAGATGTTCGTCGACTGCCTGCTCGACCTCTGGAAGGCCGGCGTCCTCAAGCGCGAGGTCGAAGGGGCGGTGCTGCACGGCGGCTTCTTCCTGGGGCCGGGCGCCTTCTATGAAGGCCTGCGGGCGCTCTCGCCCGAGGACCGCGCCAAGTTCCAGATGCAGGCCATCTCGGGCATCAACGAACTCTATGGCGACGAGGCCGCCAAGCGTGTCGCCCGGGTCGATGCGCGCTTCATCAACACCACCATGATGGTCACCCTGCTGGGCGCGGCGGTCTCCGATGGGCTGGAGGACGGCCGGGTCGTCAGCGGCGTGGGCGGGCAATACAACTTCGTGGCCCAGGCCTTCGCCCTGGAGGGCGCGCGTTCGGTGATCACCCTGGACGCCGTGCGCGGAGCGGGGAAGATGGCGACCTCCAACATCCTGTGGTCCTACGGCCACGGCACCATCCCGCGCCACCTGCGCGATATCGTCATCACCGAATACGGCGTCGCGGACCTGCGCGGCCGGACCGATCGCGACGTCATCGTCGCCCTGCTGAAGGTCGCCGACAGCCGCTTCCAGCCGGCGCTGATCGAGCAGGCCAAGGCCTCGGGCAAGCTGGAACGTGACTACGCTCTGCCGGCCGAGCTCATGCGGAATACACCGGAGCGTCTCGCCGAAGCCTTGGCCCCGGCCAAGGCGGCGGGCCTGGCGCCACTGCTGCCGTTCGGCTCGGACTTCGATGCGCTGGAGGAGGGCCTGCTGCCGACGCTGGGCAAACTGAAGGCGGCCGGACCGATGGACCTGGCGCGCTTCGCCCTGCGCGGCCTCAAGCGGGAGCCGGACGCTGAGCCCGCTCTGAAGCGCCTTGGTCTGGACCGTCCGCGCGGGCCGACCGAACTGCTGACGGCGCTGGCCGTGCGCGGCGCCCTGCGCGGCTAAGGCAGCCGAGCCGGATCGATCACCACGTGGCGGATGCCCCGGCGGTTGACGGTGTAGGTGACGTGGACCCTGCCATCGCGAGCCTGGATCACGGCCGGATAGGCGTAGCCGTCGGGGACGGGCTCGCTCTCCAAAGTCAGCACTTCGCGCCAGGCGATCCCGTCCTTGGAGACCGCCACGTTCAGCGGCCAGCGGGGACCTTTTCCTGGGGTGTCGGGCCGCTGGCCCGAGTGGTTGTAGACCATCAGCTGGCGGCCATCGGCCAGGGTCACCGCGTCCGTGCCCGAGTTCGGATTGGGCAGGTCGATGGTCGAGAGCGGGCTCCAGGTCTTGCCGTTGTCCTTCGACCAGGTCTGGGCCAGCGCGCCCTGGCGGGTGCGGGCCACGGCCTCCAGCACGCCGTTCGGGTGGAACAGGATGCTGGGCTGGATGGCGTCGATCTTCAGCGGCGAGGCGACCGGTGCGGTCCGGGTCCAGGTCCGGCCGCCGTCCTCGCTGCGCTCGAAATAGAGGCTCCAGCCGCCGCCGTCGGCCTGGGTGACGCCTTCGGATTTCTCGGTGCTGGTCGGCGACAGCCACGTCCCGTCGGCCAGCACGACCGGCTTGTTCTTGATCGGACCCAGGATGCCGTCGGCAAGGCGCGTGGGCTGGCTCCAGGTCTTGCCGTCGTCGGCGGAGGTCATGACCATGCCCCACCAGTCCTGCGGGCTGGGGCCGACCTTGTAGAACAGGAAGAGGTCGCCTTTCGGGGCCTGGAACAGCACGGGGTTCCAAGTCGGCAGGCGCGGCTTGCCGTCGTGCTGGACGCCGTTGGCCAGCTCGCGGGCCGGCTGCCACTTGCCGTCGATCCGACGGGCGAACCAGATGCCGACATCCGGGTTGCGCTCGTGCGTGCCGCCGAACCACGCCGCCGCGATCGTGCCCGCCGTGGTCTCGACGATGGTCGAGGCGTGCGACTGCGGGTAGGGGGCGTTGGTGTAGACCGGCTCGACCGTGAGGATCGCGCTAGGGCCGGCGGCGAGGGCTGGCGCGCACGAAAGAGCCAGCAACGCGAGCGCCAGGCGCAAACCTCGGGTCATTTCCGCTCTCAGGGCTTCACGTCGATGATCACCCGCTTGTAGCGGGTCAGGCGCGGGAAGCCATGGTCGGTGACGGCCAGGATGATGTGCATGGTCCCGGTGCCGGGCGGCACCACGCGAGTGGTCTTCACCGTCAGCCAGGCCTTCTGCTGGTCGGCGTTGTTGATGTCCAGCTTCACGCCGGAGGCCGAGCTGGTCATGCCGCGCGTGCCGGCCTCCTCGTAGCAGAACCATTCGTAGGACAGGGCGTCGCCGTCCGGATCGGTCGAGCCGACGGCGCTGAGGTCCACCCGGTCACCGGGTTTGGCGACGATGTATTCCGGCGTCTCCAGCTTCGGGACCGGCGGGTGGTTGGCTTCCTTGTAGGGCTTGATCGTCCAGTCCATGCGGGCGGCGAAGTCGTTCTGGGACGCCTCGCGCCAGCGCCAGATCGTGGCGTGGTTGGTGGTGTGCCACTCGCCGTCGCGGCCCTGGACCTCGTCCATGACGTTGGTCCAGATCGGCCGGGTCTCCGGCTCCAGGAACCAGCGCTCCATGCGCGGCGTGTAGAGCTCGTAGCGACCGCCCCAACCGCCCCATTCGGGGTGGTTCGGGTCGGACAGGCCGTTGTCGATCAGGTTCAGGAACGAGGGCGTGTCGCCTTCCATCTGGAACTTCCAGCTGGGATAGGCCGCGCCCAGCGGGCCCTTGGCGCGGATGTTCTGATTCAGCCACTCGTTGCTGACCAGGTGCTCGTCCGCGCCGCCGAAGCGGCCGTGGAAGTTGTCGCCGCCGATGCCGATCCAGGTCGACATGTGGAAGCTGACGCCGGGGCTGACGATGTAGAACAGGTCCGGGAACTCGCGGCGGATCCACGGGCCGCTGTCGTCCTGGTCCGAGATCGCATAGACGCGCAGCTTCGACACGAACTTGGCCAGCGCCGCCTTGGAGCGCGTGTTGCGCACCTTCCACAGGGCCTGGCCCAGCACGGTGGGGCCGCCCCAGACGGTCACCCAGACGGGGCGCGGATCGTCGCGGTCGACGGCCTTGATCAGCAGGTCCGAACCCGGCGAGTCCTTGCCCGCGCCGATGGCGGTCTTGCCGTCGGGGACCAGGGCCTGGGAGATCGTCGCCTTCAGCGCGTCGGCGGTCGGGAAGCCCTTCTCGTGCTGTTCCAGGTTATCGCGGACCGCGCCGTAGGTGTCGACGATGTGGCTGATCAGCTGCGGATTGACCTCGCCCTTCACCGTGGTGGCGACCAGGCCCTCGATGTCGACCTGGTTGGCGTAGGTCATCAGGCGGACCATCGACTCCTGGTCGTCGGGGTCGCCGCCGATGTCGGTCAGCACGAACAGGCGCGGCTTCTCGTGGGCGCTCTTGGCCGGAGCGGCCGCCGGCGCAGGCGCCTGGGCCAGCGCGGCGACCGGCGCGGCGGTCAGCGACGCGACCAGGGCCAGGGCGACGCCCATCCGAAGTCTGGCGGACAGAGAACGAGCCACGCGGATGTCCTTTCGTTCAACCCGGCGCCGGCGCATCGCGCCTGGACGGCCAGGTCGTGGGTTTCCTCCCGGACGCTGGAGCGCCTCGGTTTCGGGAAACAGGTACCGACGGCCAAGGTGAGGGTCAACGCAATTCGAAACCCGTCGATCGAAAAGAAAGGAAAACGAAAGTCGGTTTTTGAGAGGAGTGTCGGAGGTGTGGGGCGGGCGACTCGAGGGGGATGAGGAGGGGTCTAGCTCACGCCAACGGTAACGCTATCGCCTCGCCTTCCGGTGAAGCTTGAAAGGAAGCAACATATTGTAATTTATGAGACTCCCATATCGTCCCAGCTTGTGGGATGTGAGCGCCCGATCTTTTCTTGGATGCCGTCGCTCGCACGTCTTGCCGGCCATATCCCCAAGCCCCGCAAGGCTTGCCGCGGTGCAGGGCGCGACGCTCCGGAACGCTCGACAGGTCGGCTGGTCACACCACATACGATTTTCGATTGATTTCGATTATTGTCTTTTGGTAACGGTTTGTCTCAGCGAACATTGAACGGCGAAACGCCGCGACGTCGCTGGGGAGGACCGCGCCATGCTTGCGTGCGCGTTCAGACATCGAGACCTGACGCCGGCGGGACCGATCCCCGCCGCCGCGCGGCTCGTCCCCGGCTTCGAGCGAGGCGTTGCGCCGCTCCGATATGCGGCCCGGGTTCCGTTCTCCTCTGTTGACCCGGATCGCCACTCTGGCGGCGTCGGCTTCCTTTCCGGCCGACGTCGCCGTTTTCCGACCAATCGGCCTCCAGGCCCGATCGACCGATCACGCGTCCGCTAGAGGCGCGCGAGGAAACGCAAGCGACCGCGACGAAAACGATCGCGGCGAAGGGGAATTAGGGATGATGGACAGGTTTCAACGACAACTGGCCGGCGGGGCTTCGGGCCTGGCGCTGGTCCTGGCGCTGGGCGGCGTCGCCCACGCCGACGAGGTGATCGCCACGGCGAATGGCGGAGCCGCACCCGTGGCCGCCGTCGGCGTCGCGGCGCTGCAGGAGGCCGCTCCGGCCGCCGCCGACAACACCGCCGTGACCGAGGTGGTGGTGACCGGCTTCCGCAACAGCCTGGCCAAGGCCCTGGAGCTGAAGCGCACCAACACCGGCGTGGTCGACTCGATCCTGGCCGAGGACATCGCCAAGTTCCCCGACAACAACCTGGCCGAATCCATCCAGCGGATACCCGGCGTCGCCATCAGCCGCGACCAGGGCGAAGGCCGCGCGCTGTCGGTGCGGGGCCTCGGTCCCGACTTCACCCGCGTGCGCATCAACGGCATGGAGGCCCAGGCCTCGACCGACGGCTACAGCGGCGCCAACCGCGGCCGCGGCTTCGACTTCAACGTCTTCGCCTCGGAGCTCTTCAACCGCATCGACGTGCGCAAGACGCCGTCGGCCGACGTCGAAGAGGGCTCGCTGGGCGCGACGGTCGACCTGACCACCGGCCACCCATTCGACTACAAGGGCTTCAAGCTCGCCGCCTCGGCCCAGGCCGGCTACAACGACCAGACTGGCAAGACCCGCCCGCGCATGGCGCTGCTGGTCTCCAACACCTTCGCCGACGACAAGCTGGGCGCGCTGTTCTCGGTGGCCTATTCGAAGACCGCCGTCGACTTCCAGCAGTCCAGCTCGGGCCTGTGGAACCAGGGCAACGGCGACGGCGGCTGGTGCAAGCCGACGACCGGCACGGGCGGCATCTGCGACGTCCCCGCCGCCGACTTCGCCAAGGCGACCTCGACCTACAACCTGGCCAGCGCGCCGACGACCTATTATCCGCGCTTCATGCGCTACGTGCAGGGCCTGGGTAAGACCGAGCGCCTGGGCCTGACCGGCTCGCTGCAATGGGCGCCCGACGACGACACCAAGATCACGCTGGACGGCCTGTTCTCGCGCTACAAGGTCAGCCGGGACGACTGGCCCCTGGAGGCCATCGGCTTTTCCCGCGGCGCCTCGCAGGGCGGCAAGCCCGAGATGCTGGTGCGGGACATGATCCTGAACAGCCAGAACACCATGCTTTACGGCCTGTTCGACAATGTCGACATGCGCTCGGAGCATAACCGCGACGAGTTCTCGACCGACTTCGGCCAATGGACCCTGACCGGCGAGCACAAGTTCAGCGACAAGTTCAGCCTGGACGGCGTGGTCGGCTATTCGTACTCGGACTTCGACAACTTCAACGACATCTCGACCCAGATCGACCGGTTCAATGTCGACGGCTACTCGATCGACATCCGTCCCAAGGGCCAGTACCTGCCGGCCATCAACTACGGCTTCGACGTCACCGATCCGAGCCAGTGGTACTTCGGCCCGACCGTGACCCAGCCTGGCGGCACCGGCCCGACGGGTCCGGAAATCCGCCTGCGTCCGAACTACACCGACAACAAGTACAAGACCGTCCAGCTGAACGGTAAGTACGCGTTCAACGACGGCCTGACCGTCCGCGCCGGCGCCAACTGGAAGCAGTACGACTTCAGCGCCCAGTCCTACCGCTACGCCCTGGGCGAGGCCAACTTCCCGACCATCCCGACCGGCTCGTCGATCCAGAGCCTGACCGAGCAGTTCTGCGGTCTCAAGAAGCTGAACGTGCCGACCCCGACCCCGGTCTGCTGGACGACGCCGAACATCGACGCCTTCCAGGCCGCCTACAACATCTACAGCAACAGCGGCCGCACGGCCCTGTCGCAGACGGTGGCCAGCGTGCGCGGCGAGAACCGCTCGGTGAAGGAAGAGGACAAGACCGGCTACGTCATGGCCAATTTCGACCAGGAGGTCGGAAGCTGGCGCGTGCGCGGCGACGTCGGCGTCCGCTATGTCGAGACCAACCAGACCTCGACCTTCTACACCAACGTCCCGCCCTCGGTTGACCCCGCCCAGTTCGTTCTGACGACCGTCAAGCGGTCCTACAGCGACACCCTGCCGTCGCTGAACCTGGTGCTGGAGCCGACTGACAAGCTGCAGGTCCGCTTCTCGGCGGCCAAGGTCATGGCGCGTCCGGCCCTGGGCAACCTGGCGGCGGCGACCAGCGTCTCGGTGGCTGGCGGCTCGCGCTCGGTCTCGACCGGCAACGCCAACCTCGATCCGTACCGCGCCAAGTCGGTGGACTTCTCGATCGAGTGGTATCCGAAGTCGGGCACGATCGTGTCGGCGGGCTTCTTCTACAAGAACATCAGCACCTACGTGCAGACCTTGACCCTTACCCGGCCCTACTCGGCCACGGGCCTGCCGGTGTCGCTGCTGGACAATACGGGCGCCGGCCCCAACGACGACTTCGCTGTCACCAATGTCGTCAATACCAAGGGCGGGCCGCTGAAGGGCTTCGAGCTGAATTACCAGCAGCCCCTGGACTTCCTGCCGGAGGCCTTCCGCGGCTTCGGCATTTTGGCCAACTACACCTATGTCGACTCCAGTATCGACTACATCATCGACCCGAACCCGCCGACCTATCGCGTCGTCAACGCCCCGCTGCTGAACCTGTCGAAGAACGCCGCCAACGCCACGCTCTACTACGAGCGCGGCAAGGTGCAGGCCCGCATCTCGGTCAACTATCGCGACAAGTACCTGACCGCCGTCCCCGGCCGTTACAACCAGGATGTCCAGGGCAATCTGGCGACCACGTTCCTGGACGGTTCGGCCTCGTACAAGATCACCGACCAGCTGTCGGTCAGCGTCGACGGCCTGAACCTGACCAACGAGAAGGACATCTCGTACATCGACTCCACGACCCAGCGCTTCGAGAACTACCGGGTCGGCGGCCGCCAGTTCTATGTGGGCGCCCGCTACACCTTCTAGGCGCTGTCGCTTGAGTTTCCCCTGTCGGTGACTGCGCCCTCCCGTGCATGATCCGTCACCCGCGGCGCCGGTTTCCTCCAACCGGCGCCGCAACTGTTTTGTCCGGAGATGTCCGTGATCCACCGTCTGGCGTTGCTTGTGCTCTTGGCTTTGGCCGCTCCCGTCGCTGCGCGGGCGAGCGTCGAGGTGACCCAGGAGCGCGACGTGGTCGTGGTCCGCAACGGCGCCGACGTGATGCGGCTGGCCGTCTGCGCCGACGGCGTGGTGCGGGTCACCGCCAGTCCGGATGGTGCAGCCGGCGGCTCTTCGCCGAACCAGCCGTGGTTCTCAAAGCCCTGCGCGCCGCAGCCGGTGAGCCTGACCGACGCCACCGCGACCGGCACGGGCGTCAACACCGCCGCCGGCGTCGGCGCCGCCAAGGCCGTGGCCAAGGTGCTGAAGACCGGGGACCTGCGCGTCTCGATCTCGCTGTCGGACGGGACCCTGACCTTCCTCGGCCCCAACGACCGCATCCTGCTGCAGGAGATGGGCGAGCGGCCGCGAATCTATGAACCCGCGAGCCTGTCGGACGGCTCGAAGGCCTGGAAGGTCACCGAGCGCTTCCATCCGGCCCTGCGCCAGGGGCTCTATGGCCTGGGCCAGCACCAGTCCGGCCAATTCAACTACCAGGGCGGCGTGGTGCGCCTGGCCCAGGCCAATACCGACATCGCCCATCCGCTGATGATGTCGACCGAGGGTTTCGGCCTGCTGTGGAACACCGCCGCGGCCTCGACCCTGGACAACCGCTTCCCGACCGAACTGACCCTGACGGCGGATGTCGGCCAGGCGATCGACTACGTCTTCCTCTACGGGCCCGAGTTCGACCAGGTGGTCGCCAAGTATCGCGGCATGACGGGCGCCGCCCCGCTGTTCCCGCGCTGGACCTACGGCCTGTTCCAGTCGATGGATCGCTACGCCAGCGGCCAGGACTTGCTGGACGTGACGAAGCGCTATCGCGACGACGACGCGCCGGTCGACGTCATCGTGCAGGACTGGCGCTGGTGGAGCCGGATGGGCGATCCGGAGTTCCGGCCCGACGGCTATCCCGATGTGCCCGGCCTGCTGAAGACCCTGCGCGAGCGTCACGTCCACACGATGCTGAGCATGTGGCCGCTGCTGAGCAAGTCGTCTGCGCTCTACAAGTTGATGGCCGAGCGCGGCTGGCTGATCCCCGGCACGGCGTTGTACGACCCGACCAATCCCGAGGCCGCCGACCTCTACTGGTCGCACCTGGGAAGCAAGCTGCTGGACCAGGGCTGGGACTCGTTCTGGCTGGACGGCTCCGAGCCCGAGCTGCACCTGCCGACCATGGCCGAGACCGACCGCACCCTGAACGGCCGCAAGCTGGCGATCGGGCCGGGCGAGCTCTACGGCAACGCCTTCCCGCTGGCCCATGTGGCGGCGGTGTCGGACCGCTGGCGCAAACAACGCGACGACAAGCGGGTGTTCATCCTGTCGCGCTCCTCGTTTGCCGGCGTCCAGCGCTATGGTGCGGCCTCGTGGTCGGGCGACATCCTCAACGGCTTCCCGGTGTTCCAGCGCCAAATCCAGGGCGGGCTGAACTTCGCCCTGTCGGGGATGCCGTACTGGACCACCGACATCGGCGGCTACTACGGCGGCGTGCTCGACAACCCGCCGACCGGGCCGGCGACCACCGATCCGGCGTTCCAGGAGCTGTATGTCCGCTGGTACCAGTTCGGTGTGTTCAACCCGCTGTTCCGCACCCACGGCAAGCGCGCCAACGACCGCAACGACCTGTTCGCTTATGGCGACAAGACGCCGATCCTGCTGGACTACGACCGGCTGCGCTATCGGCTCATGCCCTACATCTACGACCTGGCCTGGCGGGTGACCGACAACGCCGACACCATCATGCGGCCGCTGGTCATGGACTGGCGCACCGACGAGCGGATCTGGAACATCGGCGACCAGTTCCTGTTCGGGCCGAGCCTTATGGTCGCGCCGGTGACCAATGCGGGGCAGCGCTCGCGGTCGGTGTTCTTGCCGGGGAACGCGCCTTGGTACGACTTCTGGACCGGCAAGAAGCTGGCGGGTGGGCAGTGGATCGACGCGGCCGCGCCGCTGGAGCGAATCCCGTTGTTCGCTAAGGCCGGCGCGATCCTGCCGCTGGGCGCACCGGTGAGCTACGCCAATCAGGACCCGCAAGGCTCGCTGGAACTGCGCGTCTACGCCGGCGCGGATGGGGCGTTCGAACTCTATGATGACGCCGGCGACAGCTACGCCTACGAGCGCGGCGAGCGGGCGGTGACGCCGTTGGCCTGGAGCGACGGCGCGAGGAAGCTGACCATCGGCGCGCGGGTCGGGAGCTTCCCGGGGATGGCGAAGGACCGGACGTTCAAGGTGGTGCTGATCGACGGCGGTCGCGAGCGGGTGAAGACGGTGCGGTATGAGAGCGGGCCGCTCGAGGTGGCGTTCTAGAGCATCGCCCGGCGCAGGGCGTCCTGCCAGCGCGCGACGGTCGCTTCGCGGGCGTCGGCGCTCATCGCCGGCTCGAACGTCCGCTCGGCCGGCCGCACCGGCGGGGCCTTGATCCCCATGCCCTCGGCCGCTAGCCGCGCCGCGCCCAGGGCGCTCAGTTCCGCCGCATCCGCGCGGATCACCGGGCGGTCGATCAGGTCGGCCAGCAGTTGCATCAGCACGTCGTTGCGCGAGGCGCCGCCGTCGACGTTCAGGGCCGGGAGGTCGCCGTGCAGGTCGGCTTGCATGGCCATGAACACGTCGTGGATTTGGAGCGCCACCGCCTCCAGCGCCGCGCGGGCCAGATGGGCGGGCGTGGTGCCGAGGTTCATGCCGCTGACCAGGCCACGCGCCTCGTCGCGCCAGTGTGGGGCGCCCAGACCGGCCAGGGCCGGGACCAGGGCGACGCCGCCGCTGTCGGGGACGGTGAGGGCGAGATCGGTGAGCGCCAACTCGTCGCGCAGGCCCAGCAGCTTGGTCACGAACGCCACCGTGTGGCCCGAGACCGAGATGTTACCTTCCAGCGCGTGCAGCGCCCCGCCGGCTCGGCTCCAGGCGATGGTGCTGGACAGGCCGTGGGCCGACCAGATCCGTTCTTTGGTCACCGTCATCAGCGACGAGCCGGTGCCGCAGGTGGCCTTGATCTGGCCGGACCCGTCCAGGCCGTGGCCGTAGAGCGCGGCGTGGGAGTCGCCCATGGCCGCGTGGATCGGGACGCCGGCGGGCAGGGCGGTCGCGCCATACGCCGTCTCGCCGAACAGGCTGTCGGACGGCCGGATTTCGGGCAGCACCGCCAGCGGGATGTCGAACAGCCGCGCCATCTCCGGGTCCCAGGCCAGGGTGGCCAGGTTCATCAGCTGGGTGCGCGAGGCGTTGCTGTGGTCGGTGGCGTGGCGCGCGCCGGCGGTCAGGTTCCAGAGGAGCCAGGCGTCGACCGTGCCGGCCTTCAGCTCACGTCGCGCGGCGCGGGCGCGGCCATCCGGAGCCGCATCCAGCAGCCAGGCCAGCTTGCCGGCCGAGAACATCGGATTGAGCGTCAGGCCGGTGCGGGCGATGGCGTCGGGCTCGTAGCCGTCGGCCTTCAGCGCCTCGCAGCGTGGGGCCGAGCGGCCGCATTGCCAGATCACGCAGGGACCGACCGGACGCCCGGTGGCGGCGTCCCACAGCACCACGGACTCGCGCTGGTTGGAGAGGCCGATCGCGTCGACCGGCAAGCCCATGGCGACGATCTCTTCGATCACGCCGGCGACGCTGGCCCAGATGTCGTCGGCCGAGGACTCGGCCCAGCCCGGCTGCGGGTAGGTCACCCTCGTGGGCCGCGAGGCCTGGGCCAGGATCTCGCCCTCGGGGCCGACCAGCACCGCCTTGGTGTTGGTCGTGCCCTGGTCGATCGCCAGGATGTTCATTTGGCCAGGAGATCGCGCGCGGCGTCGGCGATGCCGGCGGCGGTCAGGCCGTAGTGCTCCATCAGCCACTCGGCCGAGCCGGTCGGCAGGAAGCCTGGGAAGCCCAGGATGCGCATGGGGCAGGGGGCGTTCGTGGCCAGCACCTCGGCCACTGCGCCGCCCAGGCCGCCACGCACCGAGTGCTCCTCGACCGTGATCACCGCGCCGGTCTTGGCGGCGTCCAGGATGGCGGTCTCGTCGAGCGGGGTCAGGCTGGCCATGTTGACCACCTTGGCCTGCACGCCCTCGGTCGCCAAGAGCTGGGCGGCGGCCAGGGCGCGATGGACCATGGTTCCGTTGGCGATGATGGCGACGTCGCCGCCCTCGCGCAGGGTCTCGGCCTTGCCGATCTCGAAGCGCTCAACGGTGTGCTTCAGCGCCGGCACCGGCATGCGGCTGATGCGGATGAAGACCGGACCGTCCAGGGCGGCGGCGGCCCTGATTGCCTCGCCGGTCTCCCAGGGGTCGGACGGCACGATGACGGTCAGGTGCGGCGCCATCGGCCGCAGCCAGGCCAGGTCCTCGATCGAGTGGTGCGTGGGGCCAAGCTCGCCATAGGCGACGCCGCTGGAGATGCCGCACAGCTTCACATTGGCCTGCGAGTAGGCGATGTCGGCCTTGATCTGCTCCAGCGCCCGGCCCGTGAGGAAACAGGCCGCGCCGCTGACGAATGGGATCTTGCCGCCATTGGCCAGGCCTGCGCCGACGCCGATCATGTTCTGCTCGGCGATGCCGACGTTGATCAGGCGCTCGGGGAATTTCTTGCGGAAGCCGCCCAGCTTGCTGGAGCCGACGCTGTCATTGACCACGGCGACGATGCTAGGGTCCGCTTCGGCCAGGGCCTCGAGCGTGGCCACATAGGCCTCGCGGCAGTCGAACAGGCCTTCGCCCTTCTCGGGATCGTTCACTGAGCCAGCTCCCGCAGGGCTTGAGCATACTGTTCGGGGCTCGGGCAGCCGTGGTGCCAGCCGGCCTGGTTTTCCATGTACGACACGCCCTTGCCCTTCACGGTCGCGGCGATCACGCACAGCGGCTTGTCGCCTCGAGTCTCCAGCGCGGCGATCAGGGCGGCCGGGTCGTGGCCGTCGATCTCCAGCACGTCGAAGCCGAAGGCGCGCCACTTGTCGGCCAGGGGCTCCAGGCTGACGGTATCCTCGGTCGGCGCGCCCTGTTGCAGGCGGTTGCGATCGACGATGACGGTGAGGTTGGCGAGCTTGCGATGGCCGGCGGTCATCGCCGCTTCCCAGCAGCTGCCTTCCTGCAGTTCGCCGTCGCCGGTCAGGACGAAGACCCGGAAGTCGGCCTTGTCGATCTGGCCGGCGATGGCCGCGCCGACCGCGACGGGCAGGCCGTGGCCCAGCGGGCCGGTGTTGGTCTCCACGCCCGGCAGATAGGTGCGGCTGGGGTGGCCGTTCAGGCGCGACAGCGGCTGGAGATAGGTGGCCAGCTCGGCCTCGGGGAAGAAGCCCGCGCCGGCCAGCACGGAGTAGAAGGCGCCGGTGCAGTGGCCCTTGCTCATGATGAAGCGGTCGCGGCCCGGCGCGTTCGGCGTGGCCGCGTCGTAGCGCATGATGTCGAAATAGAGCGCGGCCAGGATGTCGGCCGACGAGAGGTCGCCGCCGGGGTGGCCCTGCTTGGCCTCGAAGATCATCTTGAGCGCGCTGCGACGGATCCAGTTGGCGCGCTCGGCCACGTGGGCGGCGCGGCTCTGGAGGTCACCCTGGCGGTGAGCTGCATTCATCGTCGGCGTACTCGCTGGTCTTTCTGACGAGGGCGCGAGCACCGCGGAAGAGGCGCGCCGGCTTCGCCGATCGTGCTCGATTCCGCCTGGTTCCAGGCCTCCCTCGACGCGCAAACTAGGCGGCGCCGCTGCGGCGTGCAATGCCGAAAGGTGCGATTTGCTTTCGATTTTCTTCGTTTTGAATTTTTCCGGAAACTGCGGATGAGAAGCGTCTCACAATTTCTATGACGGCAAGCGGCTGATTTCTGGAGGGAAATACTGTTGACACCACGCGGTGAGCCGCCTTGCGGTCTGGGCGCATTGACACCGAAAATCCTGCATGACAGGTTTCGCTCGAATTCGAAATCATTCGAAAGTAGCGCCGAAAACGGCGCACGGCAGGGGAGGCTTCGGCTTTGCGGCAGGCGAGCGGGATCAGGCGGGCGGCCTTCGCCCTGGCGGTGCTGCTGCCGGCCTTGAGCGCCTGCAAGGTCGTGCCGATCGCCGCCGACCGCGCCGCCCGTGAACGCCAGGCCGGGGCCTTCGACGCCGCCCGCTATGTCGACACCATCTGGGACGTCCAGGCCGCGCCCTATTGGGACAAGCAGGCTAAGCCGCTAGACCGGCTCACAGCCGATATCATCAAGGATCTCGACGCCGCTGGTGGCCGCAGGGCAGGCGACGGCTCGCCCTGGACCTTCGTGGCGCAGGGCGAGGGCAAGGTCGTCGATGTGAAGACCCAGGCCCGCGCCGGCGTCGTGACCGTCCAGGCCGGTGCGCAGCAGGTCGACGTGCTGGTCGGCCCGGTCGTCTCCGGCTCGGCCCTGCGTGACAGCCTGCCGTTCGTGACCTTCAATGACTTCGCCAACCAGATCGCCTATGCCGAGGTCGGCGGGGCGCTGACCAAGCGGGCCCTGCGCCAGGCGCGGCCGGTGGCCGAGGGCCTGAAGCCTGGCGACAGCGTCCGCTTCCAGGGCGTGTTCCAGATCACCAAGGCCGATGACCGCGTGGCCCTGACCCCCATCCGCCTCGAGCGCGTGGGAGGCTAGGGAGTGCTGCGCGCGGAGAAGATCGGCAAGACCTATGGCGGCGTGGTCGCCCTGGACGGCGTCGACTTCGACGTCCGGGCCGGCGCGGTCAATGTGCTGATCGGCGAAAACGGCGCGGGCAAGTCGACCCTGATGAAGATCCTGGCCGGGGTCGAGCAACCGACTTCCGGCCGCCTGCTGCTGGACGGCGAGCCGGTGCGCTTCGCCTCGATCCGCGAAGCCGCCAAGGCCGGCGTCGGCATCGTCTTCCAGGAACTGAACCTCTGCCCGAACCTGACGGTGACGCAGAACATCTTCCTGGGGCGTGATCTCACCGGCGCCCTCGGTGTCGCCGACCATGCCGCCGAAAAGGCCAAGGCTAGTCAGGTGCTCTCGCGCCTGGCCCACGCCATCGACCCCGACGCCCTGGTCAGCGACCTGCGGGTCGGCGAGCAGCAGATCGTCGAGATCGCCAAGGCCCTGGTCGAGGACGCCCGGGTGTTGATCCTGGACGAGCCGACCTCGGCCCTCAGCGCCGCCGAGGTCGAGGTCCTGTTCGAGGTGATCGGCGAGCTGAAGCGGGCCGGAGTGGCGGTGATCTACATCTCCCATCGGTTGGAAGAGCTGATGCGGATCGGCGACTTCGTCACCGTGCTACGCGACGGCCGTCTGGTGGCGTCCAAGCCGGCCTTGGAGGTCTCTGTCGCCTGGATCATCGATCAGATGCTGGGCGATAAGGCCCGCCAGCGGCCGCGCGGCGGAACGGGCAAGGCCGGGGCCGTGGTGTTGTCAGCCAAGGACATCGCCCTGCCGCGTCGCGGTGGCGGTTTCCTGGTCGATCACGTCAGCGCCGACTTCCGGGCCGGCGAGGTCACGGCGATCTACGGTTTGCTCGGCTCGGGCCGCACCGAGCTGCTCGAAAGCCTGTGCGGCGCGCGCAACGCGTCCGGGACGGTGATGCTGAACGGCGAGGACGTCTCGACGCTGAGCCTCGCCGACCGCTGCCGCCGGCGCCTGCGTTTTGTCCCCGAGGACCGCCAGCGCGACGGCCTGTTCCACAATCTCTCGGTCGGGGGAAACCTCGGCCTCTCCAGCCTGCTGGCCTTCGTGACCGGCGGGATGATCGGCGACCAGCGTGAGCGCTCGGCCGTGGCCGACATGATGGCGCGCCTGGGCGTCAAGGCGGCCGGCGCCGAGGCGGCGATCGGCTCGCTGTCGGGCGGCAACCAGCAGAAGGTGGTGATCGGGCGCGGTCTGATGACCGATCCGCTGGTCATGCTGCTGGACGAGCCCAGCCGAGGCGTCGACATCGGCGCGCGCGGAGAGGTGTTTGACACCATGCGCGCCCTGGCCGATCAGGGCCTGGCCGTGGTCTTCGCCACCTCTGACCTGCTGGAAGCCCAGGCCGTCGCCGACCGCGTGCTGGTGCTGGCCGCCGGCCGCCTGACCGCCGACCTCACGCTCGAACAGGCCACCGAGGCCGCCCTGGTGGCCGCCTCGAACGCCATGGAGACCGCCGCGTAATGGCGACCGAAACTGCAGCCCCCATGAACGTCGTCGCCCTGCTCTTGAAGCTGCGCGCCCTGATCGCGCTGGCCGTGGTCGTGGCCTTCTTCTCGGTGATGGCTCCGAATTTCCTGTCGGCCTCGAACTTCCTGATCATGTTCAAGCACGTGGCGATCACGGCGATCCTGGCGATCGGCATGACCTACGTCATCCTGACCGGCGGCATCGACCTTTCGGTCGGCTCGATCGCCGGCCTGGGCGGCATGGTCGCCGGGGCCCTGATCCTGAACGGCGTGACGCTGCAGCCGCTGGGCGTGGTGGTCTATCCCAGCGTGCCGCTGGTGATCGCCATCGTGCTGGTGCTGGGCGGGATCGCGGGCCTGTTCAACGGCGTGCTGGTGGCGCGCTTCCGGGTGGCGCCGTTCATCGCCACCCTGGGCATGCTCTATGTCGCCCGAGGGGCGGCCATGCTGCTGTCGAACGGCGCGACCTTCCCGAACCTGGTCGGGCGCTCGGACCTGGGCAACGAAGGTTTCCCGCTCTTGGGCTCAGCCTCGATCCTGGGCCTGCCGGTGACGGTGATCCTGCTGGCGGCCATCGCCCTGGTCGCCGCCTTCGTCGCCAAGGACACCCCGTTCGGCCGCCGGGTCTACGCTGTCGGGGGCAACGAGCGCGCGGCGCTGCTGTCGGGCGTGCGGGTCGATCGGGTGAAGATCGCCGTCTACGTCATCTCCGGCGTCTGCGCGGCGCTGGTCGGCCTGATCGTGTCCTCCGAACTGGTGGCGGCGCACCCGGCCAGTGGCGAGACCTTCGAGCTGTCGGCCATCGCGGCCGTCGTGCTGGGCGGCGCCTCGCTATCCGGAGGACGCGGCACGGTCGGCGGCGCGCTGATCGGCGCCTGTGTGATCGGCGTGCTGGGCGATGGCCTGGTGATGATGGGCGTCAGCGAGTTCTGGCAGATGGTCATCAAAGGACTTGTGATCATCGCCGCGGTCGTGCTCGACCAGGTGCAAGGACGTCTCACGGCATCGGGCAGAGCCTGACCGTGGACGCCGTCTCGCACAGGAGCAAGAGAGCCATGGCCCCCAAGTCCGGCCAGAAGTCCGCGACCCCGACGCCGGGTTCGGCCCGCCAGCGCGCCATCGCCGCCGCCGGTATGGGCCTGCTGGCCGAACCGCGCCGCATGAAGATCCTGGAGTGGCTGCAAGAAGAAGGCAGCGCCCGCGTGCGCGAGCTGTCCGAAGCCTTCGGCGTCTCCGAGCCGACCATCCGCCAGGACCTCGAGAAGCTGGAGGCCGAGGGCCACATCACCCGCGAGCACGGCGGCGCCTTCCTGCGCTCGGTGCCCCAGCAGGTGCGCGACATGGCCCTGCAGCACCGGGTCAATATGGAGGCCAAGCGCCGGATCGGCCGTCTGGCCGCCTCGCTGGTCACCGACGGCCAGACGATCATCCTCGATAGCGGCTCGACCACCACCGAGGTGGCCCTGAACCTGCTGGAACGGCAGAACCTCAACGTCGTCACCAACGCCCTGAACATCGCCCTGACCCTGGGCGCGCTGCCGTCGTGCACGGTCCACATGCCGGGCGGCCAGTTCAAGGCGCCGACCCTGTCGCTGAGCGGCGAGCGCTCGGCGGCCTATTTCGAGGGCCTCTATGCCGAGACCTGCTTCCTGGCCACGGGGGCGGTGTCGCTGGAAGCGGGTCTGACCTATCCGTCGCTGGCCGATTTGCCGATCAAGAAGGCGATGATCGCGGCGGCCTCGCATGTCTGCCTGGTGGCGGACTCCACCAAGATCGGCCGGACCTCGTTCTCGTCGCTCGGGGGCGGGGTCGAGATCGTCCACACCCTGATCACCGACGACGGTCTGCGCGACGAGGACCGCAAGGCCTTCGAGGCGCGCGGCATCCGCGTGCTGGTCGCCTAGGAGCTCATGATGAAGCGCAGCCACCTGATCCTCGCCATCGCCGCCGTCGTCGCGGTCGTGCTGGCGGTCGCGTGGCTGGCGCCCAAGGGCCGTTCGAACCTGATCGTCATCATCACCCCGTCGATGGACAATCCGTTCTTCGGCCAGGAGGCGGCGGGCGCGGAAGCGCGCGCCAAGGCCCTGGGCTACGAGACCCTGAAGTTCTCGCACGACGACGACGCCTACAAGCAGAGCCAGCTGATCGACACGGCCATCGCCCGCAACGCCGCGGCGATCATCCTCGACAACGCCGGCTCGGACGCCAGCGCGGCGGCGATCGGCAAGGCCAAGGCCGCCGGCGTGCCGGTGTTCCTGATCGACCGCGAGATCAATGTGCGGGGCATCGCCACCGCCCAGATCGTCTCCAACAACTTCCAGGGCGCGGCCTTGGGCGCCGAGGCCTTCGTCCAGGCGATGGGCGAGAAGGGCGGTTATGTCGAGCTGGTCGGCAAGGAGAGCGACACCAACGCCGCCATCCGTTCGCGCGGCTTCCACGAGGTGATCGACCAGTATCCGGACCTGAAGCTGATCGGCCGCCAGTCGGCCAACTGGAGCCAGTCCGAGGCCTTCGCCAAGACCCAGTCGATCCTGCAGGCCCATCCCGAGGTGAAGGGCATCATCGCCGGCAACGACACCATGGCCATGGGCGCGGTGGCGGCCCTGGAGAGCGCCGGGCGCGGCGACGTGGTGGTGGTCGGCTTCGACGGCTCCAACGACGCCCGCGACGCGATCCTGGCCGGGAAACTCAAGGCCACCGTGCTGCAGCCGGCCTTCCGCCAGGCCCAGTACGCCGTCGAGCTGGCCGACCGCTTCCTGAAGACCGGCAAGACCGGCCAGCCGGAGAAGCAGCTGATGGACTGCTTCCTGGTCACCGCGGCCAACGCCGGTGACCTGAACAACTTCAATCTCACTCGTCGTTAGTTTCTGGAGTACGCGCTCATGAGCAAGCTGAAGTTCGGAGCCGGCATCTGGCACTTCGCCACCTATGTCGACCGCTACGCCACCGACGGCTACGGCCCGCCCGTCAGCCTGATCGAGGCGATCGACAAGGCCGGCCAGGTGGGCGACCTGTCGGTGGTCGACCTGAACTATCCGTTCGTCGATCCGAACCTGTCGCTGGATGAGGTCGAGGTCGCGCTGAAGCGCAACAACCTCGGGGTCATCGGCATCACGCCCGAGATCTACACCCGCCAGTTCTCCAAGGGCGCCTTCACCAATCCCGATCCGGGCGTGCGCCGCCTGGCCAACGAAATGTGCAACGACGCCGCCAACGTGGTCCGTCGCTTCGGGGCCGACTACGTCAAGCTGTGGCCGGGCCAGGACGGCTGGGACTATCCGTTCCAGGTCGACCACGGGAAGCTGTGGCGGATGTCGATGGACGGCGTCGGCGAACTGGCCAGCCAGAACCCCGACCTGAAGTTCGTCATCGAGTACAAGCCGCGCGAGCCGCGCAACCACATGAGCTTCGACTCGGTGGCCCGCACCCTGCTGGGCATCGAGAAGATCGGCCTGCCCAACATCGGCATCCTGCTGGACTTCGGCCACTCGCTGTACGGCGGCGAGTCGCCGGCCGACGCGGCCCAGCTGGCCATCGACCACGGCCGCCTGTTCGGCATGGACGTCAACGACAACCTGCGCAGCTGGGACGACGACATGGTGGCCGGCTCGGTCCACCCGATGGAGCTGTTCGAGTTCTTCTACGTGCTGCGCAAGAACAAGTGGGAAGGCGTCTGGCAGCTGGACCAGTTCCCGTTCCGCGAAGACAGCGTCACGGCCGCCAAGCTGGCCATCGACTTCCTGAAGGTCATCGACCGGGCGCTGGACAAGCTGGACTTCGACGCCATGCAGGCCGCCCAGGATCGCCAGGACGCCCTGGAGGCCCAGCGCCTGGCCCGCGCGGCGCTGTTCTCGTCATACTGACCATGGGCCGGCGCTCGCTCAAGCTGCGGATTCCGGGCGGCGCTGAACGGCGCTCGCCTCGGCCGCGAGGCGGTGAGCGACCGGCCTTTCATCGCGCCCGGGGGCTGGTCGAAATCCATTATCTGGACTTCGAACCGGCCTTGCTCCAGTTTCCGGGCATGGCGCTTCGCAAGTCTGACGAAGGGCTGGTCGAGGCGCCGATCGTCAAGCGCAAGCTCTCCGACCACGTCCTCGACCGCCTCAAGGCGATGATCACCTCGGGCGAGTGCGCGCCGGGGCAAGCCTTGCCGTCCGAGCGCGAGCTGATGGTCCGCTACGGCGTCGGCCGTCCTGCGATCCGCGAGGCCATGCAGACCCTGGCCACCCAGGGCCTGATCACCATCAAGCACGGCGAGCGCGCCCGCGTGCGACCGCTGACCGCCAAGGCCGCCGTCGGCCAGCTGGACCTCGTCGCCCAGCTGATGCTGTCGGCCTCGCCGAACATGGTCGAGAACCTGAAGGAAGCCCGGCGGTTCTTCGAGCGGGGCATGGTGCGCGAGGCGGCCGTGAAGGCCGAGACGGCGGACCTGGAGCAGCTGGAGCTTCTGGTCGACCAGTTGCGCGACGCCGCTGACGACGCCGAGGCCTTCACCGTCCTGGACCGCGCCTTCCACGGCAAGCTCGCCGCCATTTCCCGCAACGCCATCTTCGACGCCGTCGCCGAGGCGATGCTGGGTTGGCTGCCGGTCGATGCCGGCGAACCTGCCGAGCACCGCCGCGAGCTGGTCGCGGAATATGCCCTGATCGTCGAGCGCCTGCAGGCCCGCGATCCCGACGGCGCCGAGGCCGCTCTGCTGCGGTCGCTAGACCTCTAGTCCGGCATAACCACGAAGTTTCCGGCGCCTGGAAGCTGACTGTCCTTGATCCACGTGGCGGTGATGTCGAACAGCCCGGCGGCGTAAGAGCTCGTCGTCCCGTTGCGCTCGATCAGCCCGTGGTCGGCCTTCGGAAACACGACGACGCCGAGGTCGGGCCGTTTGAGTTGGACCTCTCGCAAGATGGCTTGGGTGCCCGCGTTCGGCGCCTGATGATCGCTGCCGCCCAGTAGCCAGAGCTGGCGCGGCTTGATTGTCTCGATCACCGGGCGTGGCTCGTAGGTGAAGCTGAGGCCCTGCGACGCGCTCGGCCCGCCGGCCATGGCGTCGGCGCTGGACATGGTCAGCAGGATGCCCGTGTACGAGCGCGGCTGGATGGCCTTCAGCCAGGGCTCGCCGGCATGCTGCGCTCGGAAGGCGTCCAGTTCTGGAAAGCCGTCGCGGAAGTTCGAGCGCACGACCTTCTCGGTGAGCGCAGTCAGCGTCCGGGCGTTGGTGAGATCGTCATCCTTGAACCCCGCTTGACGCAGCTGGTCCTCGACCACCTCGCGATCCTGGGCGATCGGTCCCTCGGCCATGGCGAAGGCGGGGATGACGAAGTCCAGTGGCGTCAGCGTAGCCGTCAGCGGCGCGACCCAGCCGCCCTGGCTGCCGCCGATCACCCCGATCTTGGGCACGCTCGGCGCTAGGCGACGCGCCTCCGCGACGGCGGCGGCCGTATCCCGCGCCCGGACGTGGAAGTCGGCCGACAGGGCGCCGGAGGACGCGCCGGTCCCGCGCTTGTCGTAGACGAAGACCGCCACGCCTCGTCGGGCCAGCTCGTATTGCCAGACGGCGTCGTCGGTCGAAGGATCGTTGTTCGAACCGTCGATCCAGACCGCCAGGGCCTTGGCGCCCGGCGGCATGACCAGCTTGCCGTGCAGCGAGGCGCCGTTGCTGGAGAAGGTCGTTTCGGTCTCTGCCAGGGGCAGGCGATCGCCTCGCTCCACGACCTCGCCTCGCGTCAGCGTCAGGCGGCCAATGGCGCAGGGCTCGAAGACGACCGTGAGCGGCCCGCCAGCATAGACCCCGTCCGCACCCTCCCGCAGTCGGCCGAACGCGCCGTTCGAGAGCGTGTAGCGCAGGTTTCGCGGGTGACCGTCCTGGCCGGTGATGGTCACGAACCGTCCGGCCGGCAGCGCATAGGCGCCCAGCCGGCAGCGCAGGGCCGGGTCCAGGCGGGTCTGCGGGACGGCGTCCAGCTGGGGCGAAGCGGCGGCCACTGCGGCGGCCAGGGCTGCGGCGAGGAACGAAAACATGGACGGTCTCGGCGTTGTCGGGCCGCCTGGATCGCTGGCCCGCCGCCGCTTCGCCAGCCTCGCTTCGCGAACGGCGCCGCGCTTTCGCGAACGGAGCGCCTAGCGCTTCTCCGCCGTCACGCCGCTGATCCGCACCGGCGAATTGTACTCGCGCGCCGACTTGATCACGTAGGCCTCGAAGGCGTCGGCGGTCTTCAAGGTCGGGCCTTCGCTCCAAGCGGCGGCGATCATGTATTCGAACTGGTTGTCCTTGGTCGGGGCCACCTTGAACAGGTGGTTGCCCTGGCGGTCGCCGCCGAACACGTACTTGGGCTTATAGGCGTCGCGCACGACCAGCGCCGAGCCGGCATAGTCGATGCGCAGGCCGTTCTGCACGGCTTCCTTGTCGTCGGGAGTGCGCACCAGCTCGCTGCCGCCGGTGATGACCACGCCGCCCTGCTGGTAGGCGATCTGTTCGGGGTCGTGCTTGCGAATCCCCGCCGCCCAGGCCGCGCCCTTGGCCTTCGGGGCGAAGGTCTTGAAGGTCACGCGCGCGGTCGAATAGTTCTGGCCGGCATAGGCGGTGTAGAGCTGCTCGACCTCGTAGCGGCCCCGGCCGCTGTCCCAGTTCATCGTCTTGACGCGGATCATGCTGCGCAGGGGGCCGTTGGTGACGACCTCGAAGGCGTAGCGGGTGTCGGTCAGGCCGTTGCTGTTGAAGCGATGCTCCTGGTCGGACTTGGGCGTGAAGCGCGGGCGCGAGACGACGTCGGGCTTCGTGGGATCGTCGAACACCCCGATGCCGCCGCCGCCGAAGCTGTCGTCCACCGACATGATGTCCGAGCCCATCTTCGGGTCGATCCGCGACACCGCATAGCCGTCCAGGTTCTCGCCATAGAGCCGCGGCGACATCAGCATCGGCGCGCGCTTGCCGTAGACGTCGGCGTCGGTCGGGAACCAGAGTTTCCAGCCTACGGCCTCCGACTCCCAGAACGGCACGGTGTGGCGCATGTAGCTGCCGATGCCGGCGTGGGTGCGGTGCGGGTTCCAGCCGCGCTGCTGGAAGCCGCGATAGATGTAGAGGGTCTTGGTCTGGTGGGCCTTGAGGTCGACCTGCAGGAACAGCTCGTCCCACAGGCCGTCGGCGTTCAGGTCGTCCAGCTGGTAATCGACCGCGCGGCCGTTGGCTTCGACCAGATGGCCGTGCGGGCCGTCCTGGGCCTGGCGCTCGTGGTCGGGGGCAGGGCGGGGCGTCCCGTCCGGATCGACCAGGGTGACGGTCAGGGCCTGGGCGCCGCGCAGCATCGGCAGTTGGGCCGGGGTCAGCACCACGGGGCTGTTCACTCGGTCTTCGTCGAGGTCATTGGTGACCTGGATGGCGATGCGTTCGGTGGGGGCGAAGGCGCCTTGAGTGTACCAGGGACGATCGGCGGCGTGAGCTACGCCGGCCGTCAGGAAGGCCAGCGCGGAGACGGCGAACAGGCGGCGATCGATAGGCATGGCGAGCCTCCCTGGCTTTGCGCCATCAAAGGCGACGCCGTAGGGGAAGGCAAGCTGATATACTCATCATACCAGCTTTGAATTTCGGCCTTGGACGCTATTGTGCGGGCGGCCGCTTGGAAGCGCCAGCCACTAAGGGAGAAGCGGCGTGAACAAACGCCCGGTCGCGCTCGGTTTGATCCTGGCCCTGAGCGTCAGCCATCTGGCTTTCGCCGCTGACGCCCTCCGCGATGGCTTTGTCTCCCCGCCGGCCGAGGCGCGGCCGCAGGTCTTCTGGCAGTGGATCAACGGCAACGTCACCCAGGAAGGTGTCCATCTCGACCTGGAATGGATGAAGCGCGCCGGGATCGGCGGCTCGATCCTGTTCGACATCGGCTTCGGCTCGCCGCCGATCCCGCAATATGTGGAGAAGCGTGTCGGCTACGGCTCGCCCGAGTGGAAGGCGGCGGTGCGCTATGCGGCGGCGGAGTCCCGGCGGCTTGGTCTCCAGTTCGGCATGCAGGCCGGCGGCGGCTGGAGCGAGACCGGCGGGCCTTGGGTCAAGCCGCAGGAGGCGATGAAGAAGCTGGTCTGGAGCGAGACGGTGGTCTCCGGCAAGGGGCCGATCACGCTGACCCCGCCGCCCGGCGTCAGCGGCCCGTTCCAGGACCTGCCGATCGGCACCCGCTTCGCCGAGCCCCGGCTCTATCGCGACGTCGCCGTGGTCGCGTGGCGCGAGGACGCCGCGCCGGCGGTGGCGGAAGCGACCTCAAGCGCTGGACCGGTCGTGGTCGCCAAGCTGGCGGATGGCGCCTATGCCGCCCCGGCGGTCGAGAAGGTGGCCGGCGAGGGCTGGGTGCTGCTGCGCTACGCAACACCGGTGGACGCTCGCGCGGTGACCGTTGCCGTCGACGGCGCGATGCCAAATGGCGTGGTCGAAGCCAGCGATGATGGTCAATCGTTCCGTCTACTGATGAAATTGCCCGGCGAGGTCCGCCAGGGTCTGCCGGTCCGCACCTTCGCCTTCCCCAAGACCACCGCCCGCGTCTTCCGCCTGCGCCTGGCCGCGGACGCCAAGCCCACGGCCATCACCGAGTTCGCCATCCACGCCGATGCCCGTGTCGACCGCTTCCAGGAGAAGGCCGGCTGGGGCGTGCTGACCGACGCCTGGGACGTCCCGACCCCGGCGACCGAAGCTGCCATCGCGCCGGGCGGCGTGCTGGACTTGACCAGCCGTCTCAAGCCCGACGGGACCCTTGACTGGACCCCGTCCGCCGGCCGCTGGCGGGTGCTGCGCTACGGCTGGTCTCTGACCGGCCGTCGCGACACCCCCGCCGCCGCCGAGAGCCTGGGGCTGGAGGTCGACAAGCTGAACGCTGACCACGTTCGCGCCCACATGCGCGGCCTGCTGGAGCCGCTGAAGGCCGAGCTGGGCGACCTCTATGGCAAGGACGGCCTGGGATTTGTCATCACCGACAGCTGGGAGGTCGGGCAGCAGAACTGGACCGAGGCCATGGCCGCCGAGTTCCAGGCCCGGCGCGGCTACGCCCTGACCCCGTGGCTGCCGGTGCTGGCCGGCCGGGTGGTGCAGAGCGCCGAGGCGTCCGACCGTTTCCTGGCCGACTATCGCCGCACGATCGCCGATCTGCTGACCGAGCGCCACTTCGCCGAGATCACCAAGATCCTGCACGAAGAGGGGATGCGCTACGACGCCGAGGCGCCGGGCGTCGACCTGCCCACCATCGCCGACGGCCTGCAGGCCAAGGGCCGGGTCGACATTCCCATGGGCGAGTTCTGGGTCTATCCGGAAGGCAAGCCGCCGCCGCCCGCGCACATGGCCGACGTCCGTGAAGCCGCCTCGGCCGCCCACGTCTACGGCAAGCCGCTGGTCGGGGCCGAGGCCCTGACCACCATGGGCGAGGACCCCTGGCGCACCGGCCCCTGGCAGCACAAGCGCATCGTCGATCGCTACATGGCCGAGGGCATCAATCACTTCGTCCTGCACACCTCGGCCCACCAGCCGTTCACCGACCGCAAGCCGGGCATGACCCTGCGCCAGTACGGCCAGCACCTGTCGCGCAACGAGACCTGGGCCGAGGGCGAGATGCGGGCCTGGACCGACTATCTGGCCCGCAGCGGCTGGATGCTGCGCCAGGGCCGGCCGGGCGCCGACATCGCCTACTTCCAGGGCGAGGGCGCGGCGACGGGTCTTCCGTACATCGAAGGTGGCAAGCCGAACCTGCCGGCGGGCTGGGACTTCGACTACCTGGACGCCGAGAGCCTGGTCCAGCGGCTGAGCGTCAAGGACGGTCGCCTGGTCCTGCCGTCCGGCGCCAGCTACGCGGCCCTGGTCATCCCGGCGCGGGTCGAGCGCATGAGCCTGCCGGTGCTGAAGGCGCTGGACGCCCTGGCTTCGGCCGGCGGCCTCGTCATCGGCGAACGCCCCAAGGCCTCGCCGACCCTGACCGGCGGCCCGGCAGCCGAGTTCGAGTGGAAGCTCCTGACCGACAAGCTGTGGAGCGGTCCGATCCGCACCGGATCGGTCGAAGCGGCCCTGGCGCCGCGCAACCCTCCGGCGGTCACCGGCGCGGGCTCGGATCTGGTCTGGACCCGCCGGTTGCTGGACGACGGCGAGGTCTATTTCGTCGCCAACACTAGCGACAAGCTGCTGAAGGTCGCGCCGTCGTTCCGCATCGCCGGCAAGGCGCCGGAGCTGTGGCGCGCCGACACCGGGCAGGGCGCGCCCGCCGACTTCGCCCAGCGCGACGGCCGCACCGAAGTGCCGCTGGAACTAGCGCCTTACGATGCCGTGTTCGTGGTCTTCCGGACGCCGACCACCGAAGCCTCGCGTTCGACGCCTGTGATGACGTCCACCGTCCTCAAGGCCATCGACGGCCCCTGGACCGTGAAGTTCGAGCCGGGCTGGGGCGCGCCGCCGTCGGTGACCCTGCCGAGCCTCACCTCATGGACCGATAACGCCAACCCGGGCGTGCGCTACTATTCCGGCGCGGCGACCTACGAGAAGACGATCGAGGTCCCGCGCGCTTGGCTGAAGGGCCGCGTCCAGCTCGACCTCGGCGCAGTGCATGAGTTCGCCACCGTCACCCTGAACGGCAAGACCTTGCCGGTTCAGTGGAAGCCGCCCTATGCCGTCGACGTGACCGGCGCCCTCAAGCCCGGTCGCAACAGCTTGAGCATCCGGGTGGTGAACTTCTGGGCCAACCGGATGATCGGCGACCAGCAGCCAGGGGCCAAGCCCTACACCTTCGCGCCGATCCAGCCCTTCAAGGCTGATGATCCGCTGTCGCCGTCGGGCCTGCTGGGACCGGTTACGTTGCGGCGCGAGGCGTCGAAGTAGTCGCCGGAACCAGCTTGCCGGTCACGAGCAGCTTCAAGGTGCCCAGCGCGATCCCCAGCACGACCAGGTTGGCCAGGACGAACAGCGCCGGGGCCAGCACGGCGAAGGCGCTGGCCGGATCGGCCTTGGCCATCCGGATCGACGCCCCCGCCAGCGCCGTCGCGCCGAAGGTGAAGGCCCAGTACGAGGGGGCGAACGGCTGCTCGGCGATCCAGCGATACATCCGCGCCAGCAGCAGCGCCTGGAGCAGGGCGTAGCCCAGCAGCATGTGGGCGAAGAGGTCGGGCTTGCCGCCGCTGACCGATAGGTAGCAGACCGCGCCCACGGCCGGCGGCGCCAGCTGGATGCCCAGGGTCGGCCGCAGCGGCGGGTCCATCGGGGCGGCGGTGTACAGCCGATGCAGCAGCACCGACTCCACGGCCAGCCAGGTGAAGAAGCCCGCGCCGAACGCCAGTTCGCCCCACTCCCGCCAGCCGAGGGCCGTGGCCACCGTGCCGGTCACGAAGCCGCCCGCCACCATCGGCAGATAGAGCACCGGCGTGGACGAGGCTGGGTCGCGTCCGCCCCGCCACAGGATCCCGGTGCGCCACAGCGCGAACAGGGCGGTGAAACCCGCGCCCAGAACGAACAGCGCCACCGCCAGCGGATGCGAATAGGGCAGCACCCCCTGCGCCACCAGCAGCGTCGCCACGCCGGCGAGGCCAATGAAGCAGCACTGCACAGCGTGCCCGGTCTCGCCCTTGGCGACCTCGGGCGCGACGATCCACTTGAGGGCATAGAGCGCGGCCACGACCAGCCAGACCGCGAACGCGACGGCGGTCAGCGTCTCGCCGATCGCGGCCGGCAGTCCCCAGGCCGCATGCGCCGCGCGCCAGGCGTTGGCCAGGCCCGCCAGGCCCAGCACCATCGAGAAGAACGACGCCGGGACCAGCGGGATTTTCATGACGACCTCGAACGGTTGAAGTGAGCTTACTTACCAAAAGCCTGGGCGATCTGGCCGACCAGAATGGCCCAGGGCATGTCGAGGGCGGCGTAGACCGGGCCGGCCTCGGGGCGGGCGTTGTCCTTCAGGATCTCGACCATCAGCGTGCCGTGGTCCGACACCACGACGCCGGCCTGCTGCATGCGCAGGAGTCCCGCCTCGCGCTTGGTCTGGCTGAACGTGCCGCAGGCGTCGACGGCGACATAGGCGTCGCGGCCGCGGGCGACGGCGGTCATGGCCGGGAAGGCCGCGCAGACCTCCAGCGAGATGCCGGCGAAGATCAGCTTCTGGCGACCGGTGGCGTCGATGGCGGCGGCTACGCGGGCGTCGTCATAGGCGTTGACCGACGAGCGGTCGATGATCTCGATCCCCGGCAGGGCCTCGACCAGCTCCGGGAAGGCCGGACCCCACAGGCTGTCGGCGGCGGTGGTGGTGACCACGATCGGCAGGCCCAGGGCCTTGGCCGCCTTGGCCAGGGCGACGACGTTGTGCTTCAGCTCGCCGGTCGAATAGTCGCGGACGCCGGTCATCAAGCCGACCTGATGATCGACCAGCACCAGGGCGGCGTTGTCGGCGGTCAGCGGTTCGTAAGCGAAGGTGGTCATGGGGAAGTCCTCCTGAACGGTGCGATGAGGAGGACGTTACGGGCTGGACCATCGGCCCAGAAGTCGTCAGAAATTAAACCCAGCGTCCAACCGTTCGGACGATGAGGGTGCGATGCTGGACCTGAACGACTTCCTGCTGTTTGTGCACGTGGTCGATCGCGGCGGGTTCACCGCCGCCGGCCGCACGCTGAACATCCCCAAGTCGACGATCAGCCATCGGATCCAGCAGCTGGAAGGCAATCTCGGCGTTCGGCTGTTGAACCGCACCTCGCGCCGGTTCGGCGTCACGGACGCGGGCGAGGACTTCTACCGCCACGCGGTGGCCATGCTGCGCGAGGCCGAGCTGGCCGAGACGGTGATCCGCAACCGCCTCAGCGAGCCGACCGGCACGGTGCGCTGCACGGCGGGCGTGGCGACCATGCAGACGGCGATGTCGGACATCATCGCCGACTTCCTGGTGAAGTTTCCCAAGGTCAATGTCGCGGCCCACGCCACCGACCGCACGGTCGACATCGTCGGCGAGAACTTCGACGTCGCCATCCGGGCGCACTCCGAGCCGCTGCCAGACTCCAACCTCGTCCAGCGCACCCTGGCGCCCGCGCCCTGGTATCTGTTCGCGGGCGCGGACTTTCTCGATCAGAACGGCGCGCCCCAGACGCCTCAGGACCTGCAAGGTCATCCGTCGCTGTTCATGGCGCGTTCGGGCGTGGCGCCGGTCTGGAAGCTGCGCCACACGCGCCAGGCGCGCGACGAGATCGTCATGCCGCTGACCCCGCGCCTGCTGGGCGACGACATGATCGGCCTGCAACAGGCGGCGATCCGGGGCCTGGGGGTGGTGGCGCTGCCGGGCTATGTCTGCCGGAGCGCGGTGCGGTCGGGCGCGCTGCGGCGGGTGCTGCCCGACTGGATCGCCGGCGATTCCACGATCACCGCCCTGATCCCCTACCGCCAAGGCGTGCTGCCGTCGGTGCGGGCGTTCCTGGACCATCTGGCGACGGAATTCCCCAAGGCCGTGCTGATGTAGATTGTCCAATTGATTGGACGCTAGGTTCGAAACTGGGCGACTTCTCGGCCGATGGAACGGACTTCAAGGTGTTCGCCAACGGACACCAGGAGATCGGCCATGGACGGCTCGACGGCAATTCTCACCGACAGGCTGGGCGAGGTCGTGACCGGCCTGACCCACACGATCGGCCATGGCTTCACGGCCAAGCACTTCTCGCAGGCGATGTTCGGCGGCCGGATGGACCCGCTGCTGATGGTCGACCACTTCGTGATGACCGCCCCGACCTTCGCGCCGCACATGCATGAGGGCATTTCGGCGGTGACGGCGCTGTTCGAGGACACGCGCGGCGCGTTCCTCAACCGCGACACCCTGGGCCACGACATCGCGCTGCGGGGCGGCGACCTCTACTGGCTGGCGGCCGCCAGCGGCGCGGCCCACGAGGAGAAGCCGGAGGCGGGCGCCCGCATCCATGCCCTGCAGATCTTCGTCGACCTGCCGCCTCGCCTGAAGACCGCGCCGGCCCGCGCCGTCCATGTCGAGGCGCAGGACGTGGCTGTGCTGGAAGGGCAGGGCCATCGCGTCCGCGTCGTGCTGGACCGCAGCGGCGAGACGCCCGAGCCGATGACCCTGCTGGACGGCGTGCTGGAGGCCGGCGGCCGCTTCGTCCATGCCGTGCCGCGCGGCTGGTCGGCCTGGATCTACGCCGTCTCGGGCGGGCTGGATGTCCGCTGCAACGGCGAGGTCCGTGAACTGCCAGCCGGCAGCGCCACGACCATCGCCGCCGGACCGGCGGTCGAGATGACCCTGGAGGCCGCCGAACCCGCACACTTCGCGGTGCTGTCGGCGGCCCCGATCCGCCTCTAGCCACCCCTTCCCACACCTGAACCTGGCCCCGCGCGACGCCTCGCGACGCGTGACGGCCAAGCCTTGCCTGCTTCCAGAGGAGACTTCCGATGACCACCGCCCGTACCGAGATCATCCCCCTCTCGCCCGAGGAGCGCGTCCGCGAGGCGGCCCTGCGCGAGCGCTTCGCCGCCTTCTGGGGCAGCGCTGCCGGCGACCTCCGCGACACCTATGACACCTTCATCGGCGCCAGCCCGGTGGCGCACGGCGTCAGCGTCGAGGCCGTCGACGAGAAGACCGTCTGGGGCTGGTGGGTGCGTCCCGCCGTGACCGAGACCAAGCGGGCGATCCTCTATGTCCACGGCGGCGGCTACATCCTGGGTTCGTCCAAGGCCTATCGCGGCTTCGCCAGCCAGATCGTCGCCCGCACCGGCGTCCCGGCCCTGATCATCGACTACCCCTTGGCCCCGGAAGCGACCCTGCCGGCCGGACCGATGGCGGCCCTGGCCGCGTGGCGCTATCTGGTCGCGCAAGGCTTCGAGCAGATCGCCATCGTCGGCGACTCGGCTGGCGGTGGCCTCAGCCTGGTCACCCTGGCCGAGCTCACCAGGCAGGGCCAGAAGCCGGCCGCCGGCGTGGTGTTCTCGCCGTGGACCGACCTGACGCTCACCGGCGCATCGATGACCGACCCGGCGGTGGTCGATCCGCTGATCGGCTACGAATATCTGCAGGACTGCGCCGCCAAGGTGCTGGGCGGCGCCCCGGCCTCTACGCCGATCGCCTCGCCGCTGTGGGGCGACCTGCGCGGCCTGCCGCCGCTGCTGATCCAGGTCGGGACCGACGAGCGTCTGCTGGACGACGCTCGCCGCTACGCCGACCGCGCCGCCGAGGCCGGGGTCGATGTCCGGCTCCAGGTCTTCGAGGGCATGCACCACGTCTTCCAGCTGGACATCGCGCACCTGGAAAGCAGCCGCGCGGCCCTGGATCACGCCGCCGCCTTCCTCGCCCAAGCCTTCGCCCGCTGAGGAGCGCCGTCATGACCTTTTTCGACACGACCTATGACGTCGTCATCGTCGGCGGCGGCTCGGCCGGCGCGGTGCTGGCCAGCCGGCTCAGCGAGAACCCGGCCCGGCGCGTGCTGCTGCTGGAAGCCGGGCCGGCCTATGAGGCTTCGGCGTTTCCCGATGTGCTGGCCAACGCCAATCGCGTCGGCGGCGACGCGGCCCACGACTGGGGTTATCGCAGCTGGGACCAAGTGGCGGCGATCCGGGGCAGGGTGCTGGGCGGCAGCTCGGCGGTGAACGCCGCCGTGGCCATGCGCGCTCGACCCTCCGACTTCGCCCGCTGGACGGCGCGCGGGATCGAGGGCTGGTCGTTCGACGACGTGCTGCCGGTGTTCAAGGCGCTGGAGAACACGCCGACCGGCGACGACGCCTGGCACGGTCGCGCGGGCCCGTTCCCGATCCGCCAGCGGACCATGGAGGAGAACACCCCGTCGATGCGGGCTTTCGTCCAGGCGGCCGAAGCTGTCGGCCTGCCGCACGTCGCGGACTTCAACGGCGCTGAGCAGCACGGCGTCTCGCCCTATCCGCTGAACATCGTCGATGGCCGGCGGATCAACACCGCCATGGCCTATCTGACCGACGATGTCCGCCGCCGGCCGAACCTGACCATCGTCGGCGGGGCCGAGGTCGATCGGGTGGTGTTCGAAGGCCGTCGCGCGACCGGCGTACTGCTGCTGACCGGCGAGACGATCTTGGCGGGGGAGGTGATCCTGTCGGCCGGGGCGTTCGGCAGTCCGGCGATCCTGATGCGTTCGGGGATCGGTCCGGCCGAGCACCTGACCGCGCTGGACATCCCGGTGCTGGTCGACGCGCCGGTTGGCGAGCGGCTTAAGGACCATCCGTTCTACTACAACGTCTATGCCCTGAAGCCCGAGGCCAAGGGCATGGACCCGGTCGCCGGGGCCATCGTCTGGACCCGTTCCAGCGAGGCGGGCGAGGGCGAGCTGGACCTGCACGTCTCGGGCACGCACATCTTCGATCCAGCCCAGAGCCCGACCGGTGGCGCGATCGTGCTGGCCTGCGCGGTGACCTTGCCCAGGTCGGTCGGCTCGGTGCGCCTGGCCAGCCGCGATCCGCGCGCCGCGCCGGTGATCCGCTACAACTTCCTGCAGGACGCCAGCGACCTGCGGCGGATGCTGGAGGCGGTGCGGCTGTCGCGCCGCATCGGCCGCACCGCGCCGTTCAGCGACCTGGTCGAGCTGGAGATGACGCCTGGCGCCGACGTGCGGGACGATGCGGCGCTGGAGGCGGCCGTGCTAGGCTCGGTCGACAGCTACGCCCACCCGACCTCGACGGTCCCGATGGGGCCTGAAGGCGACCCGAGCGCCGTGGTCGACGCCGCCGGTGCGGTGTGGGGCGTGGAGGGCCTGCGCGTCATCGACGCCTCGATCATGCCGGACATCCCGTCGGTCGCCACCAACGTGACGACGATCATGATCGCCGAAGCGATCAGCCGCCGGCTCTTCGCATAGTCGATTGGATTTTCAGGGAATGGTGGGGATCCAAGCTATGCTTGGATCCCCATGGTGCCACGACAGGGACTCGAACCCTGGACCTCAGCCTTACCAAGGATGCGCTCTACCACTGAGCTACCGCGGCGAAGAGGAGGGGCGTATAGCGAGGTGAATCGCGAACGCCAAGCCCAAAATCGTCTTGACCCACGATCTTTGTCGCCGCACCCCCGGCGCATGGCGATCAGCGACGACAAATCCACCCGCGAGGCCAAGCTGGCCGAAGCGCTCCGGACCAACCTCCGTAAGCGGAAAGCCGCGGCCCGTGGGGCTTTGGCGGGCAATTCCGATCCGGCCGCCGCGGCGGCGGAGGTTGCGCCGCGGCCGTATACCGCCGTTCGCAAACTGCTGGGGATAACTCATCGCGGCGGCGAGCGGGTCGAACTCGTCATCGAACTCTCCGCGCCGTTCCCGAATCCGGAGGGGCGGGACTGGGCGGTCGCCGTGCGGCTGACGGGTGATGGCGGTCAGTTCGACACCGAGGTCGGCAAGGCCGCGTTCGGACGCGACGCCCTGGCCGCGACGCGCAAGGCGATCGAGCTGGCCCAGGTGGCGCTCGACCTCGCCAGCACGACCCACGACCTGCGCTGGCCGGACGACGAGCGGCCCTATGACCTGTCGGCCCCGATTTAGCAGGCGAATTTCGATGGGGAGCCCTTGCAAGCCCTCTTGCAACGGATAGAACCCGCCCCTCACATGAGAGCCGCGCGGCGACCCCCACCCCCGCGCGTTCGAGGGACCTGAATGGATCGCATCGCCATCACCGGCGGCGCGCGGCTGAACGGATCGATCCCGGTCAGCGGCGCCAAGAACTCGGCCATCAAGCTGATGGCGGCCAGCCTGCTCACCGATGAGCCGCTGCGCCTGACGAACATGCCGCGCCTGGCGGATACGCGCTTCCTGGGCAAGCTGTTGTCGCGCCTGGGCGTCGAGGTCACCGAGAGCGATGGCCCGGACGGCCAGCAGACCCTGCTGCACGCCGCCGAGATCACCAGCGGCTTTGCGCCCTACGATCTGGTCCGCCAGATGCGCGCCTCGTTCAACGTGCTGGGTCCGCTGGTCGCCCGCTCGGGCCAGGCCAAGGTCTCGCTGCCGGGCGGCTGCACCATCGGCGCGCGTCCCGTCGACCTGCACCTGCAAGCCCTTGAGGCCCTGGGCGCCAAGATCGATCTGCACGAAGGCTACGTCTACGCCCAGGCCCCGCGCGGCCTGCGCGGCGCGGAGATCGTCTTCCCGATCGTCTCGGTCGGCGCCACCGAGCACGCCATGCTGGCCGCCGTGCTGGCTGACGGCACGACGGTGATCCGCAACGCCGCCTGCGAGCCGGAACTGGCCGACCTGCAGGAGTGCCTGAACGCCATGGGCGCCAAGGTCGAAGGCGCGGGCACCCCGACGATCACCATCACCGGCGTCGCCCGCCTGCGCGGCGCGACCCACGCGGTGATCCCCGACCGCATCGAGATGGGCACCTATGCCGTCGCCGCCGCCATGGCCGGCGGCGAAGTGCGCCTGACCAACGCCCGTCCGGGCCTGATCGACAGCCTGCTGGTCAAGCTGGAAGAGGCCGGGGCCGGCGTCGAACACACGCCCGACGGCTGCATCATCCGCCGCAACGGCTCGCGCCTGAACGCGGTGGATATCGAGACCGCGCCGTTCCCCGGCTTCGCCACCGACCTGCAAGCTCAGTTCATGGCCCTGATGACCACCGCGAACGGCGAGAGCCGCATCCGCGAGACCATCTTCGAGAACCGCTTCATGCACGCCCCCGAGCTGATGCGCTTGGGCGCCGACATCTCGGTCTCGGGCGGCGAGGCCCGCGTGCGCGGCGTCGAGCAGCTGGAAGGCGCCGAGGTGATGGCCACCGACCTGCGCGCCTCGGTCAGCCTGGTGATCGCCGGCCTGGTCGCGCGCGGCGAGACCACGGTCAGCCGCATCTATCACCTGGACCGCGGCTTCGAGCGTCTCGAAGAGAAGCTGGGCGCCTGCGGGGCTCAGGTCCGTCGCATCAAGGGCGACGGCGAGCCGGAGCTCTGAGCATGGCTGAAACCGCCAAGCCGCTGCGCCTGCTGGCCCACGACGCCGACGACCTCGGCGTGCTGTCGGCCGCCTTGCAGGACGCCATCGCCAAGATCGGCGACATCCGTTGGGACGCCCAAGGGCGCACCCTGACGATCGCCTGCAACCGCTTCCGCTGGGAAAGCGCCGACAAGAAGGGCGAGCGCGTGCGCTCGGCCCTGCAGTTCGGCGACGTCACCGGCGTCCAGGGCCGCAACCTGCGTCGCGACGCCAAGGGCGCGGTGGTCGAGCTGCTGTCGATCGGCTTTGAGCCGGCCGACGAGGCCCCGGCCGGCGTCGTCACCCTGACCTTCGCGGGCGGCGGCGACATGCGGGTGTCGGTGGACTGCCTGGACGTGGCCCTGGCCGATGTCTCGGACCCTTGGGCAACACCTCGGACCCCGGGCCACGCGGACTAGGAATTAGGCGCCTGCTCGATCCTTGAGCGGCGCCTTTTTTCTGATCTTTCGACGAGCACGAGCAACGCTGAGGATTCGTCCCACGCGCTAGTGATCGTCCGGCCAATTCTCCTGAGACGCGAGCGGCGTTAGGTTGACGCCATGCGCCCACCAGAGGCGCGCTCGTCAGGGAGGCCCGAAGATGGCCAGAAGGACAGCCTATTCGACTGGGGAAACCCAGTCGGTTTTCTTCCGTTCGTGCGACATCACCAAGCCCGAGCCGCCGGTGCTGCGCCATGGCGGGCCGTGCTTCGACTGGGGGCGAGCGACCCTGGTGGCGCTGTGCGTGGTGTTCTTCGGCGGCCTGGCGACCTTGGCCTACGCGGCGCTCGCCTGATCCGACGAACGCCGTTCCGTCGATTGCCTAGGGCTGGCAAGCGCGCCTAAGCTTCGCCGCATGCGAACACCCGACAGCGATCTGTGGAACGAGGACCTGGCGCCGACGAGCGAGGCGCAGCGGACCTGGCGTTGGTGGCATTTTGCCGGCCTGTGGCTGGGCATGGTCATCTGCGTGCCGGCCTACATGCTGGCCTCGGGCCTGATCGAACAGGGGATGTCGGCCGGACAGGCGGTGGCGACTGTGCTGCTGGGCAATCTGGTGGTGCTGGTCCCCATGCTGTTGATCGGCCACGCCGGGGCGCGCTGGGGCGTGCCATATGCGGTGCTGGCGCGGGCCTCGTTCGGCTGGAAGGGCGCGCGGGTCCCGGCCGTTGCAAGAGCGATCGTCGCGTGCGGCTGGTACGGCATCCAGACCTGGATCGGCGGCGGCGCGCTGCTGACCCTGCTGGGCGTCATCGTCGGGCGGAAGCTGGAGGGCGCGCCGCTGCCGCTGCTGGGCATCGGCCTGGGCCAACTGCTGGCCTTCTTCGTCTTCTGGGCCATCCAGCTGCTGTTCGTCACCAAGGGCCTGACGGCGGTGCGCAAACTCGAGACCTGGACCGCGCCGATCAAGGTAGCGATCTGCCTGCTGATGGTCTGGTGGGCGGTCGGCAAGGCCGGCGGTCTCGGCCCCATCTTCCATCAGCCCTCGGCCTTCGTCGAAGGCGGTCCCAAGGCCGGCCAGTTCTGGAGCGTCTTCGCGCCGGCCCTGACGGCCATGGTCGGGTTCTGGGCGACGCTCGCTTTGAACATCCCCGACTTCACAAGGTTTGCCCGCACCCAGTCCGACCAGATCATCGGCCAGGCCGTGGGCTTGCCGGCCCCGATGGGCCTGCTGGCCCTGGTCAGCGTGGTGACGACCTCGGCCACCACCTTGGTGTTCGGCAAGGCGGTCTGGGACCCGGTGCAGCTGGCCGGCGACATCGGCGGGATCGCCGTGGTCGTGGGCCTGCTGATCATCAGCCTCGACACCGTGTGCTGCAACATCGCCGCCAACCTGGTCGGGCCGGCCTATGACTTCTCGGCCCTGTGGCCCAGCAAGATCAGCTATCGCACGGGCGGCTGGATCACCGCCGGCATCGGCGTGCTGATCATGCCCTGGAAGCTCTTGGAGACCACCCAGGGCTACATCTTCACCTGGCTGGTCGGCTACGGCGCGCTGCTGGGACCGATCGCCGGGATCCTGATCGTCGACTACTGGCTGGTGCGCAAAGCCCAGCTGGCGGTGGACGACCTCTATGCCCGCGAAGGCGCCTATGCCTATCGCGGCGGCTGGAACCCGGCGGCGATCATCGCCCTGGTCCTGGGCGTGCTGCCCAACCTGCCGGGCTTCCTGGCCGCAGCCGCGCCGCACCTGTTCGGCGGCGTCGGCGGCTTCTGGACCACCCTCTACACCTACGCCTGGTTCGTCGGCCTGGCGATCGCGGCGGCGGTGTATGGGGTGATGATGCGGGGCAGGGGCGGCTAGTTTCCGGTGACCGGAGGCGCATCGAGCTTCTTCCTCAGCGCCGCCACCGTCGCTTCGGCGTCGCTGACGTTCTTGTCGGCGGCGTTCCTCCAAGCGTTGTTGTCATACTCCTTCTGAACGTTGATCGCGTCCTGAAGGTCTTGAGCCTGGGTAAATGCGGCTTGAGCCTTGGCCAGGTCGGCCGCGGCCGTGGCCGGCGGAGGCACCAGCTTGGTGGCGACTTGAGCCGCCGAAACGGCAGCCTCGGCCTTCGCCAGGTCGACCAGACCCGTTTTCGGGTCATAGAATCCGTCCAACTGGACCTTGGCTTGAAGGTTGGCGATGGTCAGCTTCGCCTGTCGAGCGACCTGATTACCGTTGTCCCTGGCCGTCTTTGCGCTGACGACAGTCCGCTCGCCGTCGTCGATATCCTGCTGAAGCACCAGCAGTTCCTTCTGCCGTAGCGCAAGCTTCAGCTGCGCCAGGTTCTGGGTGCTGAAGAACTCGACGCTTCCGGTGTTGGAGTCGAAATAGACGTCGGCCTTGCCGACCGCCTTCTCGATGAGGGCGCGCATGCCCGTCGCCAGGCAGAAGCTGTTGTACTGCTGGATCTGCAGGGTCGCGTCGCTCCAGCTACGGGGCGGTGTGACGTCGTATTTCCCCTTGGGACCTTGCTTGAGCCTGGCGTCGGCCGGATCGGTCACGAAGCCTTCGACGCCCTTGCGGTAGGTGTCCTGCGCGGCCTTCACCTTCTCGCCGACCGTGCCGATGGACGCGGTGAGATAGGCGTATTCCTCGAAGTCCTGCGACCAGGCCTGCAATAGCGCCGTGCTGGTCGAGGTGACCGCGATCGATTTGGCGCTGGCCTGGAAGATGCCCATCAGGCTCGACACCGCACCGGAGCCCACGTTGAAAGACTTGTTGGCGAACCTGTAGTCCGAGTGCGCCTCGCCCAACCTGTTCAGCGCGTATTCGCAGATCCCCCGCGAAGCATCGAAACCGGCGGCGCGATAGTCGATCAGGGCGTTGGCGTAGGGGCTTTGAGGCTTGGCCTCGAACCGCGCGCCGGCGTCGTGCTCGATCTTCTCCGCGATCTGGGAGCGATCGTAGTACTTGGTGATCATCTTCTCGAGGTTGGGATTGTCGAAATCGACGCTCTTGGCCTGCCCCTCGCCGGCTTTCGCCTTCTTGGCCTTCTCCTTCACGCGCGGGCCGACAGGGACGATCGGGTCCTTCCGGATCGAGAACTGGGTCCCGGCCGTGCTGAACCAGTCATTGTCCATCCGGTTGGACGCGCACCCCGCGCAGATCAGCGCGACCATAGACACCACCAGACCGTTCCGCATCGTCGCCCCCCGAGAGCTTTGCTTTGACGATGCAACTTATGAGCTTGTATTTTGGCGATGCAATCTTCCGAATTGAACATATCTGCGCTTTTCGACGCGGCTTTCCGTTGAGTGCGCGTGAGGTCCGCTAAGCATGCGCCGGGGCTTTCTCTCTTGCCTCCCCGGCAAAAACCCGCATCTAGCAGGCCATGCGCCGCTTCTCCTTCACCGCCCCGGATTTCCAGGCCGCCTTCAAGGCCTTCCTCGACGAGCGTCGCGGCTCGCCGGCCGATGTCGACGCCGCCGCCGCGAGCGTGCTGGAGGCGGTGAAGACCCATGGCCTGGACGCCGTGCTCGACTTCAGCCGCAAGTTCGACAAGGTCGAGCTGACTGCGGAGACCATCCGGGTCACGCCTGAGGAGATCGAGCAGGGCTGGGCCGACACGCCCGCCGACGTGCGCGAAGCCATCGCCTTCGCCGCCGCCCGCATCCGCGCCTATCACAGCCGTCAGCGTCCGGTCGACCAGGCCTGGACCGACGAGGCCGGCGTGGAGCTGGGTTGGCGCTGGACGGCGCTGGAGGCCGTGGGTGTCTATGTCCCCGGCGGCCGCGCGGCCTATCCCTCGACCGTGCTGATGAACGCCGTGCCCGCCCAGGTCGCCGGCGTCGACCGCATCGCCATGGTCACCCCGCCCGGCAAGCTGCAACCCGCGGTGCTGGCCGCCGCCAAGGAAGCCGGCGTGACCGAGATCTGGCGCATCGGCGGGGCCCAGGCCGTCGCCGCCCTGGCCTATGGCGCCGGCCCGATCCAGCCGGTCGACAAGATCGTCGGCCCCGGCAACGCCTATGTCACCGCCGCCAAGCGCCGGCTTTACGGCGTGGTCGGCATCGACGCTCTGGCCGGTCCGTCCGAGATCGTCGTGGTCGCCGACAACAAGAACAATCCCGACTGGATCGCCGCCGACCTGCTGAGCCAGGCCGAGCACGACCCGGCCGCCCAGTCGATCCTGATCACCGACGACGAGGCCTTCGCCGCCGCCGTCGAGGCCGCCGTCATCGAGCGTCTCAAGACCCTGGCCACCGGCGAGGACGCCGCCGCCTCGTGGCGCGACCACGGCGCGGTGATCATCGCGCCCTTGGACGAGAGCCCGGCCCTGGTCGACGCCATCGCGCCCGAGCACGTCGAGTTCGCGATGGAGAACCCGGAACGCCTGTCGGACCGGGTCCGTCACGCCGGCGCAATCTTCCTGGGCCGCCTGACGCCGGAAGCCATCGGCGACTACGTGGCCGGCTCCAACCACGTGCTGCCGACCAGCCGCGCGGCGCGCTTCCAGTCGGGCCTGTCGATCTACGACTTCATCAAGCGCACCTCGATCGTGAAGTGCGACGCGGCCTCGTTCGGCATCCTGGGACCGCACACGGTCGCGCTTGCGAAGGCCGAGGGGCTGCCCGCGCACGCCTTGTCGGCATCGATCCGGTTGCCTTCCGACGACTGACGCGCGAACTTCGCGACAGATGAGCACCGCCGACTCCGCCAGCCACAAGATCAAGTCGATCGAGATCGACGAGGACAGCCTCGCGGCCGCCTCGCGCGACCAGGAGCAGGAGCGCCAGGTCGCGATCTTCGACCTGCTGGACGGCAACTATTTCGAGCCGGCCGAGGCGTCGGGCGGCCCTTACGACATCAAGCTGTCGCTGATCGAGAACCGGCTGGCCTTCGACATTACCGGGCCCGACTACGCCAAGCGGCATCTGCTGTCGCTGTCGCCGTTCCGGGGCGTGATCAAGGACTACTTCCTGATCTGCGACAGCTACTATTCGGCGATCCGCAGCTCGACGCCGCAGCAGATCGAGGCCTTGGACATGGGCCGGCGCGGCCTGCACAACGAAGGCTCGAACCTGCTGCGCGAGCGTCTGGACGGCAAGGTCAAGACCGACCTCGACACCGCCCGGCGTCTGTTCACCCTGATCTGCGCGCTGCACTGGCGGGGCTAGGGAGCGTGACGGACGCATTGCCCGATGCGGTGCTGTTCACCTGCAACTACAACCGCGTGCGCTCGCCGATGGCCGAGGGGCTGTTCAAGCGATTCTACGGCACGCGGGCGTTCGTCGATTCCTGCGGGCTGAAACCAGATCCGGCCGGGGAGGGGATCGACCCCTTCGTCGTGGCGGTGATGGACGAGCTGGGCCTGGATGTTTCCGGCCACAGGCCCAAGACCTTCGCCCAGCTGGAGGACGACAGCTTCGACGTCGTCGTCTCCCTGACGCCCGAGGCCCAGCACCGCGCCGTCGAGCTGTCGCGCGATCGCGCCGTCGAGATCGAGTACTGGCCGACCCATGATCCGACGTTGACGGACGGTTCGCGGGAGGCCCGACTTGCGGCGTACAGGGAGGTTCGCGACACCCTGGCCGAGCAAATTAAACGACGTTTCGGGGCGCCATCGACGTTTGGGGGGTGAATGCGTTATAGAGGCGCCTCGCCGCGAAGGGCCGCGTGCTGACTCACTCGTCAGCGCGCCCTCGTGGCTATTCGATTCGCTCCAATTGAGAGGCCTGATGGCTAAGGAAGAACTGCTCGAGTTTCCCGGTACGGTCAGCGAACTGCTGCCGAACGCCACCTTCCGGGTGACGCTCGAGAACGCACACGAGATCATCGCCCACACCGCCGGCAAGATGCGCAAGAACCGCATCCGCGTGCTGGCTGGCGACAAGGTCCTGGTCGAGATGACCCCGTACGACCTGACCAAGGGCCGTATCACCTACCGCTTCAAGTAGGACGCCCGTGGCTCCGGAGATGGCCGTCCAGCCGTCGCTGGTCCTGGCCAGCGCGAGCCCGCGGCGCCTCGACCTGCTGGCCCAGGTCGGCGTTACGCCCGACCGGGTCGACCCCGCCGACATCGACGAAAGTCCGCTGCGCGACGAGACCCCGCGCCGCCACGCCCTGCGCTTGGCGCAGGAGAAGGCGCGCGCGGTCGCCGCGCGGTCGCCGGGCGACTTCGTCCTGGCCGCCGACACGGTGGTGGCCGTCGGCCGGCGCATCCTGCCCAAGGCCGAGACCGAGGCTGACGTCCTCTACTGTCTCAAGCTGCTGTCCGGCCGGAACCACAAGGTGCTGACCGGCGTCGTCCTGATCGCGCCCGACGGTCGCGAGGGCTCGCGCCTGGTCGAGACCAAGGTCGGCTTCAAGCGCCTGACCGACGCCGAGCGCGACGCCTATGTCGAAGGCGGCCAGTGGAAGGGCAAGGCGGGCGGCTACGGCGTGCAAGGCATGGCCGGCGGCTTCATCACCGAGCTGCAGGGGTCCTATCCCAGCGTCGTGGGTCTGCCGCTGTACGAGACCCTCAACCTGTTGAGCGGCCTGGGGTATCGGCCATGAACGCCAAGCCTGACTACAAGTCCGACCAAAGGGCCGCCAAGCCGGCCAGCGAGCGGCGGGCCTATCTCTACAAGGGCGTTGGCGAGACGGTCGGGGTCGTGACCCTGGACGGCCGTCCCGAGCGCCTGTTTGTGGCGTGGCCCTCCGACGACCCGCTGGACGCCGAGGGCGTGCGCGGCGTCGCCCGCATCAAGACGATCGAGAAGGCGTTCAACGCCGCCTTCGTGGCCCTGCCGGGCGGCCAGGACGTGCTGCTGCCGATCCGGCCCGACATGCCCAAGCTGGTCGAGGGCGGGCTGGTCGAGATCGAGATCAAGACCGCTTCGCGCGCCGACAAGGCCGCCGTGGCCCGCTTCGTCGCGGAAGGAGAGGGCGAGCCCCGCGTGCTGGAGGCCGCTCCGACCCTTGAGGCGCTTCTGCGCCACCATGTGAAGGCCGGATCGCCCACGACGGGCGACAAGGCCCTCCTCGCGGTCGAGGAGGCCGAGGCCGACGCCCTGACCACCGTCTTCGCCCTGCCGGGCGGCGGCGACATCGCCGTGGAGACCACGCGGGCCCTGACGGCGGTCGACGTCGACCTGGGCGGCCGCGAATCCACCGATTCGAAGCGCGCCGCCCGCCAGGCCAACATGGCCGCGCTCAGCGTCGCTGCGCGCGTGCTGCGGCTGAAAGGGCTGGGCGGCATCGTCGTCTTCGACCTAGTTGGACGCGGCCATGACGGCCAAGCCCTGACCACGGCCGCCCGCAACGCCTTCGCGCTGGACAATCCGGGCGTGGGAATCGGGGCGATCAGCAAGTTCGGCACGCTGGAAATGATCGTGCCGCGCCGCGCGCCGCCGATTCTCGACCGGCTGCTGACCCAGAACGGGTCGGCGAATCCCCGCTACGTCGCCCGCCGCCTGGCGCGGGCCCTGGAGCGCGAGGGCAGGGCCGATCCCGGCGGTCGCCTGACCGCCCGCTGCGCGCCTGCGGTGGCGCAGGCCTTCGCGACTGAACTCGACGCCGGCGTCGCCGAGCGCCTGGGCCGCAGATTCGCGGTCGAACCCCAATCCGACTGGCCGGTCGATCGCCTGGAGGTGTCCGCCACATGAGCACGGGGTGCCCCATCTGCGGCAAGCCGGTCGAAACCGCCTTCCGCCCCTTCTGCTCCAAGCGCTGCTCGGACGTGGACCTGCAACGCTGGCTGAGCGACCGCTACGTCGTTCCCGGCGGCGAGGACGACGACGAGAATCCCCAAGGGAATCTCTCTTCGGAAGACATCCACAGAGAATGAAAAAACGGCGCTGGACATCCCATCCAGCCTCACTTATAGACCCGGCTCCTCGCTGCAAGGCGAGGTCGCCGAAGCGGTTTCGACCGCCGAACGCAAGATGCCTGAGTAGCTCAGTTGGTAGAGCAGCGGATTGAAAATCCGCGTGTCACTGGTTCGAATCCGGTCTCAGGCACCACTTCCCTCGGAAGCTGACAGACCTTTTGGACCGCCCTGTAACCAGGCCGGTCGTCTTGTCGTTTTCCCGTCATGATAGCGGTTGATCCGCAGTGCTGACGCACCATCTGCCAAACAGGCGGGCGCCTTTCTTCACCGACCGGCGTTTTATTGCAATGCTGCAGTGCAGCATGACTTTTCTCGTTATCAGAGAAAAACGGCCCCTATTTCCTAAAAACCCTTTTGTGCGTTGCGGCGGAGCCGGCCGCGACGGCCGTGTACGACGTTTTTGTGCCCAAATGATCCCCTTGACGGTGCGAAAAGGGGTTGCCAAAGGACCACAGCCGCAATTCTAACATTGCGGTAAGACCGGAGCCTCGGAAGGGGCATCGGTTGCCCGCGCTTCGAAACGATCCTTCTGGAGGGCCTAGTCCTCGTGAGGGGCGTAACGGGTCGAGCGCAGCGAAGCGGGTCCGCCAGGTTTGGGAGAGCAATCGACCTCCAGGTGGGCTATTCAGAGTTAGGGAAGACGCTCTCGCGCGACGACCCTCGGTCCAAACGTGCTAGACCAATCAGGAACTGGCGACAGATGCTCGACATTAAACGGAAGACCCCCCTCATCGCTCTCGTCGGCGCTATGGCGCTGATGGCGAGCGCCCCGGCCTTTGCTCAGGACGCCGCCGCTCCGGCCGCCGCCTCCTCGACGCAAGCCGCTCCCGCCGATGCCGCCGCTGCTCCGGCCGCGACCCCGGCTCCGGAAGCTCCGCCGGCTGACGCCGCCGAAGCTGAAGGCGAAAAGAAGGGCGGCCACTCGCTGACGCCCGTCGGCATGTTCCTCGCCGCTGGCGCCGTCGTTAAGGTCGTCATGATCGGCCTGCTGCTGGCCTCGGTCTTCTCGTGGGTGCTGCTGCTCACCAAGATTTTCGAGTTCGCTGGCCTGAACAAGCAATCGGACAAGTTCCTGGAAGCCTTCCGCGGCGCTCGCTCGATCGCTGACATCGCGCGCATCAGCTCGTCGGAAGAATTCGAAGGCAACCCGATGGCCGACATGGCCGCCGCCGCCTCGCAGGAAGTCGAACTGTCGCGTCAAGCTGGCCTGGCCGTCGGTGGTGAACACCGCGACTCGACCATCGCTCGCGCCACCTACGCCATCAGCGCGGTGCAAGCCTCGCTCGTGAAGCGTCTGTCGGGCGGCATGGTGTTCCTGGCCTCGGTCGGTTCGGCCGGTCCGTTCATCGGTCTGTTCGGTACGGTTTACGGCATCATGACGTCGTTCATCGGCATCGCGAACACCAACACGACCAACCTGGCCGTCGTCGCGCCGGGTATCGCTGAAGCTCTGCTGGCTACCGGTATCGGCCTCTTCGCCGCTATCCCGGCCGTTATCTTCTACAACTACTTCCAGACCCGCATCTCGGGTTACGGCACCCGCTCGGAAGGTTTCGTTGCTGAACTGATGAACGCCATCTCGCGTCAGCTCGACAAGGGGGCGTAACACCCATGGCCGCCAAACTCTCAGGCGGTGGGGGCGACAGGTTTAACGTCGAACAGAACAGCGACATCAACGTTACGCCCTTCGTGGACGTTATGCTGGTGCTTCTGATCATCTTCATGGTGGCCGCTCCGCTGGCCTCCGTGTCGGTCGAAGTGAACCTGCCGCCGGCGGTGGCGAAAGCATCTCCTAACCCGCCGAAGCCGGTTTACATCTCGATCAAACAGTCGGGTCAGATCTTCATTGGGGATTTCCCGACCACCGTGGACGAGATGGGACAGGACATTGCCAAGAACATTGGCAAGCGTGACCCGTCCAAGGAGCGCATTTTCATCCGGGCCGACGAAAAGGTTCGCTACGGGGCTTTCATGGAGGTGATGAACACCCTCCAGGATAACGGCTTCTACAGCGTGGCTCTCGTTGGACGGGATGATAGCTAGGTAGGGGTGCTGCATGGCTGAACAACAAACGCCCGAGCATCGCCACTACGATCCGCTCACTTCGGAAGGCCCGCGTCGCAAGAAGGGTATGGGCCCCTTCGGTATCGCGCTTGTCGTGGTCTGCGGTGTGCACGGACTGCTCTTCGCCTATCTGGCGAAGCAGAAGTTCGAAGCGGTGATGCAGCAGTACTCGGACGAAGCCGTGGATGTGGAGCTGCCTCCGCCTCCGCCGCCTCCTCCACCGCCGCCGCCTCCGCCGCCGCCGACCAACGAGCCGCCGCCGCCTCCGGCAGTGGTCCAGCCGCGTCCCCCGGTGGCTCCGCCGCCGGACGTGACGCCGCCGCCGCCGCTGCCGATCCCGCCCGTTGAAAAGCGGGTCGAGACCACGGCTCCGCCGGTGATCTCGGCGGTCCCGCCGGTGCCGACGGCTCCGCCGGCCCGCGCGTCGGTGATCACGCGTCCTGATTGGGCCCGCAAGCCCGGCGCGGACGACATGGCCCGGTACTACCCGGACCGTGCTCAACGGATGGAAGTCAGCGGTCGCGCGACGATCTCGTGCACCGTGTCGGCCAAGGGTACTCTGGAAGGTTGCTCGGTTGTCTCCGAGTCGCCCGCGGACATGGGTTTCGGCGACGCCGCGATCCGTCTGTCGCGCCTGTTCCGGATGAAGCCCAAGACCCTCGACGGCGCGCCCGTCGATGGTGGCCAGGTGACGGTCCCGCTGGTGTTCCAAGTCCCGCAATAGGGCCTGGACACGAGCGACAAGACAGAAGCGCCCCGGAGTTTCGGCTCCGGGGCGTTTTCTTTTGGAAAACGTCCAACGAAGGACGCCCGCGTTTTCCTCGGAAAACGCCAAAAGAACCGAGAGGCGTTTTCCTGTGAAAAGAGGGTGTTTCGGTGCTTGATCCCGGAAGCCTGTCCGACTAAAGACACTCCCTCGCGATTGCGCCGCCTTAGCTCAGTTGGTTAGAGCGCTGGTTTGTGGAACCAGAGGTCCTCAGTTCAAGCCTGAGAGGCGGTACCATCGCAAAGCCCATAAAGGCCCAGGGTTCGCCCTGGGCCTTTTGCTTGTCCGCACCCCCGCGCCCATATGTCTCGCCAGAGGTTCGACGGCCTGCCTCCAAAATGTCATGGGGATGGGATCGAAACAGCCGTGCTTCGCGTTCTGATCGCTGAGGGGACTGGCGTATGGTCTTAGGCTTCCCGCCGAGCGCCCCGGGGCTGGCCCCTGGATGGCGTGCTTCGCCGTCGCGCGTAATCGCGGCGGTCTGCGCGCTATGGGCCATGGTCGGCGTCGCCCAGGCCGCCGAGCCTGACCCCGCCACGCCCGTCAAGGCTGGCTACCTCTACAAGCTCACCCCCTTCGTCGACTGGCCCGTGACGGCTTTTGAAGGCCCGACCAGCCCGTTCCGGCTGTGCATCGCCGGGCGCGATCCGTTCGGCGGCGTGGTCGATCACGCGGCGCACGGCGCCAAGGTCGGCGAGCACCGGGTCGTGGTGGTCCGCATGCCCGCCGTCGCCAAGGGCGCTGCGGCTTGCCACATGCTGTTCCTGGCCGCCTCGACCACCCAGACGCCGCAGCAGATGTTAGCCCTGGTCACGGGCCAGCCGGTGCTGACCGTCGCCGACGAGGCGCTGGAGGCGCCCGGGGCCATGGTCCAGTTCGTCACCGTCGAGGGCCGGGTGCGGTTCGAGATCCGCGCCGACGCCGCCCAGGCCGCCGGGCTGTCCGTCAGCTCCAAGCTGCTGTCCCTGGCCGCCCAACCCAAAGAGGGCGGGCGATGAAGCCCCGGTTCGGCAGCCTGGCCTGGCGTCCCGCCCTGACCGTCTCGATGGCCATTGGGCTCGCGGTCGCCATCGTCGCCGCCGCCTTCGCCATGGCCGCCTATAACGAGCGCCTGGGCCAGCAGGAGCGTTTCCGCCAGGCCGAGGTGCAGCTGCGCATCCTGGCCAGCAGCATGGCCGCGCCCCTGGCCTTCGACGACCGCTCGGCGGCGCGGGAATATGTCGGGGCCCAGAGCTCCAATCCCGATGTCGAGGCCGTCGCCGCCTACGACATGCAGGGCCACCTGGCCGCCAGCTATGTCCGCGCCGGCGCGCCGCCGCCGCCGACCCGTAACGTCCTGGCCTCGCCCCGCAACGACGGCTCGCGCCTGGTGCTGACCTCGCGGGTCACCGAGGGCGAGACCATACTGGGCTCGGTCTATCTGCGCACGGTGCTGGAATCGCCCGGCCGGCGAGCCATGCGCTATGCGGGCTTTGCGCTGCTGATCGTCATGGCGGCCCTGCTGGTGGCTGTGCTGGGCGCGGCCAACGCCCGCGAGGCCGAGGCCTATCGTCGTCTCAGCCGCGAGACCCGCGAGCGCGAGAAGGCCGAGGACGCCCTGCGCCAGTCGCAGAAGATGGAGGCCATGGGCCAACTGACCGGCGGCGTGGCCCACGACTTCAACAACCTGCTGATGGTCGCCTCCAGCGGTCTGGACCTCCTGGAGCGGACCACCGACCCGACCCGCCGCGAGCGCCTGCGCACGGGCATCCGCCAGGCCATCGACCGCGGCGCCAGCCTGACCCAGCAGCTCTTGGCCTTCTCGCGCCGCGCGCCGCTGAAGCCGGAAGTTGTCGACATCGAGAAGCGCCTGGTCGGCATGCACACCCTGCTGGACCGCTCGCTGCGCGAGGACGTGGCGGTCGAGATGAAGCTGGCCCCGGACCTGTGGCGGGTCGAGGTCGACGCCTCGCAGCTGGAGGTGGCGGTGCTGAACATCGCCATCAACGCCCGCGACGCCATGCCCGACGGCGGGACCATCACCATCGAGGGCCGCAACGAACCCTCGGGCAAGCCGGACGGCGTAGGTGACATGGTGCGCCTGTCGATCCGCGACACCGGCGTCGGCGTGGCCCCCGAAGTGCTGAGCCGGCTGTTCGAGCCCTTCTTCACCACCAAGGCGGTCGGCAAGGGCACCGGGCTTGGCCTGTCGCAGGTCTACGGCTTCGCACGCTCGTCGGGCGGCGAGGCGGGTATCGAGAGCGTGCTGGGCGAGGGGACGACGATCTGGCTGCGGATCCCGCGCTCGACCAAGGCCCTGGCCCTGGAGGCCGTCGCGACCGCCCTGCCGGGGCCAGGCGACACCGAGCGGCGCATCCTGATGGTCGAGGACGACGACAGCGTCGCCCAACTGGTCGAGGAGATGCTGCGCGAGCTGGGCTATGACGTGGTCCGGGCCGGCGACGCCCTGTCGGCGCTGGAGACCCTGCGCCAGGACATCGCCTTTGACCTGGTGTTCAGCGACATGGTCATGCCGGGCGACGTCGGGGGGCTGGACCTGGCGCGCGATATCTCGCGGCTGCGGCCCGACTTGCCGGTGATCCTGACCACGGGCTACAGCGCCGCGGCGGCGGCGGCGACCAACGAGGGCCGGCGGGTGCTGATCAAGCCCTACCGGATCGAGCTGCTGGCCACCGAACTGGACGCGGTGTTCTCCGGGATCAAGCGGGCCAGCTAGGCGGTCGAATGTCGGCCGCCCGACGCTGAAAACGCTTTTCAATTAAGAGTTTATCGCAGGAGGAACGCGGGTCCGGGCTAGCGTGTTGGTTGGCGGTCGGGGGACATCCGAGGGAGAATTTCCATGGCCGCCGCCGCCAAGACCACGACCAAGTCCGCCAAGCCGCGCCGCACGCGTCGCACCGCCCGCCGCGATCCGCTGGCCATCAGCCTGCTCAAGAAGGACCACCGCGAGGTGGCCGCGATGTTCGACGAGTACGAACAGCTTGAGGGTGACGCCGAGAAGCTGGCGCTGTTCAACAAGATCGCCCTGGCGCTCAAGGTCCACACCCAGATCGAGGAAGAGATCCTCTATCCGGAGGAGCGCGGCGAGGTCGATGACGACCTGCTGGACGAGGCCTATGTCGAGCATGACGGGGCCAAGAAGTTGATCGCCGAGATCGAGGCGATGAAGCCCGGCGACCAATATTACGACGCCAAGGTCAAGGTGCTGGGCGAGTACATCACCCACCACGTCAAGGAAGAGGAACAACCCGGCGGCCTGTTCTCGCAAGCCAAGAAGGGCGACGAGGACCTTGAGGCCATGGGCGAGCGGATGAAGGCCCGCAAGGAAGAGCTGATGGCGGAGTATGGCGGCAAGGCCGCGCACTAGCCTGTACCAACAGCTTGTCATCCCGGAAGCCTCGTAGAGGCTGTCCGGGACCCAGGGGCAAACGCACTGCGCCGGCCCCTGGGTCCCGGCTCTTCGCTTCGCTACGGCCGGGATGACAAGTTTTAGAATAGCTGGGCGAGTGATCCCGCCAGCCGCAGGTCCTCCACGAACTCCCCATAAGCCCGCGCCTTAGCTTCTTCGTCCGGCAGGCGCAGCAGGAACGACGGGTGGTAGGTCACTACACCCTGGGACTGGTCCGGCAGCTGCAGGGCCTTCCCGCGATTGGCCCCGATCGGCGTCGGCTTGCCGATCACGCCCAGCGCCGCCGTCGCGCCCAGCATCACGATCACCCGCGGCTTCACCAGCCGCCGCTCGGCGTCCAGCCACCAGCGGCAGGCGGTGACCTCGCCGCGGTCGGGGGTCTTGTGGATGCGCCGCTTGCCGCGCACCTCGTGCTTGAAGTGCTTCACGGCGTTGGTGACGTAGGTCCGGTCGCGCGCCACGCCGGCCTCCGTCAACGCCTTGTCGAACACCTGGCCGGCCGGGCCGACGAAGGGCCGACCCGCCAGGTCCTCCTGATCGCCGGGCTGTTCCCCGACGAACATTAGCGCCGCCTTGGCGGCGCCTTCGCCTGGCACGCCCTGGGTGGCGTCACGCCACAGGTCGCAGCGCCGGCAGACCTCGACCCCGGCGGCGATGTCGTCCAGCGAGGTCGGCAGCGAGCCATCGTAGGAGGCGTCGCGGGCGTGGCGCAGGGCGGCCTTCAGCTTGCGTTCGGGCGGCTTGCTGGGATGGGCGGCGACCATGGCGCTGGCGCGCTCCTGCGCGGTTTCGATCAGCTCCGGAATGAGCGCCGCCTCGGGCAGGTTCCGCCAGTAGCGCTTGGGCATTTCCTGGCGCATCTGCCTGGGGTTCAGCCGGGCCGGGTTGAAGATCGAGGCGTAGTAGGTGCGCCAGAGCTCTTCCTGGGCGTCCTCGGACGGCGCGTCGGCCGGATCGGCGCCTTCGGAGACCATTAGCTTCTCACGATCCCAGGCCACGCAGGCGTCGGGCGTCAGGATCGTCCAGTCCATGTTGGTGAAGCGGCGCACGAAGAAGCCGGCGGTAGCCTCGGTGACCCGGTGGGCCGGCTCGAACCAGGCTGCGTAGGTCTCCGTAGCCGCGCCCTCGATCAGGCGGAAGCGGACGAAGGCCTTCATCTTGTGGGCCGAGCGGCTGACGGCCTTGGCCATGTCGCGGGCCCGGGCCATGTCGGGATCGGCGGGATTGTCGATCAGCCGCGGCTCGCGCTCCAGCCGCCAGAGGATGCGGTAGAGCAGGGCGAAGCGGTCCGCCGCCCGGTTCTGGATCACCTGCTCGGCCAGCTCGACGAATGACGAAGGCACCGTAAAGACCGGAGCGCCCCCTCCGTCACGATGCGTATCCGCATCGCGCCACCTCCCCCGCTGCACGGGTGAGGAGAAGAGAGCTCCATCCTGCCCCGCTTGCGGGGGAGGTGGCGCGTCGCCGATAGGCGACGTGACGGAGGGGGCGCACTCCGGTGAAAACAACTCCCGCTCCACCGTCCACACCACCGCCTGCGGCTCCACGCCCTCGGCCCGCAGCGCCCGCGCGGCCGTGCGCCAGCCGGCGAAGTCGATCTCGGACGCTAGCCGCACGACCCGCATCAGAACAGGCTCAGCTGCTGAGGTGGCACGAGCGCCGCTTTCAGGCTCTCGCGGTCGGTAAGCGCCCCCGGCGTCCAGTCGGCGGTGACCACGAAGGCCTTGGCGCGCTTCAGGACGGCCCCGACGCGCTTGAGGTCATCCAGGGTCAGGCGGGTGACCTTGCGGGCCGCCAGGATGCGTTCCACGGCCTTGGCGCCAATGCCTGGCACGCGCAGCAGCGTTTCCTTGTCAGCCGTCTGGACGTTGATCGGAAACTTCGCCCGGTTGCGCAGCGCCCAGCTGGTCTTGGGATCGACGGTCAGGTCCAGGTCCTCGCCCTCGGCGACGATCTCGGGCCGCTCGAAGCCGTAGAAGCGCATCAGCCAGTCGGCCTGGTACAGGCGATGCTCGCGCAGCAGCGGCGGTCGCGCCAGTGGCAGGCGATGGCTGGCGTCCGGGATCGGGCTGAAGGCCGAATAGTAGACCCGGCCCAGGCGGTACGCGCCGTAGAGGTTGGCGCTGCGGGCCAGGATGTCGCCGTCCTTGGCCTCGTCCGCCCCCACGATCAGCTGGGTCGACTGGCTGCGGGCGAAGGACCGGCGGCCGGCCTTCTTGGCCGGTTCGGCGTGGTCGTCGATGGCCAGGCGCATGCGGCCCATGGCGCGCTTGATATCGGTGGGGCTCTTCTCAGGGGCTAGCGCCGCCAGGTCGTCGTCGCGCGGCAGTTCGATATTGATCGACACCCGGTCGGCATAGAGCCCTGCCTCGGCCGCCAACTCGGGCGAGGCCTCGGGGATCAGCTTCAGGTGGATATAGCCGCGGAAGTCGTGGTCCAGCCGCAGCGATCTGGCCACCCGGACCATCTCCTCCATCGTGTAGTCGCCCGTGCGGATGACGCCCGAGGAGAGGAACAGGCCCTCGATATAGTTGCGCTTGTAGAAGTTCAGGGTGAGGTCGACGACTTCCTTCACCGTGAACCGCGCCCGGGGCGTGTTCGACGACACGCGGTTGATGCAGTAGGCGCAGTCGTAGATGCAGAAGTTGGTCAGCAGGATCTTCAGCAGGCTGATGCAGCGGCCGTCGGGCGCGTAGGCGTGGCAGATGCCCATGCCCTCGGTCGAGCCGATCCCCTGGCCGCCGACGGAGGTCCGTTTCTCGGCCCCGGACGAGGCGCAGGACGCGTCATACTTGGCGGCGTCGGAGAGGATAGCGAGCTTACGTCTGAGATCGAGAACGGCCATGCGTGGCACGTTATCGTTCTTATTTTGTTCTAGATAGTCTTCACGCGCGACAATGGCATGGAGCACAATGTCGCGCGTGAATAGCAACGTCGGGAAGCGGACACTGAAGCGTCCGCTTCCACGCTGAAGTTAGCCGTTGACGGCGTCCTTCAGTTGCTTGGCCGGCGTGAAGGCGACCTTCTTGCTGGCGGCGATTTCGATGGTCGCGCCCGTGGCCGGGTTGCGGCCGGTGCGGGCCGGCTTGGCCTGGACCTTGAACTTGCCGAAGCCCGGGATCGAGACTTCTTCGCCCTTCACGGCGGCGTCGGAGATCGACTTGAAGACGCCGTCGATGATGGCCTTGGCTTGGGTCTTGGTCAGCTTGTCGTCAGCGGCGACAGCGGCGTCGACCAGATCGGAAACGTTCGTCATCTCTAAGCTCATTCCTGTGAATCAGGGAAATGTGAGCCTGACGAGACCGATCGCGTTTGTCACCCGTTAGGGAAGGTTAAAACGCCGATTCACGGGGACAAAACGCCCGTGGGCCGGGGATTTTTACGAATTCGTCGCCTGGTGAACGGTCAAGCTGGGCGAAAAAGCGTTAACGACCGTCCCGAAAGCTGACTTTCCGACGACTCACCAAAGGTCTCACTGCAGGGCGATTCCCGCCTGAGTCGGGGTCCAGCGGGCCCGGCGCCAGGCCAGGGGGCTCTGTCCGACATGCTGGCGGAAGAGGCGCGACAGGTGGCTCTGGTCGGCCAGGCCGACGGTCAGGGCGATCTGCGAGAGGGGCTCGCTGGTGGTCAGCATCAGGTCGCGGGCCAGGGTCATGCGCTCGGCCGTGATGTAGGCGTGGGGGGCGACGCCGAAGCTCTGCTTGAAGGCGCGGCCGAAGTGGCTGACCGACAGGCGGGCCAGACCGGCCAGTTCCTCGACCGTGATGTTGCGGTCCAGATTGCCGTCGATGTGGGCCTCGACCATCCGGACCTGCCAGGGGGCCAGACCGCCGCGGGCGATGTCGAGCGTGTTGAGGTCGCGGTCCTGGGTTTCGCTGCGGACCTGGATCTTGCTGCCGTCCATCGTCTTGCTCCGGGGTGTGTGTTTCCTTGAGCAAAGGAGTAGGCCCGGGGCGTTCGGTCGATAATCCGGTGTTTTGGTTCTTCAGTGTTTCCAAAACTGCACTAATCGGATTTTCGGGACGCACCGATCCTCACAAAGCGGAGGCTGGCGACAAGAATTCCGAGGGGCGGGGCCATTCCATGGGCCGGTTCCCAAGGAGAAGTCCGATGTCCCACCGTCTCGACCACAACACCGTCGCGCCCGCCGGCATGAAGGCCCTGGGCGGCCTCTATGGCTACATCCTGCAATCGGGCCTGCCCGCGCGGTTGGTCGATCTGGTCTATCTGCGCACCTCGCTGATCAACGGCTGCGCCTACTGCATCGACATGCACTCGCGCGACCTGCTGAAGGGCGGGCTGTCGATCGAGAAACTGGTGCTGGTCCCTGCCTGGCGCGAGGCTGGGGCGCTGTTCGACGACCGTGAGCGCGCCGCCCTGGCCTGGGCCGAGACCGTCACCCGCGTCGCCGACACCGCCGTGCCGGACGCTGAATACGAGGCCGCCCTGGCGGTGTTCAGCGAGAAGGAGCTGGCCGACCTGACCCTCGCGATCGGCCTGATGAACACCTACAACCGCATGGCCATCAGCTTCCGCGCCGTGCCGCAGGCCGCCAAGGGGGCGGCTTAACGGCTAGTGCTCGATGCCGTGCGCCCAAGGCTGGCGGGAGAAGTTCTCGCGCAGGAACTCCAGCAGCACCCGCATCCGCGCCGGCCGGGCGCGGCCGGGCGGGGTGACCAGGTGCACGGGGACGGGGACCAGGCTCCAGTCCTTGAGGACCTCCACCAGCTGGCCCGACTGCAGCTCGTTCCAGATATAGACCTCGGGCTGCAGGGTCAGGGCCAAGCCCTCCAGCAGCATGGGCACCGCCGCCAGGCCGTTGTTCATCCGGAATGTGCCCTGGACCATCACCAGGCGCTCGCCGTGCACGGGGTGGAAGAAGCGCCACTCCTGGGCCTCGCGCACATGGGTGTAGACCATGATCGGCATCTTCAGGACGTCTTCGGGCTGCTCGGGATAGCCGTACTTCTCGAACAGGGCCGGGGCGCCGACCACGGGCAGGCGGTGGGCGAACAGACGGCTGGCCCGCATCGAGGAGTCGGCCAGCTGCCCGACCTTGATCGCCCCGTCGAAGCCGTCAGCGATCAGGTCGATCTTGCTGTCGGTGATGTGCAGGTCGAGCTCGATCTCCGGATAGCGCTTGAGGAACTCCGGGATCAGCGGGGCCAGGGTCCGCACCCCAAACGCGCCGGTGCAGGCCAGGCGGATCAGGCCGCGCGGCACGGCGGCCTCTTCCAGGATCTCGGCCTCGATGGTCTCGCCGTCGTTGAGGATGCGCGCGGCGCGCTCCAGCGAGGCGCGGCCGCTCTCGGTCAAAGAGAGCTGGCGGGTGGTGCGGTGGAGCAGGGTGGTGCGCATCCGCTCTTCCAGCCGGGTCACGGCCTTGGAGACGGTGGTCTTGGCCAAGCCCAGCTCCTCGGCGGCGGCGGAGAACGAGCCGCGCTCGGCCACCTTGGCGAAGATCGCCCAGGCCTCGAAGTCCGGCAGATGCGGCATGTGGTCGTTTCCCGAGCGAGTCGGGGGATCGAAGCGTGATGCGTGCCTTACGTCACCTGGATTCGCACCTGCGTGACCTCGCGCAGGGCGCGGGAGTAGGGGCACAGCGCGTCGGCGTGGGCGACCAGGGCGTTGGCCTCGTCTGGAGGCATCCCGGCCAGATCGATGGAGAGGCCGATACGCAGGGCCAGCTTCGGGTCGTCCTGCGGATGGCCGACAGCGACCGTGGCGGTGACGTTGGCGTCCTCGGCGACCGTGATGCTGAGCTCGTTGGCGGCGGTGCGTAGAGCTTCGAGGAAGCAGGCGGCATAGGCCGCAGCGAACAGCTGCTCGGGATTGCTGCCCGCGCCGCCGCGACCGCCCAGGGCCTTGGGCGTCGACAGGTTGACCTTCAGCGCGCCGTCGATGCTGCCCACCCATCCGCCGCGCCCGCCGACGGCGGTGGCCTGGGTCGAATAGAGGATGTCCATGTCCGCGCTCCGTGCGCGGCGGGCAGGCCGCCGCAGTCGGAAACTAAGGAGCGCCGATCGACAAGATTATCCGGCTGAACGGCACATCATTGGTGCGCTTTTGGAAACAGTCGCGCGGGGGAACGCCCGCCGCCTCCTGGCCATTTCCACAAGACACCACAGGAGAGACGCCATGACCGATGTCGACAACGGCTACGACGAACAGGACGGCGCCGAGGCCATGGACGACGACGTCATCGGCAAGGACGGCGAGTTCCGCACTTTCGAGGAGCTGCCTGACGTGCTGGACGTCACCCAGGCCGAGGGCGACGAGGATGACGACGACGCCCTGATCGGTGAAGACCTCGACGACGACGAGATCATCGCGCTCGAGGAGGACGCGGACGGCGATCCCGACGACGAGCGCCCCGCAGTCTTCGACGGCGAATAACCGATGCCCACGCCGAAGCTGGCCGCCTACAAGGCCAAACGCGACTTCAAGCTCACGGCCGAACCCTCGGGCGAGGCCGACGTCGCCGCTTCGGCGCGGGCGCGGTTCGTCATCCAGAAGCACGACGCCACCCGCCTGCACTACGACCTGCGGCTGGAGCACGAGGGCGTGTTCCTGTCGTGGGCGGTGACTCGGGGGCCGTCGCGCGATCCGCACGACAAGCGCCTGTCCGTCCATGTTGAGGACCATCCGCTGGCCTATGGCGACTTCGAGGGCACGATCCCCGAGGGCCAGTACGGCGGCGGCACGGTGATGCTGTGGGACCGCGGCTGGTGGGCGCCCGAGCCGGGCTTCGACCTGGAGAAGGGGCTCAAGAAGGGCGAGATCAAACTGGTCTTCGCCGGCGAGCGGATGAAGGGCGGGTACGTGCTTGTCCGGATCAACAACGACAAGTTCGGCGGGAAACGTGAGAACTGGCTGCTGATCAAGCACCGTGACGACTTCGCCATCGAGGGCGATCTCGACTTCCTGGAGGACACCTCGTTCTCGATCGCTTCGGGCCGGACGATGGAGGCGATCGCCGCCGGCAAGGGCAAGGCCCCGACACCGTTCATGACCAAGGCCGGCCCGACGCCGGACGCGATTTGGGGCAGCACCAAATCGCCCGAGGCCAGCGCCGAGAAGGTCGCCGAGCAAACGGGTGCGCCGAAGAGCAAGGCGACGGGCGCCAAGCCGGCCAAGAAGACAGTGATGCCCAAGTTCACGCCGCCGCAGCTGTGCAAGCTGGTCGACCGGCCGCCGACCGGTGAAGGCTGGGTCCACGAGATCAAGTTCGACGGCTATCGGATGCAGCTGCGCATCGAGGATGGCAAGGCGGCCCTGCGCACCCGGACGGGGCTCGACTGGAGCAAGCGCTTCCCGCAGTTGATCAAGGATGCCGAGAGCCTCCCCGACGTCCTGATCGACGGCGAGGTCGTGGCCCTGGACGAGGCCGGTTCGCCCAGCTTCGCGGGGCTGCAGGCGGCGCTGTCGGAGGAGAAGACCGAGGACCTGATCTACTTCGCCTTCGACCTGCTGCACGCCGATGGCCAGGACCTGACCGAGCTGCCGCTGTCGGACCGCAAGAACCGGCTGAAGACGCTGCTGCCCGCCGACGGCGAGCGCATCCGGTATGTCGAGCACTTCACCAGCGGCGGCGAGGCGGTGCTGCAATCGGCCTGCCGCATGTCGCTGGAGGGGGTGGTCTCCAAGAAGCTCGACGCGCCGTATCGCTCGGGCAAGCCGGGGACTTGGACCAAGGCCAAGTGCCGCGCCGGCCACGAGGTGGTGATCGGCGGCTGGACCACGACGGGCGATGCGTTCCGCTCGCTGATCGTCGGGGTCTATCGCGACGGTCACCTGGCCCATGTCGGCCGGGTCGGCACGGGCTTTGGCCGCGACAAGGTCGCCAAGCTGCTGGCCCGCCTGGAGCCGCTGGAGCGCAAGACCTCGCCGTTCAGCGGCAAGGGCGCGCCCAAGGGCTGGGCGGGCGTCCACTGGGTGGCGCCGGAGCTGGTCGCCGAGATCGAATTCGCCGGCTTCACGGGCGACGGCTCGGTGCGCCAAGCCTCGTTCAAAGGCCTACGTGAAGACAAGCCGGCTAAGGCCGTCGAGGCCGAGGCGCCGGCCGCGGTCGAGGATGTCGAGCTGGCCCAGCCGACCGTCAAGCCGACGCACAAGGCGAGCGCCAAGGCCTCGGTGCTGGGCGTGGCGATCTCCAATCCCGACAAGCCGCTGTGGCCCGACGCCGGTGACGGAACGCCGGGGACCAAGCTGCAGCTGGCCGAATATTACGCGGCCGTCGGGCCCTGGATGCTGGAGCATGTGAAGGGGCGGCCCTGCTCGGTGATCCGCATGCCCGACGGCATCGACGGCGAGAAATTCTTCCAGCGCCATTCGGGCAAGGGCGTCTCGGCCCTGATCGACGAGGTCACGGTCAGCGGCGATCGCACGCCCTACCTCGTGTTCAACACGGTCGAGAGCCTGGTCGCCGCCGCTCAGTGGGGCGGGGCCGAGCTGCATCCGTGGAATTGCCGGTCGAACGAACCGGAAGTCCCCGGCCGCCTGGTCTTCGACCTGGACCCCGCGCCGGACGTGTCGTTCGACGCCGTGGTCGAGGGCGCTCGGGAAATCCGCGACCGGCTGGAGGCGCTCGGCCTCGTGCCGTTCTGCAAGACCACCGGCGGCAAGGGCCTGCACGTGGTCACGCCGCTGAAGGGGACGCCCAAGAAGGGGAATGGGGTCGACTGGGACGCCGCCAAGGCCTTCGCCCGTGAGGTCTGCGCCCGGATGGCCAGCGACAGCCCCGACCAGTACCTGCTGAACATGTCCAAGACGGAACGGGGCGGGAAGATCTTCCTCGACTACCTGCGCAATGACCGCATGAGCACGGCGGTGGCCCCGCTGTCGCCGCGCGGCCGGCCCGGTGCGCCGGTGTCGTGGCCGGTGGCGTGGACCCAGGTGCGCAAGGGACTGGATCCCTCGCGGTTCAACATCCGCACCGTGCCGAAGCTGATGCAGGACCTCGACGCCTGGGACGCCTATGCCGACAGCGAGCGCGACTTGGCGGCGGCGATCAAGAAGCTAGGCAAGGGGTAGGGCGGATTTTACAGTGCCCCCATCCGGCGCATTCGAACGTCGGGATCATGGGGAGAACGGCATGGCCCGTGAGCAAGCGCTGCAAACGCTCGAGACCTGGCACGACCTGCTGGAGAAGCGCGAGTTCGATCGCCTTCGGCCCCTGGCCGCAGATACCGTCGTGTTCCGCTCGCCGGCCTTCTTCACGCCCTATCCCGGCGTCGAGCCGCTGGTGCACATCATCTCCACCGTCACCACGATCTTCGAGGACTTCGCCTACCACCGGACGTTCTGGTCCGAGGGCCACGAGTCCGTCGTGCTCGAATTCAGCGCCAATGTCGGCGGCAAGAAGCTCAAGGGCATCGACATCATCTCCTTCGACGACGCCGGCAAGATCAAGGAATTCGAGGTCATGATCCGCCCGGCCAACGCCGCCGCCGCGGTGGGCGAGGCGATGGCCGCCAAGGCCGGGCCGCGCCTGAAAGAACTGCTGGGCGGGTTGAAGGCCTAGCCGGCCTTCTTCCGCGCCGGCGCCTTGTGCGCCGGGGCTTTCTTCGCCGCCGCCTTGGCCTTCGCCGGCGCCTTGCCCAGGCTGCTGCGCAGCGCCTCCATCAGGTCCACCACATTGGTGTCCTCGGGCTCCGGGGCGGTGACCTTGCGGCCCTTGCCCTTCTGCTTTTCCTTGATCAGGGCCATCAGCGCGTCCTCGTAGCGGTCGTTGAACTGCTCGGGATCGAAGGGGCCTTCCTTCTGCTCGATGATCTTCTGGGCGATCTGGATCATCGCCGCGTCGGGCTTCTTGTCGGGGATGGCGTCGAAATAGGTCGCCGCCTCGCGCACCTCGCGGCGGTTGCGCAAGCTCCAGGCGACCATGCCGTTGTCGCGCGGCTCGATGGCCAGCAGGCGCTCGCGCTGATGCATGACCACCCGGCCCAGGGCGACCTGGCCTTCCTTGGTCATCGCCTCGCGGATCACGCCATAGGCCTCGGCGGCCAGCTTGCCGTCGGGGACCAGGAAATAGGGATTGTCCCAGTAGAGCCGGTCGATCTCCGCGGCGGGCACGAAGGTCTCGATGTCGATCGTGCGGGTGCTTTCCAGCCGCACGCTGTCGATCTCGTCCTGGGTGACGACGACGTATTCGCCCTTCTCGACCTCGTAGCCCTTGACGATGTCGGCGCGCTCGACGGGGCCAAGGTCCGGGTCGGTCGGGATCATCTTGATCCGGTTGTGGGTCTTCTTGTGCAGCATGTTGAAGTGCACGTCGCTGCCCGCGTCCGTGGCGGTGTAGAGCGCGACGGGGCAGGTCACGAGCGACAGGCGCAGGTGGCCCTGCCAGGTGGGACGGCCGGCGGCCATGGGCGTGTCTCCTCGTCAGGCTTCGGCGCATGAGGCCTTGGCGGCCTTCAGGAAGCGGATCACCGCCAGTTCGAAGGCGCGGGACGAGCGGCCGGGCTTCAGCGGCAGCACGCCCTGCTGATAGGCCTCCAGCACCAGCGGGTGGATGTAGGAACCACGGCAGACGGCGGCCGTATTGCCCAGGAGTCCTGCAACCGCCTTCACGCAGGTGTTGACGTTGCGCTTGGCCTCGGTGGCGCTGGTCGCCCTTGGAACCAGGCACAGCGCCTGCGCGGCGGCCAGGGTGCCGGCCCAGGTGCGGAAGTCCTTGGCCGAGAAGTCCTCGCCCATCGCAGCCCGGATATAGGCGTTGACGTCGGCGCTCTCGACCGAGCGGCGCTGGCCGTCCTCGTCGAGATACTGGAACAGCCGCTGGCCGGGCACGTCCTGGCAGGCCTTGACGATGCGGGCCAGGCGCCGGTCGCGGAAGCCGGTGGTGTGGACCACGCCGCTCTTGCCCTTGAACTGGAACGTGCCGCCGACGCTCGACAGCTTGGCGTGCCGATCGCGCAGGGTGGTCAGGCCGAAGCTCTTGTTCTCCTTGGCGTAGGCCTCGTTGCCGACCCGGATCAGGGTCAGCTCCATCAGCCGCACGACGGCGGCCACGACCTTGTCACGCGGCAGGCCCCGGCGGGCGAGGTCGGTCTCGACCTGGGTCCGCAACTTCGGCAGGGCCCGGCCGAAGGCGATCATGCGGCCGAACTTCAGCCCGTCGCGGTCGCGCCGCCAGGCGTCGTGATAGCGATACTGCTTGCGGCCCCGCTGGTCGCGGCCGGTGGCCTGGATGTGGCCGCGCGGCGAGGGGCAGATCCAGACGTCGGTCCAGGCCGGCGGGATGGCCAGGGCGCGGATTCGCTCCAGCGCGCCGGCGTCGTCGATTCGCGCGCAGTCGGGATCGCGGTAGTCGAAGCCGTCGCCGCTCTTGATCCGCCGCAAGCCGGGATCGTCGTCATTGACGTAGAGAAGGCCGGGCGAGACCGGCGGAAAATCGACCGTGTCGCGTGGCATGTCGCCAGCCCCTCGTCAGCGCTCCGTCGCCGGATCAACGGCGGGCGCGAGGGGCGGTTCCGAATGCGAAAAGGCCCGCGATTCGCGTCGCGGGCCTTTCGAAAGCGGATACTGGTCGGAAGGTCTTACGGCGCTTCGTCGTCCACCATGGCGCGGACCAGGTCGACGACCCGGCGGCGCAGGCGGCGGTCCGACAGGCGCGGGAAAAGGCTGGCCAGCTCCAGGCCCTCGGGCGTGGAGACGAACTCGGTCATGCGCTGGGCGAAGCCGTCGTCGATGCCGCCGTCGGTGTCCTCGAGGCCTTCAAAGAAGTAGGAAACAGGCGCTTGCAGCAGCTTGGCCGCGTCATACAGCTTGCTGGCGCTGATGCGGTTGGCGCCGCGCTCGTACTTCTGGATCTGCTGGAAGGTGATGCCCAGGGCGTCGGCGACCTGGGTCTGCGAAAGGCCCATCATCTTGCGGCGAATTCTCAGCCGGGCCCCCACATAGAGATCAACAGGGTGGGCCGGTTCAGCTGCGGCTCGGTCGTTCATCCGCCTTGGATCCATTCAACGCCGCGACAGCGGCCTCACTCAAGTGTTAACGGATATAGACCGAGCTTGGCTGCGACGTCACGTGCGCATGTACACGGAACTGGGTCTTCGCGCCAAAGTGTCGCGATGCATGGTTTATCGTTAATGGTGAATTTTAACCTGTGGGCTTCTGTACGGGGCTTGACGTCCAGGTCCTCTGGAGGTGTTTGCGCGCCATGAAACTTCATTCGGGCGCGCGTGTCGCCGTGGCCGGGGCCGGCGCCCTGGGATCAGCCGTGGCGCTGCGTTTGGCCAGGGCGGGCTTCAAGGTCACCGTCTTCGATCCGGCCGCGCCGGGCGACAACGCCTCGGGCGTGGCGGCCGGCATGCTGGCGCCGGTCAGCGAGGCCTTGTTCGACCCTGCCTCGCGCGGACACCTGCCGATCATGCGCCGGGCGCGCGATCTGTGGCCGGCTTTTGCCCAAGACCTGGGCATCCCATTGGCCCAGACCGGCGTGCGGTTCGAGGGCTCGGACGTCTGGCGCGGCCAGGTTTCCGAGCGACTCACCTCCCTGGGCCTGCCGGACGCCGATACGGACGAGGACTGGCGAGTCGAGGCGCGACCGACCCTCAACATCCTGCGCCAGGCGGCCGAAGCGGCCGGCGCGCGGTTCGAGACTGGCGCGGTCGAGGCCTTCGCGCCGGGCGTCCTGACCCTGGCCGACGGCCGGACCGAAGCCTTCGACGCCCTGGTGCTGGCCACCGGCCCCGGCGCGCGCGACGGCCGCTTGGCCCCCGAGACCCAGGTGCTGGCGCCGATCAAGGGCCAGATCCTGCGCGTTGTTGCCGAAGCCAGCGAGTCGGTAGTGCGGGGCGAGGGCGTCTATCTGGCGCCGGGCGAGGACCTAGCCATCGGCGCCACCATGGAAGCCGGCCGCGACGATCTGGAACCCGACGCCTCAGCGACTCAGGGCCTGCGCGCGGCGGCCTGGGCGTTGCGGCCGGAGCTGGATCTCGACGCCGCCAAGGTCGAGGTCGGGGTGCGCGTCACCACGCCCGACGGCCTGCCGCTGGTCGGCTGGAGCCAGGCTCCCGGTGTCATGCTGGCGGTCGGCGCACGCCGCAACGGCTGGCTGTTCGCGCCGCTTGTGGCCGACATGGTCGCGGCGTATCTGAATGGCGATAACCCGGGCCCGGACGCCGCCGCCATGGACGCGCGGCGTTTCGAGAAGTCCGAGGACAGCAACGCAGGGGAGTAGGGCCGGATGTCCGGATTCTGGTTGACCGAAGAGCAGGAAGCCATCCGCGAAGGCGTCGCCAAGGTGTGCGCGGCCTTCGACGACGAATACTGGCGCCGCACCGACGAGACCGGAATCTTCCCCGAGGAATTCGTCGCCGCCATCGCCGAGGGCGGCTGGCTGGGCGTGGCCATGCCCGAAAGCGTTGGCGGCGCGGGCCTAGGCCTGACCGAAGCGGCTGTGATGATGCAGACGGTGGCCCAGTCGGGCGCGGGCTTCTCGGGCGCCTCGGCCATCCACCTCAACATCTTCGGCCCGATGCCGCTGGTGAAGTTCGGCACCGACGAGCAACGCACCCGCCTGCTGCCCCGGATCATCTCGGGCGAGGACAAGATGTGCTTCGCCGTCACCGAGCCGAACTCGGGCCTCGACACCTCCAGCCTGGAGACGCGGGCCGAGAAGGTCGACGGCGGCTATCGCCTGAACGGTCGGAAGATCTGGACCACCGGCGCCCAGCGCGCCAACAAGATCCTGATCATCGCCCGCACCACGCCCAAGGATCAGTGCGCCAAGCCGCACCAGGGCCTCAGCCTGTTCTACACCGACGCCGAGAAGATCGAGGCCAAGCCGATCCCGAAGATGGGTCGCAAGGCCGTCGAGTGTAACATGCTCTTCATCGAGGACCTGTTCGTCCCGGCCGAGGATCTGGTCGGCGAAGAGGGCAAGGGCTTTGCCTACCTCCTGCATGGCCTCAATCCCGAGCGCGTGCTGTTCGCCGTCGAGGCCATCGGCCTGGGCCGCGCGGCTCTGGCCAAGGCCACCACCTACGCCAACGAGCGGATCGTGTTCGGCCGGCCGATCGGCAAGAACCAGGGCGTCGCCCATCCGCTGGCCAAATCGTGGGCCGAGCTGGAGGCCGCCAACCTCTTGGCCTTCAAGGCCGCCGCCCTTTACGACCAGGGCAAGGACTGCGGGGCCGAGGCCAACGCCGCCAAGTACCTGGGCGCCGAGGCGGGCTTCCACGCCTGCGAGAACGCGGTCCTGGCCCACGGCGGCATGGGCTACGCCAAGGAGTACGACGTCGAGCGCTACTTCCGCGAGGCGATGATCGCCCGCATCGCGCCGGTCAGCCGCGAGATGATCCTGAACTTCATCGCCGAGCGCGTGCTGGGTCTGCCGAAGAGCTACTGAGACGAAAAGGCCGGGTCGCGGAAGGCGCGACCCGGCCGCCGTTTCAGCGTTGGAGGGTGGGTGGCTAGCCCGCGCTGAACCGGATCGGGATACGGACGGTGGCGCCGTCCACGGCCTGGCCGTCCTCCATCTGCGGCTTCATCTTGAAGAACCGCGAGACCTTGATGGCCGCATTGCCGAAGCCTTCGTTGGCCGGGGTTTCCGACAGGACGGAGCAGTCGCGGACCGTGCCGTTGATCGCCACCACGCAGTTCAGGGTCGCCGAGCCCGACAGGCCGCGCCGCTGGGCGCTTTCCGGATAGTAGCGGGCCATGTCGTCGGCTGACGGCAGCTTCAGCCAGTTGGGACGCGTGACCACCTTGGCTTGCGGAACGGGCGGGGCCGGCGGCGCGGGCGGCGTCGGGGCCAGGGTGGTGACTGGACCTGTGGCCGGCGGGGCGTCGACTTTCGGGTCGGCTGGCAGAGGCGGCGGCGTCTCGAACGGCGTCTGCAGCGGGATATGCAGCTTCGGCGCGGTCGATTGCGGCGGCGGCTGGTCAGTCGGCGGGGGAGGGGGCGGCGGCTTCGGCGGGTTGTAGGGCGGCTCGATGACGAAGGGCGGCGTATCGTCCATCATCGGCATCGGCGTGACATACTTGGTGTAGGCCAGGTAGCCGATCAGGCCCAGGTGCGCGGCGACCGAGACGGCGATGCCGATGACCAGCACCTTGGACGGCTTGCGCGGCGTGTCGTCCAGGCCGGGGATGCCGGAGCCGTTGGGATGGAGAGCCAGGTTCATGTCGATCTCCTACGCGTAAATTACGTTTGTAGGATCAAGTCATCACGAACGCTCCGGGCTGTAAATTGACAATCGTAATCTGCGTGACGATTTGTCTTACGTTTGTAAGAATGAGTGCGACAAGTCGTCTCCGGACGCGGGGCGGGGAACGTGGTTAATCGCGAATTAACCATAGTCGCCGACTCCTGAGGCCCATGCCCGCCGTCAGTTCCATCCGCAGCGTCGTCGAGTCGGCGATCCAGCGCGCTTCCAGCGCGACCGGGGTCGACTTCACGTTCCTGATGGGCACGGCCAAGCGCGAGAGCGGCTTCAATCCGGCCGCCAAGGCCCGGACGTCGTCGGCCTCGGGCCTCTTCCAGTTCGTCGACCAGACCTGGCTGTCCACGCTGAAGAAGCACGGCTCCAAGTACGGTTACGCCCGCTATGCCGACCTGATCAGTCAGGGCTCCGACGGCCGCTATCGGGTCGAGGGCGACGAGGCTCGCAAGGCCGTGCTGGGCCTCAAGGCCGATCCGCACGCCGCCTCGCTGATGGCCGGTGAGCTGGCTTCCGACCACGCCTCATACCTGCGGGGCCGGGTGGGGCGCGACCCGACGGCCGGTGAGCTCTACGCCGCCCACTTCCTGGGCCCGGCCGGCTCGGCTCGACTGATCCAGGCGGCCACCGCTTCGCCCACCGCCAGCGCCGCCGCCATGTTCCCGGACGCGGCCCAGGCCAACAAGTCGATCTTCTACAAGGACGGCCGCGCCGCCACGGTGGGCGAGGTCTACGCCAACCTGACCAAGACCGGCGGCGCCACCCGCGTCACCGACCAGCCGGACACCGTGCGTCTGCCGCAAGGCGACCAGGGCTTCATGCAATATGCCGGCGGCCGCCGCCTGGAGCGCATCCGCCAGCAGGAGGCGATGGTCGACCTGATCCTGCGCGGCTCGCAGGACGTCGGCAATCCTTTCGGCGGCGGCTCGGACAACAGCAGCATGGGCGGCGGTCAGCGCCTGGCCAGCTCGATGTTCTCGGCCGAGATGCTGCGCGTGCTGGCCGACGCCAACGAGAAGATCAAGCGCTGACGGCTGTCAGCGCCGCCACCTGATCCTCGGACCATCCCAGTTCCTTGAACACAGCCGCCGTGTCCGCGCCCAGTTTCGGCGCGGGTCCGCGTGGGCCGTCCTCCGCGCCGGGGAAGCGGGCCGGGGCGGCCGGGGCCTTGAACGTGCCGCCGGCGCCGTCGGGGGTGTCGACGAAGCAACCGGCGGCTTCGGCCTGCGCATCGACGGCCAGCTCGCGCGGGGTCTGGTAGGGCGCCCAAGTGATGTCGCCGGCGTCCAGGGCCTCGGCGGCGTCGTCATAGGCCATGGCCCCGAACGCCTCGTCGAGGATATCGACCAGGGCCTGGCCGTTCTCGCGGCGGGCCTTGGCGTTGGCGAAGCGCGGGTCCTCGACCAGTTCGGGCCGGCCGGCGGCGGCGGCGATGCGGGGCCAGTCGACCGAGCCCTGGCGGGGCAGAAGGCAGATCCAGCGGCCGTCGGCGGTCTTGTAGAAATTGGCCAGCGGCTGCAGCGCTTCGCGCCGTCCGCGCGTGGAGGCCAGCTTCCCGAAGCGCAGCTGGATCGCCATGTCCGAGCCGATCGCATAGACGCCCGTGCGCAGCAGTGAGGTCTCGACCAGCCGGCCGACGCCAGTGTTGGTGCGCTCGTGCACCGCCGCGAGGATCGCGGACACCGTCGCCAAGGACGTGACATGGTCGCCCATGCCGGTGCGGATCGGGAAGGGCTCGGTCCCCTTCGGCGCGGTGATCGACCCGACCCCGGCGCGGGACCAGAAGGCTGCCACGTCCATGCCGGGCTTGTCGCGGTCGGGACCGGTCAGGCCATAGCCCGTCAGGCTGCAATAGATCAGGCGCGGATTGATCGTCTTCAGCGTCTCGTAGTCGACGCCGGCGCGGGCCAAGGCGGCGGGGCGGACATTGGTCAGGAAGATGTCGGCGGTCGCGGCCAGGGCCTTCAGGGCGTCGCGGCCGAGGTCGGAGCGGATGTCCAGCACCACCGCCTTCTTGCCGCGGTTGTCGAGCTCGAAGATCGGGTTAGCGTCCTGGTCCGAGCCGATGGTGTCGAAGAACCGCCGCATCGGATCGCCCTCAGGCGACTCGACCTTGATCACCTCGGCGCCCCAGTCGGCCATGATCCCGGCCGCGCCGGGGGCGGCGATATAGGTCGCCAGCTCGACGACCCGCAGTCCCTCCAGCATCGCTCTCTCCCTTTTTCTCGTTGGAGAGACCATGGGGGAGGGCGAGGGAAGGGGAAAGGCTTACCCGGCGGCAAGCCCTCCGTTCAGAACAGGATGCAGCCGGGCGGTTCGACCTTGAGGATACGCAGCGACCGCTCGTGGCCGTCGCGATCGGGCCACTGGATCGACTGGCCGGCGGAGAGGCCGATCAGGCCGGCGCCGACTAGGGACAGGACCGAGATCTTGCCTGCCGCGATGTCGGCTTCCTTCGGATAGACCAGCAGCACCGAGCGGGCCGCGCCGTGGGCGTCGTCCTCGAACCGGACGGTCGAGCGCATGCGGACGACGCCGTCGGGCATGTCGGCGTCGGGGCGGACCTCGGCGCGGTCGATCTCCTGCAGCAGCATGTCGGCGGCCAGCGGCGCGGCCTGCTCCATCTGCAGGGCCAGGGTGGACAGGCGTTCGACCTCGGTCTCGGCCATGATGATACGCGGACGCGCGGCGGCGTCCTCTTGCGAGGGCATGAAAGGCTCCTGGCGATGATGTGAAGACGTGCGACGACGCGCGGGCGGCGCGCCGTCAGATGACGATGGGGGTGATGTTCGCCCCGAACGCCCGCGACAGGCGCGCGGACGGTTCGGGGCTAGGAGCCTGCGAGCAGGCTACCGCCGTGATGGCGAAAACGCCGGAAGGTCGGGCGCGAGAACATGCGCCATTCTCCACCCAGGGGCCGGCTTGTCAAACCGAAGCTCAGGCGGCGGCGCGGTCGCCGCGGCGGTCCAGGGCGGTGGCGTCGGCCAGGGCGCGGGCCACGCCCGCCACGCTGACCGGCTTGCGCAGCATGATGTCGGCGCCCGCTTCCAGGAAGCCGGTGGCCTCCTCGCCGTCGCCGTCGATGATGGCGACGATCGGGGCGTGACGGTTGGGGCCGTCGCCTTCGCGCAGGCTGGCGGTGGCGGCCGGGCCGTCCATCACCGGCATGCGGTGGTCCAGCATCAGCAGGTCGAACTCGGCGATCTTGGCCAGGTCGGCGGCGCGGCGGCCGTTCTGGGCGTGGACCACCTGGTGGCCCAGCTGCTCCAGGATGGCGCGCAGCATGGCCGCGTTCAGGGCGTCGTCCTCGGCGATCAGGATGCGCATGGCGCGCGGCGCGCCCGAGGTCTCGGCCGCGACGGCCTCCAGCTCGCCTTCATCCAGTTCGCACTCGGCGGCCGGGTCGAAGGGCAGGATCAGGGTGAAGCAGCTGCCGACGCCGACGGCGCTGCGGGCCTCCAGCGTGCCGCCCATCAGCTTGGCCAGCTGGCGCGACAGCGACAGGCCCAGGCCCGCGCCGTTGACGCCGGCGCCGGTGCGCTCGACGCGGCGGAAGGGTTCGAACGCCTGCTCGATCTCTTCGAGCGACAGGCCCGGACCGGTGTCGGCGACCTCGATGGCGATCTGGCCGTCGCGCAGTTCCAGGCGGACCTCGATGCGACCGCGCACGGTGTACTTGACCGCGTTGCCCAGCAGGTTGGCGATGATCTGGCGGGTGCGCAGGGCGTCGGCGACCACCGCGCCCTTGTCGCGCAGGCGCAGCAGCGGATCGACGTGGACGGCCAGCTCCAGGCCCTTGGTGGCGGCGTGTGGCTTGTCCAGCAGCGCCAGGTCCTGGACCAGACGGACCGGATCGAACGGCTGGGCCTCGACGCTGAGGCGGCCGGACTCGGCGGTCTCGCTGTCGAGCGTGGCGTTCAGCACCGCGATCAGGTCCTGGGCCGCGTCGAGGGCGGCGTTCAGCTGCTCGCGCGAAGGAGCTGCCCGACCTCCTTTGCCGGCGGCGGCGGCCAGCACGTGGGTGACGCCGGTCAGGCCGTTGCGGATCTCGTGGCTGAGGGTGGCGACGATGTCGGACTTGGAGCGGGCGCTGCGCTCGGCCGCTTCCAGCACCCGCAGGCGCTCGTCGACCAGATGCTCGTGCTGGACGGCCAGGTCGTGCTGGCGGCGGAACATGCGGTTGAGGATGAGGGCCAGGGTCAGGGCCAGGGCGGTCGCGCCCCAGGTCAGCTCGCCCAGCTGATGGTCGCCGGAGAAGGAGGCGATCAGCGGGCCGGCCGCCGCGATCGGCGCGACGATCAGCAGGCCGACCAGATAGGGCGCGGCGAAGAAGGCGCACAGCACCGCGCCGGCCGTGGCCAGCAGCAGCAGGGGCTCGCGCGCGGGTCCGGCGCCCAGGGCGAAGATGGAAACCTGCACGGCCGCCAGGGCCCACAGCACGCCGCCGATGACTTGAACACGGGCTCTACGGTTAAGATCTTGCGACGCTTCGTCGCGCAACCAGTTCACCACCGCGTAGAAGGCGCCCCAGTTGATCGCGAACACCGCGAAGCTGGCGGTCATCCACACGCGGTTGGCGGCGAACGATCCGATCCACACGAACAGCGGCAGGCTGACCGCGAAAACCCCAAGCGCGTAAGGCAATAGCGCGGCCTGGGCGTCCAGGGCCTTGGCGAGGTGGGCGCCGTCCGTAGCAATGTCTTTTGGGCGGCGCTCGGCGAGCAAGATCGCACTCCTCTTGATTGAGGGCGCACCTTAGGGCGTCGTGGTTTGTACCCGGTTACGGGGTATCGTTAATCCACAGGTACGAAGTTCAAACAATCATTAAGCCTAACCGTCGAGGATAGGGCTCCAAGCACCAGGTTCCCGGCAGGCAAATCATGGCCACCACCCGCGCCGCACTCACCGACTCCGACATCCGCATGCTCGTGAAGGGCGCGACGCCTGACGAGCGGGCGCTGGCCGCGCACAAGCTGTGCCGCAGCATCGATCGCGGCGCGCTGAGCGACGAGGATCGCACGGTCGCTCACGAGATCCTGCGGGTGATGGCCGCCGACGCCGCCGAGCTGGTCCGCCGGGCCATGGCGGTCACGCTGAAGAATTCCACGGCCCTGCCGCCGGACGTCGCCAATCGCCTGGCCCGCGACGTCGAGAGCGTCAGCTTACCGATCATCAGCTTCTCGCCGGTGTTCACCGACACCGACCTGGCCGAGATCGTCCGCGTCGGCGGCGCGGTGCGCCAGAAGGCGGTGGCCAAGCGTCCGAAGCTGTCCAGCCGCATCACCACCCTGCTGGTCGAGCAGGGGAACGAGGACGTGGTCGCCACGGCCTGCGCCAACGACAACGCTCGCTTCTCGGAAGTGGCGCTGCAAAAGGCCCTCGATCGCTTCGCCAAGTCGGAGACGGTGCTGCAGGCCGTCGCCTATCGCACGGCCCTGCCGCTGGCGGTCAGCGAGCGCCTGATCGACATGGTCGGCGAGCAGCTGCGCGACCACATTCTGAGCAGCCACGCCCTGTCGGCCGAACGCACGATGGAGCTGATCCTCGGCGCCAAGGAGCGGGCGACGATCGACCTGGTGGATCAGGCCGGCCGCGCCGCTGATCCCAAGGCCTTCGTGGCGCACCTGGCCAAGATGGGCCGTCTGTCGCCGTCCCTGGTCCTGCGGGCCCTGGCCCACGGCCATATGAGCTTCTTCGAGTGGGCCGTGGCCGAGCTGTCCGGCGTGCCGCACCACCGCACCTGGCTGATGATCCATGACGCCGGCCCCCTGGGCCTGAAGGCGATCTGCGAGCGGGCCGGCCTGCCGCCGCGTCTCTATTCGGCGTTCCGCGCGGGTGTCGACGCCTATCACGGCCTGGAGTTCGACGGCGGCGCCAACGATCGCGAGCGCTTCCAGGAGCACATGATCCAGCGGTTCCTGACCTCGTCGCACACGGTCTCGCGCGAGGACAGCGAGTACCTGATGGAGCGCATGGACCGCAGCGCCAATCGTCGCCGCAACGATCGCGTCAAGGATCAAGGCGCGGCGTAGTCGAACGACTGTTCGAAAGAAGTCTGGGCAAGCGCACGCAGCGGCGCCAGACTTCCCGCCATGTCTGACTCACAGCCGGGCGAGATCCGCCTCGCCGCCACCATACTGCTGCTTCGGGACGCGCCGACGTTCGAAGTGCTGATGGTCAAGCGCCACCACCAGATCGACTTCGCCGCCGGGGCGCTGGTGTTCCCGGGCGGCAAGAGCCACGGCGGCGACAGCGACCCGCGCTGGCGCGACCTGGCGATCGGCTTCGACGAGGTGGGGCAGGACGGCGTGGCTTTGCGTATCGCCGCGATCCGCGAAGCCTATGAGGAAGCCGGCGTGCTGCTGGCTCGCGACAAGGACGGCGCATTCTATGCCGGCGAGGCGGCCAAGGACATCCGGGACGCGGTGGCGCAGGACAAGGTGGCCTTCATCGACGTGGTCGAGGATTTGGGGCTGAAGCTCGACCTGTCAGCCCTGACCGTGTTCGCCCGCTGGATCACGCCCAAGCTGATGCCCAAGCGGTTCGACACCTGGTTCTACGTCGCCCACGCGCCGCTGGCCCAACAGGCGATCTGCGACGGCCACGAGGCGGTCGACGCCGAGTGGATCGCGCCGGGCCTGGCGCTGGACCTGGCGGCCTCGGGTGAGCGCAAGGTGATCTTCCCCACGCGGATGAACCTGCAGCTGCTGGCCGAGAGCGCCGACCCGGCCGACGCCGTGGCGCGGGCCGAGGGGCGTGACCTGGTCACCGTCGAGCCCTGGGTCGACGGCAAGGTCCTGCGGATCCAGGCGGACGCCGGCTATGGTCCGGTGACGGAGCCGCTCGAGGCGCTCTAGTTCTTGATCCCCGGACCCGCCGCATTGACCCAGCCGACCACGTCGCCCAGCACCTTGGCGACGGCCTGATCATAGGCCGGGACGATGGCCGAGACGCGATTGTCGGCGGCTTTCACCTTGGCCTCGAAGATTTGGTCGCCGACCAGGGCGCGGTCGCTGTTGCGGTTCAGAACGGCGCGCACGCGGACCACGACTTCGGGCGCGGCCTTGGGGCCGTTGAGGTAGTCGGCCTCGAAGGTCCGGACCTCCAGGCGCAGCACCAGGTCGGCCTTGGCCACCTCGCCGCGGCCGATCAGGCGCGCGCGGCCCGGATCGTTCTCGAACGCGCGGGCGGTGGCTTCCTCAAACAGGATGAAGGCCGGCGAGACCCAGCGGGCCCCGGCGATATAGGCCACCTCGCCGTTGGTCACGGTCAGCAGGCGGTCGCCGGCGGCGGCGCGGGTGAAGGCCGACGGGGCCTTCAGCACGCCGAACATCGCGCCGGGCGGCGCTTTCGTCACGTTCAGGTCGGCGTCGCCGAAGCGGTACATCGAGGCCGGCTTGGTCTTCGGGAAGACGCTGATGCAGCCGGACAGGGCGAGCGCGACGGCGGCGACGGCCACGCCGCGGGTGATGTTGCGGATCATCGGGCTCACGGCTTGACCTCCACTTCCTTGGCCGGGGCCTTGCCGACCACGCCACGGGGGTTCTGTTCGACGTCGGCGACCAGGCGGTCCAGGGACTCGGCGGCCGATTGCAGGGTGACGATGGCCGCAGACAGTTGCGGCAGGCCGGTGCTGGCGAAGTCGCTGGTCGGACCTTCCAGCTTGGAGACCATCGCGCGGGCGTCCTTGGCCGCGGCCTTCAGCTCGGCGGCGGCGTCGCCGGCCTCCTTCAGGGTACGCTTGGCGTCGCCCTCGACCAGGCCGTTGGCGTTGTTGGTCAGGTTGGTGATCGACTGGGCGGTCGCATCGATGCTCTGCAGCGCCTTCTGGGCGTCGGCGATGATCTCCTTGCGCTCACGCAGCTCGGCGGTGACCGCCTGGACGTCGCTGAGCGAAGCGCTGAAGGTCTTGATGTTCTTGTCGGACAGCACGCGGTTGACGCGGTCTAGCGCTTCGATGGTGCGGGTCAGCACCGTGCCGCCGCCTTCCAGCAGGTCGGAGAGGGCGCTGCGCTGGCTGCGCAGGACAGGGACCTTGCCGTTCTTGACGGTGTCCTTCAGCAGTTCCTTGTTCGGCGAGCCGGCGGTGATCTGGACGTAGTTGACGCCGGTGATGCCCTGCGGCTCCAGCGTGGCGTAGCTGTCGACCTTGACCGGCACGTCCGAGGTCATGCGCACGCGGGCGATGACGCGGTTCGGGTCGGTCTTGTCCAGCTCGATGCGGCTGACCTCGCCGACCTTGATGCCGTTGAAGTGCACCTCGCCGCCCGTCGACAGACCGCGCACCGGGCCGATGAACAGGATGTCGTAGAGGTCGTAGTCCTTGCTGAAGCTGAGCTTGGCCAGCCAGACCACGAAGATCACCAGCCCCATGAACAGGGCCAGCGATATGGCCCCGACCAGGGCGTAGTTGGCGTTTCTTTCCATCAGAAGTCCGTCCTCGCCTCGGCCGGATCCTCGGCGGTCGCGGCGGCGCGACCCCGGGGGCCCAGGAAGTATTGCTTGATCCAGGGATGATCCGAACGCTCGAGTTCGCGAACGGGCGCCACCGCGACGACATGCTTGTCGGCCAGGACGGCGACGCGGTCGGTGATGGCGTAGAGGCTGTCCAGGTCGTGGGTGATCATGAACACCGTCAGGTCCAGGCTATCCGACAGGTCCTTGATCAGGGCGTCGAAGGCCTCGGCCGCGATCGGGTCGAGGCCGGCGGTGGGCTCGTCCAGGAACAGCAGTTCGGGGTCCATGGCCAGCGCCCGGGCCAGGCCGGCGCGCTTGCGCATGCCGCCCGACAGCTCGGCCGGCTTCAGCAGCGCGGCGCGGGCGGGCAGGCCGACCATGGCGATCTTCAGATCGGCGATCTCGTCGATCTCGCGACGCGGCAGCTTGGTGTGCTCGTGCAGCGGCGCGGCGACGTTCTCGCGCACGGTCAGGTTCGAGAACAGCGCGCCCTGCTGGAACAGCACGCCCCAGCGGCGCTCGACCGACGACCAGCGACGGCGCGAGGCCACGCGCATGTCGCCGCCGAACAGGCGGACCTGGCCGCCGTCGGGGGTCTTCAGGCCGATAATCGTGTTCAGCAGCACCGACTTGCCGGTGCCCGAACCGCCGACCACGCCCAGCACCTCGCCACGATCGACCTTCAGGTCCAGACCGTCGTGGATGACGTTGTCGCCGAAGCACGAGACCAGGCCCCGCACATCGATCGGATGCTTCTCGGCGTCGGCGGCGTCGATGTTAGCCATGGGCGCCGGGGGGAGTTCAGCGGGGCCGGTCAAACGTCCAGCTCCATGTAGACGAGGGCGAAGACCGCATCGATCAGGATGATGGCGAAGATGGCGTGCACCACGGCCGCCGTCACACGTCGGCCCAGCGACTCGATGTCGTTGCCGACCTCCATGCCCTGGCGGCAGCCGATGGCGGCGATCACCGCGGCCATCACCGGGGCCTTGGACATGCCGATCCAGAAGTGGGTGGGGCCGACGAAATCGATGACCCGCTGCAGGAAGAAGGTCGGCGACAGGTCCAGCACGACCCAGACCACCAGCATGCCGCCGGCCAGGCCCGCGATCGTGGCCACGAAGACCAGCAGCGGGATGGTGAAGAGCAGGGCGGCGAAGCGAGGCAGGACCAGCGCCTCGTAGGGATCCACGCCCATGACCTGCATGGCGTCGATCTCCTGGTTCATCTTCATCGAGCCGATCTCGGCCGCGAAGCTGGAGGCCGAGCGGCCGGCCAGCAGGATGGCGGTGATCAGGATGTTGAACTCGCGCATGACCGAGATGCCGATCAGCTCGACCGAATACACCTGGGCGCCGAACTCGGTCAGCATGTTGGCGCCCAGCAGGGCCACCACCGCGCCGATGAAGAAGGTCGTGGTCGCCACGATCGGCATGGCGTCCAGGCCCGCACGCTCGCACAGGGCCACGACCGGCGCCCAGCGGATGCGGCGCGGATCGACGATGCAGCGGCCCAAGGCGACCAGCAGGTGGCCCAGGAAGATCATCGTGCCGTAGCCGTCCTGGAACAGGCCGAAGACGCCGCGGCCGATCCGCTCCAGCAAGGCATGGAAGCCGCCCGAACGGACCGTCGGTTCGGGCTCGACCTGGATGGCGGCGCGGACCAGTTCCAGCAGGCGCAGCACTTCGCGGCGCGCCTGGACGTTCTGCGGCTCGAGGTTTTCGCCGCCCGCCCGCAGAATCGCATAGGCGCCGGCGGTGTCGCAGCGATTGATCCCGGTCAGGTCCATGTCGATGGCGCGCTTGCCGGACAGGTCGGCGTCCAGGCGCAGGCCCGCGTCGAGCAGCCCCCGGGCGGTCCAGTCCCCCGTCAGCACGGCCGTCGTGCGGCCGTCCTGATCGGTCAAGGTGAAGTCCGCCGGTAAAGCCATGAAGTCCTAGGGGGCTCGTTTCCTGGTTATATCCAAGCCCTGCCGTGGACCTGACAAGCCCAAAACGCGCCAAGGCGCAGCTTGTTGCTGGATAACGCTCCGCGCCCGGAAAAAGGCTTCGTCCGGCGAGTCTTAAGATTGTGGTGCGACGGGAGCGCGCAGGGGCCTGACCTTCAGTCTTGGTTAACGGATTCCCGTCACGAACATGGTCAACGAATTCTTATTTTTCCGGACCGGAGCCTTAACGCATGAGCGCGCACGCCAAGCTTGATCAGCGGATGGCCTTCATGCGTTTCGACGAGCGCTCGCGGTCGGCCCTGCGCGCCCTGAAGCCGTTGATCGACGCCGAAATCAACGGCGCGCTTGGTAAATTCTATAACCAGGTCCGCACCTTCCCCGAGACGCGCGGCAAGTTCCGCGACGACGCCCACATGGCCAATGCCGAGCGCGCCCAGGCCGCCCACTGGCGCCGGATCGCCCAGGCTGACTACGGCGACACCTATGTCCGCGACGTCGAGCGGATCGGCCGCGCCCACGTCGACGCCGACCTGAAGCCGCAATGGTACATCGGCGGCTACGCCCTGGTGGCCGAAGAGCTGATCCGCGCCGTCGTCGCCAAGCGCGCCAAGGGCCTGTTCAACAACGCCAAGTCGGACGCCGACCTGGCCGACGGCCTCTCGGCCCTGACCAAGGCCGTGTTCCTCGACATGGAGCTGGCCATCTCCAGCTACCTGTCGCTGCTGGAGGAAGAGCGCGAAGCCCTGGAGGCCGAGCGCGAAGCCGCCGAGCAAGCCCAGGCCCAGGCCGTGAAGGCGGTGGGCGAGGCCCTGCACCGCCTGGCCAATGGCGATCTGTCGGCCCGCGTCGAGGGCGACCTGGCCCCCGAATTCCACAGCCTGAAGGTCGACTTCGAGAAGGCCGCCGGCGCCCTGGGCGAGGCCATGCGCTCGGTAGAGCACTCGGCCGGCGGCATCCGCTCGGGCGCGGACGACATCGCCCGCAGCGCCGAGGACCTGTCGCAGCGCACCGAACAGCAGGCCGCCACGCTGGAGCAGACGGCCGCCGCCGTCGAGCAGCTGACCAGCGCCGTCGGCAAGACCGCCAAGAGCGCCCGCGAGGTCTCCTCGCGCGTCAGCGAAGCCTCGACCGAGGCCGAACGCTCGGGCGACATCGTCACCCGCGCCGCCGAGGCCATGACCAAGATCGAGGCCCAGTCCTCGCAGGTGAACCAGATCCTGGGCATGATCGACGAGATCGCGTTCCAGACCAACCTGCTGGCCCTGAACGCCGGCGTCGAAGCCGCGCGCGCCGGCGACTCGGGCAAGGGCTTCGCCGTCGTCGCCCAGGAAGTGCGGGCCCTGGCCCAGCGCTCCTCGCAGGCCGCCAGCGAGATCAAGTCGCTGATCACCGAATCGAGCCGCCAGGTCAGCGAAGGCGTCGACCTGGTCGGCCAGACGGGTGCGGCCCTGCGTGGCATCCACGAGAAGGTCGGCGGCATCGACGAACTGGTCAACGCCATCGCCGCCTCGGCCAGCGAGCAGGCCACCGCCCTGGGTCAGGTCAATTCGGCCGTGAACCAGCTGGATCAGGTGACCCAGCGCAACGCCGCCATGGTCTCGCAATCGACCGAAGCCACCCACGCCCTGCGCGTCGAGGCAGCGGATCTTTCGAACCGCGTCAGCGCCTTCCGCCTGGGCGGTCGTCCGCAAAGCTTCCAGCCGACGCAACGCGAACAGCCAGCCGAGAACCCGGTCCACGCCGCCCGCGCCCGCGTCGCGGCGTTTGCTCGCCCGGGGCGTTAAGAGACTTGTCCTCCCCTGCGAAGCGGGGGAGGTGGATCGGCGCGAATACGCGACGAGACGGAGGGGGCGTCCCTCCGCCGTCGCCGAGCGCCCCCTCCGTCACGATGCTGCGCATCGCGCCACCTCCCCCGTTTTACGGGTGAGGAGAAGTAGCCCTATCTCGGCGGCGGGGCCGTCGAGGCGCGGTGGATCAGTTCGAAGGGCAGGAGCTCGTCGACCGGCCGTTCGGGCGGGTCGTTGCTCTTGGCCCGGGCGATCAGCAGCTTGGCCGCCACCGAGGACATCTCCGCCACCGGCTGACGCACGGTCGTCAGCTGCGGGCGGCTGAAGCGTGAGCTGGGGCTGTCGTCGAAGCCCGCCACCGACACGTCGCCCGGCGTCATCAACCCGGCCTCGGCGATCGCCGCGATGCAGCCCAGGGCCATGTCGTCATTGCTGGCGAAGATCGCCGTCGGACGCTCGGGCAAGGCCAGCAGGGCCTTGGCCTGTTCCAGGCCCGACTGGAAGGTGAAGTCGCCCTGGCGCACCCAGCCGTCGGCCACCGGCAGGCCCTTGGCCTTCATGGCGTCCAGATAGCCCTGACGCCGCGCCTGGCTGGCGCCGTAGCGCGGTTCGCCGACGATGAAGCCGATACGCTTGTGGCCAAGGTCCGCCAGATGGTCGGTCATCTCGCGGGCGGCGGCGACGTCGTCCATGTGCACGCGCGGGCCCAGGCCTTCGGCCTTCTCAGGGCCAACGCGGACGTAAGGGGTGCCGGTCTTGTCCAGGACCTCAAGCACGCCGGGATTGTCGGAGGAGGGCGGGGTCAGGATCACGCCGTCCGGCTTCAGGGCGGCGATGAAGGCGGCCACGTCCTGGCGCACGTTCGGGCCGTCGTTGTCGATCAGCTCGATCAGCAGGTGATAGCCGGCGCCGCGGCACTCCAGCGTCGCGCCCAGCTGGATGCGCGACAGGTAGTCGGCGCCGCGTTCGCTCTGCCAGTGGTCGATGGTCAGGGCCGCGTCGACGAAGACGGCGATCACGAACGAGCGCGAGCCGGCCAGGCTGCGCGCCGACAG
>Ga0164241_10000358_pt1 | contig 91145 bp, 67 predicted proteins | sample OricomyardsoilBY_FD_108780 | JGI IMG/M metagenome (GOLD analysis project Ga0164241, IMG submission 108780) | Backyard soil microbial communities from Emeryville, California, USA - Original compost - Back yard soil (BY) | ecosystem: Environmental > Terrestrial > Soil > Unclassified | place: USA... | reverse complement strand
ACCATCCTCGCTCATAGTGACATTGGTCGATGAACCTTGGTTAATCACAGGCACTGAATTAGGTAATTGAGTGACACCAAATGAACGGGTGACGGTGGGCGCTGGCAAGAATGTCGTATTACCGACTTGATCAGCATTTAGCGTACACGTGCCCGGAGTGGCGAGGGTTACAACACCGCTTGGCGTTACGGTACACACTCCCGGAGTGGAAGACGTAAATGTGGGGCTCAAACCCGATGACGTAATGGCCACTACAGTCAGTGCATTACCCAAGCTCTGGGTGGCTGGCGCATTAAATATAATGGTTTGCGTTCCCATAGGCGTAACGGCACCCGAAGCAGCTGAGGCAGAACTCGTTCCCGCAACGTTAGTCGCTTTTACCGTAAACGTGTAGGCCGTGCCATTGGATAACCCGGTCACAGTAATGGGCGAACTGCTGCCCGTTGCAGTCGCTCCACCTGGGTTAGCCGTTACCGTATAGCTTGCAATGGCAGCCCCACCCGTAAATGCCGGTGCGGTAAAGGTAACTGAAGCTTGCGCACTGCCAGCTGTTGCAGCCCCTATGGTTGGTGCGCCGGGCAAGCCAGCATTCACGGTAAAGCTACGGCTTACTTGGGTTGCAGGCAAATAGCTGCCATTACCCGCTTGGTCAGCATTGATTGTACAGTTGCCTGCGGTCACAAAGGTCAGTGCTCCGCCGCTGGTAATCGTACAGACACCGGTAGTCGACGATGTAAAGGTCGGTGTTAAACCGGAGTCTGCCGTTGCGGTGAATGTGGGTGTAGTACCAAAGTTCTGCGCACCCGGTAGGGCAAAGGTGATGGTCTGGGTAGCCGCTGGGGTAATCGAATTGGATGCTGGCGAAGCCGTACCGGTACCCGCCGAGTTGGTCGCTGTTACGGTAAACGTGTAAGCGACACCATTGGTTAACCCAGTCACCACTATCGGCGAAGAAGCGCCGCTCACAGGACCACCAATATTCGCTGGGCTCGCAGTCACTGTATAACCGGTAATAGTGGCTCCACCAATAAAGGCAGGTGCTGTAAAAGTAATAGATGCTTGGGTATCGCCAGCGGTTGCAGTAGCAGCCGTTGGCGCGCCCGGTACAACTGCAGCAACAGTGAATGTTTGGCTGACTTGCGATGCCGCAAGATAACTACTATCGCCCACTTGATCCGCATTGATCGTACAACTACCAACGCTCACAAAGGTCAGTGCACCACCAGCGGTAATAGTACAAACACCGGTAGTCGAGGAAGTGAAAGAGACTGGATAGCCACCACCCGCCGATGAGCTTGCCGTCAAGGTAGGCGTAGTACCAAAGTTCCGTGTTCCTGGATTGGCAAAAGTGATGCTTTGTGGCGACGCAGGAGTGACCGAATTCGATGCCGCAGACCCTACCCCCGGGCCAGCTGAGTTAACGGCAGTCACAGTAAAGGTGTAGGCAACACCGTTCGTCAACCCAGTCACCGTTATCGGCGAACCGTTATTGCTAAAAGGACCACCCACTACCGCCGGATTGGGGATGACTTCATAACTGGTAATCACCGCACCACCCGTACTTGCCGGAGCAATAAAGCTGACTGTTGCCTCTTCGTCACCTGCAGTTGCCGCCACACCGGTAGGTGCGCCGGGAATTACCGCATTTACAGTGAAGGTTTGGGGCACTGTAGTCGCCGCGTTCCAAACCGTATTACCTGCCTGATCGGCATCAATCGTACAGCTACCGGCCGTCACAAAGGTCAAAACACCACCGCTGGTGATCGTACAAACACCGGTAGTAAATGAGGTAAAGCTCACTGTAAGTGCAGATGTAGCGCTGGCCGTCGAACTCAGGTCAGGTGCAGTACCAAAGTTTTTTGCTCCGGGGTTTGGAAAGGTAATGGTTTGATTGCCTTTGGGGGTTACCTGGTTAGAGGCAATTGAAGCAACGCTGTCACCGACCCCATTGGTTGCTTTCACGGTAAAGGTATAGGCAGTACCGTTAGTTAAGCCAGTCACCACAATTGGCGATGTTGTAAAACCATTGCCACCGGCAGTGATATTTCCCGGGTTAGAGGTCACGGTATAACCTGTGATTGCCGAACCACCATTATTCACAGGAGCCGTAAAGGCTACAGAAACCTGCCCGTCTCCCGCTGTTGCCGTACCAATCGTTGGCGCATCAGATAGTGTTGGAATCGCTACTGTGTGGGATGAGCCACTGGTATAAGCCACCGGGCTAGCATTACCTGCCGCATCGGCAATATTGGTTGATGCATTGAGGTTTACTTTGATAGTGCCGTTGCCAACAATACCACTCACCGTAACTGTGTAACTGGAACCAGACCCGGAGACACTGGCAATAGTGCCATTGGCTGTTCCAGTAATTCCTAATGCAAAGTCATCGGTTGAAACGCCGGTCACCGATTCATTAAAGGTCACACTGAAATTCACACTGGTAGCCGCCGCCGTTGGGCTCCCGCTTACCACAATGCTGGATACTGAAGGTACAACACCATCAATAACCAAGGCTTTATTGTTACCTAATGAATTGGCTGCGCCGGGTGAAGCCAGGGTCAAGGTCGCGTCATTACCCGCAGCATCCCTGATAGTTCCCCCGCCCAATGCCAGCGAGCTGGTAGCTACATAATCCAGGTCACTGGAAGTGTCCCCAGCCTGAACGGTATAGCTAAATGTCAGCGTGCTGGTACCACTGCCGCTGGCATAGTTGATTGTCCGGTCGGTTGTACCCGTCTCCAATGTTAACTGTGGAGTACCGGTCACGGTTACCGCTTCACTGAAGTTGACCTGCACATCAATTGAATTCCCCGTCTTGTAGGTTCCATTGGCTTCACTGGAATTTACCGATGTAACTGTAGGAACTACGCCATCTATCACTAACGCTTTGTTATTACCAAGAGAATTGGCTGCACCGGGGCTGGCAAGTGTAAGGGTGGCATTGTTACCAGCCGCGTCACGGATAGTGCTGCCGTTCAAAGTCAAAGCATTAGTCGCGATGTAATCCAAATCAGCAGTAACATCGCCCGCCTGTACGGTATAAGAAAAGGTCAAGGTGCTACTGCCGGTGCCGGTGGCATAGTTGATCGTTCTGTCGGTAGCGCCGGTTTCCAAGGTTAATTGCGGTGTACCACTTGCCACAATCACATTTTCACTGAAATTCACTTGGATGCTGATTGGAGAGCCTACTTTATAGGTGCCATTCAGGGTACTGGAGGAGATGGAAGTTACAGTGGGGGGAGTAGTATCAGGCATGCGTGGATTGGTAATTTCTATGTCATCCATGGCAAGCTGCGTACCGGTATTCACCGTAATACGCACACCATAAATACCATCAAAATCAGTGTTGCTGGCAACACTAAAAGTGCCATAGGTCAGCTTGTCCACACTACTCAGAGTAACGGCTGTACCCGTAGGATTGAAAGCGCTGTCGAGCGCTTGCAAAGTGAAATCGTAGGTAAGGGCTGTGGCATTGTCACCACTGCCAACCTTAATCGAGGCAAGGTCGAAAATTCCTTGATTGGCGCGCAATTCCAGCCATTGTGGGGTGAATCCTGTCGTAGCGTTAACTCTCACAAAGGATGCTCCCGCACCACCCGCCATACCAGCAATAAGCTCTCGCATCAGAAAATTGACTGAGCTGCCTGAGGCATCATTTTTCGCATAGACATCGAAACCACTGCTGCGGAGATTGCTGACTGAAATAACTCCCCCGCCAGTCTGACCAGTTGTGGCGCCAGCGATGCTGGCATTCATTGTGATTGCATCCCAACCGATAGTGCCATCAACTCCATTATTGACTAATGTCGCGAATGCAATTCGTGGCGTTAGTAACATCATCAGAGCGGCAAGCCAAAACAACCTATGCCATTTTATGCGGAAGATTTTGGTATAAGCCGAGTTGGTTGATTTGGCTTCATCAGACTGGGTACGCAACATACTTTATCCCTCTAATAATCGTTATATACGATTTCAAAAATTCTATTAACTAATGTTCTTTAATAACATTTTTCACGAATCAAATTCTTTTATATCTTTATTGCTTAATAATGGCGCAAAAAACCACAGCAAAGCTTTGTTCAGAATAGTTGATTGCACTTAAAACTCAAGCAAAGAAAAAGCCCGAACTAGTTAATACACCAGTTCGGGCTTTTTGGTATTACACAATATTACATCGTGCTACTCAGCTAATACTTCAAAAACCGCGCTGTAGCTACCTGAGCGAGATTTAGCGTTTTCATTAATGTGATTTTACCCATCGCTTTGAATTCACCCGATTCAAGAACAACAAGCCCGCTAATAACAACAATAAAACCTCACCCATAGCACCACCTCGTTTAGCTTTAACTTCTATCTCTGGCGGTTCTGCCGGTGGTTGTACCGGCGGCACAACCGGTAATGCCGTACTCACTGCACCTGGATCTACTACTGCCGCATTCACCAAGCCATCCGCATCATTTGGGCCACCGTCTTCAAGCGTCAATTGAACACAGAGGTGGCCTTGGGTTAACCCAAGTGTCCAATCGGTACTGCCGGGTGGTGGGCAATAACCTGGGTTCCCTGTCGCTGAATGGATTGCGTTATTGGTGTTGCTAATAAAGCTCACCCACTGGCCTTTCTGGAATTTGCGATACACCGCATTCGCAGGAATAGGCGCTCGTTGTGGAATGGCGACCCGCACAGATTGACCGGCTACCGGCAAATCTCTAATAGCAAAGTCGAAAATCCCACCAACCGGTTCATACATGGGGTCTACTTTCAGGTTGGCGAGTTGGTTCACTTCTGTATTGAGGATTTGCACGCCACCGGATGTACTGCTAAGTGCAAATAAACCAAGACCACAGCGAACACCCGGATCACATTCAATGAGATAGGCATTAGTCACATTTCCAGTTTGCGGCAAGATATTGCTGGATGGCATGTTATCCAAGTAATCAGGAATACCATTGCCATCGTCATCACCAGTACCTTCCAACGCATCACTTAAACCATCCTTATCGGTATCCGCCGTTTCACTCAGGGTTGGGAGCGTCGTTACGATACGGAAGTAAGCTTGGGTGTGCACACTTGCACCTGCAGAATCATTAGTAGTGACTTGTACTTGATGGCTACCCGTCAAACCTGCTGGATCAAAGGTTCTGCTTGCATTGGTTAGGTTGCCATCGGTATCCGCTAAACCGGTGGTCGCAGACCAATCAAAGGTATGAGTATCCCCTGTGTTGGCATCCGTTACCGTGAGGTTAATAATTACTGGACCACCTGTGGGCGTAATCAGGCTAGTGCTCAATCCCCCTTGGCGTATATCCATAGTGACCACTGGCGACACGTTACCTTCGCGGATATCAATCGTATGGCGATTAGCTGAACCCGCGTTAATACCCGCGCCTAAAGTGATGATGAGCTGACTATCGCTAAAACCGGTGACAGCGGCTAATTGTACGGCGATGGGCACCGCAAATTGACCTTCTTGGGTAAAAGTTGCTGTACCGCTGCTCAAGTTATGTTCTGCCGCCGTCGCGCTGCTTGCTGCGTCTATTGCATAAGGAATACTGAGTGGGTATTGCGGCGATGCACCATTCAAAATTACACGGAATTCCACAGTGCTACCACGCACTGCAATTTGCGATTTACTGAGCGATACAATCGGGCGGATATTAACAACTTGCGTTGCTTCACCCGTCATACCCGAAGCATTAGTTGCCTTCCACTTAACTTCGTGATGACCGGGTGGCAAGAGCAAGTTATTGGCATCGGTTAACTCATCAGGATGAGTGGTGCAGCAGTCGTTACCATTCACACCGTCGCTCGCTAAGGATTTGAGTGTTTGGTCTATATCGGCTTGGCTAGCCGAACTACTCAGGCTTAACAATTGACGCAAAGTGACTGGGGTATACAACCCTGTTGCGTTGATTTCAAGATCTGCAGGGGCAGTCACAATGGGCTGCAAGGGGTCAGCGGCAGAAGCAACTTCAACACTAAAGACCGGTAAGCTTGCACTCAAGGTACCGTCGCTCACACTGATCACAACCCCCGAACTAGTCCCTACGTCCGCTTTACTAGGCGTACCCGATAGCACACCTGTTGCAGGATCGAAAACAGCCCAAGTGGGTTTGTTCACAATACTAAAAGTCAAGGTATCGCCATCGGGATCACTGCTCGTTGGCACAAATGAATAAGCCGTTGCTTGATTTACTGTAGCTGCAGGAACTCCACTAATAACAGGTGCCTTATTCAAACTCACAACCGTTAAGCTAAAGGCAGGCAGGCTTGTGCTTAGAATGCCATCGCTCACGCTAATCACAATACCGTTAGTGACACCAACGTGGCTCTTAGTAGGTGTTCCACTCAAAACACCTGTGGCGGTATTAAAGCTTGCCCAAGTGGGTTTATTAATAATGCTAAACGTCAATGGGTCTGCGTTTTGATCGGCAGCCGTAGGCATAAAGCTATAGGCAACATCTTGAGCAGTACTCGTACCGGGCGAACCGCTAATAGTGGGTGCGGCGTTCGGTTTAGGTTCTACGGTAAACGAGCGCGTTACTGGCGTTGCCGCAAGGTAATTGCTATCGCCCGCTTGGTTAACAGAAATAGTACAGGTACCAGCAGTTATGAAAGTGACTGCGCCACCAGTGGTAACAGTACAAACACCCGTAGAAGAAGATGTGAAGATAGGCGTTAAACCAGATGACGAACTCGCTGTAAGCGTTAATGAACTCTCCACATTTTGTGTTCCGGGGTTGCTGAAGCTAATCATCTGGCTAGCTTTAGGCGTAACGGCTGAAGACGCTGCCGATGCTGAACCCGTACCCACAGAGTTGGTGGCAGTTACGGTGAAGGTGTAAGCAACACCATTTGTCAGGCCGGTAACCACGATGGGTGACGTCGTAAATCCATTACCACCAGCTGTAATAGCATTGGGATTAGAAGTTACCGTATAACCGGTAATCGCTGAACCGCCAGTGTTGACTGGCGCCGTAAAGGCAACAGATACCTGCCCGTCACCAGCGGTAGCCACACCAATGGTCGGCACATCGGGAACAGTGAAAATCGCCACGGTATGGGTAGTGCCGCCGGTGTAGGCTGCAGGGCTAGTATTACCCGCCGCATCATTAATATTGGTCGACGCATTCAGGTTGAGTTTGATGGTGCCACTACCTGAAATAGCATTTACCGTCACGGTTACGCTGGAACCCGAACTCGCCGATACGCTGGCGATGGTTCCAGTAGCACTGCCGGTTGCGGCTAACGCGAAATCATCGGTGGAGATATTACTGACCGATTCACTGAAGCTCACGGTGAAATCAACGCTAGTAGCAGTGGACACTGGACTACCCACAGGAGCAGTACTGGTGACTGAAGGGACGACACCATCCACGACCAAGGCTTTGTTATTACCGAGCGAGTTAGCGGCACCAGGTGCAGGGAGTATCAGTATTGCATCGCTGAGTGTGGCATCGCGAATAGTTGCGCCATTCATCACCAGAGAACTAGTGGCGACATAATCCAAATCAGATGATTGATCCCCAGCCTGAACTGTGTAATTGAATGTCAAAGTGCTAGAGCCAGAACCTGACACATAGGTTGCAGTACGATCAGTGCTGCCTGTTTCTAGCAACAAACTGGGTGTACCACCTGAAGTATCAACATCTACCGCTATATCGAAATTGACAGTCACCTGGATTACATCGCTAATTTTGTAACTACCATTGGCTGTTGCTGCAGAAACGCTATTCACGCGGGGATTGGAAGGTGAAGTCAGAGTGAAGTCATTGCCGGTACCACCACTATAACTGGCCGTCAATGGTGTAGAGTTGCCACCAGCAGTGAGCGTGGCACCTTCAGCGAGTCCATTAAAAGTTCCTGTAGCGCCATCAGCTCCATCGTTGGCGATAATGATGTAGATATCGCCCCCACCAGCAACGTAACTGTGGTTGGCAGACAAAATTGCACCACTCAGACTAACTGTACCATTGACGTTTAGCTGATCATAATTTGCCGCGCCCGCAATTTGGGCATTCAGTGTACTCCCCGCAGCCAATGTCAAATTACCATTCACTGTTAAGGTACCTATATTCGCAGCAGTAACTCCTGGTGACACAATGCCATCACTACTCACTGTAAGGCTGTTAGAGAGAACGCCTGTGCCCACCAGGGTAGCGCCACTTGCGACTGTGGTTGCACTGACCAAACTCCCTGTCAATGAGAAGGTGCCCGCAGAAACACTGGTAGTGCCGGAATAGGAATTAACGCCCGACAAGCTCAGGGTGCCAGCACCTGTCTTGGTGAGATTACCTGTGCCACTAAAAACGCCAGAAAGCGTTGCTGTCGAACCGTTGGGTACATCGACAACGGCATTACTTGCACCGAGGATAAAATTATTATCATAAGTACCTGTCGCCGTTAAGGCTAAGGTGCCTCCATTTATGGTGACGTCACCCCGACTGAGGTTGCGATCATCGCCTACCGACAAAGTACCAGCCTGTATTGCTAGTTTACCCGGCATGGATCCGGAGTTGTTAAGACTCGTCAGTGTTAACGTGCCCGACCCAGCTTTGGTTAGGGTATGGGTAGGCTCTTCCAACTCTATGTCATCGGTGAAGGTGACATTACCGTTGGTCGTAATTGTGGAGTCAGCTTGAACGGCGACAATCCCCGTTGTCGTAGTCGCAGCGGTGAAGGTTAGATTGCCGCCCAACAAAACAACTGTACGCGGCATGTACAAACCGTTAGCAACCAATAAATTCGCGTTAAAAACAGCGATTTCACCGCTCATGTTGGTGTTATTGCTGTTGGCTATGGTTAAGTCGCCAGCACCCGTTTTTGATAGACGGTAATCGCCTGAAAGCTGACCAGTAAGGGTTGTTGCTGCGGCTGTATCCAGAGTGCCGGACTCGGTTAAGGTAATCGCGTTATCGATTGTGGCAACGCTTGTCACCGCAAGGGTGCCGTTATTCAAGGTAATAGTGCCAGAACCCAGATTCGCATCACCGGCAACACGTAGAGTGCCTGCATTCACAGTGGTACCGGAATAACTATTGGTACCGGATAAGGTCAGTGTTCCGGAACCTAATTTGGTCAGCGTATTAGCACCACTGACCACGCCAGACAAGGTAAGGCTACCCGCGTTATTAATAGTGGCACCGCCAGTGAGGGCAATACTGTTATCAATGGTTGTTCCACCGGTAACATCCAACATAACGCCACTTGCCAGTGTCACGTTGTCAGCCCCCAGATTGCTATCACTAGCGACACGCAATGTCCCCGCCGATACGTTTGTGGTACCGGTATATTCGTTAGTGCCAGAAAGTCGCAATATGGCCATACCCGATTTGGCGAGACTACCCGAACCAGAGATCACACCAGAGAAATTAGCCATGTTAAGAGCATCGTTACCGCCCACCCCAATAGTGCCGCCACTCGCCCCTAGCACTAGGCTATTGGGCGCTGTCAAGGTAGTTCCCGGTGTTCCGATCACCGTCATTGAGAGAGTACCGCCATTCAGGGTCAGGGTACCTGTGGGTAAAGAGGTGGGACTTGTACTGCCACTAACGCTCAAGGTTCCGCCTGAAATAGACAGCGCACCCGACCAGCCGCTGTTATTGGTAGTTGAGCTTAACGCTAAAGTACCCGCACCAGACTTGGACAGCGCTCCGCTACCGGCGAGTGTGCTGCCAATAGTTAAGGTGCCGCTGGCATTGGTCAGATTCAAGGTAGTGCCGCCCGCCAGGGTGATGGTGCTACCGGCAAGTATCAGGCCGTTTGCAGAGTCACCATTAATCGTCAAACTCTCGTTGATGACCACATTTCCAGCCAATGACATTGTGCCGTTAAAAGCGCTACTTAATATTAGTGTCTGACTACCGGTAACATCAGCTTCTGCAATCGCAATCGCCTCACTGAAACTCACTCCGTTAGTGAGATCAATAACAGCAGTGTCGGTGGTATTAGTCACGTAAATGGTATCGCTGGTGACAGTAACGTCAGCTGTAGTGCTGGTCGTACCATCGCTTAACGCAAAACGAATTGTGGCATCACCTGCAAGCGTATCGTTGCGATACTGGATGCCGCGGATAACATCACGCACCAGAGGGTTGGTGGCGCTGGCATTAAAGTTGATCGTCAGCACACCATTGGTATTGGTGAAATTGCCGAAGATAGTTGAGCTACCCGTTTGTAAGTTGCTGCCACTAACGGTGTAACCCGACGCGTTAAAACCAAATACGTCTGAATTAATGGGTGTATTTGTACCACCAACATTGCGCTGTACGGTCAGGCTCGCACCATTCCAGCTAGTGGCGTCAAGCTCAGTGTCTGCGACGGTAGCGTTGCCGCCAGCATCCAACGTGACCGTATTGCCAACGCCCGGCCAAGCAACACTATTGTTGTTGAGGTTGCTGATGATGGGGACTGTATTGGTAGAGATGGGTTTGATATCTGTGATAACAAAGTTATTCCAAGTGAAATAGTCAGTAGTGACAAACTTTATGGAAACAACATCATTTGCTGCGATTGTCTGCGTCGCCAACCCGATAGCGACTGAATAATTCAATGTCTGCGTAGTCGCGTTTGCAAACGTCAGGGTTAATTCAAGATTTTGACTTATGAGAGATCTCATCAATAAAGAATTCAAGTCAAATGTATAACCGTTAGGCGCAGAAACGGTAATTTCTGTACCGTCCCCGGCATCATAATTGAGTGCATAAAGCCCTTCAAAACCATCACCAGTCTCTGTGCCCACATACGCATTAGCTGCCGGTGTAAAAGTGAATGTATGGGTATCGATTAACTTGGTAAAGGAAGCCGCAGAATCGGTTATATCGCTCGCGACAATAATCACCGGTGTATTGCAGGAAATCTTTACATAGGTGCTGCCATTGCTTGATCCAGACCATGGATAAACGGTGTAATCATTCTCCGGAATGTTTGGAATCGTAAAAGAAGAAGAAAGATTTAATTCATTACCAGCACCGGCGTACTCTTCATAAATTATTGTATAAACGGCACTGTTACTATAGATCGCAAACCCACCACCACTATTTGGATTACTGAGGTAATCATTAGTGTTTCCTGATGTAGTGACCTGATAGTTGATCACCTCCCCCGCAGAGAAAGGCAAATCTTCCAGAAATTCACTGGTGCCACCAGAATAGGTAACCCCGCTTGACCAAGTACTATTTACAACATCGCAACCGGACGGGGCAGCATAAGCATGCGGCATCAGCAGCGCCAAGGCGGCGCCAAAAAACAGTGATCGCCATTTTAAGAGATGTGTTCTGGCGTATGCCGCTTTAGTGTAATTGACGCCGTTGGAGGTGATCCGCCACATAATGTTCTCTCAATAATCGTTATATTTGATTGCAATAATTTCTAATCTTTAGTGCTTCTTAATAGCAGTTTTAACAAACTAAATTCTTTTATATGTTCATTTCCTAATCAATGACGCACAAACCACAACAAAGCTTTGTTGAGCGTAGTTGACTACCCGCGAAACTCAAGCAAAAAAAAGCCCGAACCGGTTTCTATACCAGTTCGGGCTTTTTTGTATTACTTGATATTACAGAGTCTTCTTACTCAGCTAAAACTTCAAATGTCGCGCTGTAGCTACCTGAGCGAGATTTAGCCGGCTTTTGTGCTTTTTCGTCTTTGTAGTTTGCACCTAACCAATAAACACCCATGGCTTTCCATTGGATTTTAACGATGCCGTTTTTGTCGGTTTCAAGCTCCAACTCTTCTGCTGCGTTGCGGTAACGTGTGCCACCTGCAATAACAGTGACTTTTGCACCTGCGGCAGGTTTGCCATCCATCAAAAATTTAAACTCTGCGGGTTCACTCACCGCCAAATCGTTGGGATGGGTTATTGGAACCAACTCTAAACCCACATTGGTAGGTGCAAGCGCTTGCAATGATGGTTTACCAAGAGTGACGAAGGTTTCAATACGGCGCGAACTTTGAGTAACCTGTAGATTTTTCGCATCTTTGGGCACGGCAGTGGCAAAGTCAGCGGGGTTTGCTTTTTCGCCGCGTGCAGGCCAAGAAGCGCGCTTACCTTCGGCATCTTCCCAGCGTGCATTTAAACCGCCAGACGCCAGAAAAATTTTATAGGTGCCCTGCTGGGTAATATTTACATCGAAGCTGGTGCGCAATTTTCCAGAAAAAATATTTTGCGCTTCTTCGGTTTTGCCTTCTGGTGTTAAGACCGTAAGACCTTCTGGGCGACCGGCACCGTGATCAATTTGAAAAATATCGTTTGAGGATGCCAAATCAAATGTCACCCAACCAGACTCACCGGCTTTAACGGTTTCATAAGGTAAAAGCCAAGCGCGATGTGCTTCTGCCGTTACCGCAGCACCCGCCAAACAAACCAACATTAATTGTGAAATAATTTTTTTCATTGCGAACTCCTTAAGGATTTAAAACCAAGGTGATAGCGCCAACTTCTGTGCTACCAGTTTGTGAATGGGTAGTGGCTTCTTTAACGGGCCACGAGAAAGGAACCTTAACAACTTCGCGGCCACCCACTTCGCGCGACATTTCTACAAACAATACATAATCACCTTTTGGCAATTCCGTTAGCGGTGCTTGGCCAACAGTAAAACTCAAGTTATGAACACCGCTTAATTTAGTTGCGCCACTTACGCCATCAATGGGCAATTGCAAATCGCGACCATCGCGGCGCCACCATTGGCGCATATCTTTTAGCCACTTGTGGCCGCCGTTATTTTTCATTTTGGTGTCATACCAAACCGCCAATGTTTTGGTGGTTTTTTTATCGCCTTCAGCGGCAGATTCCAACCACACTGCAGCATAAGGCGCATGATATTCCGCCACGGTTAACTTGGGCACTTCAACCGCAATATTTAGGCTAGCGGCGCTCAGAACGGGAGAAGCAACCAATAAGCTGACTAACATCATTTTTTTAAGCATAGTAAGTCTCACGAGTGAATTAAAAACATCATAAAAAAAATAGGAACAAGCAAACCGGCAATCACTAATGGCCACGTTTGTGAACGGGTATCGGCGTAGCGTTGCAATAATAAAAAACCAGTGACGGAAAAAATAATGCAGGCAATCGCAAACACATCCATAAAATAAATCCACGCCATACCGGTGTTACGGCCTTTATGGATATCGTTAAAATAAGAAATCCAACCACGGCTGGTGGATTCGTATTCAAAGTCGCCGGTTGCAGTATCTACACTTAACCATGCATCACCACCCGGGCGCGGCAACACTAAATAAAGTTCGCCGTCATTGAGCTCTGCTTGAGTTCGAGAGAAGGTTAATTTATGGGTATCACTGAACCAATGCAATATTGACTCAGGAACCTCCATATTCTTTTGTTCTTTTACGGCCAAATCAGCCATTAAAGATTCAGGAATAACGCCTTCAAGGTGAACTGTTGTAGGTGATGCCTCAATATCTGCCGCATGATTTAACGTAATGCCGGTAACAGAAAACAACAGCATACAAACAAAACACAGGGCAGAACTCATCCAATGCCATTTACGAATGGTCATTAGGTTAATTTTAAATTTTTTGGGAGATTTCTTTTTGTGAGTCACACGTTTACCAATGGATACAATTAATTTTTTTGTCGAAAAATAACACCTTACCAAACAAAGAAAAGCCAGCTGCCCCTAAAAGCAACTGACTTTTTTCATCCTTAAGAAAATATCCCATCAAAACGTTTACTTAAAAGCTGAAGTTCACACCCAAACGCGCAGAGCGTTCAACACCTGGGTAATAACGTGAAACACCGCTGTTTAATGCAGAAATGTATTCTTCATCCAACAGGTTAAATACGTTTAATTGGATATTGATATTTTTGCTCACAGGGTAAGACGCCATGGCATCTACTACCCAGTAATCAGGCACTTCTACCATTGAACGAGTCGCCAATGCTGCAGCACTGGTTAAGCTTGTGCTCGCAACAGAATCCACATAGCGGGCACCACCACCTAGCACTAAACCATTTTTAAAGGTGTAGCTATTCCATGCAGTAAAGGTGAGCTTGGGTGACCATTGAATAACACCACCATCTGTTTGGCTTGCGCCATTATTTGCCGTAGAGCGGTTACCACGGGTAATTTCTGGTTCCATATAGGCCAAGCCAGCATTCACTTGCCAATTTTGCGTGATGATACCGGATGCCCCAAGTTCAACACCTTGTACACGGCGCTCACCTACGGCCAAGGTTGTACCGTCGGGTTGGGCGGTAAATTCATTGTCGTTAGTGCTGCGGAATACTGCCGCTGTTAATGCGAGCTTGTCGCCAAACACATTCCACTTAGTACCAATCTCTGTATTAACACCTTTTTGTGGGTCAACATTAGGATTGTTGGCATTAGTTGCGCTTGTGCTCAATGAGAAGTTGGAGCCGCCAGGTGGCAATTGTGATGTTGCGTAAGACACATAGATAGAACCATTTTCAGCAGGCTTATAAACGCCGCCTAATTTCCAGCTTATGAGTTGGTCATTGGCTTCTATAGAGGCACCTACCATAGTGCCAACTGGTATGGTTTGAACCGCCGGAGCAGTTACTGCCGTTTGACGAGTTAAGCTGTCATATTGGGTGCGATAATTTTCAGCACGAACCCCAGCGCTAATTTCAAATTGATCGTTCAAGGTAATGGTATCCAACACATAAAGTGCAGATGTCATAGTCTCGCCGTCAGTTTTATTGCCGGTACGTACAACTGGATTAAATACATCGCTAGTGCTTGGGTTGTAGAGGTTAGCCCCAACTTGTGCTGGCGTTCCTGTTGGAGTTCCCACGGTGTAAGTAAGCTGACTTTCGTAAATAAACTCAACGCCGCCGCTCAGTTCATGCTTAACACTGCCCGTATCAAACTCTGCTGTGAGGTTAGTTTGGTTGGTCAAAATGCGCGTGGCTACATCTTTACCTTGACGCGAGCGCGAAGCTGTCCACGTATCTGGATTATTGGCCACAACAGTAGGTGCTGATACAAAGGTAATGCCGCCAACACCGGTTAATACTTGGTCTACCTTGCTACTAGCGTAGCGAGAGGTATTGCGAAGTGTTACGTTCTCAGCCAAATCGTGCTCCACGCGTATGGTGGCCATGTTGGCGCGAACTTCATTGAAATCGCTGGTTGAACCGTAAAAATTCTCACGGTCTACTTCTCGAGGCGTTTGCCCTTTAAGCACACCTGTATCAAAAATAGCGTTGTAATAACCATCAAGACCGATGGTTGGAATACCACCATCAGGAATGCCTGACTGCTGCACGCTCAACAAATTGAAATAGGCGCGCGTATCAGTACCCAAACCTAAGCCCAAGGACGCAGCAACACCTTGATAATCATTTTCTACTTTATCGCGGCCGGCGACACCGGCATCTTGCTTCAGTAAATTTACACGCACGGCAGCGGTTTCGCTCAACGCACGGTTTACATCAAGAGTTGCACGCTTGTAATCACCTGAACCAGCACTCACATTACCTGAGGTTGCGCTCTCAAGGTTAGCTACTTTACTGCTCATGTTCACATAGCCCGAAGAGGCACCACGGCCGTTATCTACACCGGCCGGGCCTTTGGCGATTTCAACTTGCTCGGTATTAAAGGTATCACGAGTAATTGAACCCAAATCGCGGATACCGTCTACAAAGATACTGCCAGACGTATCAAAACCGCGCATAAAAATAGAGTCGCCAGTCGCGGTGTTGCCGTTCTCACCCATCAACATGGTGATGCCGGGGGTATTACGCAAGGTTTCGCTCAAGCTGGTGGCCGCTTGCTGTTGGAACAATTCTTTTTTTACGACAACGATAGTTTGTGGGATATCAACCAAAGGCTGGGTTTGCTTTGGCGAGCTGACTTTGTCGGCTTTGAAATCGGCAGTTATAGCGTCCGCATTTACTTTAACGGTGGTCAACTTGCTGCTCGGTTTTTTGTCATCTTTTTTAGCATCTTCAGCCGCCATTGCGTGGCCTGCAGCCAGCAACATCATGGAAGATAAAGCAGATACTTGTAATTGCTTAAGTGCGCGATGTTGCTTTGCAGCTTTAGCAGGTAATTTGGTTTTACTCATAGCGGTCAACTCCTTAAAACGAGAACATATTCGCTCTCTAACATTATTGATAATCATTTCTATTTGTGGTCAAAAATAAATCCCCGAAGGGATTTTTGTCCGGCGCTCTGCACTCTTTGCCTGAAAGCTGGAGTGGCACTCGCCTGCTTCTTATTCAATGATGCAAATATAAACCAAATAGGAATTACTATCAATACAAATAGGAATAAATGTCATTTGAGAGGGAACTTTTTACATATTGAGCTAAATCTTAATTATCATCTATAAAAATAAAATCACTCTGGATATATGGCACACATGTTGATAGCTTCCACTTAATGAAAACATTCTCACGTCTATTGTGCATCTCTTGGTTAATCACCCTCTCTGCCTGCCTCAATGCCAGCCATCCAGCGCTCATTTTGGGTGCAGAAGACTCATGGCCGCCCTATTCCGATAAGCTGGGCCAAGGGATTTCTACCAATATTGTTAAAGCGGCCTTTGCCAAATCCGGCTTAGAAACCCAAGTGGTAGTGCGCCCCTATGCCCGCGTGCTGCAAGATGTAAAAGCCGGCGCCTTAGATGCTGGCTATAACGTAACCCGCCAACAAAATACCGAGCAGGATTTTATTTTTGGTAAAGAACCTATTCTGCAAGCCAGCGCCTATTGGTACTTTCGAACCGATACCCCACCGCCCGCCACAACCATTACAAAATTGCCTGATGGTTATAAAGTGGGTGGTATTATTGGTTATGAATATGGCGATACTTATGAAACAGAGCGTCACCGTTTTAAAGAAGTGCGCGTACCGCGCCAAGCGCAGCTGATTAAAATGTTGCAGCAAGGCCGAGTTGATGCAGCTTTAATGTTCGAAGAAGAAGCCAATCAAACCCTAAAAGAAATGGGGCTCAGCAATAATGCGATTCAAAAAGGCATGTTCAATCACACCAGCGATATCTACCTCGCCTTCTCTCGCAAAAAACCACACTCGCAAGAGCTGGCTCAAAAGTTTGACCAAGGGATTAAAAAGCTCAAAGAGACTGGGGAATATAAGCAGTTGTTGAACCCGTAGCGGTTGAGCTTAAATCCTTTTCGATAAATAGCTCACCCCAACGCAAAGTGATACTATAGTGATACTAGCTAAAAGGGGTATAAACCATGAAAACAGAACTTGTAACCACACTTAAGCGTGAGGCAACAAAAATTCTTGCAGAGCTTCACGCGTCGAAAGAGCCCGTTCTTATTACCGAGCATGGCTTACCATCGGCTTATCTTCTTGATGTCACAGACTATGAAGTCATGGTCAGCCGTATAAAAATTTTGGAGGGCATTGCCTTAGGCGAACGAGCCATTAAAGAAAATCGCGCTGTTAAGCATTCTGAAGCAAAAGAAAGGCTTGTCAAATGGCTCAAATAATTTGGGCTGAGCCCGCGCTTATAGATCTAGAAAATATTGCGGAATATATAGCCTTAAGCAATCCCCACGCAGCCAGTGCTCTAGTACAAAGAGTAATAGAAACAGTGGAGCGATTAGAGCTTTTTCCAAAATCGGGAAAAATTCCAGGCGAAATATCTGAGTTAGGTTACAGAGAAGTTGTGGTTTCTCCGTGCCGTGTATTTTATCGCGAAGAAGCTGAAATTGTTTACATCGTTCATGTATACAGGGAAGAACGTGATTTGCGGAAGTTTATGGCAGCTAATTAAAACCCTTACGTTTTCCCGCAACCATAGAAAGCGCTAAGTTTTCTTTTAATCTATAACTTTCAAACAGCACAGGGGCTATTCACTCATGTATTGGCCCAGCAGCGCAAAAGATTGTGATAGAGGCCCGTGAGTTTAATTAACTCTGGATCTGTAGCAGATAATTTTGGTGTTAGATGTTGAATGGTTTGATCTAGCTCGAACAAAATGCTGCGCTGCTTTTCATCGCGCACGTAACTTTCCACCCAAAAGAATGAAGCTATGCGCGAACCTTGGGTAACAGGTTTTACTTGGTGCAAATAGCCAGAGGAATAGAGCACCATATCGCCAGCGGCAAGTTTAATCCCCTGTCCGCCTTCAATCCCCTGAACCTCTAATTCACCGCCCACATATTCATCTGGCTCAGATAAAAACAACGTGGCCGACAAATCACCGCGCACGCTGATATTAGTACCGGGCACAGGCATAAGCGCGCTATCTATATGAGTACCGTAAGCGCCGCCATTGGTATAACAATTAAACTTAGGCGGATAAATTTTTGCGGGTAGCGCAGAAGATATAAACAAAGGATGATTACCGAGTTTACGCAAAATATGGTTACGCAGGCTTACCGCTAATTCGGAGGCATCATCCAACTGCAAATTTTGCTTTGCAGAGCGCGCCAAAGTGCCTGCGGATTTTGAACCCGGCTCCCAATTCGCTTGCTCTATATGAGCGCGAAACTGCTGTACTTCTTCTTTGTTTAAAACGTTTTGGATAATAAGTAGCATTACTGCCTCGCCGATTTTTTTAGATGGACTCTAACGTGGTATTCCGAATATCACTCAAACTTGCGCAACCCGCCAAAGCCATACACAGCTCTAATTCTTCGCGCAATAATCTCAGCATATGGGCAACACCGAGCGCGCCTGCAACGCTGAGTGCATACACTTGTAAACGGCCAATTAAAACGGCATCTGCGCCCAGAGCAATCGCTTTAAAAACATCTAAACCAGAGCGAATACCGCCATCAAATAATACGGGATAATCATTGCCCACTGCGGCGCGAATTCGCGCAAGGCAATTGATACTTGCCGGTGCGCCATCTAAACTACGGCCACCGTGATTGGAAACAATAATACCTGCACAACCCATGGCTTTAATTGTTTGTGCGTCCTGTGGGTGTAATACGCCTTTCACAATTATCGGCAATGAAGTTTGACTTAGCAGCCATTCCAAATCTACCCACGTAGGTGCTTCACGCATTGCGCCGTTGAACACTCTGCTCTGGCCTGTGGTGATTGTTGGCGTGCTTGTCACTTCATAATCTTGCACATTAACGGCAACGCAATCTTCTGGCATGTGAAAATGCGCACGCACAGCGCTCATGCTTGGCGTGCGAATAGAAGCATCAACAGTGACAACAATTGCACTATAACCCGCTGCTTGCGCACGGTTCAGTAAATCTAAAGTCGCTGCACGGCTTGGTTGAAAATATAACTGAAACCATTTTTCACTAGACTTGTTTTTTCCATTGCTACCATTCTGGTTATTATTAATAGCCGCAATATCTTCAAGGCTGGTATTGGCAAGCGTGCTGGTGATCATACAAGCTTCCATAATCTCGGCAGCGCGTGCGGTTTCTACTTCAGCGTGCGGGTGCGCCAACTTTTGGTAGGCGACGGGCGCTAAAAAAATCGGGTGCACAAATTCGTTGTTTAATAAATTAAACCGCGTATGACCTTGAGTCACATCGCACAACAAACGCGGGCACACCGACCATTTAGAAAATGCCGTACGATTTGCGGCGAGCGTTTGATCTTGCCCACTGCCACCAGCGATATAAGCAAAGCTGGGCGCAGGAATAAAACGCGGGGCAAGCAATTCGTAATCCTGCGCGCATTGAATATCCGCAGGAATGTAACTTAACGCTGACAGTAATTGCTGAGCTTCATTCATAGTCAAAAAAAGCCGGGCTATGCCCGGCTTTACTCGCAGAAGGGATTAGAAGTTGTAGTTTAGCGTGAGTCACACTTGGCGTGCATTGCCTTTATACACAAAATAATCCCAACCCTCAGTCATTCACTAAAACAGTATTAACAACTGCGACGTTTACTGCCGCCACCTTAAACCGCTTTTTCAAGCGCTGCTCCAACCCTGTCATATAGGAAAACACCACTGGCACGACTAATAAACTGAGTGCAGTAGAAGTGATAAGCCCACCAATTACCGCAATCGCCATGGGCTGGCGAAAGCTGGCATCGCCACCAAAACCAAAGGCGAGTGGCAACATGCCGGCAATCATGGCCACGCTGGTCATAAGTACGGGGCGGGCGCGTTTTGAGCAGGCATCGAGAATGGCGGTATTTTTGGATAAGAGTTTAGAGTTATGAGGTTCCTGCAGCGCCATAATCGCAAAATCCACTAGCAAGATTGAGTTTTTAGTGACTATACCTAACAGCATCACCAAGCCGATCATCGCCGGCAAACTCAGCTCTGAACCGGCCAATAAAAGTGCGATAAACGCACCGCCAACCGAGAGCGGTACAGCAGATAAAATGGTGATAGGTTGCAACCAATTTTTAAATAGCAACACCAAAACTGCGTATACACAAAAAATACCGGTGAGCAGCGCGATGACAAAACCCATGAATAAATCCACCATGATTTCTGCATCACCGCCCTCAATCAAACGCACTGAACTAGGCAACGCTTTCATACCAGGCAGCGCTTTTACAGTCGCCAATGCATCGCCCAAAGCGTGGCCACCTAAATCCGCTGAGATAGTGATTTGCTGTTGACGATCCAGCCGTGAAATTTGCGAGGGCGCACTGCTTAAGGTAATGGTGGCGAGGCTGTTGAGCGGTACTAGTCCCTCGTTGGAATGGATGCGTAAATTGCCCAACGTATCGGCATCTTTACGCAGCTCTGGCGGCAACATCACGCGAATTCCCAACTGACGCTGATCGAGATTTAGCTTTGCCAAGGTTTGGTCGTAATCGCCCGCCAAGGCAATACGCAGGGTTTCGCCAATGGTATGGGTGAAAACACCGCGCTCGCTGGCTTGGGTGATATTGGGCAACACCTGAATTTCTTGCTGCTCTAAACTCGCGGTGGAAGTCACACCACTTAAATAGCCAAGGCTGCGAATATCGCGCTCTATTTCGCGCGCACTGGTAGCCAAAGCAAGTGAATCGTCACCCGTGAGTAAAATTTGCAGTTTTTCACCGGGGCCGCCAGAACCAGCGGAATATTTAATACCCGCAATATTTTGTAACTGCGCGCGAATTTGAGTTTCTATTTCAATTTGGGAGGGGCGAGTGCCGCGCTCGGTAAACATCACCATCAGTGTTGCTTTGCGCACTTCAAGGATTTCACCTTGCTGGGCGATAGCACCTACGGTGGTAAATATCTGCGCAACGCCGGGAATATTGCGGATAGCATTGCGCGCTTCTTCAGTTTTAAGTTCGGTGCTTTGTAAACTATTGCCGGGCGGAGTTTCCAGCCGCACATAGGTCATGCCTTCATCAGAAGCGGGAATAAAACCAGCGGGCAGCAAGCCTGCCAGCCCAATCGATACCATAAAAAATACCGTGCCCGCCGCAAGCGTGCTTTTGCGATGCTGCAAACACCAGCCCGCGGCTTTTAAATAAAGCTGCATTAATTTGCCATCGGCTTCGCTCTCATTAAGCTGCTTATGAGTGAGCGGTTTTAGCAGAAAAATCGCCGTCATGGGGGTGACAATACGGGCGACCAGCAGCGAAATTAGTACGGCTATCACCAATGTCCAGCCGAATTGTTTAAAAACCAAGCCGGGGATGCCGCTCATCAGTGCAGTAGGCAAAAACACCACTACCAAGGTTGCGGTTGTCGCCACCACTGCCAAGGCAATTTCATTGACTGCATCTATAGTTGCCTGCTTAACGGATTTGCCCATACGCTGATGCCGCGCAATATTTTCCACCTCTACAATCGCATCATCTACCAAAACACCCACCACCACAGCCATTGCCAGTAAAGTGATGGTGTTGATGGAAAAGTCTGCCCAAGACATGATCGCAAAAGTGGGAATGATCGATAACGGCAAAGCGATAGCCCCGATTAAGGTGGCGCGCCAATCGCGCAGAAAGAAAAATATCACCAAAATCGCAAGAATCGCGCCTTCGTACAGCATGTTCATGGAACCGTGGTACTGATCCAAAATTTTGGGAACGGACGACCTTATAAGCTGAAAGGATACTTCTGGATGCTGTGCAACCAGCCCTTTCATCAATACATCAATATCTGCCGCTAATCGTGTTTCATCGAAACCCTTAGCGCGTATCACCTGAAAGCCAATCGCCGCCTTACCGTCCAACAAAGCTGACTGCATGCGCTCTGCATGGGTATCTATCACACTTGCCACCTGCCCCAAACGCAATGTTTCCCCTTGTGAGTTTGCGCCCAAGGAAATTGGCAACTGCTCCAATTCACCCACGGTTTTTAAAGTGGCGATGGTGCGCACGCCCTGCTCAGTGCCCCCTAACTGACTGCGGCCACCAGAGTTTTCCTGCTGGATTTGCTTGAGGGTTTGCGAAATATCGGTAGCGGTAACGCCTAGGGCATTGAGCTTAATGGGATCAACCTGGACTTGGATTTCGCGCGTTACGCCGCCCAAGCGAATAAACTGCCCTATACCACGCACGGATTTCAGCTTTTTGCCGAGGGTATTATCGACGTACCAGGACAACTCCTCTTCCGATAGTGTGGGGCTGGAAACTGCATAAGTGACCGTCGGGTTATCTGCACTCATTTCAAACTTGGTGACTTGCGGTTCTAAAAGTTCCGGCGGCAGATCACTGCGAATCCCGTCCAGCGCGGCTTTCACCTCGGCCACTGCCTCAATAAGATCTTTGCCGAAATCAAACTCCACCATCATATTGACGTTGCCACGGGAAATAGTGGTGTAGGTGTGGCGCAGCAACTGCAAGTTCGCCAAGGCATCCTCAGCTTTGCGTGCAACTTCGGTTTCAAGTTGTGCAGGTGCTGCGCCGGGTTGGCTTAAAGAAACGTTGACCATGGGCAAATCAAGATCGGGGAAATCCTGCACGTTAAGCTTGTGAAAGCCCCACAAACCGGAAACCGTCAGTAAGATAAAAATTAGAATCGCGGCACTGGGGTTGCGCAGTGACCAAGTGGCTAAATTCATCACTTGGCTCCTGTCTTTAATAGTGCTGTTGTTGAAGACGATGGTGCTGAAGATACTGCGATTGTTTTAACCGAAAGCTTATCGCCATTATTTAAAAAACCCGCACCTTCCTGTACCAATACATCGCCCACATTAATACCTGAGCTTATTTCAATATCCTGTTGCTGGCGGCGACCAAGGCTTACCAATACTTGTTCGGCTCTGATGTTATTGGTGGAGGGGTTCTTTATGCGGAAGACCCAAGTTTTGCCGTCTTTAATTACTAAACAATTAGCAGGCACAATAATCGCCGATGCACTGCCGATTAAAATACTGCCTTCGGCATAGGTGTTTACTGCCAACTCAGGCGCACCGTCTAACACCACACGAACTTTTGCCAACCGAGAACTGCTGGTAAGTTGAGGTGACACACTGCGGATTTTTCCGGTTAGAAGCTTTTGATTTGCTGAATTCGAGGGATCTGCCAGCTTAATCTGCGCAGCCATATTGGGTTTTACGCGCGGCAGATCGGCAGCATCTATCTGCGCGACCCACTCCAATTTATGTTGTCGCAACAGCCGAAATAACGGCTCACCAGCCTGCGACACCTGCCCTAATTCAAGGCGACGCTCTAGGATTTTCCCGGCATCGGGAGCGGTTACGGTGGCATCAGCCAATTTGATTTCTGCCAAGGTCAACGCCGCTGCTGCTTGCTCGCGGGTTGCCGCCGCTGTGGCTGCTTGGGTTGCGATTAAATCGTATTCTTGCTCGCTCAACGCTTGTTTTAGCCTGAGCTGATCCACCCGTTTAAGGTTGGTGGCGGCATTCTGAGCGTTGGCGGTAGCAAAGGCTAAATTTGCTTTCGCCTGCGCTAATTCGGCGCGCAGCAAACGGTCATCAAAACGCGCCAACACCTGCCCTTTGCGCACACTATCGCCCTCCACTACTGCAACCTTGGTAGCACCAACGCCGTTGGTTTTTGCACTGAGGATGGCAACTTCCCAAGGCAAGACTTCACCCTGCGCCGGAATCGTTACTGCCCATGTCTCGGCTTTTGCCACTGTGGTAGTGACTTGAATACCTTGAGTAGATTGCTCGCCCTTGTCATTACCAGCATTGGTGTCCGCAAGTGCCACCAAGGGGGATGCCATTAGCAATATGCCCAAGATAACAATGCCCTCAAGAAAAATTTGCAGAGAGGTATCCCTACAGTTGTTATCGCGCGGTGAAATCATGGCAAAAATCTCAAGATAATAGTGATTAACAAGTTAAGGTTTTCTGAAGGCGCTCTTAAAATTTGTTGGGCTTTGTTGGAAAGCCTATGCCTTGCTTAAACTTTTCTTTTTCTTCGTCGGTCATTTTCTCCCAACGGTGCATGTGCCTAGGGTGATGCAAACCACCGTGACCGTGAAAACCACCGAATAAAATTCGACATAACACCAGCAAACCAATTGCACGCAAATAATCAATGGGGTGCGCGTCTATGAAGAGCGATGGAACAATCCAATTCCACAACAACATTACTAGCCAGCCTAAGGCGACAATAGCCACTAACATCATGATTGATTTTTTCAACATCATAATTTTGTAATTCATACCCAATCATCCTCTAAAAATTCATCATAAATAATTTGCAAGCGTTGCCGAAGATGTAATACCGCATAGCGTTTTCGCGACAGTAATGTATTCAGCTTTACACCTGTCTCTATAGCCAATTCTTCAAAACTGCGACCTTGCAATTCATGCGCAACAAACACATCGCGCTGTTCTTGCGGCAATTCGTTTAATGTATCCTGCAATTCTTGTAGCAATAGATCACGCGCATAAGCTGCTTCTGGTCCATTCACAAGCGGCAACACATCATCCAACCAATATTCATTGGTTTCATCATCATTCCATTCAGAAAACAGTTGCTCTTTCTTTTTACGAAAACGATCAATAATGCGGTTGCGCGCTACGCGAAATAACCACGCACCCACCTGTTCAATAGGCTCAGGCAGGCGATAAGCTTCCATAAAATCAGAAAGTACATCCTGCAAGATATCTTCGGCTTCGCCATGATCTGATATTCGCTTCCGAATAAAGCTCCATAACCGAGCATGTTCGCGCAAAATCCTCTCTGTAATTTGACTATTGCGCTCTGCCATTGGCTCGCTCTGAATTAATATTGCCTCACATCTGTAAAGACGAACCACAGGGAAAAATATTGTAGAGAAATAAAAATAAATTGAAATTAAGTGGCGATTTACAGCGGAGTGACGCTTGCAATCAATTGTTCAAACGCTTTTTTTATCACCGAGCGCGCAATTTGCTCCGACTCTTCACTGTTTTGCTGCAAATGCATCATCGCCGCACCTATTGCGGTTGCACGTACAAAATAGAGCGTGGTGTCATCTGCCCGGCAGCCCAATTGCGCCAGCAACCCGCGAAACATTTGTAGCGTCTGTAGATTAGCGTCGGCAAACCATTTCGCGAGCGATGGGTCTTCATCTGCCGCAACCGTGAGCGCCAACATCAAGCGCGGCGTATTCGAGGAAAGTGCAAAACTTGTCATGGTCTTTTCAATCGACGACCAACTTAAAACACCTTCCTCTAAAACTCTTAAGCCCATACGCGCCTTGCTTTCTTCCACAACAGCTTTCAGCAAATCACTGCGCGTTGGAAAATGGTAAGTAAGAAGCCCTTGCCCAATCCCCGCCACTTCCGCAACACGGGTTTGCGTAAGCGCTTGGAAGCCATTTTCCAGCAACACGTCAAGGGCAGCATTCAATATTTTTTGCTTGGTTTTCATGGGAATAAACCTTTTTCTTACTACGCAATAAATCAACTTTGGTAAAAATACCAAATATAGGTAAAAATACCAAGTTTTATTTTTTGAAGGCGTAAATTGAGGAGGGAGCATCTGATTGAAAAGAGAACAAGGTCTTATTGATGAGCAGATATAGAGCGGGAGAAGTTAGACAAAAACTGGCTGCGTAGATTCTGAGTTTTAAGTGAATACTATGCTTAACAAGGAACCGTCATCCTCGCGCAGCGGGGATGACGACGAATAAATATTGAAAGCTATACGCAACATCCGTTAATTAATGAGAAATTTTAAATTGCTTCACTAGTTGCTGTAGGTCAGTCGCAATTTGGCCCAGTTGATGAATGCTATCTTGCGTTTTGTGTGTGCCCTCAGCAGTCACAATTGCAGCTTCATTAATATGCTCTATGTTGCGATTAATCTCTTCAGATACGGCTGTTTGCTCTTCGGCCGCTGTTGCAATTTGGGCGCTCAAGTCAGAAATATGCGTAACTGTTTTTGCAATTGTGGTTAATGACTGACCCGCTTTTTCGGCTTTGGTTACGACGAGACCTGCTTGCTCGCTGCTTTTGGTCATTGCCTGCACCGACAATTTCGACTCTGCCTGTAACTGGCTAATCATGTTATTAATTTCACCGGTGGATTGTTGGGTTCGGCTCGCTAGAGTCCGCACCTCATCAGCTACCACCGCAAAACCGCGCCCCTGTTCACCGGCTCGCGCCGCCTCAATGGCTGCGTTGAGAGCAAGTAAATTGGTTTGTTCGGCGATATTGCGAATCACATCTAACACTGAAGAAATATTGTGACTGTTCTGTTCCAAGCGATGAATAATTTCTGACGCATCGCCAATTTGGTTAGCAAGCTCAGTAATTGACTGCACCGCTTCTTGTACAACTTTTCCACCCACATGAGTTTCCTCCGCCGCTCTTTGTGCGGAAGCGGCAGTGGCTACAATATTGCTAGCCACCTCGTGCACGGTTGCCGTCATTTCATTCATGGCAGTAGCAACTTGCTCAGTTTCAGAGCGCTGTTCCAACATATTGGCAGATGACGCCGTTGCTACTGCAGATATTTCCCCTACAGAAACCAACAGCTTTGTCGTTGTACCACTAATTTCTGAAATAATATTTGATAAATTATTGCGCATTTTTTCCATCGCACGCGCAAGCTGGCCTAACTCGTCCGTTGGGCTGGTATCAATGCGCACCGTCAAATCACCTGCTGCAACACGCTCCGATACATGCAGTAAGTTTTCTAAAGGAACGGTAATATTTTTAATCACCATCATTGAAATAGATAGGCTTACAATTATGCCCAGCACCAAAACGACCAGCAGAATTTTTATGGCCGAGGCTTTAGCATCACTTGCTGTTTTTTGTGTGAGCGCTACATTTTCTTCAATAAGAACAGTTAAGTCTTCCATTGCCACTTCAAGCGAGGTGAAGGCTTTATGAAAATCATCCATCATTTTCACGGCGGTATCGCGGTCTGTTTTGACAGTTTGTACAATACGCTCAGCGGATGCGATGTAAGTTTTTAACTCTGGTAAAACTTTATCTAGAGCGGCGCGGGTGTTTTTATCGGTGATCAGTTTGTCGTTTTTATTAAGTGCCTCGGTAAATAAACCCGAGTGCTCTTTAAGCTCAACCTCAATCGAGGCAACATTGATACCACCAATATTTTCGGAGGCCAATAAGGCAGCATTCACATCTGAATTCAGCGCATCATGCATCATATCGGCATACATATGATTGCGTAGAATGGTGGAGCTAATAACGATTTTATTCATTGCGCCACTGAGCTGTTGAATACTCCCGTAACAATAACCACCAATAATGCCTGCAATCAGCAACCCCAACAGGGTTAAACTAATAAGCTTTGTTTTAATTGATAATGAACTAAACATGTCCTTGCCTCCTCAGGCTCAAGCAGATTCCCAAAAAAAGACCTACTTAAGTCTAGGAGAAAACTCATAAAAGTGTTAATTGCAAGCGAGGGTTAAATTCCCTGCGCTTGCCTCGGGATAAATTATTGGAGCAAAAATACACCTCACCGCTTGCGGCGAGTGTTTAACTTCAGGACTGAAATGCCGCAATTTCACCGGGGCGACGCAGCATTTTATCCACTTCATCCAAGTGCAGTTCTTCCTGTACGATCATCTCCCGGGAATACTCTTCCAATAGCACGGATTTACCTTCGGCGATTTTTAACAAATCGTAATAAGCGGTAATAGCAGTTTTCTCGTGCGCTAAACTTTCTCGCAGAATATCGCCAATATCATGTTTCTCAGTTTCCAGTAGCGAACCAATTTTGAGGGAAGGATGACCACCCAAAAGCGTTAGCAACTCACCTGCCCTGTGGGCATGAACTAAGCTTTCATCGGCGTTGCCTTTAAGCCAAGAAACAATTGGGATTCGGTTATAGCCGAAGACCATTAATGAATAGTGCGTGTACTTCACCACACCGGCCAACTCGGCCTCCATAATGCGATTTAAGGCGGCTATTGCCAGTGCTTTGTCTGCTTCGTTCATACTATTACCCTCTTCCAGTCAAAAATAATAAGTGCACACGCTCACGCGTGCGGCAGAGAGAGTATTGGGCAGGATTGTGAAGATGTCACTACCAAAAACGGAATATAAATCTATTTTAGTGCGCTACTTTTTGCCGGCAACACTCGCATACATATTGTGTTAAGAGGAGCGACTGTTTAATACGCCTGTGTTGCCCGTGGCGTTGGGTAAACGTCATTAACTCTTGATAGGTAACTCGCAAATGGCGCTCCGCTAAGTGGCGAATATCGCTATGAGAGTGATGAAACAGCTGAAACAGGGTTTCATGAGCACTGCATAAATGCGCAATCGCCTCATCTAACTGACCCGACTGACGGTGTAAATCTGCCAGGTTGTGGCGCGTGACTACCAATGCTGCAATCTGGCGCTCAGCTTCAGCCAATAAATTTAGAACCTCTTGCGCGGCCATTAACCCTTCAACGCCGGTTTTCGCTAAATTCAAAGCAGCCTCATAGTGGCTAAACGCTTGCGAATGCTGGCCATGAATAAACGCATTATTAGCAGCACTAATTTCCAACTTCCACAACTCTAAATAAAGGGTTTGTGCTGAACCAACTTCTACTGTGCGCAGTGTTTGTACATTCATATCCATTCCCGATTTTTGTAATTAATAACAACGCCCACCGCAGTATTCCCTAACAAAGTTTTTTGCTGGTGAATATGAAAACCATTTGATTCCAGCGCAGCAAGAGAGGACGTAATAGGTTGTCTAGAAGAAATACCTAGTGCAAAGGCCAAAAACTTTCGCCATTTTTGCCAAGGGCTGATCGGTGCATCATCTAACACAATCTCTATTTCCTGCGCGGCACTTGTGCTTTGTTGCAAACGGTAAATCAATTTTAGTAAGACATCGCCCTTAAGTTCCGGTGCAACACCTTCCAGCAAAATTAATAAAGGTTGACTACACACCCAACCCGATAAACTGAGCCAATCATCATTCGCAATATCGGCGCTTACCAAACGGTAATTATCAATAACAGGTAGTACGGCGGCTTTAGAGACGATGACATGGGGCAAATCCACATCCACCCAGTGAAATCTCGGCCAATCAGCTGTACTGCTTAAACGATGAAAACGCGTACTCAAACCTGCACCCAATTCAATGCACATGGCCTTGGGATGACGGTGAAGAAAATCGCGGCACACCTCATCAAACCATTGGCTGCGTTGAATGAGTTGCCGTTCAGCAATGGGTGCCAAGCGTTGCTTTAAATTGATACCCAATAATTGTGCAAGCAAACTGGCAGCTTGATCACTAAAACCTATTTCCGGCCACTGCTGCGCATGAGCGCGAGCACACAGTGGCATGGAGACCTCCAGGGAAAAATCCATTACATAGCCTCCCGATGTTGCGGCATAACGCCGAGCTCTTCCTGTAAAAACTGTAAGCCAAGTGACAAGCCATAGCTGCTCAAATACACCCGTGGATTGCCCACTAATGCCAGCATGTCTAATTCGGCAATACGTGCTTCCATTTCTTTATAAATTCGCTCTGCCAGTGGAATTGAGCCAAACCGGCGCGCTAAGAAATGTAACAACTCGTCTTGAAAATCCTCAAATTGCACTTCGGCACTCTCCTTACTTTTGACCTTCTGACTCACTATAGCTTCACGCATAACACGGCTCCTTTTGAATCAAACACGGCTAGAAATAATTGATGTATACCCCACCTCAAATAGGATTTATTCTCATTTGAATTGAATTTATCACAGTCAGCGCGTTTTACAAGAGTTAATGATAATAATTATCATTTAAAGATTTGAAAGAGGGCGTTTTTACGACAGGAATCTGGGAATCAGCGCGAAGAGTCATCTATCAGAAAAATCATTCAACCGAAGAGGTATTTATTAAGAGTCACTTTGCAGCAAAACTCCCTTTCGCTGCATGGCGTTATGACTTCTTAAAACACTTAAACCAGAACCACTAAAATGCGTAAGCCATAGTCACTTTGAAATTGCGGCCCGGTTCGGTGTAACGATGAATACCATCCAGACTTACACCGCCACGCGCACCGCCCGCAGGTGAACCTTGGTTAGCAAAGCGGATGCGTTGCCAACGGATATATTCTTCATCAAACAGGTTGTAAACTCCGGCAGTTAATTTTAGTTTCGGTGTGAAGTTGTAATAACCTTGCACATCCACTGTGGTGAAGTTACCGCCGTAACGTGAAAAATAATCTGGTGGAATTTGCGTTGCATTGCTTGCATCAGCCAAGGTTGCATCTTCCGCTTTTTTGCTTTCTGAATTAACAATATTCGTTTCAATACCCCAATTTTGGCTCGGCGCGTTGTAGCTCAAACCAATAATGCCAGAGGCAGGCACAATACTTTGCAGCGGTGTGCCGTCTTTTTCTTCACCTTGGCTCCATGCGTAAGCAAACCGTAACTTCACATTATCCGTCAGCGCCCATTCGCCTTGTAACTCAACGCCTTCAACCGTAACTTCGCCAATGTTGTCCGGCATATCATATTTATCGCCGATAAAATTCGTGCATGTAGTTCCTACACAGGTTTTATAAACAACGCCTGCGTTGCGTTCAAAGGTATGGTAGTCAATAAAGTTATCGTATTCATTTCTGAATACCGAAACACCTAACAACTGGTGCTCACTTTGAAAGCGATAACCGATTTCAAGATTGCGACTTTTTTCTGCTTTTAAATGAGGGTTAGAAACGGTATCCCATAAATCAACGGATTGATTATTGCTGACCTGAATTGCAGCGGTAGTTGAAGGCGAAAAATATAAATTTTCTACTGTAGGTGCGCGGAACCCGCTACCGGCTTGCGCCCATACAATATGTGAATCGGTAAGATTCCAGCTTGTACCTAATTGCCAACTTGGCGCAGAGAAACTGACATCTTTAACCGTGCCAGATTTATCCACGTAGCGCGCATCTGTTGAAGGTGAGTATTCATAGGAATCAAAACGTGCACCTACATTTACCTGCAAGCGGTTATTTAGCAAACTAATCAGATCGCGAGCATAGGCGCTGTAAGTGCCTACATCTGTTTGCGGAACAAAATCGGCGCCGTATTGCGGCCAACCCACACCCACTTGATTCGTGGTGCCCACATAGCGGGTTTTAACATCGGCATAATCCACATTTTTTTGCGCAATATCTACACCGTAACTAATGTGATGATTGTCAATTTTTTTATCGAGATGCAAAATTGTTTTATGCAGTTCTTGCTCGTAATCGCGGTGTTCCACACGTTTACATGGCGCAACCGCAGGTGTTGAAGCACCTGCAGGGCAACCAGTTGGTACGATCATTTGCGTGTAACCCAGTGCGTAGGATTCTTGATAGTCGTAACGCCATTCCAGTTCATCAAAAAACGCGTTATCCGTTTTCCATTGATAATTAACACCGTAATGTTTGCGCTTGGTTTCATCCTCAGTTGTGCGCGTCAAATACGCAGAACTCAAACGCGTTTGATTATCCAACGCCACTTCAGCTTCAAAATTTTCTACCACGAAACCTAAGCGATTATTTTCATCAAGGTTATAAATTAACTTTGCCAATAAATTACCGTTGTCGTAATCGACCGGGTCTGGAATTTCTCGCGCCGTGCCGGCAATACTTGGACGAGAGCCTGAGTAAAAGGATTCGCTTTCATGGCCTTGACGAGCGGTGTACACCAACAAAGATTCCCATGCGCCAGTGCGATTCGCGAGTGTGGCAGTCGCCAGATTTTCATCGTTGGAGCTGGTGTAACCCAACTTAACACCAAGGTAAGTATCGTTACCGCTAGCCTTCAAATAATCCTCCGGATCTTTAGTAACAAACACCACTGCACCACCCAATGCGCCGCTACCGGCGGTAATGGAATCTGCACCTTTAATAATTTGCACGGCTTTCATTGCATCTACATCGATACCGCCACGGCCAACGCTGAAAAATTCGTAAGGCGCATTACTGGCAGGGTTTAAGGTTTCGCCCAAACTGATGCCATCTACGGTGATCGCAACGCGGTCGCCATCCATACCGCGAATATTGAAACCATTGGTGCCAAAGCGGCCCATATCATCTACCGCAACACCGGGAACATATTGCACAAGGTCGCTGATATTGCGGGCTTGGTTAGCTTCAATGTCTTTACTGGTTAAGGTTTGCGTATTTTCCGTCGCCGCTTGAATAACATCGGCCACTACGGCTACTTTAGGTAAGCTAGTAACTGCGGCATTTTGCGCTTGAGCGTTGTTAATACAGGAAATCGCGAACGCCAATGGGATTAACGTGTGCGTAGTTAGCTTTAAGGTTGATGTAGTGTTTGTGTGTTTCATCTCAAGTTTTCCTTGTTAAGAGCAATTTAGTTGATATAAATACTCATAAGTTAATGATAATCATTTACATCTATATTCAAAGCAATGCCCTTCAGATAAAAACGTAATTCATAAGGGAGGGATTGGGTTGAACGTGTATTGATGGAACAAATTAACGATAAGGTTTTGCGTAAAAATTGATGCTTCCGTTAACGCGCGTAGAGCATTAAAAATTAAGGCTGTTGATTAAAGCTGACCTTAATAGCACCCAATTCCTTTTCACCAGCAGCACGGGCATTAAACGATTGACCGGAAAGCACGAAGGCTAGCGTCACTACTTCATGCTCGCCATGTTCGCGTGCAGTCTCAATATGTAAGTTGTAATGTCCTTTAGGCACCTTGCGACCTTTATCATCGCGGCCATCCCATACCACCATATGCGACCCCGGTGAAGTAGTTGCGCGCGCTAAACCATCCACGCTTTGCTCGTTGTTACGACCGTAGCGACGCCACCATAGGGGGATTTCTTTTAACCACCGCAGGCTATCGCCATGCACCACTAACTGACGCACCAATTGCTGTTCGCTGTTAGTTATCCAAAGCGCAACATAGGGACGGCGATATTCCGCAACATGGTGTTCAAGCGTTTGATACTCAATCAAAAACTGTTTATCGCCCGACCACAATGGCTGGTGCTCCGCATCGGGAATCAACAGCGAATACCAACCTTTGCTGGGAAAAACACTTCCTGTATCTGTCATTACCAATGCCTCAATACCCGGTTGCGAATCTACCCATCGAACACCTGCTGCAATCGGTTTTACCACTAAGCTGCGCGCAATCACCGTAGCGGTTACGGCATCAGCTGCGACCACCATGACTGACGGCGCAAACTCCACCGGCCATCCTTCTTTCGGTATCAGTATGTTGCTTAATGTATACGAGCCTACTTTTTGTAATGCCTGATGCGGATCAATCATTACCACTGCGTTTGTTGCGGGTGCAATATTTGTAAGCGGCGATTCTAAAAATTGCCCTGTTCTGTTTAGCTCGCATTTATTGCTGTTTACATCCCTACTCCAACAGCGCTGCTGGCTATCAAAATCCAATTGTAAACCTTGCATGCTGATGGATTGTTTCTCCGCAAAGGCAGTTACATTTTTCACTAATGTATCTATCAAAAATGCTTGCAATAAACCCTCGGCAGAAATGTTAAAGCCGGATTTTTTTGCTGCATCGGTGAGTGAAATACTTTCCTTATCCAAAACCCAACTCTGCTGCAATGCACTACGTGATTTTTTGCGTAGCTCACTGCGATCCGGCAACTCCTTTTTATCTACAGCTCCTTTCCACTCCTTTTGCAAACCACCCAGTTTGCATGAAAATGCTTGATCGCTACTTTTTTCCCATTTGTCACATAGCTGTAAAAGCTCGTGCAAATAAACAGAAGGCTGTTTTACAGCGCCAGTGTTATTAAGCTGACTTAACTCATTAGCAAGGCGCTCAAACAACCCTATTTCGCTTAGCAAGTATTGGTCTAGCTTTTTTTGCTGCGCAACATCAATACCAAAAAAACTGATGCTCAATGGCTTGCCAAGCACATTTATTTCGCGCATGCCTGCTGTTAAAGCCGAACTTGAAAAGCAAAGAGCCAATAGCATGCTAAAACAACGAACTACAACACCGTAACGCATGGAATAAAACTCATTAATAAGCTTTGGATGACGCTGGCTTTTCTGTTTTGATTTTTTCAGCCGTGGATGTTTCCTGAGATTTTTTATCACCTTGCTCATCCGGCTTTTGTGCGCGAGGCTTAGGCTCGGGCAAAGGGTCAGTTACACCTACAATGCCATCCTCATTAACATCCCAACCGGTAAAAATACGGTCACCAGAAGTATTAAATTCCTGCAAGCTAAGCGCTAAATCTTTATTGGTATCCAATGATTTAAAACGTACATGCGCTTGCTTTACTTGTGATTCACGCACTTGTTTTATTTGGCGATCCAAACGGTTTTCAAACTCAAGCAAGTATTCTTCAGTATTGACATAGCCATCGCGATTAGCGTCCGTAGCCTCAAATTGCGCTTTGCGATGCTGCTCAAATTCGGCGCGTGTGCCTTTGTTGTCGCCATCAGCATCATAGATTTCTAAAAAGCCTTTCACGGAATGTGTATCCGGCATTGCTAATACCGAGCGGCTGGTGCTAGCGGCTGTAGATTCAGTTGTGTTGGCCGCAATCACACCGGTTTTTTGTTTATCTAGAAAATCAAATATACGTGCGCCCGACGCTTGAAACTCATCCATCGTTATTTTCCCATCGCGATTTTTGTCAACCGCGCCAAACCGAATCACTGTTTGATCAACTTGTGCTTTACGCTCAGCACTGATTTTTTTCTCCAAACGAGTTGCATACTCATCGGCATACTCTTGTGTATCCACTACGCCATTTTTGTTGGAATCCATTTCTTTTAAACGCGTAGCTCGTGCCGCATCAAATTCCGCTTTGCTAAGTGTTGGTTTACCATCGGCAGTGTATTCATCAATAAACGCAACGCGATCTGCCAACCGCGCTTTTTGTGTAGCGGAAACCGCTACCTTTTCTACTCCAGGCTTCGCTTCCACGTTTGCAGCGGCAGCTTTTTCAGAAGCAACAGAAGATGATTTTTGAGTTGACTGCACGGGCTGGCAAGCAGTAAACGTAAGTACCGAAGCAAACGCGACGAGAAAAATATTTTTCATAAAAAGTATCCGATAGAATTGGCATGCACATCTCCACACGATTGCGAGAGCTGTCATGTGACGTTTAACTATTTCATTTAATAGCAATTAAAAAAGATGAAATTAAAGCGGCGCGTTTACAGCAAACGTTAAGGTATAAACGTAACCATAATTGGGCGCTTCCGCTTCTTTTGGAGCAGGTGCGGTGTGACGTACATGCAACAAATACACGCCTTTAGCCAGTGCCTTGAATTCAACTTCGCCTTGCGCGTTGGTGGGGAGCGTTGCGAGTGGCTTTTCATCCTGCGCGGTAAATAAACTTACGTCTTTCGCGGCTAAACGTTTGCCATCCAAAAGTACGCGCAATTTAAAGGTGTCGCCCGCATAAAGATCATTGGGGTGATTGATTGCAACAATCTCTAAACCTTTGTCGTAAGCTTTGAGTGCTGTCGCCGTTGGTTTGTCATTGCTCACGTAAGTTTCAGCGAGCGTGACGGATTGATAGTGATCAAGAAGTTTTGCTCCTTTGGGCAGCACCTCTTTTGGGTCACGTGTTGCTTTACGTGCACCATTCAATTCATAAAAACGAAATACTGCACCCAAACGCGAACCAGTTGTGAAACGATAAGTACCCTTCTCCGTCAACTGATGCTCAACCAAGCTACGGGTTTTGAATTGCTCATAGCGCCCTGGCGCTTGCCATTGGCCAGCGGGCGTTAACAGCTGAAAATTGCCTTTATCAAAAGCTACATCGGGCTGAAAAAAGACTTCTGCAAAACCGGCATCCAAGGTCACCCAGTTATCGTGCGCAGGTATAAAGCTGACGGGTATTAAGAAAGGAGAATGAGCACTCACAAAAGGTGCGGCTAATAAGCCACAGAAAAAAAGGAACGCTGGATATACGCGGGATTTCATCGCAAGAACACCTCAATAAATTAATGAGGTGCCACATTATTACAAATGATAATAATTATCAATTGCATTTGCACTAAAAACTCATTTAAATGAAATTAATTCTCTCCTTCTTTCCAATAGAAATACAACAAGCAGATTTTTCTGCAGTTATAGATGCATTTTCCCGCCATGATCCTGTATATGTTTCTTAACAATCGGCTGATGAAAAGTATATGCATTTACAAAGGCGGTATTTCTCGGCTCTTTCGCTTTCACACCTTGCTTACGCTCTTCCTGCTCAACCTGCATAAACTCCAAACCTAAAGACAGCGCATAGCCAATTAAATAAATATGAGGGTTCGGCACATAATTAAGAAATTCCGAATCATCTAAACGGAGCTTCGTTTCAGCAAATACGCGCTGTGCAAAACTCAGCGAACCAAACCGTTGTACGAGATAAATCAATAGTTCCTCGCGGTAGCAGTTAATGCACTCGGCGGCCTCTGTCGTTACTTTTCCATTCATCGGTATATCTTCTTTAGGACTAAAAACACTTATTGTTGTCTCACTCATACAAATGCTCCTATTGTGAATCATGAAAATATGGACACCCCACAAATAAGATTAGTTCTCATTTCACCCGAAATTATCATAATGTGAAATTTTTACGAATACTATTGATAATTATTATCATTAAATGTGTAATAGTGACTCATTGTTACAAAAGGAATCAGCATTAAGGATCTGTAACGGATGTATGACCTCCAGTTTCCCCCCTACTGGGAGCCTTTTGGCTCCCTTTTTTATAGGCAGAAAATGGTGAAGTGCTAATTGCGAGTTGCCGTGAGCTTTACCTAACCATCTTTTCAATAAGCCAATAAGTAATGAAAAGAGATTGCAGTCGTTAATGATAAAGATTATCATTAACGACACAATTTAGACGCATCGTGCAGTTAATGAAATCCAACTATACCGTTCCCTTTTCTTTTGTTTTTGTCATCGTGGCGCATATGAGCGTTTTGGCAGCGATAATTTACGCGCCTAAAAATCTTGCTCCTATTATGATTGAGCCGCCAACCATTCAAGGAACTATTGTCGCTAGCGAGCCTCCGCAACCGACGCCCCCGCCTCCGCCAGAGCAAAAACCATTGCCCACGCCGGAGACACCCAAAATTCCGCTACCAAAAGCCCCTAAATCTGAGCGTGCGCCGGTAGTAGAGCAACAAAATCCACCGCAGGAAAAACCGGTTGAACAACCAGCTAAACCAGTTGAACCCAGTACTGCACCGGTTGTTCCGCCACAGGCCGATGCCAGCCAGCTGAATAACCCAGCACCTATTTACCCACAACTCTCCCGTCGTTTGCGGGAAACCGGTGTAGTCATTTTAGAGGTGCTGGTAAAAGCCGATGGCAGCTTAGGCGATATGCGCCTAAAAACCTCCAGCGGCTATACACGCTTGGACGAATCGGCTCTGCGCGCTGTTAAAAACTGGCGCTTTGTCCCCGCCAAACGGGGCGGCGAAGCCATAGATTTCTGGTATGAACTACCCATTGAATTTTCACTTAATCGCTAACAGGTTGTTAAAGAGGCACACATGAACTCACCCTACGGAATTTCCTCTATTTGGTTACAAGGCGATGCGGTTATCAAATCGGTCGCGATTATTTTGTTGTTAATGTCCATCGCTAGCTGGTTTGTGATTGTATTGCGCACTTGGGGATTGCTGCGTTTACGCAAACCTAATTACGCTCTCTCTGACTTTTGGCATGCACAAAGTTTTGCTGAAGGTTTACATGTACTGGGCAGCGAGCGCACAGATAATCCCTATCGTCATTTGGCCGAAGAAGGCCAATCAGCACTCGATCATCACCAAAATCATAAAACTGATTTGCACGGTAATTTACCTCTCTCCGATTGGCTCACGGCTTGTTTAAAAGACTCTATCGATCAAAGTACCGATAGACTTCAACGCGGCCTATCAGTATTAGCCTCCGTAGGTTCGGTAGCGCCTTTTGTAGGTTTGTTTGGCACTGTGTGGGGCATTTATCACGCATTAGTGAGTATTGGCCTTAATGGTTCAGCCAGCATCGATAAAATTGCAGGCCCCGTAGGTGAAGCACTTATTATGACCGCGTTCGGTTTAGTGGTAGCCATCCCTGCGGTACTTGGCTACAACGCCATTAACCGTGGCAATCGCACGGTGAGCAACAAACTCAACCGTTTTGCGCATCAGTTACACGCCTACTTTTTAACAGGCGCACCACCCGCCAGCAGTAAAAGTAACACCGTCTCTATTAAATCTACTGCACGTTAATCTCGCGACCTAAACACAGGAGAAAATCATGGCTTTTGGCGGAGATTTTGACGACGACAAAGATTCGATGAGCGATATCAATATGACGCCGCTGGTAGACGTCATGTTGGTTTTACTGATTATTTTTATTATCGCGGTACCGGTAATCACACATTCGGTAAAAGTAGATTTGCCGCGCGCAGACAATACTGTGAACGAAATAAAACCTGAAACGATTAACTTATCGATTTCTGCGGATGGAAAAACTCACTGGAATGAAACTGAAATTAGCGATGAAGAACTAGAACTGCGCTTAGCCGCAGAAGCCGCTAAACAACCGCAACCTGAAATTCATATTCGCGGTGACCGCAAAGTGGAATACGAGCACGTGATGAGCGTAATGGCGAGCGTACAACGTGCAGGGATTTTGAAGTTAGGATTTGTGAGTGAACCGGGGCGGTAAGAGTGCAAACCTTGAGGATGGCTCTCAAAATCTGTAAACAATAAAGCATCTATTAAATAACGCTAAAGCTAAACTCGATTTTGCCGATAAAACTGCTAATAATCTGAATGGGTGAGACTCTTCACCCTTACACAAAAAAACAGCAGTGAAGCAAACATGGAGGATAGATGACCACCATTACAATCAATAATCTGCACTTTAACAATCAGATCACCGGAGCAGGCACGAGAACCAGCCTTCAGCCTATAGAAAACCCGATCTCATCAGAAAGCGCAGCTATAGTACCTGTCGTATCTATTTATGATATCTATGGGTTAGAAGAAGGGTTTAGCAAAAACCTATCCTACGCAGATAAAGTCACCCTATCTCCTGTCGGGCAAATGCTGAGTAATGCTCAAAGTATTGCTGAAGCAAAGCGTGAAACATGGGTAGACCCATCCAAACTTCTTGAAGGAAAAGCTGAATTTGAAGAAGCCTTTAAAGAAGTTCAAAGCGAAGATGGTGGAATTGTGTTTCGGCGTTTTAATGAAGCTTACTTAGGCCAGCTTCAAAATGTACCGGATGCATTATTGCTCTATGAGCAAATGAGTAAAGCCGATAAAGATCAAATTGTAGTTACATCCACCCAAGACTTAAATGCGATTGCCTTTAAATTACGTACCATGGCTGGCAACGAAAGATATAACGCACTAGAAAACGCTCTCTATAAAACATCAGATCTGTTTGATGCCAAAACTAAATTTACCGAATTTCTCACAACAGAGAATCCAGCACTTAAAGATGTAGACTTTGAGTTTTCTCTAAAGGGGGATGAAATAATCATTATCGGCGGGAAAATAAACGGTATAGACATATCACCTAAGAAAATGGCGGACATTGAACAACTAGCAAATGGAATACACGGTAAGGAACTAAAGAAAATAATGCTCTCAATTAGAGAAACCGCCGTTGATTCTTTTAATAAATACACAGAAGCTGGCCGAAAATCACCTTTAAACCTTAATGATTTTGATCAACGTTTTGGTGATTTTGGCAACTATCTGGAATCATTCAAAAGCAGTGGCAGAAATCATAAATACACCGGCCCGGATGATCCTGCCACTTATCGTGAATCTTATTTTTCTAATGCTGCAGATCTTATTGCAGCACGGCTTTTAACATAGAGTATTAATTGATTACTTCTAGTCATTCAACCATAAAAAAACCGCCATTTAGGCGGTTTTTTTATGGATTAAAGCAAATACTTACATATAAGCGTTTGAACGGTCCGTATGATCGGTCACATCGCGGATACCTTTCAGCTCCGGCAACTTGTCCAACAACTGGACTTCAATACCCTGCTTCAAGGTGATTGCTACTGAACCACAACCTTGGCAACCACCGCCAAACTTCAAAATCGCATACATATCGTCGGTGATTTCTACCAAAGTCACGTTGCCACCGTGGGAAGCGAGGCTTGGGTTTACATCGTTATACAACACATAGTTGATGCGATCTTCCAATGGGCTATCGGCATTAACTTGCGGCATTTTGCTGTTGGGAGCGCGAATAGTCAGCTGGCCACCCATGCGATCTGCGGAATAATCAACTTTAGCGTCAATCAAAAATGGTAAGCTGCGGCCTTCAAAGTAGGCTTTAAAGCCTTTAAGCTCTACAATCTCATCATCTGGCTTTTCTTCACCAGGGCGGCAATAAGCAATGCAGGTTTCCGCTTGCGAGGTGCCGGGGTTGGCCACGAACATACGTATGCCAATGTTTTCATTGTCTTTTTGCTTATCCAATAAGCCTCTCAAGTAATCCTGCGCTGATTCTGTAATATCAACATTTACCATGGTTACGCTGCTCTCTCTGCCGGTTTACAAGGCTTTAGCCTCGCAAACTTATACCTGATTAAATTACTCAGGTATTCTACTGCAATCAGCTAGAGAGATAAACGTCAAAAAAACCTATGGCCTTCATTAATTCGCCCCACAGCTTGTCAAACTGCTGATCCAATCGCTTACGATTTGTACCGCCTGAGTATCAATGACCGCTCTCGCCAAGGGCGGCATTTGCATAGCATCGGTCACTTGCATACGTTTTACCAAGGTAGATTTAAGTGGATCACCCACCGCAACTATGCGTGCATTAACGATGCCTAGATCGCCTGCTACAGGCGCAATATTGCAGATATTCATTTGCGCTAGCGGCGTGGTAAAACGCAAATCTATATTCACCGGTGTTGGGCCATTGGGTTGATGGCAATTAGCGCAATTGGTGTGCAAATAGCTACGCGCTTTTTGTTGCGTACTGGCTTGAGCATCCGTAAAGCTAAATAGCGTTTCCGTTTTTTGTGGAGTGGTAAGTGGCGATGTAAAAATTCCAATATGCGCCAAAGTAGTTAACTGATTCGCCGTTTTTTGGCTAGCAGAATAAAAATACTCACCATTCAATTGCTTGGTTTCCAAGCCCAATGCAAAACCTGCGGCGCTGGTGTGGCACTGCAAACATTGGCCAGCGCTGGGAAAATGCCAATTTACATTGTTAATGTTTTTATCTTTCGCTGCATTCAATAAAGTCGCTTCGGTCTGCGCATCATTCCATTCATAACTAAAACCCTGCCAACCTAATTGGCCGTGAGCAAATAACCGTGTCTCAATAAATTTTTCGCCAAATTTAAAATGCTTCATTAATACCGAGCCAATAGGGAAATTAAAATCGCCATTAGCCGCTAGAGTAATTTGCGTATTGTTGGGCAAACTTAAGTAGCGCTGTTTTTCAGCGCCGTCTGACCAGAGCGGGCTTTTAACAACATAAGGAATCATTCCGCTAGCAGCTTGTGTTGGCGCAGTGGAATTTACACAGCCAGTTTCCGATAATTTGGCGGCCATAGAACCTGCTTGCACACTACCGGCAGTTGCTTGCATTTTAAAAATTTGCTGCCCAGCTGAACCTTGGCCAATCGCAAATAATTCGCCTTTATTATCTTGCGCAAATGAAACTACACTCGCAGGGAAACTGCCGTGCGTGGCAAGGCTTATGCCGTCATTTGCAGTGGCGCCATTTCCAGTGGGGGTAATCGAGCGCACTGTGTGTTCACAATAATCGGTAAAAAAATATTTACCATATGCGGCGGGAAAACTAGCGCCGCGATAAACATAACCGCCCATAACCGAGCAAGCGCCGGTATTTTGATTAATACTGTGAATAGGCTTTATTTTATTGAGCGTGGAGCAATTCGGCCTGCCGCTATAACAACCATCCCCTTCCATATCGCCCCAGCCGTAGTTGCCGCCACGCGTTATAAGATTAATTTCTTCCCACGCGCTTTGACCAACATCGCCCAACCATAATTCATTGGTAATTTTATCGAAACTAAACCGCCAAGGGTTGCGCAAACCATAAGCCCAAATTTCTGGCCGAGCATTGGCGACACCCACAAAAGGGTTATCATTTGGGATTGCGTAATTTTTTCCATTCGCCGCGTTATTGATATCAATCCGCAATACTTTGCCCAATAACTCGTTAAGGTTCTGCCCCATACTAAGTGGGTCGCCACCGGAGCCGCCATCGCCAGAGGCAATATACAAATAACCTTGCTGATCAAACGCCATGTGGCCACCCACATGATTTGAATAAGGTCGCGTGAAGGACAAAATTAATAACTCAGAATTGCGATCAAAAGTGCCATCAGTTTTTACCGTATAGCGTGTTACGCGTGTTTCAATTTGGTTCGATCCATTGCGCCCCGTATAATACAAAAACACAAAATGATTATTGATAAAATCAGGATGCGGTGCCGCACCTAACAAACCCATTTCATTGCTACCAGAATCTACACGGTCATCAATATTTAAAACTTCCGTTAATTGATTATTAGATGCCGCATTATCAAATTGCAAAATAAAACCCGCTTGCCGCACCACATACCAATGCGAATCATCCCCGGGTAATTGAAATAAAGTTGACGGCGCAGTTATGGAAGGAAGGCTCGCAAACGCAACCGGCCAACTAATTACGCCACCAGTACCAGCCACTACCGCAGGCGCTAAACAACTGGCATTAGATGGGCGAATATCAATGCCCACGGTTTCAGATTGGCTGGAGGCTGAAGAAGAGCTTTGAATACTTGAGCTTTGAGCAACAGAACTTTGGCTAGCCGCAGAACTGCTAGAAGCCACACTGGAGTTTATGGGGGAAGAAGAATTTGATCCGCCGCCGCAAGCGACCAAACACACACAGAGGCAGATAATTAATAACGTGTAAGCAACTAATTCAGGCCAAATACGGTAGTTCATATTTACTTCCCATCCTTCTCAGCGCCAAAACACCTATATGATTATGGCTAGTTTTTACTACAGTGATATTGTCATCTATTCTTGCGTATTTACTGTGCGTTAACACCCTTTTATATCTCAGATGCGAGAGTTTGATCACAACCAGCAAGTTCAGCGAGTAGAGATTAAGCTAGTGTTTTAGTCGCTCAGCCTTCCTAGGTCTGTTAGAATTCGCGCCACCCTTCTATATCGATATCTTTCGATATAGACCTCAAGATTTTAGATACGACAGGTTAATCCATGAGCAATAACCACGCACGCCAAGCCCGCATCCACACGCTTCATGAAGCCATTAAACAGCGAATCCTGATTTTGGATGGCGCCATGGGCACCATGATCCAAAGTTACAAACTTCAGGAAGCGGACTACCGTGGCAAGCGTTTTGCCAATTACCACATGGATATCGCCGGCAATAACGATTTGTTGTCCATTACCAAGCCTGAAGTTATCCGCGAAATTCAGCACAGCTATTTAGAAGCTGGTGCGGATATTCTGGAAACCAATACCTTCAACTCCACACGCATTTCCATGGCCGATTACGACATGGAAGATTTAACGTACGAGCTTAACTTTGCCTCCGCGAAATTAGCGCGAGACCTTTGCGATGAAATGACTGCAAAGAATCCTGCGAAGCCACGCTTTGTTGCCGGCGTGCTTGGCCCAACCAGCCGTACCTGTTCGATATCGCCTGATGTAAATGACCCGAGTAAACGTAACGTCACTTTCGATCAATTAGTCGAAAACTATTTGGAATCTATGGATGGTTTAGTAAACGGCGGCGCCGATATTATTTTAATCGAAACGATTTTCGATACGCTCAACGCCAAAGCTGCTGTGTTCGCGGTGAAAAAATATTTTGACGATAATGGTTTTGAATTGCCGATTATGATTTCTGGCACCATTACCGATGCTTCTGGCCGCACACTTTCCGGCCAAACCACCGAGGCCTTTTATAATTCACTCGCGCATGCGAAACCCATTAGCATGGGTTTGAACTGCGCACTCGGCGCAAAAGAATTACGTCAATACGTGCAAGAGCTATCCCGAGTAGCGGGATGCTATGTAAGCGCACACCCCAACGCTGGTTTGCCCAACGAATTCGGCGAATACGATCAAACCGCGCAAGAAATGGTGGAGATTGTTGAGGAGTTCGCCGCGAGTGGATTCTTAAATATTATCGGCGGTTGTTGCGGTACGTCGCCAGCGCACATTAAAGCGATTGCAGATGCTGTTGCAAAATATCCGCCGCGCCAAATTCCAGAGATTGAACCTGCTTGCCGTTTATCTGGCTTAGAACCTTTCAACATCACAAAAGATTCGCTCTTTGTAAACGTAGGAGAACGCTGCAACGTTACCGGCTCTGCGCGCTTCAAAAAATTAATTGTGGAAGAAGATTATTCCACAGCATTAGAAGTTGCGTTAGAGCAAGTTGAAAACGGCGCGCAGATTATCGACATCAACATGGACGAAGGCATGCTCGATGCCGAAAAAGCCATGGTGAAATTCCTAAATCTGATTGCAGGTGAGCCGGATATTTCGCGTGTGCCCATTATGGTTGACTCCTCCAAATGGGAAATTATTGAAGCCGGTTTAAAATGTATTCAAGGTAAGCCGATTGTTAACTCCATCAGCCTAAAAGAAGGCGAAGAAGAGTTTTTGCACAAAGCAAAATTGTGTATGCGTTACGGTGCAGCTGTTGTAGTTATGGCGTTTGATGAAAAAGGCCAAGCCGACACCCAAGCGCGCAAAAAAGAAATTTGTGAAAGATCTTATCGTACACTGGTGGATAAATTAAATTTCCCACCAGAAGATATTATTTTCGACCCGAATATTTTCGCCGTCGCTACTGGTATTGAAGAACACAACAATTACGCGGTGGATTTTATTGAAGCCACACGTTGGATTCGCGCAAACTTACCGCATGCTGGTATTAGCGGCGGTGTATCCAACGTGTCTTTCTCATTCCGCGGTAACAATCCTGTACGCGAAGCGATTCACTCGGTATTTTTGTATTACGCCATTAAAGCTGGCATGAACATGGGTATCGTTAACGCCAGCCAATTGGCTGTGTATGACGATTTACCACAAGAATTAAAAGACAAAGTTGAAGATGTTATTCTCAACCGCCACGAAGGCGGTACCGAAGCGCTATTGGATATCGCCGAAAAATATCGCGGCGACGGCTCAACTGGCGAAGTCAAAGAAGATGCAGAATGGCGCTCTCTGCCCATCGCCAAACGTATCGAACATGCCTTGGTAAAAGGTATTTCACTGCATATTGAAGCAGACACAGAAGAAGCGCGCCAATTCTACCCTCGCCCACTCGATGTTATCGAAGGCCCATTGATGGACGGCATGAATGTGGTCGGCGATTTATTCGGTGCGGGTAAAATGTTTTTGCCTCAAGTGGTGAAATCTGCGCGTGTAATGAAGCAATCAGTAGCTTATTTACAGCCCTTTATTGAAGCTGAAAAAACCGAGGCTTCAAAACCTAACGGAAAAATTTTAATGGCAACGGTTAAAGGCGATGTGCATGACATTGGCAAAAACATCGTCGGCGTGGTGTTGCAGTGCAACAACTTTGAAGTCGTTGACCTCGGCGTAATGGTGCCCTGCGATAAAATTATCGATACCGCCATTGAACAAAAATGCGACATTATCGGCCTCTCAGGTTTGATTACCCCATCGCTCGACGAAATGGTTTTTGTTGGCCGTGAAATGGAACGTCGTGGTATTAATTTACCCTTAATGATTGGCGGCGCTACTACATCCAAAGCGCATACTGCAGTAAAAATTGACCCCGTATTCAAACTCAACCAAGTGGTTTACGTTGCAGATGCCTCGCGCGCTGTAGGTGTTGCCAGCACATTGCTGTCCGATGAATTGCGCCCACCTTTTGTAGAAAAATTAAAAGCTGAATATATTGAAGTGCGCGAACGCAACGCCAACCGAAAACCACGCGGCACAGTGCGCACTTATCCCGAAGCAATTGCCAAAGGTTTAAAATTGGATTGGGATAATTACACTCCGCCCACGCCAGCGTTTACCGGCATCAAAATATTTGAAAATTATGATTTAAACACGCTGGTTGAATATATCGACTGGACGCCGTTCTTTATCAGCTGGGATCTCGCTGGAAAATATCCAAAAATTTTAGAAGATGAAGTGGTAGGCGCTGCTGCACGCGATTTGTTTAAAGACGCACAAGCTATGCTGCGTAAACTTATCGACGAAAAACTGATTAGGGCCAATGGCGTTATCGGCTTCTGGCCAGCCAATACTGTTAATCATGATGACATTGCGGTTTATGCTGCGGATGGAAAACAGATTTCTACCTTGCATCACATTCGTCAGCAACATTTAAAACAAGGCATGGAATCTAAGCCGCACTACTCACTTGCAGATTTTGTTGCGCCAAAAGTAACGGGCAAACAAGATTACATTGGCGGCTTCGCAGTAACCGCAGGCATAGGTGCAGAAGAACTCGCGAAGGAATACCAAAACGCGGGCGATGACTACAACAGCATTATGGTAAAAGCCCTCGCCGACCGTTTGGCCGAAGCCTTTGCAGAACACTTGCATCAACGCGTGCGCAAAGAATTCTGGGGCTACGACCGCGAAGAAACCTTAACCAATGAAGATTTAATTGGCGAAAAATACAAGGGCATTCGCCCTGCACCAGGTTATCCAGCATGCCCAGATCACACAGAGAAAACCCAGCTGTTTGATTTATTGAAGGCCACCGATAACACCGGCATCGTTATGACCGAACATTTTGCGATGCTGCCAACGGCAGCGGTATCCGGCTGGTATTTCTCGCACCCACAAGCCGAGTATTTTAATACCGGAAAAATTGAGAAAGATCAGGTAGAGAGTTTGGCGCAACGCAAAGGTTGGAGCGTGCAAGAGATTGAAAGATGGATGAGCCCGGTGTTGGCGTATGAGCCGGGGGCTACGGAGTAAATTTGATTTGTAGCCCGTAAGAAGTGAAACGGATTACGGGGGATTATGCCGCTCTTGCTTTTCACTCCTTACGGGTTACTCACAAAGGAATAAGTTAACAATGAATAATCAAACATACACTGCGCGATATATTGCTTTTATAGATATTCTTGGCTTTAGAGACGCAGTAAAAAAATCTGAAGAAGACTATTTATTGCGTGAGAAAATCATAAGCGCACTTAAAAACTTAACTTTTATAAAGAATTTTGTGGATCAAAAAAATCAAGATTCAGATCAAAACCGGTATCAAGCAATTGAAAAACTATGGTTCCAACCGACCATTCAAGTTTTTTCTGACAGCATCTATATTTCCATTCATGAAAACCCAACAGCATTAAGTATGCTAGGCGCATATTGCACACTTATTTATGGAACCTTATTTTCATTTGGCTTGTTTGCTAGAGGTGCCATAACAAAAGGAAATTCCTTTGAATCGGAAGGTACGATTTTTGGACAAGGCCTTATTGATGCCTATGATCTAGAATCAAAAACCGCTTTATACCCAAGAGTATTAATATCTAATACCATCTTAGATGACGTGAACAAAACCGGTACTTTTTACCTCGAAAAAGACTTTGATGGATTACATTACATAGATGTTTTTTATGAAGGAATTCAAAAAATGCTAATCAACTGGGAAACACAATCAGGCATTAAAATGGATTTATCAATAGGGAGAAAAAGATTAGAGGAAGAATATATAGCAAGTAAAAATGAGAGCTGCCAAGCCAAACTGTATTGGCTTATACAATATTTCAATAGAAAAACCGAAAACCACAAACTAAACCCAATAGAAATTATTTAGCACGTAGGTTGGGCAGCAATGCTCAACACCGCACCATCAAATAATTACCCATGTTGGGCATAACTGCCCAACCTACCATTGCGAGCATTTAAATGTAGGTTGGCTGGGCGGGTACGTTATAAAACGTATTGCTAATCTTCACTAGCGCTGATATCAAGCATGTAAATACCAACTCCGCTTTTCCGTCGCAATAATCACCTAAGGATATTGCCATGAAACTACTCTCTGTAAATATCGCCCAGCAAGAAACGTTGGATACGCCTAACGGCCCCGTACAAACGGGCATTATTAAAAAGCCAGTATCAACAAAAGCGATGATTACAGAATTAGGCATTGTGGGTGATGCAATCGTCGATACCAGCGTTCACGGTGGCCTTGATCAAGCGCTTTATCTTTATAGCCAAGAAGATTATGACTGGTGGTCTGAGCGCTTGGGTAAAACGCTTTCGCCGGGTATTTTTGGCGAGAACCTAACGCTATCCAGCTTTGGTGAAACGCCTTTAACGATTGGCGATAGAATGCAGATTAATAATGTGATTATCGAAATATCCGCACCGCGCACGCCTTGTTTTAAACTTGCCACCCGCATGGGCAACCCTGCTTTTATTAAAGACTTTGTGCAAGCGGCACGCACCGGCGCTTATGCGCGCGTAATACAAACGGGAGAAATAACCGCAGGAGATGATGTGTTTTTGACAAAGATGATGGCTGAATATCCTTCTGTGAGTGATGTATTTAAAACCTGCCACTCTAAAAACCCAGATCTGGATATAGTACAAAAAGCTTTACACTCTCCTCTTGGTCATTTCCATAAAAAAATCATTCAAGGAATTTACGATAGGCATTCCATCTAGCCTGGAGTCTTGGCCTTAATTAAAATAATTGAAAAATCCCCCAACACACTTGAAAGGTTAGTTCTCGTTTAAATGCATAACAATCCCATCGGCTTAGGCTCACAAAAAAGCATTATTAATTTTTATATTACCAATCGCCCACCAATTGACGATTACCCTGCCATGAATGAGTTACGTGACTTAGCGATGGGTGAACTTACACACATTGTAAAACACACTAGCAACCATTGGCGCAAAGCGTTTAATGTGTACGCGAAATTATTGTTTGATTGGCATCACTTACAAGATCGCAAGAATTTACCTGAGACTTGGCAAGCCTATCGCGACATAGAATTGTTTCAGTCGCACTCACAAGAAGCACTGCTATTTAGCTCGCCGGTATTTGAAAAAAAGAATGGAACTATTCATATTATTGCGGGGAAAACTTATGCAAGCAGTTTGAATCTACCACCATTACTATGGCTAGATACATATTTCGCTATCAACAAACAACTCCGTTTAATTGTTGCGCCCTACCCCGATTATCGTCAGCTATCCAATCAGCGCATTGCGCGTTTGATTGAGCTTATGCAATTTAGCAGTCAAGAATAGGTCACTCATGAAATTTCACCGATAGGTCGGCTCCTAATCGCCACAAATCAACCTTCGCGCATGAAATGATTTTAGGAAAAAGCTTATTTTGTTTTTCTCTAGTGACTTGTTTTACCTTTTCATTAAGTACTTTAATTTTAATATCATAAATTACGCTATCCGCATCCAGATTTTCAATTTCGGCCACCAAATATTTTACTATTGAATGCTCCATAATGATTGCTGAGAGCAGCCCTTTCTCCTTTAAGAACTTTTTAACCTCAGGGAAAAATATTACCTCTTCAGCACGAACGCAGGCCAACAAAGCTTCACAAATCATTGTGGAGCGCTTCTTCTTTTCATCTGATAAGCTAAGATGTTCAAAACCGATAAAAAGCTCATTAATGTGTTGATAGCTTAGGTTTAAAAAATCTATTGCAGAAAACATAGGATGCGCACTATTAAACACAGCCTCTTTTGCCATATGTGTCATAACTAACCTCTAAAAACCTGTATTTCACTGAACAATTCACAATGGGCGCTAGAATAGGGATTTACGAAACACACCTCTGTTCGTTAGCACACAATAGCTAACCTCACCCTCAACGACTAAACAAGCTGCCTAAGAAATGCCATATTTAGGCAGAAAATAAAATTCACCGGAGTTAAGATGAAAATCACACAGAAAATCTTTTTCACGACCATGCTATTTATATTAGCAATCAGCTTAGTCGTTTCTGGCTTACATCCTTTTGATCGGACCACATGGATATTAGAAATATTCCCTATTGCTATCGCTCTACCCGTTTTACTTTTAACCTATAACCATTTTCCACTTACGCGCCTTCTATACGTTTGTATATTTATCCACGCACTCGTACTCATTGTGGGTGGCACTTATTCCTATGCACGTGTTCCGTTCGGGTTTAGCTTGCAAGAATGGTTTGAGCTTTCCAGAAACCCTTACGACAAAATCGGGCATTTCTTTCAAGGCTTTGTGCCTGCACTGGTAGCACGTGAAATATTAATCAGAAAGCAGATTATCAATGGTCGCAAGATGTTGGCATTTATCATTGTGTGCATCGTATTAGCGATTAGTGCGAGCTACGAATTAATTGAGTGGGCTGCCGCCTTAGCATTAGGGCAAGGCGCAGATGAATTTCTAGGTACCCAAGGCGACCCTTGGGATACGCAATCCGATATGTTTTTAGCTTTAATAGGCGCAACAACAGCACTCTTAATGTTTTCGAGACTGCATGACCTACAATTAAAAACAAAATAATAGATACTTAAATACCTTTAATATCAAATATAACCTATAAAGAAACTATTTTTACCCATGTGTTGAAAAATAAAATAAATAGGTATAAATTAACCTTTAATGATCATTAACTTCAAATTAAAGATAATTAAGTACCTATTATGAATTACCAATCTATGACCAATACCGCCATTGCCGCCGAACTGGGTAACCGCCTTGAGCATTTGCGCCTTGAGCGCAATATGACCCAAATGAGCTTGGCCGATGAGATTGGGATTACCGCTAAAAGCTATCGTCAGTTAATTGCAGGCGGCGGCAAGCTGGAAAATATGATCGCCGCATTGCGTGCGCTTAACTGTTTAAGCCAATTGGATAACTTCTTACCAGAACCGCCTCCCAGCCCGCTGGAACAGCTAAAGCTGCGCGGCAAACAGCGTCAACGCGCGCGCATTACCAAATACCCAAGCGCAAGCGAGCAGGCTGCCGAGGGTGTAAATGAACCTACTGCCAAAAGCCTAGGGCTGGATTGGTAATGCAAAACCTTGCGGAAGTCTGGCTGTGGAATAAATTTGTGGGCGCCTTGGCGTGGGCACCAGAAACCGGTATAGCCACATTTGAATATACGTCTGAATGGATGAGTAAGGGCGTTCAAATTGCCCCCTTGTACATGCCTATACAAACCAACGGCCCACGAATTTTTCAATTCCCGCAACTCAACCCAGATACCTACAAAGGCCTACCCGCCTGCTTTGCAGATACCCTGCCCGATGACTTTGGCAACGCGGTGATCAATGCATGGCTAGCGCGCAATGGCCGCGACCCCAATAGCTTTACACCACTGGAACGGCTGCTTTACACAGGCACACGCGGCATGGGCGCACTGGAATACGCACCGGCCATACGCCAAGTGCAAAATGCGGGCGGCAAGCTGGAGCTGGAATCACTGATTCATATGGCACAGCAGGTATTAAACCAACGCACAGAAACCTATTCCACTATTCATGAAAAAGATGATTTAAATGGAATCTTACAAGTAGGTACGTCTGCCGGTGGCGCGCGCGCAAAAGCCTTAATTGCCATCAATAAAGATCGCACCGAAATTCGCTCAGGCCAAGTAGATGCGCCCGAAGGTTTTGAACACTATTTATTGAAGTTTGACGGCGTAGTTGAGCACAGTAATAATCGCGAAACCTTTGGCGACCCGCAAGGTTTTGGGCGTATGGAATACGCTTACTATTTAATGGCGAAGGATGCTGGCATTAACATATCGCACTGTGAATTATTATTGGATGGCAAGCGCGCGCACTTTTTAACAAAACGTTTTGATCGCATTGGCAATTACAAATTACATTACCAATCACTCTGCGCCATGGATCATGCCGATTACAAAAAACCGGGGCAATACAGTTACGAACAATTATTTTCAGTTGCACGCCAACTGCGCTTAAACCGCGCAGATGCGGTAGAAATTTATCGCCGCATGGTCTTTAACATAGTAGCGCGCAACCACGATGATCACACCAAAAACACCGGCTTTTTATTGGCTGGCCCACGCGAGCAATGGCAACTTGCACCAGCCTTTGATATAGCCTACAGCTACAAACCCGGTTCACCTTGGGTGAATTCACATCAAATAAGTTTGAACGGAAAACGCGATAATTTTGAGCGAGATGATTTAATGCAAGCCGCCGGCTTAATTAGCAACTTCAAAAAAGAAGCCAAGCACATTATTGAACAGATTTTGAGTGTGGTTAACGCATGGGATACTTATGCCGCAACTGCAGAGGCGAGCGAAGAGTTTACTCACACTATTAAGCAAAACCTACGCACCAACTTATAATCAATTCAAAGCAACAAAAAGCTATCAACCATTTTTACAAAAGTGATGCCCCTATGACACCCGCCATTAAAGCCTTACAGAAAGCCAAAGTCATTTTTAAAACGCACGAATACACTCACGACCCCGCCGCCGAATCCTACGGATTAGAAGCTGCAGAAAAAATGGGTGTAGATGCCACGCGCGTATTTAAAACCTTGGTGATTATGCTGGATTCAAAAGATTACGCCGTGGGTGTAATCCCCGTATCAGATATGCTCAGCATGAAACAAATCGCCAAGGCTGCGGGCGCAAAGAAAGCGGCTATGGCCGATAAAATGGATGTTGAACGCATGAGCGGTTATGTACTGGGAGGCGTTAGCCCACTTGGACAAAAGAAACGTTTAAAAACGTTTATTGATGCATCAGCACAAGCATGCACCACCCTATTTGTAAGTGCTGGCCGCCGCGGCATGGAGCTTGAGCTGAGCCCGCAAGATTTAAAAAATCAAACCAACGCGCAGTTTGTGCCACTCACGCAAGAATAATCTACGTCGAAATATAAAAGTCGCGCATAGCCATTTCTATGCGCGATTCTATGAACTGCTGGAATTCAGCAAATATTTTTGAACGAAAAATTTAAAGCACCTACCCTCTAACTCTGCAATTGATCTATATGTGTTATTAAATTCGATATTTCACGATCAATCACATCACCGCTACTCAGCAGCAAATACATACGCTGCTCGTATTCGTTAATGGCATTATCCAGCAGGATCAAGCCGCTGCCTTTCAAATCAAGCAAATGATAGGCCTGCCTGATTTCTGCTAAAAAATCATTAAAAGTCTTTTTATTTTCTTCAACTTGAAAGGCATATTGAATATCTAAATCAGCCAAATGATTTTTTGTAGACTCAATCCAGGATGCCATACCCTTAGACCGCTGCGTCAACATTCTATCAGTCTCTAAATGATGCACATGACCATCCACTACTCGCACCAATCCCTGAAGCGTCATTTCACTCAAGGGTTTAGTTTGTGCGGGATCTGACAGCAACATCAAGCATAACTTTTTACTGGAAAACAAAGTCCCTTCGCTCAAATAGAAAACCGGATCTTGAAATGAAAATGACTTGACTAAAGATTTCAAGTTTTCATTAAAAATATGTGCAGGAAAATAATCTGCAGAACCCGCCGTGGAGTTAATACAGAAACCGGCAAGGGCATTAAACTCTTTGATAAATTGAACTATGTGTTTTGCTGCTTCATCAACGCTTTTGCATTGAATAATGTCATAAATAAACTGATTGACTGAATGGGTTTGCCGATACTGAAAAGCAATTTTCTCCATTTCATTGGCCATTTCTTCCAGTTCAAAACCCAACCTAACAACATCATTCTCGTCAACGGGCAAAAGGCTATCATCTGTAGCCTCAACATCAGCTATGCTACGCTCTTGCAACTGTACGTAGAGATTATCCACCTCACTTTCTAATATTTCGATGCAACCTTCACATTCTTTAACCAGTCGCGTCAAACGGTTTACTTCTTTTTGTTTTTCTAGACGAACAATTTCATCATCCGTATCCAAAAGGGTATCTTTAACCAACGAAAGCTCATCTTCAAGCTTCACAATAATACCGCGCTGAGCTGTGTTATTTCCTCTCAATTGCTTGATCTCTTTCATGATCTTTTCATGATCAAAATAATCCGTTGGCGATAGAGATGAAAGTTCAGTCAAACTAAAATCGCTGTTCGAGGCCGTTAAATGGAGCACCCCTTCCCCATCTACATCACTTCGTAGAGCGCTTTTGTTGTCACGAAGCATAAGTGCGTAATTAGTGGCCTGAAATTTAGCTTCTTTTAGCTCCTTCTTTAGGTTGGTAACATATTGATCTGACTTCATCATTTCTATCTCCATCATTTTAATGGAGCTTTCTATTTTTTTTCTAACATCAGGTCTCATACCAGCGTGATGATTATTTAATTCAAAAATAATATTTTTAAGTGTATTTCCCTGTTTATTAGAAACAGCCGAAATTGACTCCATTTTTTTAGCACTGTGAGCTAAGTACTCCTCCGTAGACATCTTGTTAATAGAAATCTCTTTGTCAAGCTCACCACCTTCAGGGCTAGGCCGTTTCATAGAACGCAGCATCTTTTGCAAACTTAAAATGGTTACTTTACTTTCTTTTTGGGCTATCTCTAATTGCTCTTGGCGTTTTTTTGAAAGATCCAAACTGCGCTGTAATTTTTTAGCCTCTACCTCAAAAGGTTTAAGTACATCTATACGCTCTTGCAGTAGCCGCATACGATTGTTGCGAACATCTTGTCGATTTGTAGTTTGCTTGGTAAACCAACGGACAATATCTGCTAATTTTTTTTCAAAGAGATTCCAACCAGTATGGGTTACCCCACGATCTTCAAAAACTTCATGCTCGGCCGTTAAATAGAAAAATCGGAGCGCCGCAACCTTTGCACTAAAAGATTGGCCAGTATCAATTTTTGGAATTTTGGCTTGGGAGTATTTTTCATAACGCTGTTTGGCATCATTAATACCTAGCGTTAAATACTCAGGGATACTTGGATTATTATTGTCTTGCTGATGGTTCGCATAAAAGCCTTCATATTCACGCGATTTTTCTTCGTATATCGCTTTGACTTGATTGCTCTTTTCAAGCAATTTTTTCAACAAAACCTTTTGCTTGCGAAGGTAAAGCACAAGAAAAAATACTATAATTAATAAAAAAAGGATAACCTCGCCAAGTAGCAAAACGAGCAATGACGGGGAAGATTCCATAGTCAAAATCCTGTGACTCATCAACAAAAAGCTAAACGCATAAATCTGCAAGCCTAGTAGATAAAGATTAGCATATAGCAAAATGTCAGTAAGTGCGACAGCCCACATACAAATGATAACCAAGATTCTAATTGGCTAATAAAGGGAATCGCACACTCATGAAAAGCCAGCTATTCGTCAAAATTGACAGACAAAAAGGAAATAAAAGCCATTCCTAACACAACAAAAAGTAACCATAAGATCTGTGGAATCGTTTAACTAACTCCTCCACAAAAAATAGCGTGCTTTTCCTGATGCTCAAATAGAGTATAGATTCACATCTTACTTAAGCTTAAAGCATTAAACCGCTTAATAATTTATTAACGCTGAAATAAAAAATCGCGCATGGCAAACACCATGCGCGACTTTATGAGTCACTGAAAATAATAGCTATTTTGTTACTTGTACCTGAACAATACCATCCGTTAGGCCATCACCGGATGCAATCACCTTAATATTTCCCACCATCCCCGGCTTGGCACGTAAAATCACTAAACACAACCCATTAAATGCAGGGCGATGTAGAGATTTAAAGGATACAAAGCTGGTTGGGTCGCCATTGTCCGTAGCCACAATTTCGCCAGCACCTTCCAATTTAAAATTCAGTTGGTTTTTAGCAGTGGGGACTACGCGGCCATTTTTATCGACCACGCTTACCGTAATAAATGCTAAATCATTACCGTCTGCCGTAATAATTTTTCGATCAACATCCATTTTAATACCGGCGCTTTCGCTAGTGGTCTGTACACTATTTTCTGCCCACTTTGAACCATTTTTATAGGCAACCACTTTTAATTCACCCGGTTGATAAACTACATCATCCCAACGTAATCTATATTCATACTGCGCTTTTTTCTTGCGACCCAAAGAGTTGCCGTTCAAAAATAATTCGGCTTCATCGCCAGATGTAAAGACGTGCACAGGTGTAACTTTTCCAATGCGATCTGGCCAATTCCAATGCGGCAGAATGTGCGCCATAGGTAAGTCCGGGCGCCAATGCGCTTGGTATAAATAGAAGCGATCTTTTTTAAAGCCCGCCAAATCAATTACACCAAAATAAGAGCTGCGCGCGGAATAATAAGGTGTAGGCTCGCCGATATAATCCCAACCGCTCCACACAAATCCGCCTGCAACATAAGGATGTTTTTCAAGTGAACCAAGCACTTTATCGGCAGATGAACCAAAAGGCGCGGTATACAATTCATAGCCGCTCACCTGCGCCGATACTGGATCTGCTCCTACGCCATCACTCACGGGCGCACTCGCTTCACTCGCTACCGGGAAGAAATATTCACCGCGCGAACTGACTGCAGCAGCATTCTCAGTACTCAAAATTAATTTATTTGAAAACTTTTCATGAAAAGCCGGATACAGCGGTGCGGTGCGAATCCCTTTTAAGTGCGCATAAGCAGGCCCATTGCGAATACCCTCGCCTTGATAATTCAAACTGATAGTGTCTGCTATTTCTGGCAGAGGCATGTCCGGTTTAGCAAAATTCATTGCTATGCCTGTTGGGCGAGTCGGATCTTCCTCTTTCGCAATATCTTGCAAAATTTTGGCAACTGCTGCACCGTTTTTATCGGTGTATTGCTCGCCCACTTCATTGCCAATACTCCACATAATGACCGATGGATTGTTACGATCACGACGAATAAATGCACGCATATCCGACTCATGCCAATCAGGGAAAATCAGATGAAAATCGTGCGGGGTTTTCTTTCTTTCCCAACTATCAAATATTTCATTAATCACCAAGAAACCCATGCGATCAGTCAACTCTAACAATTCTTTTGCTGGCGGGTTGTGCGCAAGGCGAATGGCATTCACACCCATTTCCCGCAACAACTCTAACTGGCGCTCAGCAGCGCGCACATTAAAGGCTGCACCTAATGCACCGAGATCATGATGTTGATTCGCACCTTGAATATAAATGCGTTCGTCATTTACGAATACACCCTTCTCCGCATCGAACCGTAGCTCGCGAATTCCAAATGGCGTTTTGTAGCTATCGATTGCGGTATCGTCTTTATATAAAGTTGTCAGCGCGATATAGCGATTCGGTGTTTGCTTAGGTGGTGGGCCCCATAATTTGGGGTTAGAAATAACGGCACTCTTATTCAAGAACGTATTTTTTCCTGCTGCCAAGGCGACAGAATCTATAGTCAATTTTGCAACAGCTTTACCTGTAGTTTTACCATCAGCACCTAAGGAAAATATTTCAGTAAGTGCACGAATATTGGCAGGCGAATTGGATTTATTATCGACTTGAATAGCAATATTTATGGTTGCACTTTCTTTAGAGACTTGCGGCGTTGTTATATAGGTTCCCGATTGCGCAACATGCACAGGATTCGTTTTTGTTAGCCACACATTGCGATACAAACCACCACCCGGATACCAACGCGATGAGTGGTTAGGATTGTCTAAACGAATCGCTAATTGATTGACGCCACCCGGTGCAAGGTAAGGTGTGAGATCGAGTCGCCAAGAGGCATAGCCATAAGGCCAGCCACCTACCAATTTGCCATTGACCCACACAATTGCGTAAGACATAGCGCCATCAACATCGAGAAAAATAGCTTTGCCAGCGTCGCTGAGTGGAATATCCAAACTGCGGCGATACCACGCAACACCATGGCTAGGTAAACGGCCCATGCCACCGCCCACTTCAGGATCTTCACCCGCAAAGAAAGGCCCTGCGATTGCCCAATCATGCGGAAGAGTCACTGTCTCCCATTTACTATCGTCAAAATTAGCCTGCACGAAGGGGATGTTACTACCGGGATTACCTTTGGGGCGCACATGGTGCTTAGCGGGGTCTTTAATGAATTCATTCGCCGTTGGCAACACCCAAGGCTTTAGCACACCGTCTACCGTGGTGAGATGGGCGGCCTCCGTGGGCATGGTATCCGCATCCTTACTATCATCATTCTTTGTCACTATGGGGCGAATATCGTAAATGAGCTTATCGGCCTGCTCCGCGTTCTGGTATTTAAAGAAGCGCCAGCCGGTATCCAGTAGAATACTCTCCCGCAACTGGGAATCCGCCACACTCTTATTCTTCTGATAGTTATGCTCACAGCCCACTACGGCAAGCAATAAAAAGCCCAGTACGGCAACATTTAAACCAAAGCTTCTCACTATCTTCAATATAGATCTTCCATTAAGCCGCAAACAGGGAATTCCCATCACTGTAAAATCAACCGTTAATACATCTCTTTTTTTACACGACGGTAAATCCCCCTCGGCAAGGTACACTGCACCAACAGCCGAATTGGGAAATGTCTTGGTATAAAACCGTGCCGCGGCCTCGGCATCACTGTCGCACCAAAGGCAAATTCTATTTTTTATTTGTCTATTCACTAGGTCGCGCCTCCATTATATGAGTTGCGGGTTTACCCATTAACTTGAAAAGTTTCGTCACAGCGTCAAGTGTTTACCCATGTTACAGAGCTGAATTTATTACTCGGTTACTCAGCAGCCACATTTTTGTCAGGAGCTACACTGTGATTTTTTGGGAGTTGCACTCGAAAGGTTGTACCCTTTTCTGCAGTCGATGACACTGAAATACTGCCTTGGTGGGCCGTTACAATTTCGCGCACAATATATAAACCCAAACCCAGATTTTTTTTCATATTTCGTTCGACTTCGATATGTGAAACTCTGTGCATAAGATCAAAAATTTTTCTGTGATTTTCTTCTGGAATTGGTACACCATGATTTTGAACTGTAAAAACAATGTGGTCTCCGTAATCTTTAGTTAACACAACCACAGCCTCATCCAGAGAACCATATTGCAATGCATTGCTAATAAGATTTTGGTAGGCTTGACTCAATCTGCCTGCATCCCAATTGCCGGTACAATTCCCATCAACATCGTTATGGATCATACGATCAGGATGCGATAAGCGAAACTCTTCAACCACATCTTTTGATATTTGGGCAAGGTCTACATAGCTAGCAGAAATTTTCAATCCACCACCTATTCGACTTTGGGTGAAATTCAGTAAATTATCTAGCATTTTAGTCATGCGCAACACGCTGGTGTATATTCGCGAACCTAGCGTCACAGGGCGGCTGTCCGGATCGCCAACCTGTGTTAAAAACTGAGCCGCAGCACCAATAGAATTAAGTGGATCACGTAAATCATGACCAAGAACACCTAAGAATATATCCTGCGAAAGGATAATAGACTCGGTATAGCGCGCAATCGATTCAGCGAGCGCTTGATCAACCGCTTCGTTAAAACGAATCAGTTCCTCAGCTTGTTCTTTGCTACTACATTGATTATCTTCAAACCAAAGCCTTAAAACACTGGCACGCAGCGCGCGATATTCGGACGCCAACAAATCAATAGAAAAACCAGAGTTCAAACGACAATCTGCATGTATTTCAGCAGCAGTATCAGCCTCCAAACGAGGTTGATGCCCCTTAGATTTCTCACTCTGCTCTAATTCGGTTTGCGGTGTTGCTAAATCCGTTGCAATAGTCCTCAGCATTTCCTCTGCGTGGTCGCGCAGATCTTTTGGGGTCATATTTCCAGGCTGAATAGAGCGCGCAAAGCTCACCCACTCACGAAGGATTTGTTCCATATTCTCCACAATAAATCGATGAAGTTTCATAGCTAGTTTCCGTGGATGATGAAGCGAATGTGAGAGCTGAGGGTAACAGTCTTAAGAAGCCATAACAATCTTTCAACAAAGCTCGCGCGAATCTTTATGCCTTCCGTGAAAAACTAAAATTCCAACTCAATTCCACCACGTAAGCTGACTTCCGGAGTTTTTTTATCTATACCCAAAAGCACACCAAACTCCCAGCGCAACTGCTTACGTCCTGATAGTTTTATCGCACCCATAAATGCTGGCCCTATGGCCCAATCTTGATCATCGAGATAAAGTTCTACGGCCGGATCAAATTCAACACTATTTCGATAGCGAAGCTGGGCACGTAAAGCGCTTTCGAATTCATTCTTAACATCTCCACCAGATTCATACTCAAGTAAAAAATTTGCAGTGGCAACCCAGCGGCTAGTTAGTTCTTTTTCCCAAAGCAATCCTACTGCTACCTCATGACTATCGCTATTTTTGGAATCGCCTGCTTCGAGCAGTAAGCCCCAGTCGGCCCAATACTCACCTTGCTCCGTTAGTTGCCATTTTAGTTCCACTTCATACCCACGCACTTGTTCATTGTTGTGCGTGATGGATTCTGTTAACAAATAGACTTCACTAAAGAACTTGGCATTCCAGGCATAGCCAACGCCGACACGATTCAAAAGTACATTCGTATTTGCAGGATCACGCAACACAAAACCATATTCAAGTTCACGCTCGTGCTGTTCAACATAGGGATGGTAAACACGATTCATATCACCGTATGCGAAGGCAGTATTCAGGGAAAAAATTATACAAACAATACGGCTAATTTTTTTTGGCATTAGATGTTTCCCGTAAAGACCGCCAATGCCATAAAAAATTTATCAGCATCGGGAGTGTGGCAGCCAAATAAAAATATGCCTGAACCGAATTGGGCTGAGCGTCATAACCGAATAGTGCATAAAGCAATTCGCCCACCCAGGATTTTTCGTTAACTAAAAACGAGCTATCCCATATAGGTCCGTCGGAATCCAGCAAACCAATTTGCATAAACTGTTTGGCAATTTGAAGGGACAAGCCACCCGAAAGTAGCGTGACCACAACCAGAAAACCCGGAGTAAAATATTTTTCTTTCATGAATATGAGAAGATAATAGGTAATCCCCCCCAAACTCATGCCAATGCCAATTCCTATAGCGGCACCAATTAACGCTGAATAAAATGACTGAGACTGAATTGTAAAGCTAGAAAAATAGATCCATATTTCGGACCCCTCACGGGCCAGCGAAAAGCTCACAATTACACTGCATAGCATGATCAATAAATACGGGTTATTTTTTTCCGTTGCAATCAATCGTTCGTTGTTTTTTTTGTTTTTAATACAGGATACAAACACAGATGTGATTAGAAAACCAACCCATAGCACACAGACAACGACTACCAGATATAAAACTACGTTTAATAACTCTTGTCCTCGTCCATCGGCCGCATCCGCTATTGCAGAAGTGTAATATGCAAGAAAAATTGAACCTAAAAAACCACATACCAATGCAATAATACTCCAACGATAATGTAATTGAAGCTTATAAGTTAATGCCAATAGCAAACTGACTATTAATGCCGCCTCTAATACTTCTCGCAAAACTAATAACACCGCATCGACCATATTATTGCTCCACCCGAATTAATCCTTGCGCTGTTTTTGGATTAAACTCACCAAAAAATGGATAATCGCCCGGGGCCAATGGGCCAATAAAAATAGTAGCCTTAGCACCGCCCATAATGACTTTTTCTCGATTAAGTTCGTAGCTTTCAAATTCTTCAGGTGAAGAATCGGTATTGATTACAATTAATTTAATTTTTGTATCGGCAGGAATTTTAATTAATGATGGATAAAATAAATGATCGCGAATTTCAACAGTAAATATTGGGATATCGGCATTCGCAAGAGAGCAAAAAACGAAGCTTGTGATAATAGCCAGCTTAAACATGCAATTCATTGCTGGCCTCACTCATAATAGAATCAATATGATTACTGTTGGAATTACTCGATGAAATGTGAGAAGTAAAAGTCACCATTACCAATAACCCTTGATCAAACCGGGATCGAGTAAGTTTTACATTCGCCTCATGCAAATCGACCACTTGCTTTACAATGGATAAACCTAAACCGCATCCAGGCATTCGCGAATTATGACGGTCTCCGCCCAACCGATAAAAACGGTCAAACACTCGATCATATTGATCTTCAGGAATGCCTACACCATTGTCCATAACCTCAAGTACAACCTCATTACCGCGTAGCCAGGTATTCACAGCAATTGTTCCGCCATCGCTAGTATATTTAATCGCGTTGCCTAATAAATTGTTCAACAATGTCTCTAGCGCTAGGCGATCACCTAATATCCAACACTCGTCGCCGTCAAACTGAATTTGATGGCGTTTATTTTCGAGTGCATTGCTGTGTTCAACGATCACATGTTTCACCAATTGGGTTAAATTAACTGGTTCAAACTGCCCCATAAAATGATCGGGCGCCATGCGGTTTAACATGAGAATTTGCTCCACCAAATAGCTCATTCGCTGGATTCCTTCCTGCAATTTCATGGCAGACTTTGATGAAGACTCTTCTACAAGTAAATTATCGCAGTGAATTTTCAGTGCAGCAATTGGGGTACGCAGTTCGTGTGCTGCATCGGCAGAGAAGCGTTTCTCGCGTAAAAAAGACGCTTCCAGTCTACGCAATAATTCATTTGCAGATTGTGTTAGTTGTACTAATTCGTCTGGTACATTTTGTTGAATAATCGGGCGCAAATCAGTTACTTCGCGCTGGCGTAATTCACGCGCTAAATCGCCAACAGGCTTTAATCCAATGCCTAAAACAAACCATAAGATGAGACCGATAACTGGAATCGCTAGCACCATGGGATAAACGGCTTTCAATATCATTGATTCAGCCAAGCGATAACGCTGATCATCGCGCTCTGCGAGAATGAACCAGCTGCCGTTATCCGCACTCGGAGCAACTACTACATGCCATCGATAATGACCAATATTAAGTGCTTTAAAGCCTTCATCCAAAGGCGTAACAACTTGATCTGGCATAGCGGCAGAACGCGCCAACAAAACCCCTTCGCGGCTGACCCACTGAAACTCAAGCGCAGTTTCATCAGACGCATGCGGAGGAAAAACTTTAGGGAAATGGTGAGTTTGGTTTAATTGCAATGCAGGTAGGGTGTAATTTAGCAAATCGACTTGCTGTAACAAACGCTGATTAAACAGTCGCTCAGCTTCTTCCATGCTACCTAAATAACCCCGCACTGCAGCAGCAAAGTTAGCGAGTGTCACTATCGCCAATAAAATGATAACTAAAAACCCACGAATGGATTTCACTGACGGGACACCATGTAACCAACCCCGCGCACTGTGCGGATGAAATTAGGAGGCAACTTTTTGCGCAACGTATGGATGTGAACCTCAATAGCGTTGCTTGCCACCTCATCGCCCCATGAATAAAGCTTTCCCTCCAGACCTTCGCGCGTATGATAAATACCCGCATTCTCCATTAAGGCTTTAAGCAGCATGTATTCGCGACGCGATAAATTAAGTTCGACGCCATCAAGCAAAGTTTGGTGATGCGCAGTGTTAAGACTAATTGATCCAATAGTAATCAGCGCAGACGATGCATTGCCAATTCGACGCTCAAGCACGCGGAGCCGGGCTAAAAGCTCGTCCACAGCAAAAGGCTTGGTGAGGTAGTCATCGGCACCCGAATCAAGCCCCGCCACTTTGGCGTTCGTGGTATCTCTTGCGGTGAGAATCAATACTTGAATGGGCAGTTTTTTTTGGCGAACCACTTTTAATACGTCAAGCCCGTCCATATCGGGCAGGCCGAGATCAAGCAGCATGATATCGGGAGGCTCGGCGACTACATGCACACAAGCCTCTTTTCCTGTGTCTACCCAGTTCACAGCAAACCCGGCCCGCGATAAGGCACTGACTACACCTTCAGCGAATAAACTATCATCTTCAACCAAGAGTATTTTCATGCCGGTGATCATTCCTTACAAATGTTGTTTTGCCTCGGCTATGCCCGACTCAATTTCGTGTCTTCGACCTTCGTCTGCCAAGTCACGCCCCAGACGCGGCGCAGCACGCAGAGCTTTTTCAAATACACTTACGGCTTCTGCGTACTGTTTTTGACGCAGCAGAAAATCACCATAAAAATAATTAGAATCTATACCATCAGGATTATAGCTTAAACCTTTTAGCAGCATTGCTTTTGCTTGTTTGTCATCGCCAAAACTCACCGGCCAACTGGGCACCTGATAATAAAGGGAGCCCAAACTGGTATAAGCCGAACCCTTCATTGCATCAGGCTCGACCTTGATAGCTTGCTCAAGCAATTTTTTAGCTTGCTTCACCTGATCCAAGGCGCCCAAACCACCTTTAGCGCCAGCATAGGTTGACCGAATAATTGCCTCCCAAATAAGATAAGGTACGGAAGAGTTGGCATTGCGTAAATTTTCAGCATCAACAACCAAGGAGGCAAAGCTTTTTTCTTGTTCGTTTTTTGGAGTTTTATATTTTATTTCCGCCCAACGAGTTTGTAATTTTTGGATATCGGATGCTTCATCGGCATAACTGACACTAGCAAAACAAAATAACGCAGACGCGGCCAATAACATTACCATCGTTTTTTTCATGATTTTACCTCAATTAAATAGTCCAAATGTTTTCAGATACAAAAGACTCATTACAATTATAAACCTTGTGCATAACGACGAATAACCGATAATTGTTTGCGCAAGGCACTATCAATAAGGCTGGGAAAAATGGAGTTAATTCGTAAAAATAAACGTTCAGGCCAACCCATATTGCGGTCGCGCATCTGCTTCGCCAGAAGCATTTTTTCTACGGCTAACGCCACTACTTCAGGCTCATCTGTGGCATTACCCAATTCGCGATTCATTGCCGAGACAGCATCGCTATTAAGACGGGTATTGGTTGCTCGTGGAGCAAGATAGGCAACTTGAATTTTGCTATCACTCAACTCACGACGCAGAGCTTCACTAAAGCCGCGCTGAGCAAATTTACTGGCACAATAAACACTGAAACCTGGATACCCCAGGCCACCAAAACTGGAACCAATAGTTAAAATACGTGCCTCATTAATATTTAAGAAAGGTAGCGCTAAGCGTGTTAGTAATATTGGTGCAACTATATTGGTTGTTATTAGCTGCTCAATTTTTTCAGGTTCAACGTCAGCCAATAACCCAAACACATTAATTCCTGCACAATTAATCAAACCGTCAAGAGGTCGTTGAAGCGCCAACAAAGCGGTACGAATAGTTTCGCGCCCCCAATTAGTGGCAATGTCTGCGTGTAACACAAAACCATTATTGCGTTGAATATTTAATTCACGTGCTAAGGTATGCAAAACCTGCGTAGCTCGTCCGACCAAAATTAATTGTGCGCCTTGTGCTGCAAGACGCTGTGCGATTGCTCGACCTATACCGCCGCTAGCGCCTGTAAGTAATATCAACTTACCCTTGAGTTTCATTTTGAATTCCTCATTAAGCTGCTGCTTGGGATATCGAATGATGTTCAATTGAGCGAAAGATGTTCCCGTATAAAGTAAAGAACATTTTTGCCGCATGAACTATCTCATCGCGATCTTTTTGCTCGGTTAAGCCATTCATTAATTTTTCAAAAAACACCATATGTTCCTGATCAAGACTCCCATGCGAACGTAAATAGGAGAACGCATTATTGGGTAAGCCTAAATGAGCCTGAATTATGTCAGCTGCCTGTGAGGCTAAATTAATACTGGTACCTTCTAGCACAAATACCATACCGAAAAATGCCATAGGATTATTACGCATCACAGTGTCATAGGCATAAGCTACCATTAATTCCGTTGCTGAATTTGGTCGACCTGAACGCACATGCTGTTTATCTACTCCGCAAGCAGCAAGGTCATTTAAAATCCATTCTTGATGCCCTAATTCTTCCTCAATATATTCAGCAATTGCTTCACGATAATTTTCCTTTTCAGACGGCAATCGGCTACCTACTGCCATTAACAATGGAACTGTATGTTTAACGTGGTGATAAGCCTGAGTTAAAAAAGCAATATATTCCAGCAAACTAAATTGCCCCTGCCCAATACAGCGTTGAATAATTGGTGCACTCAATAAATAATTACGCTCTTTTTCAGTTTCAATTTGCAAATGCTCAAAGAATGTCATACACAACTCCTACATGGGTATTGGTGGCATCAGTGGTATAGATTTTGATGATGCTGTCGGAATAAGCGGCAAGGATTTCTACTCTACGCAGGCGTCCGTTATCGGTTAACAGCTGATTAAAAGGAGAAAATTCTTCTTTCGCTATAATAAATTTTTGGATACGGGCGTAGTCAGGTAAGCTTTTATTAATGCGAGAGATATCGTCCGCAATACTTTGTGCATTGCTCTGTGCTGAGGCTGGCACAATAATCGCACTGCAAAATGCTTGCGCATCACCTACCACAATGCATTGGGCAATATTGCGAGAAAGTACAAGCTCGGACTCAATCCACTCAGGTGAAATATTGCGACCATAACTACTTATAAGCAGATTTTTTTTGCGTCCGCTGATAAACAAAAAGCCATCGTCATCCAGGTAACCTAAGTCACCTGTATCCAGCCATGCATCAGCGTCGTGTGCAGCTTGGTCGAGATAGCCACTAAACGCATTGCCACGAACCTTAATTAAACCGTCATCGATTTTTATACCAACGTGACTCAAAGGTTTGCCGACACTTCCTATTTTATTAACCAACGGCGAATTCAAACTCACAACCGACGCGCATTCAGAAAGACCATAGCCCTCAAATACTGGTATGCCGAATGCGGTCGCCTGTTCCAATAACTGCACTGGTGTTCTGGCACCACCAACAGCAACAAATTTCAGCGATCCAGGCAAAGGGAAACCCTGCGCACTCGCAGCAATACACCCGAATAAAATTTGCGGCAACATGATGAGACTGTTGGGCTGATACTGATGCAAATTGCGCAACAGTGTTGGAAGAGATAATTGTGAACTGCCAGTTAACCCAATCGTTGTACCGGAAAGAACTACAATTTGTTTACCTAAATATAAAGGAACATAAATACCAGCAATATTTTCCAGCAAGGTACTTAGCGGTAGCAATGTGAAATGCCTATTTATTTCCAGCTCTGCGCCGGGGGTGGAATAAATTCGTTGCGCTAGTGCCCGAGTAACATTTCCCAATGCATCTTCATTCAAACATACGCCTTTAGGCGTTCCTGTCGTACCGGAAGTAAAGGTAATTTTACGAATTGTATCGAGGGAATTTTTTTCGCCGGAAACTACAAGATAGTCACAAAAAATATTGTCGATAGGTGTAAAAACACGCTCTTCCACTGCAACTATTTTTTCAATGTCTCCGCATATTAATAGACAAGGTAACTGAGCTTCAGCGATAACATGCTGCAATTGTTTTTCAGAAAAAAAACGCGGTAATGGAACAAGAGTGATGTTTGCCTTGAGAGCTGCGAGATCTGCTATTACCCATGCGATGGAGTTCTCACCCCATAACCCTGCGCGACCAATTTTCTGAGACTGCAACCAGGTTGCTAATTCATTAACGCGAAGAAATAATTCACCGTAAGTTAACGATGAATTTTCATCTACCAATGCAACTTGTTGAGGTTCATGTTGGGCACGTTGTGCGAGCGTTGCAAAAAAATTACTCATGATGGGCCTCCGTAACAAGCGATGAATTTTGCGCACGAAATTCATTACAAATTCGCTCAATCGGACGACTTATCGCGGCGACTGTTGCCCGATACATAGGATTTTTACGTGCGGCTTCCATAGGTGGGCGGTTGTCGCCAAACATGACTTGAGGCTTGTTGTTGTAGTAGGTACCCCAGCTGGACCCGCCATCAGGTAATACATCAGGATTTGCATCGGCTAATACAACTGGCAAATAACGTAAGCGCCCGAGCAGTGCTTTAACTTCGCGGGTTCCAGTAAAAATGACATATTGGTAGCCTAAACGCTCCATCACCTCCCCGATGACGATGAACAGCAGTAGGCTGCTTCCCTTCCAAGTAGAAACAAGATTACCTATCTCAACAATTTGATCACGCGCCACATCTATACCCAGTTTTTCACTAATCACTTGCTCAACCGGTTGTGGAAGATATTGTTCGACAAACAACTTGCCTTTACTCGCAGGCGATAAACCCACTGCCGCCGAATACTCACCACCGCAATACAAACTGATTATGTTAGGTAGAAAGTGACTAACCTCAGCCTTATGCACAGTGGCGAAGCGTTCACGAATATAGGATTCAACGGCTGTGCGCTCAGCAGATTGTGGGGTTTGCAACCGAAAACGAGGAATCCTAACCTGCGGCAAACGTGGCATATGCAAGTTTGATATTGGACCTTCTGACAAGCTACTAGACAAGTCTTTCATTACTACACCTCAGGAATGGCAGTTCTTAAGATGTAGAATAAATAAGTAACCTTAAGCAGAAATTAAGATAAAAATAATAACTTTTATTATGTTGCTACCTATTTTCAAGAAATTAAATGAACTGAGTATGCAAAGGGTCTGAATTCAATGGTTCGCTCCCACTCAGGTGAATGCCTCAAAAAACTCGAGCACCCATCCGGCTGCGACAATTTGTCACATTCTAGTGATTTGAACGATGTAGTAAGCTGCGCGCCACTGCCGCACTTACACGTTTTCAACCAGGAAATTGTTATGCCTCTCTGTAAACATACTGCTATCCCTCTTTGTTTCACACTCGGGTTGCCCCTCAGCGCGTTTGCACAAGTATCAAATACTACCCTCCCATCGCCGGATACGGTCTTAGTCATCGGCGAACGAGTTAAGGCTGAACTTATACATGAACAAACGCTCACGCCGGGTAGCGTTTCTGTAGTCGATGGCGAGGATTTGGAACAGCGTAATGTTGCAAATCTTGAAGATGCACTGCGTTATGTTCCCGGCATATGGGCTGCTAGCGGCTCTACAGCTGACTCTTCATTTTTCTCCAGTCGCGGCTCTAATCTCGATGCCACAAATTACGATGGAAACGGCATTAAGTTGTTGCAAGATGGCTTGCCGGTCACTACGGCAGATGGCAATAATCACAATCGCATTATGGATCCGCTGAACGCTCGCTACATAATCGTGGCGCATGGTGCTAACGCTCTGACTTATGGGGCAAGCACACTCGGTGGTGCTATTGATTTTATTACGCCCACCGCTCGCGACACTCAATCAGAAATAATCCTTAATGGCAGTAGCAACGGTCAAGCCCAAGGAAGGATTACAGGCGGTGTAGTGTTGGGCGATTTTGATGGATTGGTCACGGTAGAAAAAAGACATTGGGATGGCTACCGCGAACACCAGGAACAGGATCGAGAAAGCATTTATGCCAACACCGGATGGGAATTGAGTGATGACATTCAGACACGTTTATACCTGACCTATATCGACAACAATCAAGAGTTGCCCGGCGCGTTAACGCGTGCGCAATTGCGCGAAAACCCAGAACAGGCGCAAGCAACAGCACTCAGTGGTAACTTTCAATACAATGTTGAAACTTGGCGTGCCGCCAATAAAACAATGTGGGATATCAACGAAAATAGTAGCCTGTCAGTCGGTTTTTCCTACGAATCGCAAAAGCTTTACCATCCCATTGTGGACAAAGTGATGGTGGACTTTGATGGAGGTGGGCCGAATCCACCTGTTGAAGTATTCAGCTTGCTGATCAATACAAAACAAGAGACGGCGGGCACTTCACTGCGCTACAACCTGCGTTTTGATAACCACGATGTGCTCGCCGGTCTCAATTATTCAAGCACTACGGTTGAGGGCGGTAATTATCGCAATGATCACGGCCGTAAAAACGGACTTACTACTCGCGTTGATAACGATGCAAATAACGTGGAAGCATTTTTGGTTGACCGCTGGCAAATTGCACCCCAGTGGAATCTGGTTTATGGCATTCAAGCCATTTCGTCCGACCGCGATGTGAAAAATACTGATATTGAAAGTAGCAGCCTCTACAACCCTAAGGGTGACTTTGACAGCATCAACCCAAGAGTAGGTGTAATTTACCAAGCGTCTAAAGATGTTGAATGGTTCACAAACGTCAGTCGGCTTTATGAAGCTCCCACCAACTTTGAGCTGCAAGACGATGCCAGCCCGGATAGCAAAATCCTTGATGCCATGCATGGCAGCGTACTTGAAGCCGGCACTCGCGGTAAAAAACCGCTTGCAAACACAACCGATTATTGGCGTTGGGATGTAGCGGTTTACTACGCTAAATTAGGGGATGAAATCCTGTCGGTAGATGACCCTAGCGCACCCGGCACCAGTTTATCCGCCAACATAAACGATACTATTCATGCGGGTATTGAAGCGTTGTTCGGCGCAAGCTTTGCGCTTGGCGCTGAAAACGCAAACCGAGTCGAGCCATTGGTAAGCATTACGGTAAACGATTTTAATTTCCATAATGATCCTGTCTACGGCAACAATCAGCTTCCGGCGGCACCTGGCTATGCAATCAAAGGCGAAATCATGTATCGCAATACCAACGGCTTTTTCGTGGGTCCAACCTTTGATATTGTTGATAAGCGCTATGCTGATTTCAGCAATAATTATGTTGTCGATTCCTACACATTAGTGGGTTTACGTGTTGGTTATGCCCAGAAAGATTGGGAGGTTTACGGCGAACTTCGCAACCTCGCCGACAAAAAATATGTAGGCATATTCACCGTTGTGGATACAGGCAAACCCGACTCAGCAATTTTAAGTTCAGGTGAACCGCGTTCTGCCTACGTGGGTTTGAAATTTCGCCTTTGATATAGCCGTGATGAAAAGTAAAGGCGTGATACGTAACTCCAATTCACATGATCACTCAGACAAGAGTGCGCAGCATTTATCTTCGATAGCAAATATAAAATGAAACAATTAACGGCGAAACAATTATATTCTATGTTATGGCGCTGGCATTTTTACGCAGGCATCTTCGCCATTCCGTTTGTTATTATTTTAGCGATCACGGGCGCTATTTATTTATTCAAACCACAAATAGATGACTTTAATAGCGCACCTTATCGACATTTACCTATAAAAGGTGATCTCGCCACCGCCGACGATCAAGTTGCAGCTGCTTTAGCCGCAGTTCCAGGTGCAACACTTAGTGCTTACGAGCTGCCACGTGAACGTACCGATGCCCCTAATATTCTCGTGAATAAAGGCTACGAAGAATTGCGGGTTTATATTCACCCACAAACACTTCAAGTGCTCGCCATCAAAAATGATAAAAAACAATTACTCGGCTACGCCCACGACATACACGGCGAATTATTGTTAGGTAGATTTGGATCTATCCTTGTCGAATTAGCAGCATGCTGGGCCATCGTATTGGTGTTAACGGGTGTCTATTTATGGTGGCCGCGTAACGCAAAAGGAATGGCCGGTGTACTCTACCCACGCTTGTCTTTTAAAGGTCGATTATTCTGGCGTGATCTTCACTCGGTAACGGGTATTTGGATTTCATTCTTCGTATTATTTTTACTAATCAGCGGATTGCCTTGGGCATTTGTATGGGGTAACGCCTTTAACGAAGTGCGCGAGCTAACCGGTACGACTGCAACAAAAACCGATTGGGCAATAGCCGGTCATCATCACCATGAAACAGCGAGTCAAAATACTGCTGTAGCAGTTAATACTAACAATGCAGCGAAACTTCCATTAGATGCAATTTTGAAAAATGCTGCACAATTACAATTTGCACATCCTGTTCTCATTCGACCACCCACTGGTGGATCAGGTGCCGCCGCACAGCCCTGGATAAAGCAAAGCGCCACCAATTGGACGATCAGCTCTACTTCACAAAACCGCACTTTGAACGCAGATGCAGAATTAGATCCCTATACCGGAGAAATATTGAGTAAAAATGATTTTTCTCAAAAACACATTATTGACCGCGCGGTGGGCATCGGTATCGCTGCGCACGAAGGCCAATTATTTGGGTGGTTAAACCAATTGTTAGGATTACTTACTGCCATTGGTTTGGTGCTAATCAGTATTACGGGATTTGTGATGTGGCGAAAACGCGCTCCAAATAATCTGCTAGGTGCTCCACCCAAAATGCCAGATGCAAAATTAGGAATTGGATTTGTGTTGATTATTGGTGTAGCCGCATTACTTTTACCAGTGCTCGGAATATCGTTGATCGCTTTGGCATTGATGGAACTATTGGTTCTATCACGTTCCACAAGGATAAAAACTTGGTTAGGCCTTAACTAATTTCAGGGGAATATTAATATATTTTTCGCGGTACTGCTAATTGCCTAAAGCTTAAATCTGCCTGCGACAGCAAGTGATGCTATTTATGATACATGTGGGGTCGTAACACGACTGCTTATTGCCCGATATACTAATCGAATTCCTAAATACAATTAATCTTGAATCAATTAATCGAGGTACAGCAGCAATATATTTTCATGAGTGTGTCATTTTGATGACCCCTACTAACCCACCTTGGTTTTTAGTGTAAAATTCATGAAAACTAGATTTGTATCTGAGAGCTACTTTCCTTTAGCAACTCCAACCCATGAAAATACAACAATGACAAAAAGCACCAACAATCTCTTAGTAGTTGATGATGATGAAATATTTTGCCAAGTGATGCACCGTGCGTTAACCAAACGCGGTTTTCAGGTAGAAGTTTGCTTTAATATTGATAAAGCAGAAAAAGCAGCCAAAGAAACACTCTTTAAAAAAGCGCTAGTGGATTTAAAAATCGCGCAAGAATCCGGTCTTTCACTCATACGTAGCTTAATAACTATCAATCCTGAAATGCAGATTATCATGCTTACTGGCTATGGAAGTGTTTCTACAGCTGTTGAAGCTATAAAGCTCGGGGCACTCAATTATTTTTGCAAACCAATTGATATTGATGAAGTGTTGAAAGGATTTATTGAAACAGATTTAATGGATGAAGAACCAACCCCAATCTCCATCCCTACGTTAGATAGAGTCGAGTGGGAGCATATTCAAAAAATCTTGCAAAACCATCAAGGTAATGTTTCCGCCGCTGCCCGTGCGCTGGGAATGCACAGACGCACACTACAGCGAAAACTACAAAAAAGACCACTTAACAATTAATATTTTGAATGCCACTTTATTTCAGCATAACTTTCTATGTGCCGTGCTGCAACGGTAGTGTAATTGTCGTGATGGTGCCATGAGGAGTGTTAGCCGATTGAACCACACTACCTCCATAACGCTTAACTGTAGTGTGGGATAACAACATTCCTATGCCCAGACCATACTCTTTAGTAGAAAAAGCTTCTTTTCCAAGGATTGGAGATGCATCATCAGAGATTCCATCACCAATATCAAATATTTTCCAATAGAGATTTTTCTGATCCAAAGCGATTTCAATAGTGATGCTATTAGGGCTTGCATCCGCGGCGTTATTTAGTAAATTAATAATCGCATGATCAAGTCGTGAATCATAAGATATGATTTTCTGCGCTACGTTGCCAGAAAAGTGAACGGTAAAATTTACCCCAGGGCGCATAAGCTGCCACCGATCAACAATTGAGTTGCAATAGATTTGGATATTTTGTTGCTTGTATTGCCCCGTTGTAGCAGCTGAAGAATCTTGAACCAACTGCTTAAGGCTAGCTGCACAGCGTGTAACCTGTTGCGATAATAAATTTAAATCTGCTAATAATTGCGAATCATCTTGATACTCACTGCGTAATTCAGCAAGTAACACCATCATTGTTGCCAATGGAGTATTAATTTCGTGAGCGGCACCAGCGGCCAAAGTTGCAACAGCTATAACTTGCTCATTTCGCAGTTCGTCCTCACGCATTTCATTTAACATTTCGTCTTGTTGACGCAGGCTTTTCGCCATCTTTACTACAAAGTAGGTAATAAGAACTGCGCTTACAAAAAAATTAAACCACATCCCTAAAATATGCCAATTCAATTGCGAGTGAATATGCATGTTATCCACTGCAAAAATAGGCAAAGTCACATGAAAGAAGAGCAACATCGAATAGGCAAGTACACAAAGCGCAGCAATAAACCAGGTAAATCGCCACGGCAAGGTTGCTGCTGAAATACAAACTGGCACGAGTAAATAGGAAACAAACGGATTAGTTGCGCCACCACTGAAGTAAAAGAGTACATTCAGGCAAACTACGTCAATTAATAATTGAATAAAGAACTCAGTATTTGTGACCACCAAAGCTTGCCGTAAACGAAAAAATGTAAATAGATGGACACAGTTAAATACACACAAAACAATAACGACCTCCTTGTACGGCAAATTTAGATTATCGATCCAAAAACTAGCAAAAAAGCCACACCAAAATAAGGTTAATAATAAGCTTCGGATAATCGTCAACTGTTTTAAATACTGTCTTGGCGGTTCAATAACTGCTGTACGGGATGGGTTCATATTGATACGTTGCTAGTGAGTTTGATTGCAATTATCGCACAAACGGTTTTATTTTCATTTGTATTAAAATCTTAGCTAATCGTTTTATCAAAAATATTATAAGTGGTTGACTCCGATAAAGAGATTAACAACAGCAACTCGTTATTTTGGATTACAAACTGCCCTCTCCCAAGAAAATATCAGAGTCTAGGTTATTTGCCCTCTCTTAAAAAATGAACGCCTGCCATCAAGCTCATTAGCTCTGAAATATAGAAATATTGAACAGCCGATCGTGGGCACCAAGCGATTCATTATGAGTTAGCAAGGCAGTTATTATTTATAACTTGCACCAGATGCTGATGCATGCCACCCAACAATTCAACTTTCCGTTGTTGTGTAATGCATTAATCTCAGCAAATGTGAAACGCACTTAGAAAGACATAGCGGCCATAGGATGTCAACGACTGTAGAGACTTAAGAATATTTAACGACTGACTAGACAGCAAAGCCAAATGAGGCAAGCCCATTTTCATTTTTTTAGCAGGAATTAGCCTGTGTTATAGCGACTTCAGTTAGTTTATTTATAGCTACCATGCCGATGCCCCCACCAATTAAATATGCCCCCAATAGCGTGGCTGCAACGGGATATCAGTAGACGATAATGGACGAAGAAGCATAGAAAAACCCGCAGTTACGCGGGTTTTAGGATGTTACTGGATGTCAGTAAATCTATATATGGTGCGAGGCCGCACCATAAAAAGTCCTATCATCCCTTTAAGATCAATGAATAAAGATCAATAGATAAAAATTATGCCCCCACTTATGCCCCCAAATTAATGAGGCTAGGGAATTTAAGTCCGAAAACCGACAGCCCCAACTCAAAGTAAAATAGGAGCAATAATCTTAAGAAAGGGCTTCTGATCAACACTCACAGATGCGAAGTCTTCTAACCGAGCTCTTGTGCGATCCCAATGAGAACTCCCTCAGGTCCCCGGATGTAGCAGAGCCTGTAGGTGTCACCATACTGGACTACTTCGCCCACGAGCTCCGCGCCCCGTTTGTAAAGCCGGGCGAGTGTATCGTCGATATCCTCAACCGTGAACATAACGCGTAAGTAACCGAGAGCGTTCACTGGGGCGTTACGGTGATCGGCAACGACAGCTGGCGCAAGAAATCGGGACAACTCAAGTCGATTGTGACCGTCAGGTGTACACATCATAGCAATCTCGACGCGCATGCCGCGCAATCCAGTTACGCCATCCGCCCAGTCTCCTTCGATTGGTGCGCGCCCCTCGAGTTCGAGACCAAGCTCAGTGAAGAACTCAATGGCGGCATCGATGTTTTCTACCACGATTCCGATGTTGTCCATACGCTTGACAGTCATGATGCCTCCTGGATGTCTATCACTGTTCAGAGGAAGTCCTGATTTTACGGAACACCCGAAAGCTACTCGAAGAATCTTATCGTATCCGTTGTCGGAAATAACGGGTTCGACAAGTTTGGCAAGGTGCTCAAGTGATTCTTGCCATCCTAAGTAACACATTTCGATTGGAATTACCTATTTAGCAATCAATTAGCGTTCGCAGGTATCACATTTGAAACATTTGCACATATTCATCGAGATCTTCCCTGAATCCATCGGCTTTTTAAAATTTTATAATGTGTCCTAACTTCCGCTTTGTGCACAGAGTGCTCGCTCTCAAAATTTTTGCAAAAACTTTAGCCGAAAATTTCAACGTTGACACATTCGGCCAAAAGCAGACCTTGAATTAGAGCTAAATGCTGGCTAGCTTCTAATGGTGAATACATTCAAAGTAAGTGGTTTTGATTTGATAAGCTGAAAAATGATAAATGGCAGTTACTCCACATGACGGCTAAGCCGGACATTAGATTTTTACTTTTAAGAAATTCACCATACTTTAATTCCCACGATTTTAAATAATTATCCATAGTTGAAAAATTTTACTTATTCTCAATAAATATCGAAATTAAAAAGCCAATTTTTTGGATATTTTCTAATTGATTATTTCTTCTAAACTCAGATACAAAATTAATGGGAAGGCGAACAGGGATGCATTTATAGTTTTTATGATAGTTAGAATGAAAAAACAACGTCACCTTAAATGGCGTTGTTTTTGAAGGGGAAATAGACGCTCAGGGAAATTATCTTGGTTACATATTTAAATACGTTCGTAACATTTAACAAATACAACCAACAAAATCCACATGATAATCTATTCATCTTTTACAATTTCATAAATGATTCCGGCAGCTCCTTTATAGTCTTGGGTAGTTAGCGCCACGGAGAAGGAAACAACTTTAGCAATTGAGTCAATTGTCTTTTCCAAGCTATCTATTTTTTTTAGGAATCCGTCCAATTTTTTCGTCTTACCCTGAATAATAAATATGTCTGGAGTCAATTTTTCCGTGATGATTTTCATCATGTTAGTACGTATCATTATCACGGCACTATCCAATTGATCTTCTAAAGTTCCGAGAGAAATTCGCTGTGATGTTGGAATATTAACATCTAACCTGTTGACTAAACATAATGCTGAAACCTGAGCCAACCGGTCAGCGATGTCACTCAGCGCATCAATATAATTAGTGCTCATTAATTTTCCTCCGAGATTGCATTGATATTTTTATTAATTTCTTTCAACTGTTTGTACAAAGCAGACAACTCGGAAAAATACTCTTCTTTGTCCAATTTTTTGTAATTTTCCATGATCGTTAAATTTTGTTTTTGCATATTGGAAATTGCACTAGTGATTTTAGACTCCATATCAATTTTCAACTGGATATCGCCTTGTAATAGTGAATATCGCTCAAGTTCAGATCGGACACCCACTAGTTCTACTTGCGCTGAATAATCGGCGTATCTTAAGGATGCTAAAGTTTCTTCAGATGCACCTCTCTCCCTTGCTTTCGCAACAGCAGCTCCCTTTTTTGTCGCATTTTCATGAATTTGGCGTTCCGCTTCTTCAAGCATATTTGAGTTCGCAATAACTTTAGTTTTTTCATCTTTTAGAAAACCGAAATAGATTGCACTGTAATAGTATTTAATCCCCTCCAGCAACTCGTTCACTTGCGGCATTATTGCTAGAGCATCTTGAATTTCTCTATCTTGCTTTTTGGCTAAAATTAGCCTTGCTGTAAACTTTCCTATACTTCCAGCAGCCGCGACTATTGCTGGATTTGCACCAGGTATTTCTTTTACAGAATCCTCTAAACCTTTGATATTCTTATCGACAGACGTCGATATCCCTGAGTCCGCAATTTCCTCAAGTTTCGTGTAAAACAATTCAAGATGCGAAGTAATCTGTAAAAGATTCTTCTCGGCGCCTAGATAGGGCTCACATTTAGATTGACGGGCTTTTAGCGAATCCAAATAATTTGGAAGGAGTGTTCCACTTCCATTAGCGACTCCTTCGTACAACCTAGTTAGTTCGCTTAGTTCAGCGGCAGATAAACATGATTTGTAATCCAAATGTTGTGCGTTTGTAAGTGACCTACTAAGCTCCTTTCCTGATTTTGAGAACTGCTTTACGGCAGCGTAATTACTACAGCCCATCAAGCACATCAAAACTAGCATAAAAATAAAATATTTATATAAATTCACTTTAAACTCCTTAAGATCAAAAAATAAAAATTCATATGTAGCGAGCATTATTCAATGCATTCCTTCGAAACACATTTATTTTTCACCAACAACGGGAGTTCCTCTTGCTCTTGAGTAACGCGACTCCCATGCTGAGAATCTTTGGCTAATCCCAGTTAGTTGACTGTTTCAGCACACAACTCTTGCTCCCTCTTGAATCGATAAATTGCTCGCATGCAAAATTTTACCTTCAGGCTGTGTCGGCAAAAAATATTATATTACGAAAAAGCTAATTAATTTATACCTAAAAAACAGTCAGAGATAATTATCTCAATATTTTTAATGGCTAAAAATTCCTGAATAGTATTTCAGAAACTAAATCTGCATTTTAGAACATATTTTATGAGGCAGTTACTAGAATATGGCGCACCAACAAGCGATCGCATGTGTGGGCAAGTCGTCGACAATAATTTTTACGGCTGACGCCAATATAAGAAAAATTGAATTTTAATTAAGATATATACAATGGGAAAATACGAAATTTTAAGTAACACATACTTACTCCATGTAATAGAAATTGTGAAACTTCAAGCTATCGAATAACTAATATCTGAAAAACTTGTATAGATATATTCATTAATTGTGATGTTAAAATAACGCACAATGCGAAAATCATGGACGTTTAGACCATTTCAAGGAAGAAGCCTATACTTTATTTGGTGAAATGATAAAATATTATTTTGTGATAAAGGATCTTTCTACTTATCGCGAATAGCTATGCATTTTCATCGTTCGATTATGAGTTACCCTGAACTTCTTTAAGAATATCCGTAATTGTCTACGCTATATCGCTGCCACATCAATTGTACTAGCTGACCTGCTCTAAATTTATTTCTACCCAAATTCATTTTTTGGTCACGAAGTGCTCACACTTTAGATACTGTAAAAATTTTAGGTTTTTACGCCTTCGGCCGATGTTGTTGAAAAACTCGATAATTTTACCTGGCTAATTGGACTTTTTATTTTTCAATTGGCCTTATTTTCTTCTGCACTAAATGAAACTTCCATCTAATGCAGGTTGAGTGGTTAATGTTGATGGTTTATTAGCGCTTTTTTTGTATTTTTAAGCGCTTGATATCGTTATTGGTGGTGGTAAATTCCATAACCTTGTTAATCGCCTTAAATTTTGTACCGTTGCCACCAGTAAAAATTCATCTGCTGCGCTTTTTATTCCTCGAAGTCGCAGTCGATCAAATCGTAAATTTCGCTTCATGTGCGCGAATAGCATTTCTACTTTCTTTCTCTCAGCGCGAGATTGATCTCTGTAAATATCACCCTTGGTAATCTCTCGCGCAATCTCACGAGATTTTTCATAAACACTGCGTGTTATTTTTCTGTTTGGTGTATTGGGGCAGCATTTTTCTTTTAATGGGCATCCAACACATTCAAGGTTTCGCGAACGATAAATCACACCTTTGTCGGACGTTGCATTGCCGGTGGTGCTAAGGCGCTTACCTTCTGGGCAAATATATTGATTATCTTCTTCGACAAAAATAAAGTCATCGCGGCACAATATGTCATCTTTACGTGACGACTTATCCCATACCGGAATGTGCGGCTCGATATTTTTTTCCACTACCAGATAATTCAAATTCTTTGCGGCGCCATAGGCGGTATCGCCCATAAGTTTATTCGGTAAAATTCCGTGGTTTTCCTCTATACGTTCTATCATGGTTTCAGTCGTAGCTACTTCCGATGCATGGTTGGTCATTGATGCTTCTACATCCAATATAATGCCGTGCTCAACATCAATCATGTAATTGGTAGAATAATAAAACTGCGCTGGGCCTTTAATAGCGGACCACTGTGACATTGGGTCAGCTAAGGATGTATTACGATTGGGTTTGGTTAGGCTGGGATCTATGTCTAGCGATTCTAAATACTCTTTAACGGCGCGGTTTTGTGTTTGCTCGGGAGTCCAATCAATCGGTGTGTTTTTATAATTTTGTCTTGATGCGTCTACTCTGATAACACTTGCGTCAATTGCAAAACCTTCACCTTTAACCAGACCTTGCTTCATGCAGCAGCGAACAACAGTATTGAAAACCATTCGAAAAAGATCTGATTCACGAAACCGACCATGGCGATTTTTTGAAAATGTTGAATGATCAGGAAGTTGCTCTTCCAAGCCTAAACCGCAAAACCAGCGATAGGCTAAGTTGAAATTAATTTCCTCACACAAACGGCGCTCTGACCGAATACCGTAGCAATATCCAATCAACAGCATGCGAATCATGAGCTCTGGATCAATTGATGGCCTGCCGGTGTGACTATAAAATGATTCAAGGTGTTTACGAATTTCTGAAAAATCGAGAAACGAATCGATATGACGCAGCAAATGATTGTTGGGGATGTGGCGCTCTAAACAAAAATCATAAAACAGCGCATTTTGTTGCGGTGGTTGCTGTCCCATCATTTGCGTTAGCCCTCAATAGGTTATGAATCTATTTGAACAAATGATGGCGATGCGGTCAATTTAGTTTTTCAACAGCATCGGCCAAAAGCGGACCGTCAACCTATTGGTTGACGGGGTAAAATCCATGTGAAATTTACCACAGTCGCTTCTTATGCAACAATTTCTCAACTGTATATAAATTGTATTTGTACACTTATAATAATTGTGTACTTATTTAAAACTAATTTTTTCTTTAATTATTGCTATGAACACTTGGAAGTTGCTTGAAATGCATTCTTCAAGATGCCGTTCTTTAAGTGCATTTAATATGGTTTTCTCTTTACCTTTATACTGAATACAATCAAGCTCTTGTATTTCCATTGCATTCAATATTTTCACAACTTCTTCACTTGTTTCTGGCGGTTTGCACACATAACAATGCGTTCCTTCGTACTTTAACATTTCTGGCGCGCCCCCCTTTGGCAGGTCACACGCGGTGCAGCAGTTATTTTCGACATAGAAATCGCCTTTTACATTTCTTGGGTGTGGCGGAAGTTTTGGCATTTCATTCCTGCATAACGTTAAGGTAGATTCCCTCGCGCGCAAGCGTCCAATGACGACTATGGTTTTTCTGTCATTGCTTTTTCCAGATATTCAACCTTTTTGCTGAGGTCAGCATCGCTATCTGCGTAAGTGGCTGCAATTTTTTTAAATTCATCTTGCAGCTCCAGAAATGCATCAGCCATGTCGGGATCAAAATGTGTGCCTTTTCCTTCTTTTATAATTTCAACGGCTTTTTCATGTGGCATGGGCGCTTTATAAACGCGACGGCTAATCAATGCGTCATATACATCAGCCACTGCCATGAGTCGCGCCGAAATAGGAATATCATCGCCAGAGAGCCCTTCGGGGTATCCAGAGCCATCCCATTTCTCTTGATGACTGTAGGCAATCTCTTTTGCATATTTTAAAAACGGCATTTCCACACCAAGATCTTTTTCGGCTTGCAAAATAGCATCTCTACCCAAGGTCGTATGGGTTTTCATAATTTCAAATTCTTCCGGTTCAAAGCGGCCCGGCTTTAATAAAATTCTATCGGGTATCCCCACTTTGCCAATATCATGCAAGGGAGCAGATTTAAACAATAATTCAATTGTTTTATCGTCATTGAGAAAATGGGCAAAGCGCGGATTAAACCGCACTTTTTCCGCCAATACCTTCACGTAATGCTGTGTGCGGCGAATGTGATTACCCGTTTCGTTATCACGCGTCTCAGCAAGCGATGCCATTGCATTGATGGTAACATCTTGGATTGCCATGATTTCCGCAGTCCGTTTATTCACCTCAGATGCCAGATAGGTGTTTTTATCTTTCAAGAAATCCTGCATACGTTTAACAGCAAGATGTGTTTCAACACGTGCGAGCACAATCGGTGGAGAAATAGGTTTGGTAATGTAATCAGAAGCCCCCAGTTCAAACCCGAGGGTTTCGTCTATAATTTCAGTTTTTGCAGTCAGGAATATAATGGGAATATCGCGCGTTTTATTATCGGCTTTCAAACGGCGACACACTTCATAACCATCCATTTCGGGCATCATGATATCGAGCAGTATCAAATCAGGCGGTGTTTCCGACTGTGCAATTTTGAGTGCACGCGCACCACTGTTAGCAACTTTGACAAGATAGTTGTCTTTCAGTAAACCGCTCATGAGTGTCAAATTATCTGGGGTATCATCCACCACTAAAATTATTGCTTTTTGGGTGAAAACAATTGCGTCTTCCATTTTTTAATTCCTCGTGGTGTAATTATTTAAATCGATAAATATTCCTACTAAACCGCCAGGCTGGCCATCATCGAGACGAAAGCCAGATACGCGGTAGAGAGTTTGATGAAAGTTTCCATCGGCGAACGGAATTAATACTTCCCGCTGTATTTCACCAACTTCTGCAATAACGCGCTCGTCTTCCAGTTGATAGGCGATACGGTCGGCTTTTGGTAAGTAGTCGAGATCGAGAACTTGTTTGCCAATTAAGTTCTCACGTTTGACATTAAAGGTTTTTTCATAAGCACGATTAAAGCCAAGGAATCGACAGTCAGGGCCTTTATAAAATATGGGGAAAGGAATTGTGTCGATTAAGGCTTGTTGAAGTGATGCTTGCTGGCGTAGAGATTCTTCAGAAGCTCTTTGTTGATCAAACTCCAATTCGAGGGCTTGCCGCTGCTCCATTATTTCAATGTTCGCAGCGGTAATTATTTCAAACTCCGCTAATATTTTTTCCTGTTTGCTCGTCAATACATTGAACGACGCTAACTCCACTACCCCCACCAATTCCCCTTTTAGCATCAGAGGATGTAGCAAAATAACTTTCGGACTTGCGGCACCACTGCCCGAAATAATTTGAATGTAATTGGCTGGCAGTTGATTAATTTTCACAGGTTTTTCTTCAAGCGCGCATTGCCCAGCCAAGCCTTCACCATAAGGGATTTCTTTGCCGATATCGTTAACAGAAACGCCGTAGCCACCCACCAAGCGTAACTGCTTGCGCGTGGGATCAGCTGCATAGAGCAACCCAAAACCTATACCAAACAATTCACTCACATGACGCATAAACGTTTTTACAAGCTCTGCGTAGTTTTGTGCATGACGCAATTCAGCGGTTATTTTTGCGATAAGTGCACGCTCTTCAACAGCGGCGAGATTATTTTCCTGTGCCTTAGTGCGCGCTTCATTTTCGTTTGCTAAGGACGTGCGAAGTCGTCGGGTGCGGTTAAATTGCTGTTGGAGTAATGCCCCCATCAATAATGCAAATAACAAAATAGATCCAAAAATAGTGAGCTTGCGCGATGCGGTTAACCACTTTTCAGAGTCCTCCAACAACACGGCTGACCATGCGCCATTAGGATCATTCCAATTAAGCTCAATACGTTCTGCGATCAGGCGTCTACCCTGCAGATTGATAAGCGATTGTGTAGGATCAAAATTTAGAACGGCTGGGCTAACATTTTCAAACCGCGTTCCAAATTGTTTAAGCTCACGAATTTTCTGAATACGCTTTTCGTCTAGCGCAGACGTGAGGTTTAATTGCCACTCTTTGCGCGAAGACGCAAACACAACACCTTGGGGTGATATTAATAATGCATCTTTGCTAATATTACTCAGCAGTTTATCCAGGGAGTTTTCAGCAGATAATTTGGCAGAAATAACACCAATAATGTTTGAGTCGTTTTCAGCTGTTTCGTGGATGGGCGCAGCGACAAATAAACCCCGCGAATCAGAGTTGGTTCCAATAGCCATATAAACCGATTCTTGACCTTTCATGGCTAGTTGAAAATAAGGGCGAAAGGCGATGTTCTTGGTAGTGGATTTCACTCCCTCGGTATCATTGACGATGATTGATCCCTGTTTGTCGATAATATACATTCCCTCAAAATCAAATTGCTTGCGGGCAACTTGCAAGCGTTGCAATACATCAGGCGCGTCAAATCCGGTTTCACCTAAGGCTGCTCGTTTAATAATAGGTTCGTTAAGCCCCAGCAGTAATGCGACTCCCATTGCGCGATTACGCGTGGTAGCAAGGGAAAGATAATCCTGTAGTTTTTCCAGTTTAATATTGAGTTCGGTGCGCACACGAGCGTCGGCATATACTTGTAATAGCTGAATTGACATCCAGCCTACTAATAAGCCGATGATCAAGGATGTCAGTAACGGCAACCCTGTAAATGCACCTACTCTATTAAAGAAAGATTTCGAATTTTTCATGGCGCACTTCTATTTTCTGCTTCAATAATTGCATTGAAGTTTTCGTGCTCTTTAAGAATGAATAACGCTTTTTCGAAATCGAAATTTTTGATGGATTTTTCTAACTGCATAAAAATCGATGAATCTAATACCGATTGAATGACCGCGATATTGTCATCAAACAGGTCGCAAACCTCACTGTCATCTGCGGCTAGCAATGAAACTAATTTTTGCACAACGGGCTTAACCAAATTTATGTCGTAAGCAATAGCCTTTGCTTCATTTTTGGTAGGAAGAGCAGATGTCAGGGCGTTGCACAGACGAATGAGTGCTACTTCAAATTCGCTGAGCTTGGCCTCTATAACCTCAGCTGCCGAACCTGAACTACACAACTGCTCCAACTCTTCCGCTTGATGTTGCAGTGCGCTAGCGCCTATGTTGCCGCACACCGCTTTTGCGGTATGCGCTATGCGCTCAGCGGTAGACATATCCTTATTCGCTAACGCGGAACGTAACTCTGCTGGAGCTGTTGATTGGCTTTCCAAAAACTTTCGTAGCATGGAAATATACGCTGGAACTTTATTGAGCACGCGTTTCAAACCCAACTGAATATTAAGGCCTTCAATGTCTGGTAATGTTGTTTCAATGACTTGACCTTTCCCCGCGTCAACTTGTGCCACCTTATAAGGAGAATTTGCTCGAGGCTTTATCCAGCGCAATAAGGTACGAAACAATTCATCAGGATCTATGGGTTTTGCGACGTGATCATTCATCCCTGCGGCAAGGCATCGCTCTTTATCCTGCGTCATTGCATTTGCGGTCATAGCCACAATAGGCAGTTCGTCGAGCGACGCACTTTTACGAATTTCTTGTGTGGCACTCACACCATCCATAACCGGCATTTGCATATCCATAAGCACAATGTCGTAGTTATGTTGTTTCAGTAGGTTCACCGCCTCTTCGCCATTATTGGCAATAGTAACGACAAACCCGGCGTCGGCTAGCAGCCCCATGGCAACTTCCTGGTTCAACTCATTGTCTTCTGCGACCAGGATCTCAGCGCCAGCTATGCTTGAAAGATCTGGTTCGTTACCACCACGGTTATCTTCCGCATACATTTCTTCAAATTGCCCGCCCAATATTCGAACCACTGAGTCAAATAGAATAGAGGGATTAACCGGTTTTATAATGACGTCATCCAAACCCACTGATTCAGCAGCTTGCAACACTTCTTCGCGACCATACGCAGTAACCATGACCATATACGGTTTGGTTTGTAGTGATAACTCGCCTATAGCTTTGGCAGTTTCAATACCGTCCATGCCCGGCATGCGCCAATCCAAAAACACAATTTCATACGGCTGCCCTGCCTGTGCTGCTCGTTGTATCGCAGCAATAGCTTCTTGCCCGCTGGCCGCTTCATCGACCTTGAATGACATTTTGCTCAGCAGAATATCCAGCACCCCGCGCGCCATATCATGATCATCAACCACCAGTGCGCGTTTATCTCTTAACGCTGGTTCTAGTAGTAAATTTTTCATGGGCGCTTCAGTTTTTTTCATGCGCGCAGTGAACCAGAAAGTGCTGCCTTCGCCATAAACACTTTCTACACCGACATCGCCCCCCATAAGTTGGGCAAGTTGTTTTGATATCGCCAGCCCCAAACCTGTACCGCCGTATTTACGGCTGGTAGACATGTCTGCCTGCTGGAAAGATTGGAACAATTTGGTTTGTTGCTCATCAGTCAAGCCAATACCGGTATCACGCACACTGAAATGCAGTAAGGCCTCTTGATCATTTTGTTCAAGCACTTTGACCGCAATAACTATCTCACCCTCGTCAGTAAACTTAACGGCATTGTTGGCATAATTAATCAGTATTTGCCCAATACGGAGCGAGTCGCCATTCAAATAACGCGGCACGTTTTGATCGATATTGAAAATTAATTCCAAACCTTTCGCACTGGTTTTTTCTGAACTGACATTAGCAACGTTATCCAGTACCTTATCCAATTCAAAGTCGGTGTATTCGATGGAAAGTTTGCCGGCTTCAATTTTAGAGAAATCGAGAATATCGTTGATGATGCCAAGCAGGTGCTGCCCTGAACCTTGGATTTTTTTGATGTAATCGCGTTGGCGTGGTGCAAGTTCAGTTTTCAACACCAAATGCGACATGCCAATAATGGCGTTCATGGGCGTGCGAATTTCATGGCTCATATTCGCAAGAAAATCCGATTTCATGCGCGTGGCATCTTCGGCAAGCTCTTTAGCTTTTTGCAAATTCTGTTCCGATTCCCTGCTGATGGTGACATCCACTGCGACACCGTACATATCAGTGGCTTCGCCTTCAGCGTTGCGCACAATATGCCCCATAGCATGAATCCATACGATGCGGCCATCTATAGGGCGTTTGTAGGCATAGGTGACGTCGTACCGCGGAACAGTTCCTGCAATGGCCGCATTGAAATTATTCAATGCCAATTCTGCGGCAGTTTCATCACCCAGTTTCACATTTACAGACCATTCATCCATGAGGTGGTAGCGCCAATCTTTGCGAGGCGGATCACCATAAATAATTGCCGCGCGCTCAGAGGAATTGTAGTAACCGTCACTCTCCTTAAGCGATACATGCCAGTAACCCGATTGGGTGAGCTCCATCGCTTGATCGCTGAGGAAATTGGCTAGTTGCAATTGTTTTTGTACCACAATTCGGTCACTGATATCACGAATGGAGGTACAAGCACATACCCCGCGTCCGCCTAAATCGGGCAATAGACTAAGCCCGATCTCAATGGGGAATTCACTGCCATCTTTACGCAGTCCCTTAAGATCTAACCCAGCGCCCATTGAACGGCTACCGCCGGATGCCATAAATCCGGCACGCTTCTGCGCATGTCCTGTGCGAGCCCTCATCGGTATCAGTTGATCGACACTTTGGCCCATAAGTTCGCCGAGGGTATAACCAAAGAGTTCCTCGGCCTTGGGATTACACAAAATAATGATGCCTTGGGCATTGGCTACCAACATGCCATCAGGCGCTGTTTCAACAATGCCGCGATACCACGCTTCGGTTTGCATCAGCTCGAATTGCTGAGCCTCCATTTCTACTGATTGCTCTTCAAGCTGAGCAGCCTGTTTTTCCATGCGCAGCGCTTGCTCCTGAGTTTCGCTCAGCAATGTTCGGGTGTGGAGGCTGCGTTCGAGCAACTCCATACTCATGCCCAAACTTGGCATCAATGCATCCAGCAAATCCATTTCGCGCTGGCCAAAAGGCTGGAATGACGCCAGCTCCAGTACGCCCAATAAGCGCTCTTTGTGCAGGATCGGCAGCATAACGATGACACGGGGCAGACTTTCGCCAAGCCCCGAGTTAATGGAAATGTAATCGGCAGGAGGGTCAATCAAGGTGATGGGCGCTTTTTCAAAGGCACATTGCCCTACCAAACCCTCACCTATGGCAAAGTGCTGCTTAAGTTGTTTGCGCTCGCGGTAGCCGTAACCACCTAAGAGATGTAAACCATCGCCCTCTTCGTTGACATAAAGTACTCCATGCCCAGCACTTACGAGCGGGCATAGCGTGGAAAGCACTGCTCGGGATAATTCGGAGAAACTATCGGCTTGCTGTAATTGTGTCGCAATTTCTGCCAGATGGGTTTTGCCCCAGCGTTGAAACTCCATGGCTCGGTAGACATCCTGCAGTTGCTCAACACCGCGCGCAATCACACCAATGTCGTTGGGATAATCCGTCAGCGGAATAGCGTCATTGACATTGCCTTTGGCTAAATTATCAATCGCATAACGCAAGCGATTGGCCGGTCGCGTTATAGAGCGACCAATCAAGATCCCAACAATTCCCCCAAATAATAACCCTGCAAGCATTAGCCCCAATTTGAGCTGCTCGGTATCCCTACTTTGCGCGGCCATGGCCATGGCCGTTTCATGGGCCTCGGCCTCTATCAGTTCGGCCATTTGCTGTAACGAATGATCCGCAAGGTCACCTACTTGGATAAATTGTGCGCCGGAGACAAACGCAATGGCCTTGCCTTGGTACTCCGCGTTTTCGTCCACCAGCGTAATGGCATAATTCGCATTGCGTTTGTATTGGCCGAACTCAAGCTCGTACTCATCCAGCAGCCGTTTTACCCGCTCCCTATAAATACTGCTGCGCGCCGCATCCAATTCTTTTTCCACACCAAGAATGGCTTGATCAAATCGGACTTTGGCTTCACTGCGCTGCGCTGGGCTTGGGGCAAGAATATATTGTCGAAGGCTACGTCCTATCACAATCAAATTGATATTAGTTTCCTTGATGTGGGAAATACCTAACAACTCTCTCTGATATAGCTCAGAGGCTTGTTGACTCATCGCACGCACAGTGAAGATGGAGTTAATACTCAGCAGCAATATTATTAATAACAGTACGCCAAAGCCAACCAGCAACTTGCTGACCAAACTGCGTTTTTCCAGCAAAGCCCAAAACGTCTTCATGCTGCATCCTTATAATTGAACAGATTACTTTTCGTTCATTTTAATTTTTTTGCGACGATACACTCGGTGATAATGATCCAGCGGTAAAAATAAGGTGTTCCCAATTAACCCAATGGTTTCTGATTGTCCGAGAAATAAAATCCCTCCTGGAATTAAACAATCATAGAATTTTTTGATCAACTTATCCTGTAATTCACTCTTCATGTAGATAAGTAAATTACGACAACTAATAGCATCCACTTTTTCCAATAGGTTATTGCTAACAACATCCTCAACGTGAAAATGACAAGCCTGACGAATAAAGGGTTTGACCCTGAAGTATTGTCCGTCGCGGTCAAAGTAGCGTTCCAGAATGTCCGGTGCCATATCGCGCAATGCTGTTTCTGGATAACAGCCCTGATCGGCAACGGCTATTGCCTGTTCATTCAAATCGCTGCCGATAACGCTTATAGAGTAGTCCGCAAAGCGACTACCCAAAGCTTCAGCAACAAGTATCGTCCAACTATAGCACTCTTCCCCAGAAGCGCAGGCGGGCACCCAAATACAAATAGAATTCCCCGGCAGCTTATCCTTAAGCAATTCAACGAGATGCTGTTTTAATACCGCAAAAGATTCGTTATCCCGAAAAAAAGAAGAAAGAGATATAAGAAATTGATGTTGCAGCTTGTGCAATTCGTCAGGATGTTTGTGTGTGTGAATTTGATAAGCCAACAGTGACGTTATATTCAACGCCGCCATTCGGCGGTTAAGCCTACGCAACAGTGTCTCTTCTTTATAATGTGAAAAATCGATGTCCGTTGTCGCTAACACCGCCTGAAGCAAGTGTTTAAAAACGTCCGCATCACTCAAAGGTAAAGTGGCACTCGAGGGAATGGAACTCACCTTTTCCTGAGAAAAATGAGTTTCGTTATTAAGCCATTGCGCAACCTGCTCAGGCGCAAGGATCTCATCGGCAAGATTGGCGCGAATGATACTTCCAGGCATTCCGTGCAGCTGAGCTGAGTCCAAACTCTGCGCAATGACTTTCCCCTTAGCAGCTTTGATAGCGCGCGCCCCCAACAAGCCATCATTACCAGCACCGGACAAAATAACCCCAATTCCATACCTGCCATCCTGAGCGATTGACTTAAACAGCGCATTGACTGAAGGGCTGGAAATTTGGTCGCTGGTAACAGGCAACAGCTGTATACGCCCCTGCTGGATAACGCCAGTAACACCGGTAGGAATTAAAAAAACCTGATCTGCAACCAGCAGGTCATCATGTGTTGCAGCAACAAGGGGAAGAGCAGATAAGCGTTTTAGCAGCTTGAGAATCAAATCAATATGGTTATACCGCGCCATATGTAGGGCAATAATATAAACACTATGACCATCGGATCTAAGTGTGGGCAAAAGCTGGGCTAAGGCATCAAACCCTCCCGCAGAGGCGCCAATCCCCACCACGCGCGAAAAACCAAGTTTTTTAATCAACATATTTGCAGGGCGCACCAAGCTACTATCAAAAATGAAAACACATGGAAATTGTAGTTCTAATAGCAGGTCTTTGTAATTTTTTGATAATTCTAAAATACAAAGTCGCACCCTAAGAGCAAAAGCATAAGGACTAGTCGAAGATGGGCTGAAAACACGAGCGCGAATAACGGGACATTGAGTTGTTACTTGAGAATTTGTACAGACGGGTCGGGCGGATTCGCAACCCAACCTGATAGACACCTACAGCCTAACTTCGGCTCAGGAACACCGATTTTTACAGAGAGGTAATTAAAAAAGTGAAAGCAATTATCGCAACCACAACAACCAGCACCAAAAGCTTAACAGGGTGCGCAGCGCCATTATTTTCAGAAGAACCAAGCGGTTGCCACGTCAATGCTGTTTTCCATTCGTCGGTGCCGTTTAAATAGCTAGTGAATGCCATAGATACTTTCTGAAAACTTAACATTTCATCCGCACATTTGTAATGCTCAGCAAGCGATCCTTCTTGATATTCCAGAACATAATGACCATCGACTGTTTTACAGGTTTGGATATAACTCATTTCATCTTTCGATAAAATTAGAAAAGAATCATCGTCACTGTTTAATGATTGGAGTGAACGGGTGATTAATGCTTCGTCGAGTGTTTGTGTAAGCTCGGTTCCGTTGAGGTCTAATTTCATTTTAACTCCTGCTTATTATTAATTATTTTTAACGTAGGTTGCGGGCAAGGCGTGAGCTTGCGAACGCTGCACCCCAACATGAAGGATGGGAATTGTTGCGCTGGAGTTTATTTTAATTTTTTAAGAAGAAATCAGCGACCAATTTAACTTTACTCTTGTATCTTGAGCATCAGCTAATTATGTTTGTACAGGCATAAATTAGCAGGGCGAGTGAGGATGTTTTTACTCTTGGGTATTTAACCTGTGGGTCAGATTATTCCCTCGCCCTTTT